>OUNO011314145.1_pt1 | contig 12963 bp, 13 predicted proteins | sample 1779811 | NCBI WGS metagenome assembly OUNO01 (sample SAMEA3914804, study PRJEB12502) | metagenome | biome: forest; material: soil | place: Canada | collected 2010-06-25 | depth 0.3 m | reverse complement strand
GCGCGCCGCGCTCGCAGGCCCCCTAAAGACTTTCCCCAAGTGGAAAAGCACTGTATGCGGTCACCCCCCCGCCGCTCTCGGGTAGTTCGAGACTGGCCCCGCGCAGCAGCGCCCTAGAAAGATACGGAAGACAGATGGGACGATTCGACAGCCGCAATTCGGAAAAGATGACGCGCCGCAAGGGCCAGCAGAAGAAGAAGGAACGCCTCGCGCGCCGCGCCGAAGCGACCAAGGCCGCCCGTAAGGCTGCCAAGCCCGCGAAGAAGTCCAAGGGCTGAGCCCCCCGCGCGCGGTTCCACGAACCCGCGCGCTTCGGTCTCGCTCGCGTCGTTCGGGCTCTCTCGTGAGCCCGCCCTGACTCGTCGAAAACAACGCGTGCAGCGTCGAGGCTCGACGCGTTGCCGCGTCAGCCGTCCGTTGGCCGTACGAGGCCGCATCAAGATTGAGTGCCAGCGAAGGCTCGCCGCGTATTCAGTCTTCGCGGATTACTTTGGTCGCAAACTGCGTGTCGCGTTGCTTGGGTCGCAGCACGTCGACGTGCTCGCCGAATAGGCCGACGTCGCCCGCCACGCGCTGCTCGCTTTCGAGCGACCAGGGCCCTTTGAGCGCGCTCCAATGTTGAGCGATGCGCGTGCTGCGCAGCGTGTCCTCGTTCGCGCGCATCCAGGCGTAGTCGACTTGGAACACCGCATGGTCGTGGTCGGACATGCTCATGCCCGCGAGCTCGACGTCCACGACGCGAATCTCGCCGCCCCACATGGCGCGCCGACGGATGAACTCGGCTCGTTCTTCGCTCGCAGCACTGCCCGCCGCAATGTCGATGCGCCCGAAGCGCGCCGCCAGGTTGCACTCGCGTGCCGCGTCCGTCGCCTTCTCCGACGCCGGCGGCGGCATCATGCAGGCGGCCAGCGAGAACGCGCATGCCAAGACGAACAGGGCTTTTGCCATGGCCCCTGGCTAGCAGCCCTAGCCAATCCAGGAAAAGAAAGCTGCAAAGCGTCTTCTCTCTTCTCTCCTCAGGGAAGCCAGCAGGTCGCCCGGCAAGTTCGGGTTTAGGCGAGGCTTCGGCGAGGACCGGACCGGAGCCTACTGCCTGTAGGTGAGGACCGGACCGCAGTCGAAACGAAGCCCAAACCCGAAATCGCCGCGCGTCGCTTCAGGTGGAGAAGACCCTCTGATCCTCTTCAACCCCAACTCCTCAGAAGCCTGCGACGAGCACGGCGTAGGTCTGAAAACCCTTGGCTTCGTCATCCAGCCCACGCGCGAAGCCCAAGCGCAGATTGTTCGACATGAAGTAAGCGGTGACTCCGTCGAGCCAGATCTCGCCGCCCACGCTGCCGTGCAAGACATTGAACGGATGCTTCGGGTCGATCGTGTTGTATGCGCCGCCGAAGTCGAAGAAGAGCGTGCCGCTGATGGTGCGCAGGAACACGGGCAGCGTGCTCAGGCCGCGGTCCGCGTACAGCAGCGGGAAGCGGTATTCGACGTTCAGCAGGTTGTACGCCGTGCCCACGAATTGCCCTGGCTGGTAGCCGCGCAACACGAACGCGCTCTGCCGCACCACGCTGTTGTACGCATCGTACAGCGACTGATCGACGAAGCCGCCCGTGCCGTACAAGCCCCGCCGGCTGTAGCTGCCCAGCGAAGTGCCGCCCGACAAGCCGAAGGCGAGCACGTGGTGCTGACCCCAGGGCAAGAGTTGATAGGCCGTGGCCACGCCGCTGAACGCAGTGAGCGTGCTGTTGCTGCCCAAGGCGTGCGCGGCCTCGTCCAAGCCGAGACCGATCGAAAAGCCCTTCTCCGCGCTGATGCCGTAGGTCGTGCCCTGGACGCTGCTGTAGCCGTAACCCAAGTGCACGACGCCCAGGTAGCCGCGATCCGGGTCGACCGTGACCAGCGAAAATGGATCGGCAGTCGCGCCCACGGGCAAGTCGCGATTGTAGTTTGCGATCGTGTAGCTGAGCGAAACGCTCTGACTATCGAACTCTCCGGGCACGCCCCAACTGAGGCCCGTGCTGACTCCGGTGAGGTGCTCCGTGGTGAGCGGTCGCTGATTGCCGTAGCGGTAGTCGTTTCGTAGCGAAGCCCCCCGAAATGCGCTGGCGCGGAAGAGCACGGGCAAACGGTTGTAATAGTAGTTCGCGCTGCCTTGGGGCTCGTTGCCGCTGTCCAGCGAGGTCGGGATCGAGAGCGACAGATCGAAGCCGTGGTGGCCCACTGCATCCGAGCCCGTGGTGGTCACGGTCAGCGTTTTGCCGAACGTGCCGTCACCGTAGGCCGCGGTCCAAGCGTGCGGACGTAGCGTGGGCAGCGGGTCGTACTCTTCGACCGGCCAGGCGTGGCTGATGCCGGGCTCGAATGCGGGCAGGCGATCCTCGGGTGCATCGAGCGCCGGCAAATAACGCTGCGGATCGAGCGGCAGCTCGTACACGTCGAAGCCGCCCGAGTGGTAGCCCACGTACGCCAAGCGCTTGCCGTCGTTCGACACGGCCGGCATGTATGCGCCCGTGCGCACGTTCGTCACTTGCGCGAGCTTGCCCGTCGCGATCTCGTACGCGTACACGTTGGCCACGCCGGTGCGGTCGGACACGAAGTAGAGCGTCTTGCCGTCGGGCGACCAGACCGGTTGCTGATCGAGCGCGCGATCGTGCATCAGCTCGTAAAATGAGCCCGTTTGCAGGTCGACCACGCGGATGTCGCGAAACCCTCCGCGCGTCCAGGCGCTGTAGGCCACGTGCAGCCCATCCGGCGAAAAACGCGGCGTGTACGCTTGCTCGTAGAGCGCGCTCGGCACGAGCGCGCGTTCGTTCTGCAACGTGCCCTGCGCGTCGATCTCGGCGATGCGCAGCGTGCTCGTGCCTGCGCGGTTCGTGATGTACGTCAGGTAGCGACCGTCCGCGCTGACATCGGGCGCGTTCGCGCGCGCACCGACGGTCAGCCGTTGCCGCGTGCGCTCCATGCCGCTCGTGGAGCGCGTGCCCGCGGGTTGGCGCAACAAATCGCCGAACGAATAGAAGCGTCGAGAAGGAGCCGTATTGTCGAAGTACAGATTGCACTGGTCGTCGAAGCTGACGGTGTGCGTCCCACCGCGCGCGAGCATCCGCGCCGTATCGTCGGGATTCGCAGCGCTGGGCGTGATCGTGTACACGCCGCCGGTGGTGTCGCCGTCGTCGCGCTGATACGCCAATTGCTCGACGCTCGAGCCGTCGCAGCGAGGCACGTAGCGCGGGGCCACGGCGCTGTAGCCGCGATGCGTGAGCTGCCGGCCTTCGAGCACGCCGCGCGCGCGCACGGTTGCCATTTGCGCTGCGTATTTGCGCTCCAAATACGCGTGCCAACCGACGTACAGTTCTTCGTAGGTGCGACTCGTGACCCGCCGGATCGCGCGATTGATGCCCCAGGGCACGATCGAGGCGCCGTAGTCGGTGGCGACGGCCGCGTACGTATCTGGTCCGTAGGTATCGACGATCCAACCGATGAAATTCGCGCCGTACAGGTACCAGAGGTTGCCGCCCGGCCAGCGCCGCGCGGGATTGCTGATCTGATCGAGCCGCGCCAAGTTGTGCTCGAGCACGTCCGCGCGCAGGTACATGTCGAACTGAGTCGAGCGCAGGCGACCGCCGGAGGTGTGCTCGGACTCCATCACGACGGCCAAGCCCTCCAAGATCCAACGCGGCTGCGCCTGGTTCGGCGCGTACGTCTTGCCCAGCACGGCGTTGCCCAGCGCCGGCAAGCCCGACGTATTGTCGATCTGCAGGACGTGCGTGTACTCGTGCGTGACGAGCTCGTTGATCCAATTGTCGTAGTCGCCGAGCGGCGACATGTCGTCGGGCGCGGTGGCAAACAGGCGGACCGTGTTGTACGGCAACGTCGTGGCCGAGCCGTTCGCGGAGTCCGTGTCGTCAGTGACCACGATCTCGGTCACTTCCTTGGGTGCCCAGCCGAGCTGCGGCACGAGCCGTTGATACACGGACTCGGCGCTGCTCGTGGTGCGCTGCGCGATGTCTTCCAGCCCACCGTGATAATGCACGCGAAAATGCGGGCTCTTCACGGTGAACCACTGCAGGTACGGATCCGCCGCCTGCGCCGTTCCCCCCCAAGTGCTCGCAGCCCCACCCCCCGCGAGTGCGAGCGCGAACGCCAAGCGACGTGCGCTCGTCATTGCGCAGCGAGGGTCACAGATCGTCGTGGAACAGTGGCTCGCGATTCCTGACGTAACGGTAAACGAGCTGGCGACCTTCGGGCGTGATCTGCGTGAACTGAGCACCGAAGCCCGGCTGCCCATCGGAGCCCGAGTTCGGCGCGTCGCGCGTCCAGCGCACGATGCCGAGCGCTTCGAACTCGTAGCCACCCGGCATCGACACGCGCAGTGACAGCGTTTGACCGATGGTCGGGATTTGATAGGTGGCGATGAAGATGCCGCCCGAATCGATCACGTCATTGCCGCTCAGGCCCTTGTAGAAATTCGTGAAGCTGTGCGCTCCGAGCTCGGCCTCCACGCGCAGCGAGCCCGCGGGAGCGCCGGCGGCTGCAGGTGCAGGTGCAGGTGCAGGTGCCGCCTGATACGGAGGCGGCGCGGCCGCAGCGGGCGCTGCGTACGCAGGCGGCGCTGGGTACGGCGCTGGAGCTGCGGCTTGCGGCGCGGGCGGCTGCCACATTTGCACCGGCGGTTGCGGCATCGGCGGTTGTGCGTAAGCAACTTGCGGCTGCGCTTCCGGGCGCGGCTGATAGCCCATGGCCTGCGAAGGCTGCGTCGCCGGCGCGACGCTCTGCGGCAAGCCCGGTTGCGCGTACGCGTGCGGAGGGCTCGGCGCGACCATCGTGCCTGCGAACGGTGCGGCCGCGGGTGGTTGCGCGAGCCCGTGAATCAAGCTCAAGGATCCGGCGATCGCTTCCAACGCTTGATCGACGGCGGGGTGTTGACCCGCGCTGACCTGCAGGATCGCGAGCGCCGCACGTGCTGCATTCAGCGCAGCAGGCCCCGCTTCGCCGACGGCGGCGCCGCCGCTGGCCTCGATGCGATGGAGTGCGCTCATCGCGTGAGCGATCGGCTCTGCGACGCTCATCAACTGCGCTGGGACGCCGGGGCTTTGCAGCGCGCCGAGGCCTCGACCAAGATTCTCACGCGCAGCGCGGGCTGCCGTTACGGGATCGGACATCCAAACTCCGTTTTGGGGCTGGGGCCCCGAAACTCAGGGGTGGGCCCCGCTGAATTCATTTCAGCGGGTGCGGGGGTGACGCGGCATCGTGATCCCCGAAGGGGGAAACCCCCGACGAGAATGGCCGAGTCTATCATTGGGGGTCCCGATTCCAAGTGCTCGATACTGCTGCGCTCGCGAGCCGCTCGGTCACGATCCGGGCAAGCTCGCTTCCTTCAACCGCTTCGGGCTCTTCCTCCTCGCTCTCGTCGTCACTGAGCAGGGCACGCACGACGGCGATGGCGCCGTCCCCGGTTCGGATCACGAGGCGCTCGGCCACGACCGCGGCTTCGCCGGCTTGCAACGCGGTCACGAACTGCGTGGCGGTTTCGGCCCGAGTCACGAAGAAGCGCAGCTCGCTCACCTCCACGGCCAAGCCCGGAACCGGCGAAAGCGCCTGAATTCGGCGCAAGATACGCTCCGTCGACCACGCCCAGTCGACGCTCAACTCCCGGCCGGTCGGCTCGGGTGCCCACGTGGCAGCCTGTTCGTCTTGGGTGATCGGCGTGGGTGGATGGGAGCGCGCGAAGCGCCCCACCCCCTCCCTCAATAGAGAGAGCGAGGGCCGGTCGAGTGCACGCGCCAGCTGCCATGCGTTGCGCGTGCCGACTGGGATGCTGCGTTGGAGCAGAATAGAGCCGGTGTCGTACTCTGGCGCCAACGTGTGCAGCGTCACGCCCGTCTCTCGGTCGCCGCTGTCGATGCTCCAAAAGTAAGGATTGGGTCCGCGGTGCCGGGGCAACAGTGAAGGGTGCACGCCGATGCCTCCATAGCGAGCCGCGCTGAGCCACTCGCCCAGGAGCAGGCGCGTCCAGAACCAGCTGACGATCAGCTCCGGCTGCGCGCGGGCCAGTGCCCGTTCGATCGCTTGCTGGATTTTATTTTTGGGGGCGCCCAGCGCGTCGAGCAAATGCTCGGTGGGGACGCGGGCGGCCACGCGGCGACGACCGGGCGCATCCAAGGGCGAGAGCACGCACGGATCGAGCTCGTAGCCGTCGCGGAGCAATAAATGGGCGCCCAGCGGCAGCCCGAAGTAGCCGACCTTCAAGGGACCTCATCCCGGATTCTGCCGAAAAGTTGTGCCTGAACCAAGCTCCCTGTTAACCACGAGCCGATGGAATTCGGCGGAAAAAGTCGCGCCTTTCGTTCGGCGTTGCGCGAGGGCAACCGCTTCGATCCTGCCGCCTCACACCGGCCGGTGCTGACGTTCGAGGCCGTGCACAAGGCATATCGCGCGGATTGCCCGGTACTTCGGGGGCTGAACCTGGAGATCGCGCGCGGCGAGTTCGTGTTCATCACCGGGCCTTCGGGGGCCGGCAAGAGCACGCTGCTGCGTCTGCTCTATGCCGCCGAGAACGTGGACGCGGGGCGAATTCTGTTCTTGGGGCGCGAAATCGGACGCCTCACGGACGCCTCGATCCCGTTCCTGCGCCGGAATATCGGCATCATTTTCCAGGACTTCAAGCTGGTGAAGAACTGGAGCGTGCTCGACAACGTGGCCTTGCCGCTCGAGGTGCTGGGCCTGCCTCAGCGGGTGATTCGTACCCGCGTGGGCGAGGTGCTGGAGCGCGTGGGCCTGGCGGGCCGCGGCGCGGACTTGGCCAGCGTGCTCTCGGGCGGCGAGCAACAGCGCGTGGCGATCGCGCGCGCCATCGTCGGCGAGCCGGCGCTGCTCTTGGCGGACGAACCGACCGGCAACCTCGATCCGCAGCTCGCGGTCGACATCCTCGGCTTGCTCGAAGACATCAACGACACCGGCGTGACCGTGCTGTTCGCGACCCACGACCGTTCGCTCTTGGATGTCCGCCCGCGGCGCGTGGTGGTGCTCGACGAAGGCAAAGCGACCGACGTCCCGAACGGCTTGGACGAAGCGGCGGATTTGGTCGGCAGGCGCGTGGCCTGAGCGCCCGCTCATCCGAGGACATTGAAAATGACTCCCATCGAACGAGCTTGGCGCGGCACGAAGAATGATTGGCGACTGCACGCTCTCAGCGTGTTCTCGGTCGCCGTGGCCTTCGTGTGCTTGGCTTCTGCCCTGCTCGTGGTGGTCAACGTGAGCCACGTGCGCGAGCGCTGGTCGAGCACCGGGCGCGCCTCGGTTTACCTGAAAAAAGGCGCCGATCGCGAGCAGATCGCGACCATCGAGCGCGCCCTGCGCGGAAGCGATGGCGTGACCGACGTGAAGTTCGTGTCCAGTGAAGACGCGCGCCACGAGATGACCGGGCAGAGCGACGATCCGATCATCGATTCACTCCCCACCGAAGCGTTCCCTGCGTCACTCGAGGTGAGCGTGCAGAGCGAGGTCGCTGCGGGTCGCCTCGAGAAGCTGTCGCAACAGCTGGGCGCTCTGCCCGCGGTCGAGCGCGTCGAGACCTACGCCGCGTGGAGCGATCGCTTGGCGATGCTGCTCGCCGGCGGTGTGACGGCTTCGGGCCTGCTCGCGTTGGTCGTGCTCGCGGCCGTGGTCAGCGTGGTGTCGTCCACGATTCGCCTCGCCTTGCAGCGCCGGCACATCGAGGTCGAAGTCTTGAAGCTCGTGGGCGCGACGGACGACTACGTGCGTCGCCCGTACGTCGTGGAAGGCGCCGTGCAAGGCGCGCTCGGCGCGACGCTGGCGCTGGTCTTGATCGGCGCGCTGTTCGCCATCGTGCAGAGCCACTTCGACGCCAGCTTCGCGACGTTGATCGGCATGACGCCCTCATTTTTGCCCTGGAGCGTGGCCCTCGCGCTGATCGTCTCGGGCGCGGCGCTCGGCGCGATCGCAGCGCTGCTCAGCGTGCGCAGGTTGCTCAGCGCATGATCGGCAAGCTGACCCCGTTGTTCGGCTTGATGTTGCTCGCGGTCAGCGCGGGCGCCATCAGTGCGCCGGCCGAAGCACCCGCATCGGCCGACGCACGCGACACGCCGGAGGCGACTGATCCGTCCGAGTCCGCCGAGCCCGCGGTTGGCGCGGCGCAGCCCAGCGCGCGTCGCGATCTCGGGGGCGACGCCGAGCGGCGCCTGAACGAGCTGACGCGCCAGACCCAAGCCGGCAAAGTCGAGCTCGATCAGCTCGGCAAAGACAGCGACGCCGCGCACGCCCGCACCGTGACGCGCGGCCGAGTGTACGTGCGCTTGGCCAAGGCCGGCCTGTTGCCCGTGGGTGGCGGCTTCGACGCGCTGGTCGAGCACGCGGTACGCCTCGAGCGGCTGCGCAATGCGATCGGTCGCGACGTGAAGCTGGAGCGCGATTTGAGCGCGCGCCGCGTTGCGCTCGGCCGACGCTTGGTCGAGCTGGAAGCGCGCCGCTCGGGCCTCGAGACCGAAGTGCAAGCCATGGGCGCCGCGCAAAATGCGTTGCTCTCCGAGCAGGATCGCGCGGACGCGTTCGCGCGCGCGTTCTCCGGTGGCGTCGGCTCCGCACACACCGCGGTTTACGGCGCGGGCGTTGGACCGTCGGATTCGAGCCCCGCGAGCGGTGGCTTTGCGAGCTTGAAGGGCCGCTTGCCCTTTCCGATCACGGGCCGCAGTGAGATCCGCAGCGCGCAGCGCCCCGGCTCCGAGGGCCCAGGTCTGGAAATGTTTGCTCCGTCCGGATCGGTCGTGCGTGCCGTGCAAGCGGGCCGCGTCGCCTTCGCGGACTCGTACGCTGCTTACGGCCGCACCGTGATCCTCGATCACGGCGGCGGTTACTACACGGTGAGCGCGAACCTCGGGTCAATCGATGTGAAGGTGGGCGATGACCTGCCGTCCGGCTCGCGCCTGGGCACCGTGGGCAACACCGACGGTGCGGCGCGCTTGTACTTCGAGATCCGCATCGGCACGGGCACCGTCGCTCCTGCCGAGTGGTTCGGCATCTGAACGCGTCGCGAGCGCCCGCGCGTACAGCCGTAAGCGTGTTCGGCGAGCGACGCGTACATGACTGGATGTGACTAGAGCTTTATGAGTGGCTCGGGTCCGCCGCGCCTGCTAACCCTAACCGTGATGGTTGGATGTGGGTTCGGGGTCTCGGGGGCCCGACGTGTCTGTGCGCTCTTCGTTGCGTGGTCCGCATGGTCAGTTTCAGGCATTGCATTGGCGCAATCCACCGCGAGCTTTCCCGAGCCTCCCGGCGCAACGCCCAAGCCAGCGCCGACACCGGCACCGGTGGTCGCGCCGCCGCCCGTCGTCAGCGCGCCGCCGCCCGTCGTGAAGGCGCCCGCGTCGGCACCGGCCGCGAGCGCGCCGCCGCGCGTCGCGCAACCCACGGTGCCTGCGCCTGCGCCGAGCAGCGCTCCGCCGCGTGCGCCCGCAGCGCGCGTCGACACCACGACCGATCGTCGCTACCCGACGTTGTCCGGGCCGTCCGCGTTGCCACCTGCGGGCAAGCTGAACTTGAACCTGGCGCCCGCGGTCTTGCCGTATCGCGCGGGCACGCCCGTGCCGCCGGGCTACCGGCTCGAGCATCGCGCCGCCAATGGGCTGATCATCGGCGGTGTTGCATCACTGGCCGTTGGTTACATCACCGCCCTCGCCGTGGGCGGTAACGACGACTTCAAGAATGGGACGGGTTGGGTGTTGCTGCCCGTGGTCGGACCTTGGGCGGCAATCGGCGCGCGCGCCTACCACTGCGACAACAGCGCCACGGACGTGCTGCAGGCCCAGAAGGCCGCCAATCAGTGCGTGCGCGGCGCTTTCAACGAAGTGCAGACCATCGCCATCTTGTCGGCTGATGCGGTGGTGCAGGCCACGGGCGCCGTGCTGTTCCTGGCCGGCCTCGCCAGCGGCGAAGACCAGCTCGTTCGTGACGACCTGCAGGCCCACGTACGGGTAACCCCCCGCGCCGTCGGCGCGAACGGCTTCGGCATCGGTTTCGACGGCCGCTTCTGAGCGAGTGCTTTTTGGAGCAACTGGGGAGCGCTGCCGGCCGACCCAGTGAGGCGGACGCAAGAGCGCCCGAAACCAGGAGCATTCCAGATGACGACTCGCGTTGGAGTTGGTGGCCCCGCCACCGGTGTTTACCCCACGACGACGGCCCCGCGGGTCACCCCGCCGCCCGCCCAACCCTTTCAACAAGTGATGTACGCCGGTTCGGCGGCCATCGTCAGCGGCGCAGAAGCCGCGGTCACGCACCTGCCCGGTGGCGGCGTGCTCGCCGCCGCGATGCGGCCCGGCGCAAGCAGTGCCGCGTTCCCGCTCTCTTCACCGGTGGGCAGCGGCGCGCTCACTCGCCCCGAAGGTCCGACGGGCACGGCCGGCGTGTCCGGTTCGGGTCTCGGTACGAGCACTGGCGGCACGTCCGGCGTCGCTGGCGCGGGTGACCCGAGCATCGAGCAAGTGATGAGCCAAGACGCGGATCAGAACATGTATTACCTGAAGCTGCAGGAGCAGATGAGCGCGGAAAGCCGCAGCTATTCCGCGATCTCCAACGTGCTCAAGGCGCGTCACGACACCATGAAGAACGCCATCGGCAACATCCGTTGAGCGCCTTCGCTGCTCGGGCCATGCTAGGCTCGGGCTCGCTCCTCGCACTCCGTAATTCGTTCAAAGGTTCGGCCTATGGGTATCGACGGCATTGGTAAGCCTCCAGGCTCCACCCTCGGCGGCGTTTCAGGCATCTCGGGCAGCGAGCCGCCGCGTGCGGCAGAACCGTTCGCGGTCGGTCAGAGCGCGCCGCCTGCGATCGCAGGCGCTACGCCGGTCAGCGCTGCGCTGTCCAGCTTGCAGCGCGGCGAGCTCTCGCTCGATCAATATCTGGACGGTCGCGTGAGCGAGGCCACGAGTCACCTCGCCGGCAAGCTCAGCCCCGAGCAGTTCGATTTCGTGCGCCAGTCCCTGCGCGAGCAGCTGGCGACCGACCCGGTGCTGGTCGAGCTCGTGCAGCGCACTACCGGCTCGAGCGGCGCGTCCGAGCTCCGTTGAGCGGCCCGCGCGCGCCGGCTCCGCTCACGGAGCTGCGGATCCTGGGCGAATATCGCGGGCTGCTGTTCGTCGATAAACCCGCAGGGTTACAAACCGAGCCCGATGCGCGGCACACCGACACGCTCGTCTCGCGCGTCGCCGCGCAAATCGCTGAGCCGAGCACGCGCGTGCATGCGCTGTCGCGCCTCGATACGGGCGTGAGCGGCGTGGTCACGCTCGGCCTCAGCCCCGAGGCGCGGCGTTTGGTCGAGGCCTGGCGTGAGCAGGGGCGCTTCACGCGGCGCTACCTCGCGCTCGCGCACTCGCTCACGAACGCCGAACCCAGCGCGCGTGCCGGTTCCTGGTCCGAAAGCATCGGCCGCGCTGCGGGCAGCCAGCGCCAAGTCGGAGGTCGAAACCCGGAGCCCGCGCACACGGACTACGCCGTGGTCGCGTCCTCGCCGGTGCAGGAGCGCGCGACGCCGAGCGCCGCACACTTGCTGGCGCTCGCGCCGCGCACCGGGCGCACGCATCAACTGCGCGTGCACTGCGCTGCGCACGCATTGCCGCTGCTCGGTGACCGCGCCTACGGCGGCGCGTCGCGCCTCACGCTCGGCAGCGGCGCGGTGCAAGCCTTGGATCGCATTCTGTTACATGCCGCGTGGGTCGAGCTGCCGCTCGCCGATCCGCTGCGCATCGAGTCGCCCACGCCGCCCGCTTTGCTCGGCGTTTGGCGTGATTTTCAGGGCGAAGAGTCGGCCTTCGAGCGCGCGCGCAGCCTGAACGTCGCGGCTCCGGCGAGCGCGGTGCTATAGGCGGAGCCGTGAAGGCTCTCGGCTCGTGCCTGTTCCTCGGTTTGGCGGCCTGCGCGTCCGGCTACGCCACGACCGAGACCGGTCACCCGACGTTCGTGATTCCGCATCACATTGCCGAGGGCAAGGGCGAGGGCTCGGATCTGCCGCCCAAACGGACGCCAGCGAGCGGTGCCCCAACGACTGCGGCGTCCGCGTCGCCCGCGGGTTCGTCCTCTGCCGCTGCTCCCGCGGCACCGCCGCCCTTGTCGGGCTCGGCACCCGACCCCGAAGCGTTGTCGATGGCCGAGCAGTGGGAGTATCAGATGCTGTATCAAAACGGCGCGCCGACGGTGGAGGGCGTGCAACACCGCGTGCTGCCGAAGCCAGTCTCGACACCGCGGCGCATGGGCCGCTTCGCGCTCGAGCTCTGGATCGGCAAAGAGCTCGTCGACCGCGTGCGCTTCGACTTTCCGATCATCGGGGCCGAAGAGCAGCCCGGTGTGAAGCGCCGGCCGTTGCACGACTCGCCGAGCCTCGCGCCGCATGCCATTGCGCGCATCCGCGTGTCGTTGCCCGCGAGCCCGCGCGCAACGCGCCTCGTGCTCGTCGATCGCGCGACGCAGAAATCCCAAGATTTGCCGTGGCCGCCGGACCGCGAGCCGGCGGCCGTGCCGGAGCTCGCCGCACCTACCCCCCAACCCCAATAAAACCCTCTCACTTCCGGCCCGATTGCGCCCCGCTGGCTGGCATTCGGGCCGTACATCGGATACCCCTGTCATTCCGATGAAGTGTGAAGTTTGTCAGCACGAGAACATCGACGGCGCACGCTTCTGCGCGAACTGCGGCGCGTTGATGCCGACTAACACCGAGGCTGCGGCTGACCCCATGATTGGGCAGCTGATCGGCGGTCGCTACCGTATCACCGGCGTGCTCGGCGAAGGCGGCATGGGCATCGTCTATGTCGGCGAACAGCAGATGGGCTCGACCGTGCGCAAGGTCGCGATCAAGACCCTGCACCAGCACTTGTCGAAGGACCCGTCGGTGCTGGCGCGCTTCCACCGCGAGTGCGGAACGGTCGCGCAGCTCGAGCACCCGAACACGATCAAGTTCTA
>OUNO010004780.1_pt2 | contig 12983 bp, 16 predicted proteins | sample 1779811 | NCBI WGS metagenome assembly OUNO01 (sample SAMEA3914804, study PRJEB12502) | metagenome | biome: forest; material: soil | place: Canada | collected 2010-06-25 | depth 0.3 m | reverse complement strand
GCGCAGCGCTCGGTGACTCTACGGGATTTAATGACATTTCGAATGGGAATAGGGCTCGTATTTGATCCATCTGGAATTATTCCGATTCAAGAAGCGATGTTGAAACTTCAAGTCGGTTATGGCCCACCTGATCCAGCGGTGACGCCCGAGCCAAACGAGTGGATGAAGCGGCTCGGAACTTTGCCGCTCATGTGTCAGCCGGGTGAACGCTGGCTCTACAACACCGCATTCGATGTGCTGGGCGTGCTCGTCGCGCGAGTTTCGGGTCGGTCACTTGAAACGTTTCTGCAACAGCGAATATTTGAACCGCTCGGAATGAAGGACACCGCCTTCAGTGTGCCGGCCGCTCGGCTGTCGCGCCTCGCTCCTTGCCAGTATTTCGATAGCGAGAGCGGAAAGTTTGAAACCGCAGATCCGGTAGGAGCAGCGAGTGCGTGGAGTCAGCCACCGAAGTTTGAATCGGGCGGGGCAGGTTTGGTCTCGACTGCCGACGACTACCTTGCGTTCGCACTCATGCTCTTGAACGGGGGCGAACACGGCGGTCATCGACTTTTGTCGCGGCTCTCGGTCGAGGGGATGACGATGGATCATCTGACGCCCGCGCAGAAGGCGCTCTCGGGGCTTTTCCCGGGTCAGTTTGATCACCTGGGCTTCGGATTTGGAGTCGCGATTGAAGAGACCGGCCGCTATGGCTGGGATGGAGGATTCGGCACGTCCTGGCGCAACGATCCCGCCCGGGGAGTCGTAGGGATTCTCATGACTTCGCGCACCTGGGATTCGCCGGTTCCACCCCCGATTTGCCAGGACTTTTGGAGCTTGTCAGACTAAATGAATCAAGATATATGATGCGGGACGTCATATATCCGGAATTCATATGAAATTATTAGGTTTTTCCATCGCCCTGATGCTTTTGACTTCGCCTCTTCAGGCGCAAACACAAGCTCAGGCGCCCAAGCCAGTAGACCTGGACTCCATCCTCAAGATCGACACGGTTCTCTATGAAACCCGCGTTTTTGATCGTCTTCACCGAGCTGTTGAAACGGACCTTGCGGCCATCACCCGTCCCGCGACGGAACTGACCGACGCCGAGCTTGCCGCCTTTCTTCAAAGCCGCGTGGAATCCTACCTCCAGGCGCAGGCCGAAGAGCGCGGAACCGCATCCGCCTCGGATCATAAAGACCCCGCCAAGTTTAAACAGTTGGAAGTCGTCGTTCACGACGCCGTGATTAAAACTCTCCACGAGATTCGCGCTCAGGGTCGCAAGTATGGAATCGGTGTCGCGATCGCTTACGGAGTCATTTCGATTGCTGAGTATGTCCTGCCCGTTTGGATGGTGGCTATTGGGCAGCCAGAAATCGCGGCGGCACTTTTAGTTTTTCCGAGTGCGACCGTTTTTCTTAGCGCCGCAGTCGCAGTCGAAAGCGCTGGAACCTACTTAAGCAAAGCCAAGCAGTATGGTGGATTGAAGCCTTACGCTGCAAATCAGCGCCTTCATCGCATGGCAAGAAAGCAGCTCGGAATGAGAGGCACGCGTGACGTCGTGGCGCCGCTCACCGGTGGAGATAGCGCTCTCGGCGTTGATCTTCATAACGGCACGATGACGGGCGTCTATGGCTTTCTCGGCATGAACCGCCAGGCACTGACATTTAAAAACATTCAGCACTTCTGCAAAGAGCACGATGTGAACAGTGCCGAGCTGAGTGCTCTCAAGAAGGTGAAGCAGTCTCCGGAAGTGAAAACGTATCTTGCGACGATCTGGGCATTGCGGAGCTTGCCGAGTGAGCAAGTGATTGAATTTGTCTCAGCGTTTAAGAGTTCTTTTGTTTTTGGATTGCCTCGCACCGAGCAAGATCCGGCGCTCCAAGCCTGGGCACTTCAGGCCGCCTCGGTTCAGAGTCTCGATGATTTGCCCGGGATTTTTGCAAACGTTCCCGCCGGCGCGGAAGCTGATGAGATCGTGCATCTTTACGCGGACTTTGTTCTCCCGCAGCTGATCGACACGCTGCCGGGCTTGAAGTTTCATCGTTTCAGAACTCTTCTGAAGGCGACTTGGTCACTCTATTCTGAAGTCGATCAAGCAGCCCCGAGTGATGGTCTTTGGAACGCAGCTTGGCAGCAGAGACTTGTTGCGGCGACTTCCTTGAAGTAGGCTCTCGCCATCATGAAACTCAAGCGTACCCCGGAACTGCTCGCCTTCTTGTCGACCTATATCGCCGATGCGGATTCGAGCCCGGAAGGTGACGAACAGGCCGCGCAGGCTTTTGTGAAGGCGTCTTCGGCAGAGAAGATTAGCCAAGTGGCCGCGCAGGCGAAAGCACTCTTGGCGGACGAGCTTCCCGTAGACGAGTTTGGATCCGAAGCGAACCGTTGGTTTGGTGATGCGGACGAGGCCTCTTCATGGCTTCAGGGCGTACTGAAAATCCTCGAGAGCGCTCAGGGCGATGGCGGGAACGGTACCGTCACGAAAGACAGTAACGGCGCCGTGCTGGCCGAAGGCGATTCCGTTCAGGTGATCAAAGACCTGAAAGTAAAGGGCGGCTCGAGCGATCTGAAGCGCGGGACGATGATCAAAAAGATCCACCTCATCGGCGACCCGGACAACATCGAATGCCGCGTGGACGGCAGCACGCTCGTGCTCAAAACGATGTTTCTCAAGAAGGTCTGAGACGCCAGAGTCTCCGCGACTAGCGGTTGCGGGCGTACTTCAGATCAGAAGCCAGACCGACGAATTCAAGAAGGCGGATGAAATTCCAGCCGATGTCGACCTGCCACCAATGCTGACCAAACTTTGCTGAGAGCGGCTTCACGTGGTGATTGCGGTGCCAGTTCTCGCCTTGGCCGAAGAAGACCGGCGTGAGCCACGCGAGGTTACGGCTGTAATCGACGCCCGTCTTGGTATCGCTCATATGGCAGATACTGTTCACGAGGCTGACCGCGTGAATGGCGTAAACCAGGCGAATCGGCCCGAGCCAAAGCCAGGCGGTTGGGCCAAGCAGCAGGCCTCCAAAGAGCGAGAAAAGAAGAATCGGAATCTGGAGGGGGTTCCAAAAACGGTAGCGGCGTTTCACCACAAGATCTGGACAGAACTCATCTGCCGAGCGCTGGCCTGCTTGGTAGATCCAGCGAAGCTGCGACCACCAGAAGCCGCCATGAAGCGGGCTTGAAACGTCGGTGACGGTGTCGGAGGCGCGATGATGACTGCGATGGCTAGCGACCCAGGTCAGTGGAGTGCCGAAGCCATTGAGCATCGCGAAAAAGATGAAAAACTGCTCAATTACCGGATGAATCTTTAAAGCCTTGTGCGAGAGCGCGCGGTGCAAAACCACGGTAACGCCGAGAGTTCCGAGGAAACAGATGAACCAAGAAGCGAATAGGATCTTCCAGCTCGGGAAGAACGATGGGGCTACGAAGGCGCCGACGATCGTGAATACGTGAATCGCAAGCAACCAGGCCATGACGGGGGTTTCCCCGGGGGCGACGTAAAACCAGCCACGATTCCATGGAGGGGTCTGGGTCGGAGCCTGGGTTGGAGTCGAGGTTGTTGAAGCGGGGGCTTCGGCTGAATTCGTCAGGTTCATACAGGTTGTCTCGGGTGAAAGTTCTTATGCCGTCGATCGTAACAGAATCCTTCAATCGCGAAAGCCAGGGTTAGATGAAGGAGAACTGGGTTCAGAATACTTGCGTCGACGGCCGCTGGCCAGACCATAGCGGGGGAAATGGCGATTGACCCCAGAATCTCGCTCCAAGGACGTCCGAAATGGGCCAATACATAGAGTCCACTACTCACAAGAATCCCATAAACCGGGCCGTTTGAGGCCGTTAGCAGCCCAAGTAGAAAGCCCCGGAAGAAATACTCATAGGCCGCCAGATAGACCGTCCAGGTGACGATATTTCCGGTCCAAAGAAGCAGCGACCAGTTCCTGGAGCGGATTTCGGGGTGTTCACGCAAAACCTCGGGTGATCGCGAGGCATTCCACATCACGACCACGACGACCAGGATGAAGCCGGAATTCACGACCGTTGGAAACCGGGTCGGCCAGTTCAGGCCCGTTTCTCGTGCCCAATCAGGAATGAACCGCGATGCATAGAGCATGGGTAGAATTCCGAAGAAAATGAGCCCCATCAGACGCCGGGAAAAGACCCAGACGATTTCGGCGCGCTCGCCAGGCTTCGAGCTCTTTACGTGGCGATCCACGCTGAGTGAAAAGAGCTGGAAAATGATGATGCAGGCGACGGAGAACCCAAGAAGCATGGCGAACCTGCGCTACCGATAGTCAGCGCTACGCTGATCGAGGGTTTTCTGATCGCGGGCGCCCGCAAAGAAGAGATCGAGAAAAGAGTTCGTCCATCCGTTGAGAAGGCTGTAGGCGCGAAACTCGGATTCAAGCCCACGGTGATGTCGAGAGTGCCTGCCGGGCGAGAGAATCAGACCCGACTTCTGTAGCGCAGCCACGAGACGATTGGGGTGTCTCGGTTGATGTGCCCAGGCGTGAACGGTGGGGATGAATGAGGTCCACACACCTGATGCGAGAAAGAAGATATTCAGAGCCGTGCCACGCTCGAAAAACAGAGCCGGAAGTGCGAGCGGAAGCCCAACATAGAAACAGAGCTCGTAGGTGTTGTTCCTGAGATAGCCGCGCTTGACCACATCGCCTGGGCGAACGTGATGCACCTGAAATTCAGTAGCGATCCGACGGAGCGGCGGAAAACTGGCGAATCGGTAGTTATCCAGGATGTTGTGCATCCCGTACGAAAGGCTATCGATAAACAGCGCCGCAAGCGCGGTCATGGCGGAAAGGGTGAAGAGGGATGAACCCGAGGCACCCCAGGCAAGGGAGCCGAGGAATGCGCCCACGAGGAGCGCCGACCAGAGGCGTTCGTCAACTCCAATAGGATGGTTATAGTCAGGGTTATAGCCGGGCGGGATACGAGTTGAGGGCATAGGTTCCGACTATTTTTCGGAATCGAGTGCCCGGAACTGGAGTGAATAACGCCCGCTGCCCTTCGAGATTACCGAAGGATGGCCGGGCCCTTTGGGTCGGCCCAAGTCTTGCCGATTTGGCCCATCAAGCGCTCGTCACGTTCAGTCACGAAGTTGATGACGAGGCCTTTGCGGCCAGCGCGCGCGGTACGGCCGACGCGGTGGATGTAGTTCTCCATCTGCTGTGGCAGGTGGTAGTTAATCACGCGGCCGACGTGCTCGAGATCGAGCCCGCGTGAAGCGAGGTCGGTCGAGACCATGAGATCGATTGCGCCTTCGCGGAATGCCTTCAGGCCCGCGCGGCGTTCGATTTTGTCCATTTCGCCGCGGTAGAGAACGGCGTTCTTGCCGATCTGCTGAAGCTCATGAAGAAGCTTGTCGCACTGTTCGCGCGTGTTCGTGAAAATGAGCGTTCCGCCGGGAACATTTTCAGACAGAAGTTTCTCAAGAAGCGGAAAGCGTTTTCCGTCGATGACTTCGCGGTTCTGAGTCGTGAGAGTCGGAACCACACGATGGCTGCCCTGGCTGCGAAGAACTTCGGCGCCCGAGAAGAGATCGGTCATGAGAGTTTGAACAGATTTCGAGACCGTTGCCGAAAAGAGCGCGAGTTGGCGGTCTTTCGGGCAGGAGTTCACGATTTTTCCAGCGTCAGGCAAGAAGCCCTGGTCGAGCATCTGATCCGCTTCGTCGAACACCAAGATGCGAACGTCACCCAGGTTCACCATGTTTTTTTCCATCAGCTGTACGAGTCGACCTGGGGTCGCTACGAGCACTTCGAATGGGCCTCTGATGTTCTTCTTCGCGACTTCGAAAGTCGTTCCGCCCAAGACCGTGCGAACGCGCAGGCGAGTCGTGTGCGTGAAAGGTTTGAAAACTTTCGAGACCTGCTCGCCTAGTTCGCGAGTCGGGACGATGACAGCAGCCCAAGGGCGTCCGTCGACGGTGACTTTATCGCCGCCGTTTTCGCGCGTCTTCAGCATGTGAAGAACTGGCAGTGCGTAAGCGAGAGTCTTGCCGCTTCCCGTTTCGGAAACGCCGACCACCGATTTGCCCGAGAGCAGCAGCGGAATCGCGCGCTCTTGAATCTCGGTCGGGGTTTTCAGCTCTTTTTCGTCGAGGGTAGCTTGAAGGGTAGGCAGAAGATTGAAGCCAGTAAATGCGCTCATGATAGGTCCGTTCAGATGGTTTGAGAGCGTGTTCTAGCACGGGTGCGTCAAAGGGCCTAGTGCTTCCTTATTGGGCTAAACCGGTTTAAATAGACGTTATGAAAGTCATTTTATTCGGAACGACCGGAATGGTGGGGCAGGGTGTGCTTCGGGAATGCCTCGAGGACCCGTCAGTGACGAGCGTTCTTTCGATTGCCCGAGCCGCTTCGGGCCAGAAACACGAGAAGTTTCAGGAGATCGTTCAGAAAGATCTCTATGACTATTCGAACATCGAGGGTCGCCTGTCTGGCTACGACGCCTGCTTCTTCTGCCTGGGCGTCACCTCGAGTGGAATGAGTGAAAAGGACTATTCCCACGTGACCTACGACCTGACGATGGCTGCCGCAAAGGCGCTTCTGGCTCGTAATCCAGGTATGACCTTCGTTTTCGTTTCGGGCGTCGGCACCGACAGCAGCGAGAAAGGCCCCGTCATGTGGGCTCGGGTCAAGGGCCGGGCCGAGAACGCACTTTTGAAGATGCCATTTAAGGCGGTCTACATGTTCCGCCCGGGGTTCATTCAACCCATGGACGGGATCAAGTCCAAGACGAAGCTCTACCGGATGTTCTATTCCGTTTTGGGTCCGCTTTACCCAGTGATGAGGAAGGCGTTTCCGAATTACGTTATCAACACGAGGACCCTGGGGCGCGCGATGATTCAGGTCGCGAAGTCGGGCGCGCCAAAGCGTGTTCTTGCGAACGCGGATATTGGGCAGCTCGGCGGGTGACAGTGTGGAAGTGCAAACTCTGACGACCGCGCGGCTCGAGCTCCAGCCGCAGACGATCGCGCATGCAGACCGGCTTTTTGACTGCTTTCAAGACAAAGAACTTTACCCGTTCATAACGAGAACGCCTCCCGAATCTCGAGACGAGTTTCGGAAGGCGATTCTCTTTTTAGAAGGCAGGAAATCTCGGGACGGCTCTCAGTACTGGCTTAACTGGGTTTCCATTCATCGCCAGTCAGGCGAGCTTGTCGGAAAAGTCGAAGTGACGATGGACATAGCCACCCGTGATGTTCACCTCGCGTATTACACTTTCCGCAAACACTGGAAGCAGGGCTACGCCAGAGAATCCTGTCTCGGAGTGATTACGCATCTGTTTCAGCATTACGCCACCCAGCGAGTCGTCATCGAAATGGACGTGAGAAACACAGCCTCGGTCAAACTAGCGGAAAGTCTTGGCGCGAAACGAACCGCCCACAACCCCAAGGTGCAGATGCTGAAGGGCGAGTGGAGCGATGAGTATCAGTATGAGCTACTGGCCACTTTCGGATAGAGGCGGAGCCGTTTGCCGTTTTTGCATTCGAAAATAACTATTATGTGCCTATTGATAGACGATGAGTTTGAAAGAATCGTTTAGAAGAGCGGCCCATCGGGTTGCTGAAGCCGTCGGCACACCCACCGCATTTGCAATCGCCTTGGCCAGTATTCTGGTTTGGCTGGCGTCTGGTCCGCTTTTTCATTTCTCGGATACCTGGCAGCTCGTAATCAATACCGCGACCACGATCGTGACATTCCTCATGGTGTTCCTGATTCAAAACGCCCAGAACCGGGACGCACGAGTATTTCACCTGAAGCTCGACGAGTTGATTCGTGGAGTCAAAGGCGCACGTAACGAGTTGGTGAATTTAGAAGAGCTGACGGATGACGATCTTGAGCGCCTGCACTGCGAGTTCAGAGAGCTTCAAAAGCGCGTAGCCGATCGCCTGCAGACACGAAAGACCGGCGTTCCGGAGTAAGTTACTTGGAAACCCCAGGCGTGATGGCCTTCAGGAAGTTCCGAAGAAACTGGTCGCCGCACTCACGATAGTTCGGATGCCCGGGGGCACGAAAGAAGGCGCCGATTTCAGCTTTTGAAATATCGAGGCTGCTCGATTTTTTAATCAGATCGATGATGTCGGTGTCTTTGAGTGAGAACGCGACGCGAAGTTTTTTCAGCACCAGGTTGTTTGTAACCGGAACTTCAAGCGGTGGGCGCGGGCGGTCTTTTTGTTCTCCGCGCTTGAAGATGATCAGCCCGTCGAGAAAGCACGAAAGTACTTCATGCGGGCATTCCTCGTAGCCTTCGTCTTCTTCGCGTTTGGTGAAAGTCGCAATCTCGGCTTGAGTGACCAGGCAGCCTGCGAGCTCGGCAACTTCTAGTACTTTTGGATCGCTGAAGTTGAGGATGTAGCGAATGCTGCGCAGGATGTCATTGTTGGTCATGGCCCAACTTCGACGATTGGGCGAGATCCGTCAACTGGGCTTTCAGGTTCGAACGAAGGCCAGTAGCAGCGCGAAATCATTCTTGTCCGCGGCCCTGAGCGCGCGAATGTATTCCTGTCTGCGCGCACCTTCGGCTTCGATAGGCGTTTGGGCCGTGCGCATTCCCCAGGTGAATGGCGCCTGGTCGCGGGTCTCAAGAAAAAGATCGGTCATGAGGCGCGCGTGCCGGCCGTTTCCGTTTGGAAAAGCGTGAATCTGAACGAGACGATGGTGAAAGCGCGCGGCGATTTCATCGATTTCAAATGTCTTATGATCGAGCTGATACTGCGTGTCCCCAAGGAGCTGAGCAACCTGCGTCGCGATGAGCTTCCAATCAATTCCAATATTCTTTCCAGAAGTGCGGGCGCGGCCTGCCCACTTCCAGACTTGATTGAACATTCTTTTATGCAGTCCAAATACAAAAGCATTGTCGAGGACTGGAGTGGATCGCCGACTTCGCGCCCAAATGACGGCCTCTTGGATGTTCTTTTGTTCGAGTTCGTTTAGCTCGCCCTGGGTCGTAATATAGTCTGGAATCAATCCGGCGAGTTCGTCGGGATCGAGCGGAGTCGCGCCGGAAGGCGAAGTGATCGTGAGCTTGGGGCCGCTCATTTTGATTTGCCCCAGAGGCTGGGATCCATTTTCTCTTTGAGCTGTCGAGCGAGTTCCTTCACCTGTTCAGCGGACTGAGCGGGTGAGAGCCCCTGCTGCTCGAGGCGCATGGAATGATCGACTTTTGAAACGATGGCTCGCGCGGCTTGAATGGCTTGCTCATCGAGTACGGACTCAAGGCCCGCGAATGAATCCTCGGGAACAATCGCGTAGACGAGTTTGCACCGCATGGCTTTGGCGAGCTTCTCGATCGACTCAAGTGATACAGTGCCCTCTGCTTCGCGTTTTTCAAATTGAAGGACTGCAGCTTGAGCAACACCGGCTCGCTCGGCGAGTTGACGAGTGCTGATGCCGAGGGCTCCGCGAATCGCTTTAAGCCATCCTGACGGCGGGGTGCGATCTTCTCGGACCGAAAGCCAAGGGCTGAGCTTCCTATCAATGAGTGCCCTTTGATTTCTGCCGCTCTGTTTACTCGTTTTCATCTCCTTATGATAATCTATAGATAGTCATAAGCAAGCTTTATGATTAGTTATAAGTATTCAAAAAAAAGACTTATGAATAGCTATAGGTTGTCATTTTGATGGCGCTCTGGGCCCAGTATTGCTTGTTTTAGGCCTATGAACGCTATTATCAAGGGGCTGATCGTAGGCACTGTCGCTACGGGAGCCTTGGATCGACTCAGTACTTATCTCTATGACCATGAAGAAGCGGCCTCGCGGAAGGCAGAAGACCAGGCGCGGAGTGGTTTGCATGCTTATGAAAAGGCGGTTGCCGGGCTGGGGCGGGCAGTGGGCGTTCGCCTGAAGCGCAAAGACTTGGGCGTCTGGGGCTGGCGTTTCCATAAGGCGTTTGGAATCGCCGGTGGGCTTGCCTACGTCCTGTTTCGTAAGCGCTACCCGAAACTCGGCGCGCTGAGCGGACTCGTTTTTGGCAGTGCATTTTTTGTTGGAGGGGACGAAATCATGGGTCCTGCGACGGGCTGGACTCCGGGACCGCGGGCATTTCCGTTTCGAACCCATTTGCGGGGAGCCGTTAGTCATTTAGCGTACGGAGTAGCCGCCGAATCTACAGCACGCACCCTCGAACGTTTTTCAAAGGATCGTAGAGCCGCCTAGTCGGCGAGCCTGGCGGGACTCAGGTATTCACCGACAAGCCTGCGTTTCCAGTATGCCCCTGTCTCTTTTCGCTCCTTCCAGCTGGTGTACTGATAGCGAAAGAACAGGGCGCGGACGTAGGTCGGCGGTTTGTCGGTGAATGGGTTTCTTTTGAAAAGTTTGAGGAGCTTCGCGTCTCCTTCCAGAAGCTTCTGGGCCAGCCGTAGGAACCAGCGATTGTGCCCTGGCATAATGAGTCCTTCGTCGGTCACGGTCACGCTGAAGGGCAGAAACCAGATCATCCAATCGAGTCGCAAATGGTACGGCGCCACTTGAGGCGGCCGGCGCTTGAGTGGTCCAGGCTTGCCTTTGAATTCGTATTCCTTCCAAACAGTATGATCGTCGACCGTCGGAGCGTCGGTTCCTTCGATGACGATTTCGTAGCGCTCTTTAGTGACATCTCCGAACGCGCCGTAAGTTCCGACCAGATGACACTGGTTGTATGAGAAGTTCATGAGCTGATGTTTCGAGCAGAGATTGAGCACGGGCTTGATACTTAAATAGACCGTGAACCCAGCCAGTAGGTAGAGCAGGACGTCGAATGCGAAGGGGCGATTCATCAGCTGGTGCACAGGTGTGAGATCGCTGAATGCAGCGAATCCCAAGACGACGGTCAACCAGTTCAGCCACGAGTAGTTGCCGCTGATGATGAGCCAGAGCTGGTGAAAGATAATGAGACCGCCCGAGACCATAGCCCAAGGTTGAGGGGCGAAAAGTCCTAAGGGCACGATCAGTTGAACGAAATGACTGAAGAGAGCCGAAACCCGGTGCATGAGCTTCGGCAGTCGATGAAAGTACCAGCTGAGTGGCCCGGGCAGCGGCTGAGTCTCATAGTGATAGTCGAGGCAGGTGAGATCGCGCCAACACGGGTCGTTGCGTAGCTTGATCAAGCCGGAGCCGATCTCGACTCGAAAGAGCATCCAGCGGAGAATCAGGATCGGAATGAGTGAGGGCTCCACCTGTGTCGGGCCGAGGAAGGCAGCAAAAAACCCTGCCTCCAAAAGCATGGACTCCCACCCAAAACCGTAAAAGGTCTGCCCAACGTTGACGATCGAGAGATAGAGGCACCAAAGAAGGAGCCAGATCGTCATTGAAAGCAGGAGTGGCCCTGAATCAGAGATTCCGAAAAGGGCTAGAAGCGACAGGACTATTCCGCTGCCGGCCACGATGCGCGCGAGCCGATCGGAGTAATGCCAATGAAAGAGACTGGGCGCACCTCGAAAGCCCACTCGCTTCAGATAGCTTGGAACGGGAAGCAGCCCGTTTTCTCCGAGCAGCGCCTCGAATTGGTTGAACGCTCCGAGAAAGGCGACTAGGTAAATGACCGCAAGCCCGCGTTGAAAGAGGAGCCTGGACAGCCAGAGTCCGTCGAAATAGGCCATTTAAGCCGCGAGACGTCTACCGCCGACAATTTCGATGGTGCTGGCCTGGGGGCCTTTCTCACCGAGCTCTTCGGCAAAGCGGACTACTGTTCCGATCTCAATTCGATCGAAATCATCGTGTAAAACGCTATTGCGATGGAAGTAGAGTTCACGGCCGTCTTCTGTTTCGATGAAACCGTAGTCTCCCGCTGTGCGCGGCAGACGCACGACTTTGGCTTGAGCAGGCACCTCACGGTGTTTCGTCTCTCTTCGCAGGAGTCGGACGTAGTCTTCGACCTCACGTCTCGCTGAGTCAAAAGCATCTCGAATGGCCACCTGCAGATCATAGTGCTGCTTGGCTTCGGTGGGGTGCTGGCTGACGGCGATTTCCTTGCCCGGTACACGGAGGGTGATACCGATCTCATATTGAAGGGAGCCCGAGTGGTGGCGCTGGTGGACGCCACGGACGACCACGCGGCAGCTGATCATCTGTGGCCAGAACCTTTCAAGCCAGGCGACCCTTTCTCTAAGCTGGTTCGCAATCGCGTCTGAGTGTTTCATTTCCTTGAACGTGATTTGTAGCGGGGTTTGCATGGTGAGTTACATTGCAACTGGTTGGCCCACGCTGTTGCTGGTACATTTGAATTATGCTCTGCATGAATAGTTACCAGCTTGAATATGTGAAGGCCTGTAAGGCGCGGCTTAAAAAGCAGGTCGTAGCTTACGAAGCCCTGACCAAGACTCTGAAGAGCCGAAGCGCGCTTGAGACTTTCGAACCGGAGTTCTTCAACAACTTGGTCCTCGTGCTTGAAAGCTATTTCATGCATCGAAGCAGAACCATTGAAGGCAAAGACGGGAATGCCGCCAATGAAGTTCGCATTCTCTGTACTTCCATGCTTGAGAACGATGGGCTTTACACGATTGAGAAGGTTTATAAATTCAAGCCCGAAGCGACCGTATTGAAGCTCCAGCCAGGCGACGCGATCGCGATTCGTGAAAAAGAGTTTGCCGCGCTCGCTCGGGCCTATTTTGCGGAAATCGAACGCAAGTTTACTTAGGGATCCTGAGATGGCTAAGGATAAGTCGGGTTCAGAAGGATCAGAAAGTATCGACGCCTATATCGCAGACTTTCCCAAGGACGTGCAGACGCTGTTGAAGAAGCTGCGCATGACGATTCGCAAGGCTGCGCCTAAGGCTGAAGAGAAGATCGCTTACGGCATGCCGACATTCGCCATGCTTCGAAACATCGTTTACTTCGCTGGGTACAAGCACCACATCGGGCTCTATCCAGGCGGAGACGCGATGGAGAAGTTCAAGAAGCAGATGACGAAGTTTAAGACGTCCAGGGGCACGGTGCAGTTTGCGCTCGACGCCCCGCTGCCGACGGCTCTGATTACTCAGATCGTGAAGTACAAGGTGAAGCTCGATCT
>OUNO011292289.1_pt1 | contig 13006 bp, 8 predicted proteins | sample 1779811 | NCBI WGS metagenome assembly OUNO01 (sample SAMEA3914804, study PRJEB12502) | metagenome | biome: forest; material: soil | place: Canada | collected 2010-06-25 | depth 0.3 m | reverse complement strand
TTGCATGCGGCCGCCTTCGCCCGAATTGCTGCGACGGCGGAAACGCTCGACGGCCTCAGAGGCATTGACGTCTCCGAAGACCCAGACTTGAAACCTCGTTCGCAGCCGAGTCGCCGGGCGCTTATGCAATGGACAGCAGCGGGAACGGTTGCGGTGGCCGGAGCCGGTGTCTGGATGGCCAGCCAATCCAGGGCACAGGCTTCAACGGTAATAGGCGGCCGCAAAACGGTATCGTTGCCCGATGGCGGCCATCTCGACCTCAATACCGACACCCGCGTCTCGTGGAGGTTCGATACGACGTCGCGCCGCATATGGCTTGAACGCGGGGAGATCGGAGTTGTGGTCCCCACTGATCCGCGACCCTGCACCCTCTACGCCGGCGGGCGAGCCGTCAATGTGAGTGACGGCGACGTGAATGCCCGGCTCAGGGACAAAGCCCTGGACCTGACAGTCCTCAAGGGCGACTGCCTTGTGACATCGACGGCGGGTGGTGAGAGTAAGGTCGTGCCGGTCAAGGTAAGTGCCGGGGAGGGGGCTTTGGCGGGCGCATCCGATACCCATGTCCGCAAAATTACAGACAGCGATCTCCAGTTCACCTCGGGCTGGCGAAACGATGAACTTGTCTTCAATGGCCAATCGCTCGGCGTTGCCGTCGATGAGTATAACCGCTACCTCAAGGACAAGATCGTCATCGTCGATCCACAATTGTCGAGCCTGCGCCTGGGTGGCCGGTTCAACACCCACGACCCTAAGGACTTTCTGGCGTCCTTGCAAACCAGCTTCGCAATTCACGTCAATACAGGCGAAAGCGGCGCGGTCATGCTGTCCCGCTGAGGGCGGGAACAATCCGTCTGCAGATTTTTTTTGATCAGACGTGCGGTGGCGCACCCGCCGCGTCCCTTTGCATCCGACACATCTCATCGTGTCGGGCATGGGGATTCATCAATGGTCGGCTTCAAATCAAGAACACTCAAGGGCAGCACGGCCTTCGCCGCAGTCGCCATGACCCTCGCGCTAACCTGTGCGTCTGTGGCCTGGGCGGGCAGCCCGGTCTACACCTTCGATATCCCCGCCGAGAACGGCGCCAAGGCGCTCAACGACTTCTCCAAACAAGCGGATATCCAGATCCTGTTTCCCTATGACGTCGCCGCCCGATCCGCAACGAACGCCATCAAAGGCGCGTTCACGCGCGATGAGGTCCTGGCCAAGCTCTTGGCGGCGACCGGGCTCGAAGTCGCAAGCGAAAGCGCAACGACCATCTCGTTACGTGTCGCGAAAACCCCAAACTCCGCGTCGGAAGCGACGCCCGCAGTCGAGGTCATCGTCACCGGCACCCATATTCGCGGCGGCAATCCGACCTCACCGGTTCATACGGTAACGCGTAAGGATATCGAGCAATCCGGTTATTCGCAGATCGGCGACGTCATGCGCAGCCTCCCGGAAAATTTCTCCGGCGGCCAGAACCCTGGCGTTATCGCCGCCGCGACCACAAATATCTCCAACACGAACCTGTCGAGCGGCTCAACCGTGAACCTGCGCGGGCTGGGTACTGATGCCACCTTAGTTCTGCTTAACGGCCACCGCATGGCCGCCGATGGTTATTTTCAGTCATCCGACATTTCCGGCGTGCCCTTGGCCGCCGTGCAACGCATTGAAGTCGTGCCGGATGGCGCCTCGGCCCTCTACGGGTCCGATGCCGTGGCCGGTGTCGCGAACATCATTCTGCGCAAGAATTACAGTGGCGCCGAGATCAGCGCGCGCATCGGCGGGGCGACGCAAGGCGGCGGAACCGAACGAACCTATAGTGTGCTCGGTGGCATTAGCGGGATTGACGGATACGTCCTGGGCAACCTCGAATATTCCAGTCAGGACCCGGTCTTCGCCCCGCAGCGTTCGGCCACATCGGGCGCCACACCGGCCACGACCCTGATCCCGTCGCAGGAACGCAGGTCCTTTTTCATCGGCGCTGGCCGGAACCTGACCGATAATCTGTCCGTCTCATTCGACGGTATTATCAGTGACCGTGCCACTGCCTATTCGTACCAGGACACACCGATTTACCCCTTGCGGGAGTACTCCGTCCTGACCCCGAGCTATAGCGCCGCGGCGAGCCTGGATTACAAGCTGGCCAAGGATTGGACGCTACATGTAACCAGCGTCGCGGCTGGCAGCCGCAATAGCGATCATTTTGCCTACCCGGCCTACGACTACTCAGACCAGGGCCTGTTCAAGAACGCGCTCCAATATGTCGAAATGACCGCCGATGGAACGCTTCTCCATACTGATGCCGGCGATATCAAGCTGGCCATCGGGGGCGGTGCGCGCCACGAAACCTTCGTCCAGGACTATGTCGGCAACACCAGCTACCAAAACCGCTCCCGCGACGTGCGCTACCTCTATGCCGAACTTTATGCGCCGCTCGTCAGCCCATCGGAAACCCGCACCGGCTTGCACGAACTCGACGTAAACCTCTCGGCTCGTACCGAGGATTACAGTGACTTTGGCAAGAGCAGCAATCCAAAGGTCGGAATCCGCTACGTGCCGACAACCGACCTGACCTTCAGGGCGACGTGGGGCAAATCCTTCAAGGCCCCGACCTTCCTCCAGATGTACGGATTAACCTATCTCGTTCTGCGGGATGCGTCATTCGTGGGCGGTTCATCCGGGACGGTCCTGATGACGCAGGGCGCGAATTCCGCTTTGAAGCCGGAACGGTCCGAGTCGATGACGTTCGGTGCAGATTACAGCCCGTCGTTCCTGAAATCAGCAACCCTTTCGGCGACCTGGTTCGACATCGACTATACGGACCGCGTCGTCCAGCCGATCGGCAACATAACGACAGGTCTGAGCGATCCGACCTATGCGCCGTTCGTCGAAGCCAGCCTGTCTGCCGGGACACAGGCGGCAGAATTGGCGAAGGCCGACCTCTTCTATAACTTTGCCTCCGTGGACTACGACCCGTCCGCCGTGGTCGCGCTGATCCGCGACACCTACACCAATTCAACAGCCCAAAAGGTAAGGGGCCTCGACCTGTCCTACCGGCAGACCCTCCATTTGGCCGATGGCACACTGAGCACTTTCGCCAATGCCACTTGGGTGCGGCTCGATCAGCAGACCATTATGACCGCACCTGATGTACGATTGTCGGGTACGATCTTCAACGTTCCCGACCTGAAAGCCCGTGCCGGGTTGAGTTGGCAATACCAGGGACTGTCCGCGACCGGCATCGTCAACTACGTCTCCGGAGAGACCGACACAGGCGTATCACCCGCCGCCGATATCGCGTCCTGGACGACCGTCGACGCCACGATTACTTACACCTTCCAGACCGACTCCGGGTTCGGCAAGGGTGTGAAGATCGCGCTGGCCGCATCGAACCTGTTCGACAAAACCCCGCCCTATGCGGCAAGTCCCGGCGGTGCGACAGCCGGTATCTATTTCGACAGCACCAATACATCGATCATGGGCCGGTTTCTCAGCCTATCTCTGACCAAGGCGTGGTAAGGGCATGCGGTATCGTGATTTTTGCTATTCCAGACCGGGTGTTTTGCTGGCACTGGCGATCATCGGATCTGGTATGGCTGCGTCGCCGGGGCGGGCAAGTCCGTGCGACGATCTCATGCCAACCGCATCGACACCGGCGGTCGCCTCGCGCACCATAACGCCGAATGATCTGATCCAGTTGCGCGATTTCGGCCCGCCGAGTGTCGGCGATCCGCGCGAGAACCTGTTCAATCTGTCGCCGGACAGGACCAAAATCGCCCTTGCGATCCGGCGGGCCGATACAGTGTCTAACAGCTACTGTTTTGGAATATTCGTCCTTCCGGTCGCTGTCGGCGGTCAGCCTCTAATCGTCGATCGTGGCGGCGAGTTCATTCCGTCTGTCTTCGGCGTGCTGGGCTTTGCGGCGCATACGTCGCCGGGCATGCCGGTCACGGTGGCACCCAAGTGGTCTCCGGACGGACAATGGGTTGCCTTTCTCCGGCGCGATGCAGGTGTCACCCAGGTCTGGCGGGCGCGTGCCGATGGAACCCTGTCCGAGGCGCTGACCCGTTCGACCTTCGATGTCGAGGATTTTGTCTGGTCCAGTGACGGACGGTCGGTGATTTTCTCGGGCCGGCCGGCTCTGCAAACGGCGCAACAGGCCATTGATGTGGAGGCAAATGCTGGTTTCCTGTTTGATGAGCGCTTTGAGCCGGGGGCGAGTGATCGACCTCAATTACGCGAGCCAATTCCGCGCGCTTACTTCGTCGTCGCAACGGGAACGCATATGGTTCACGATGCCAACGCTGTTGAGCGGGGCATGTTCGACCCACAACCGGACGGGTCACGCCCGAAAGGCGCGACGGTTGTCGCATCGGACACCGAGGGAAGGGTGGCTTGGGTTAGTTCGAAAAATGAGTCCGAGCTCATATCGCCTACCGTGCTCAGGGCGAAGATCGGATCCGGACCAACGGTCACGTGCGACCTCCCGGTGTGCCAAGGTATCGGTGATCTCTGGTGGTCAGACGACGGCAAGACGGTCGTTTACATGGCACGGCCATTCGGCAAGAGCCGGACGGGTTTCTTTCGTTGGACACTGGGGCAGGGGATCCCGACGCTCATTTTCGATACCGAGGACGTCGTCTTCGGCTGTCAGAGAATTGTCTCAGGGCTGGTCTGCGGGCATGAGGCTTCGGGCCAACCACGGCGTCTCGTTTTGATTGACTTGGCGTCGGGACAAATATCGGCTTTGTTTGATCCAAATCCCGAGTTCGCAGCTGTGAGATTGGGCTCTGTTGAACGGCTCCACTGGAAGAATGACTTTGGCATCGAAACCTACGGCGATCTGGTTGTGCCAGCACATTATGTCCCCGGCCAGAAGCTCCCGCTCGTCGTTGTGCAATATGTCACGCGCGGATTTTTGCGGGGTGGTACCGGGGACGATTACCCAATCTGGCTCTATGCCGCTCATGGCTACGCCGTTTTGAGTTTTCAACGTCCGCCCGACGTCGGTTTGGCAGCAGGTGTGACGTCCTATGACGAAATGAACCGCCTGGACCAGGCAGGATGGGCCGACCGTAGAAGCGTTCAGTCTTCGTTGGAAAAAGGCGTCCAACTGGTCGTCGACCGCGGAATCGTGGATCCGAAGCGCGTCGGTATAACGGGGCTGAGCGACGGGGCCACCACCGCCGAGTTTGCCTTGGTCAACAGTCACCTCTTCGCGGTTGCCGCGCTCAGCTCCTGTTGCAATGACCCGCTTTCAATCTCGACGCTCATTGGACCGGTGGGAGCGAAATGGTTCCAAGGCATGGGGTATCCCAATTCGGTAGACCGGGCGGACGATTTCTGGGGACCAGTATCTATCGCGCGAAACGCCGCGAAGATCGACACGCCAATTCTGATGCAATTGCCCGACCGTGAATATCTTGGTGCCTTGGCCGGCTACACCGCACTGAAGGATCTCGGCAAGCCCGTCGAAATGTACGTTTTCCCGGACGAATTTCACAACAAGTGGCAGCCGGCGCACCGCCTGGCCATCTACAATCGCGGCCTTGACTGGTTCGATTTCTGGCTAAAGGGAATCGAAAACCCCGATCCGGATAAGACCGCGCAGTACCAGCGATGGAGCGCCCTGAGCGACCACCGCCAACAAGATATGAGCGTCACTTCTCCGGGGCATTAATCCCAGACGCTCATGACGGCTCTGTCCGCGTATCTGGGCGGGGCCGTCACCTTATATCGGCGCAGCGGCGATGGGGCTGGCCGGCACGGAAACCCAATGCCGAACCCAGGCCTCGGCTTCGGCCAGACCCGACAGGCGCATATATTCGAGCGGATGGATCGAACGCCGATCATCGAGCGCCGCCTCGACAGCCGCGACATCGATAACCTGGTGATGGGCCAGTTCTCCCTCCAGGAGTTGCGCGCGTAAAATTTGCCGGTTGGAATCGATGACGTCGAAGGCAAAGCTGTCAGGACCGCCCTTCGATCGGCGGTCAACGATTTCACTGGGCAGGACATGGCGAAACGCGCGGCGGGCCACTGAGCGGGTTTGCCCGCCGGCGCACCAAGTCCAAGTCGGTATCGCCAGACAGGCTTCGACGATGGGCTGGGACAAAAGCGGATTGATCTGCGGCGGCATATCACGCCTGGAAAAGCCATCTGTCGTGCCCTGGATGCGGACCAGCTTCGCGACATGGGCGGCCTTCCCCGGCAATGTGCCCGAAGGGGCGTCAAGCCAAGGGTGATCAAGAGATATTCGCGATTGTTCGACGGTATCGGAATTGAGGAAGCGCAGATCACCCTCCCAGACGTAGCCCCGTGTCCTCGACGCCGCGCGACGCGTCGCCATGGCCGCCGCTTCCCAAAGGCTGCAGCCCGTTAGCCGGCACACATCCATGAGCGTCCGCCACGCACCCGGCCCTGGGCCATGCGCGATCAGCCGGTCGAGGATGGGGGTGGCCGACTGCATGCTGCAAAAGACATTGTCACCACCAATGCCCGTCATAAGGCCATCTATGTGCCGCGCCTTGATCAACCCAAGTTTGGTCACGTGTTCGCTTTGACCGAAAGCATAGAGGGCAGGACGGGGCAGATGTGCCGCTGTCGATCGCCGGATATCCACGTCCTCCAATCGGTATCCTGCCTCGATCAGTTGGATGCCGAGCGCCCTGGCGAGTAAGCGGGCATAGTGGCGTTCGTCGGTGGCCAGGGTGAGGTAGGTGACATCGACCGGCGCGTCAGACAAGCAGGCGGCAAGGATCGAGGAATCGAGACCGCCAGACACGGTCAGTAGCACATGGTCGAAGCAATCCGCCCAGGCATGAACGCAGGATTTCACGGTGCGTTCCAGCTGGGTGGCGAGATCGGTATCACTTCGGGACCGTTGCTCCGCAACGAAATCCCACGGCGACCATACCGACTGCACTCTCACGCCCGCGGGGCCATATGAAACACGAAAGCCGGCAAGCAACTCGGTCACACCCGCCAGGCAGGTGGATTCGGAACGCAGGTCGAAGGCAAAAAGAAACCGGGCGAGGGCGCTCCAGTCGACCTCGGGCCTGAGAGAACCAGCCTCGATCAGTACACCGATATCCGAGGCCAGGATTTGTCCGGCAGGGGTCTCGATTGACACGCAGGGCATTGTTCCGGATGGATCGCGCAAGACATGGATTTGGTGCAAAGCGTGATCTTCGATCAGGGCGACATATCCGCCCCAATGGTCTTTGACCAAATCCGCGCCCTTGGTGTTGACGATATGGCGAGCGTCGTTGGGGCTGAGCGCGTCGATTTTTCGAGGTTGGAGTGGCCGCGAAAACAGATGGCCGATGATGACCCCGGCGTTGTCAGGGAGAACTTGGTAAGCCGCGTCATGGCTGACAAACACCGTGGACAGAGGTGTGCTGTGCACCCGAACGAAGCCTTCAGGCACGCCGGCTGGGTCGTATTCCGGTCGAATTTCCCGGCCGTTGGAAAGCTGGATCAGGTATCGCGTGGCCATGTCACACCACCAGGATGGGCGTATAGGGCAAAACCTCATCGAGCCGATCGCTCAGGACGCGGTCTTCCAACTGAATCCAGGCATGGGCGGCGAACGGCTTCATCTTGACTCCGATGACCAGGTCGGGAAAGCACCGCCGCCGCGACAGGTAGTCGGCCATGGCGATTGACCACGGCAGGCAACGGTCATGTGTCGGCATGAGGCGCCGCGTCAGGAGAAAGGCGCCCAGGGTCGGCGCGATCATATCGTAGGATGGGTTGTTTTGAGAGGCTTGCGAAGCTTTGCGCTGCTGGATGTCCGTTATAGCGGCATGGAGGGAGTGCCGCTTGAGGCTCTTGGTCGCCCGCAAGCGTATCGCAACGGCTTCGATCATCGGCAAAAGGCCTCCGCTGCCGGACACCGCGTCCACGGCACTTGAGGTCGGTGCGACAAGAGGGGGACGTTTGGGCTCGTTGACTTTTTCAGACCCGGCTTGAAGAAGCCCGTTGCGAACGAAAGGTTCGAGCGCCTCCAGGTCGGCCTCGTCCATGTGATGACCTGCCGCCAATTTCTGAAAGGCAGCGTCCGCCTTGAGGGGCAGACCGAAATAGCGGTCGGCCTTGAGATCGAGCAAAACCACGCGGTGGTTGGCGATGCAGAAATAGGTATCCGCGCGCAATTGCAGCGTCATCGCTTCACCGGGAATGGGGGAATGAAACAGATAAAGGCGCGCCGGGAATCCCGGCGCGCCTTCACGACGGCAGGTTCAGTCGGCCGACAAGCCGATATGGTCGCGCAGTTGGACCTGGCCACCGTCGGGGGCCGGGAACTTGCTTTGGCCCTTCGTTTCGGCGCTGGCGGCACCGAGGTCGATCAGGTCTTCGACGGTTTCATTGAGCTTGGTCACGATAGTCTCCTTGGTTCGAGATTGAGCGCCACGACTATTCGTGGCGAGCAAGAACTATCACCCGGCCTGGAAAATCATGCCTGCGTACTTCTGGAATTCTGCGAAGGTTCTACCGGAATTTTTAGAAAATTTGCTTCCGACATTTTTGAATTATTTTTGCCGCATCGCGCAGCCTGACGGGCTAAGTGCGGCCGCAATCAATGCCTTGCTGGGTCGGCGCCGTCGCCGCGCTCGCGATAGGCGATGGCGACAATCTGGGGAACCAGATCAAGGCGAACCTGATGATAGGTCAATATTTGCTGTTTTAATGCAGGCATGTCCGCTGTCAGCCACGCGTCGGTCAAGCCAGCCAACTCAGCCGGTCGTCCAAGGAACACGCCATCCTTCTGGCGCCGGATCGGCCTCAGGCGATCATTGATGCTTTCGATGGCCCGGCGGAGCTCGCTATTGCCGCCCAATTTGGCGACCGCCACAAACAGGGTCTCCGTCCGTGTGACGAGATCATCGTCGGTTGGATCGATAGCCGAAGCGGCCGGCACTGCGTCGAGGGCAAAGGCGTTCTCCAGCGCGAGCAAAAGGACCTGCTGATTCCACATATAAAGATCGCGCAGCTTCTGCTCCGTCACGCGCGGCCGGTAGAAACCATCGTGCGCCTGGACTTCGAGGAGGCCTTCGCCGACAAGACGGTTGAGCACGTTGCGGACGGGGGACTTGCTGGCCCCATATCGCTCGCATAGGGCAGTGATATCGACGCGCTGCCCCGGCAAAAGCGTCCCATTCGACAACTCCTGCTTGATGCCCAGATAGACAGTTTCTATTAAAGACGCCTTGGCCATCAATCGCGCTTTCCCTTGGACCCGTATGAAGGCCCCAGGATTTGTCATGCTGTACCCCCGGGCCGCAACGTCGCAAGTAAGCTGCGAATCAGCTCAGGCGCGAAAAGAATGAGACTTTCGGGGGAAATGTTCTCCAACCGTACTGTAAAAGCCGTTGAAAATCAAGATTGGCGCGCACCCGTATCGCAACCGGAGCGACATGCGGTCAATTCGGTCGATTGATCAGAGCCGCCAGTTGCGGGGCCAAATCTTGGCGACGCTTGAAATAGGCGAGGATCAGGCGCTGCAACTCGACCATGTCGCGTTTGGCCCAACAGGCCGATAGCGCCTCGTATTCGGAATGGAGGTCGGGAATGAGGGCCGCCTCATAGGGCCGAAACGCATACATCTGAGAATTCATGGCCAGCATGCTCGTGCGCACGGCGTCGCTGTTGGAAGCTTCAGCGATGTCCTGGAACAACCGCTCGGTCGCCGCGGTAATGTCGCGGTCTCCGCCGGATGATATTGTCTCGTGAACAGGAGGCTTTGTCATAAAGGACCGGAACATGCGTGGATGGGACAACAGGATGCGAACAGTGGGGAGCATGCCATCTTAAACGTCAGGCATCAACGCCTTGGGCGATCCTCCGTCTGCCCCTCGACGGTTGAGGAAAGCGAAGCCGTCATGGCCGCGATAGCTCACGCTAGGGGCGCCGCCCCCGCGCGCTCAAGGGTTAAGTCCTGAAGGACCGGCCGGAGCGGTATCCCCGACCTTCCGCGCGCGGCGGGGATACGATCCTTGAGACGAGTCCATGTGCTTGTGCAGGCCGGGCGATCCCCCTCCGCTCCGCCCGCCCTTGATCTTGCTACCCCGGTCTCGCCGACGGGCAGGGTTTCAGCGCGAAGTTTGCGCTGCAACCCAAGCCCAATAAGGAGTTATGACCATGACGAAGCATTTCGATACGAGCGCATTGGCCATCGGCACGCAGGTGTTTATCCCGCTCGACCGCCTGAAAAAGTCCCCCGACAATGCCCGCAAGACCCCGCACACCGAAGCCGCCTTGGCCGCCCTGCGCGGCAGCATCGCGGCCAAGGGCATCCTGCAAAACCTGATCGTCAAACCCGAAACCGACGACAACGGCACGGAAACCGGCTTCTTTTTCGTTACCATCGGGGAGGGGCGGCGCATCGTCCAGACCCGCCGCGCCAAGGACAAGGAAATCGGCAAGGCCGAACCCATGCCCTGCGTTATCCGCTTGGAGGATGATGCGCGGGAAGTGAGCCTTGACGAAAACGTCACCCGCGAAGCCATGCATCCCGCCGATCAATTCGACGCTTTTCGCGCCCTGAACGAAGAACGCGGCCTGGGCGTCGAGGAGATCGCGGCGCGCTTTGGCGTCAGCGCCCACACCGTCAAACAGCGTCTGCGCTTGGGCGCGGTGTCGCCACGCCTGATGCAAGCCTACCGTGACGAGGCCCTGACCTTGGAGCAATTGACGGCGTTCTGCGTCACCGAAGACCATCTACGTCAGGAAGCGGTTTTCGACCGCCTCTCCCAATGGTCGCGCGAGCCATATCATATTCGCCGCATGTTGACCGAGGGCCACGTCTCGGCAACGGATCGCCGCGCCATCTTCGTTGGCGCGGAAACCTACATGAGCGCCGGGGGCCATATCGAACGCGACCTGTTCACGGAAGATGGCGGTGGCTTCTTCGCGGACGCCGGGTTGCTGAACCAATTGGCCTTGGACCGTTTGACAGCTATCGCCAACGGCGTTCAAGCGGCGGAGGGCTGGAAATGGTCGGAAGCCCATATGGACTTCCCGCACGGGCAAGGCTTGCGCCGCGTTTATACCCACAGCCAGGCCTTGTCGTCCGAGGATCAGGAAGCCTTGCAGACGGCGCACGACGCGCTGTTTCAACTGTCAACGGAATACGAAACCTGTGAAACCCTGCCGGACAACGTCGATCAGAAAATGACCGAGTTGGAGGCGGAAATTGCCCGGATTGAAGCCCTGACCACCGCCTACGATCCCGAAGACGTCGCGCGCGGCGGTCTCATCGTCAGCTTGGCCGGTGACGGAAGCGCGCGGATCGAGCGCGGCCTGATACGGCCCGAGGACCTTGCCTCGGAACCCCAGAGGGAAGACAATGAAAGCCCCGACACGCCGGATATAGCGGTCCTTAGCGGCCCGGGCGTCGAGGGGGCGGACGAGGAAGTCGAAGACGACCGGCCCCTGTCCGATATCCTGATCCGTGACCTGACCTCTCATCGCACGTTCGCCCTGCGGCTGGCCTTGGGGGAGCAACCCGAACTGGCGGCGCGCGCCCTGGCCTACACCTTGGCTTTGGACACGTTCTATGGTCATCTCGATATCGATTGCCTCGAAATTCGCGCCACCAGCACGTACATCGGCGGCTATGCTCAAGGTCTTGATGAAACCCCGCCCGCAATGGCCCTGCGAGCCCGTCACGAGGCATGGGCCGCGCAATTGCCAAGCGATGGGGCCGACCTCTGGGCTTATCTGTTGGCGCTTGAAGCCGAGACCCTCGGCGCGCTGATAGCGCATTGCGTGTCCCAAACGGTAAATGTCGTCAAACTGCCCTACGGAAATCCCAATTTGGTGAAAGCGGGCGACTACCTTGCCGCCAGTCTGCACCTCGACATGGGCGAGTACTGGCGGCCAACGGCACGTTCCTATTTTCAGAGCGTGACGAAATCGCAAATCGTCGCGGCCGTGCGCGAAGCCGTCAGTGATGACGCAGCGGAGCGCCTGACAACGCTCAAAAAGCAGGCCATGGCCGAAGCGGCCGAACAGCTCGTGGCCGGGACGGGATGGCTACCAGCCTTGCTCCGGGCACCGGCGGGGTCAGCAGATCAGGCGACGGAGGCCGAGCCGGACGCCGAAGGGGAAACGGGGACGTCACCCGACGAGAGCGAGGGTGAGGACGTCAGCCTTGATGATCATCCGCCGCGCGTGAGTGTCGAGGAATAGGTCGGGCGGGGATCGCCTTGGCGATCCCCGCTGCCATTCCAAGATATAGGGGCCCGCGCTTCGGCGCGGGGCTTTTTTATGGGTAGCTGGATAACGCTTACGCTAAGAAATTCCCCTTGGGCTTTCGCCGCGAGGCTCGATGTGTCGGCTTCAGTCGGCCTTCAGGCGAGCCCATGGCGGCGAGGAATGCCGAACCTGCTGGACCGAAACAGGCTGGCATAGACCGGACGCGGCAAGTAGAACTTGGCCTGGCGAGATAGCCTTGGCCATTGGTGAAGTTCTTTCGCCCGACCGACCGGGGCGCGTCTATCGAACGATGGCAGGCACCACGTCCGATCCGCCTTCGGCGGGGATCGCGCTGCGCGGACGGTGCGATATCGTTCTTGGCCGTGCCCGCATAGCCGTCGTCCCTTTGTCTTCGTCTGTGGCAGGTCGCCAAGGGTTTCGTCCCTTTTCTTAGACCAGACACGCAAAAAGGCGACCTCGACGATTGGGGTCTGAACGCAACCGGCCCTCAGCCCGCAACAGCCGCGTCCGCTTTTTTCCGCCGCGCTGTGCGCTTTGCATCGCGAAACAAAAAAGCGTCCATCGCCTGTCTTTCACTGCGTTCCAGCCCTGCGGGTGCGCGCGGTCCGCTTGCGTTCGCACGACCGCCATCGAGGTCGCGATTGGCGCGGCGTCGATCTGGAAAAGGAACGAAACCCATGACGACCATCGGCACTTTTGTAAAAACGGACAACGGCTATGCGGGCACGGTCAAGACCCTGACCCTCAACGTCAAGGCCAAGCTGGTTCCCGCCGAAGGCGGATCGGACTCCGCGCCCGA
>OUNO010019940.1_pt1 | contig 13013 bp, 11 predicted proteins | sample 1779811 | NCBI WGS metagenome assembly OUNO01 (sample SAMEA3914804, study PRJEB12502) | metagenome | biome: forest; material: soil | place: Canada | collected 2010-06-25 | depth 0.3 m | reverse complement strand
GTGGGTGAACGCGCGCACGGGAGCGCGAGAGGGGTGTCCCCAGAGTTGTTCGTGCTCGACGCGACGGCTAAACGAGGCCCTGGCGCAGGGCCGCTTCCAGCGCGTCGAGAACGAGTCGCACGCGCGGGGTGTTGCGCAACTCCCTGTGATAGGCGAGGAACACGGGCGCGCTTGGCGGAAGCTCATCCGTATCGAGTTGAACTAGGCTGGGGATCTGGCGCGCTTGGGCCTGTGCCAGCAGGCAGATGCCCTGACCTTGCTCGGTGGCGGCTTGCTGCGCCAAATCGGAGTTGGAGCGAACGACGAAGTGAGCTGCGCCCCGCGCGACGAGCCATTCCGCCCGGGGCGACCGGCTGAGCGGCCCCTCGAAGCCGATGAAGTCATGGCGGACGAAGTCGGCGTCGCGCAGTCGACCGCCACGCAACCGGCGCTCCACGTAGCTCTGAGCGGCATACAGGGCGAACTGCAGTCGACCTGCGGGACGCTCCACCAATGCGGGCGAGGAGGATCGCGCGTTGCGAATGCCGATGTCGGCCTCACGCCGGGCGAGATCCACCAAGCGAGTCTCGGACGCGATCTCCAGCAGCAACCCCTGATGTTTGCGCCGCAAGTCACAGAGCACGTGCGTCAGCGGGCGGACGAAGCCCTCACCCATCGAGATGCGCACGGTACCCGAGAGCTGCGCGTCCCCTTCGTCTCGGCGCGCAGCCTGCAGCCCGAGCTCCAGCTGCTCGGCCAGAGTCACGAGCTCGAGCGCCTGCGGATCGATCGCGGTGCCTGCGCTGGAGCGCTGGACCAAGCTGCGACCGAGCGCGCTCTCCAACGCTTCGATCCGCCGTGAGGCCGTCGACGTAGAGACGCCGAGCGCGCGACCCGCAGCCAGAAAGCTGCGCTGACGGTGGAGCGCCAGCAAGACGCGCAGGTCGTCCCAGGACAGTGTCGCGCTGGTTACCATGCTTGGAAATCGAACTAGCATGAATGTGCAATTGCGGAAATCCACCTGCTGGACGCGCTGGGGCCCGATTTCCAAATTTGGAAATCCGATTCCCATAGCTGTCCACTTACGGCAATCGACCGGATAGTTATGTTCTCGGCATGGCTCACTACTCATTTGCAGGAAAAACCGTCCTAATCACGGGCGCATCGCTAGGCATCGGGGCGACCTTTGCGCGCGAGCTGAGCGCCGCAGGTGCCAAGGTAGTGCTCGTGGCGAGGAGCGCCGTTCGGCTGAACGAGCTCGCACGAGAGCTGGTCGGCGCGCGAGTGATCGCCGAAGACCTGGCCAAGCCCGGCGCGGCACAGCGCGTTTTCGAGGCCGTGCAGGGCGAAGGACTGGAAGTCGACGTCCTGATCAACAACGTGGGTTGCGGCAAGTACGGCCCGTTCGCGGAGGTCCCACTAGACGTTCAACGCGAACAGATAGATTTGAACGTTGGGGTTCTCGTGGAGTTGACGCACCTGTTCTTGCCAATGCTGGAGCGACGGCAAGGCGGCGTGATTCAAGTGGCCTCGACCGCGGCGTTTCAGCCAGTGCCGTACATGGCCGTGTACGGTGCCACCAAGGCGTTCGTGCTCTCGTTCAGCGAGGCACTTTGGGCTGAATACCGCACGCGCGGCGTGCGCGTTTTGGCACTCTGCCCGGGAGCGACGGACACTCCATTCTTCGAGCGCGCCGGCGAGGGGTCGGCCTTCGGAAACAAGGCAAACCCGCGTGACGTCGTGCTCGCGGCGCTCGCCGCATTCGACAAAAATCGCTCGTATGCCGTGCACGGCACCGCCAACTACTTCACGGCCATGCTGTCACGCTTCACGTCGCGCGCCTTCACCGCCAAGACGAGTGCGCGCCTGATGCAGCCCCGAAAGCAGCTCGCTGCGGCAGCGAAGACCCCTGTTCCCCAGTAGACCTTCGAGCACGACTCACTTGCCGATTGCTTTGCTAGCGAAGGCCTTGACGTCTGCCGCGGGTAGAGCCGCCAGCCGTGCGCAATACTCGAGCAGGGGGCGGCGACGAACGATGCCGATGAAGACGTCGCGGTCGTCCACCACGGCGATGAAGCTTTGCTCGGTGGCGCGCGCGACCAGCGTGGCGACGCCCGTGTCGACGTGCACCGGCAAGCCGGTTGGCCGCCGCGGGACCGCCATCACCGAGGTCACTCGAGTTCGCTCCTGCCAAGCGTTGCCGGATCCGAGTAGGAACCACATCAGGTCGTTCGTGCTCAGCGTACCGACGTAACAGCCGTCGTCGTCGATGATCGGGACCGCGGCAAAACCGTTTGGCTTCATGCGCTCCAGCGCCTGTTCGACGGTCCCGCTCGCGCTGACCCAGACGACCTCGCTTTTCGGTGTCAAAAAGGCTGCGACATCCATGCGCCTCGTAGCTTGGAGATTTGCACGGAGTGAGAGGGGCGCATAGCAGTCGTGTGCCTGGGTCATGCCGCGTGCACCAGCGCCGGGAGCAGGCCGTGCATCGCGCACAGGTCGTTGAAGCTCGGGTGAACCACATAGGGATGGGTTTCGTCAACCCAGGCGACGGCACGACCGTCGTCCAAGAAGAAAACGAAATGCGGCGCGGGCAGCGCGCCCGATACGAGTGTTGGATCGACCTTCATGCAACGAAAGCTCTTGGCTTCGAGCGAGCGGGCTTGGCGGCGTAACGAGCAGGTGGCGCGCTCCTGCTCGGAGTCGAACAAGTTAGAAAGAGTCGACTGATTCTTGGCGCCTGGGGGTTCGTCGTTAGACATGCCCACGACTGGTGCATCTCGTATGCCATGCCACACTGGCTAGATTTTCTCGCGAGTTTCCTGCATCGAGTGCAGTCGGCTCGTGCGGCCCTGCACGAAACGACCGGGCGAGACTGCATCTCCGGCGAGGTACGCGAGGTTCGGAATGGGAGGCAGCCGCAACGAGCTGTAACAAAAGCACGCGATTCATGGCGTCCAACGGCCCAGCGCTCGGGTGCGACGGACGATGGCACGCCCGATGCTACCAAACGCCACAGTACAGCTCGCACTTGCCTTGGTGGATACGACAATGGATTCGACTGTGTTGGTGATCGACGACGAAGCTCAAATGCGCCGGCTACTGCGGGCCTCGCTGCTGCCGCACGGCTACGCGGTCGTCGAGGCCGCTACTGGACGCGAGGGAGTCGCCGACGCGGGCGCGAGAAATCCCGACTTCATCCTGCTCGATCTGAACTTACCCGACGCCAACGGCATCGAGATTGCCAAGCAGCTGCGCGAATTCACAGGTAAGCCCATCATCGCCTTGTCCGCGCCAGACCAGATTGGCGACCGGGTTGCCGCGCTCGACGCGGGCGCCGATGATTGCATCGCCAAGCCGTTCTCGATGAGCGAGCTCCTGGCACGCCTGCGAGTCGCTCGGCGGCACGCGGAGAGTCGCGCCACCGAGCACGAAGAGCTCAGCTTCGAGACCGGAGATCTACGGGTCGATCTCGGCAGGCGCCAGGTGTTCGTGAATCAGCTGCCCATCACGCTCACGCCGCTCGAATACAAGCTGTTATCCGTGCTCGCTCGCAGTGCCGGGCGCGTCATCACGCATCAACAGCTGCTCACCGAAGTGTGGGGAGTTCGCTGCGGCGCGCAGAGACAATACCTTCACGTGTTCATCGGTCGCCTGCGCCACAAGCTGGAGCGCGAGCCCGCTCACCCGCGACTCTTGCTGAGCGAGCCCGGAGTCGGCTATCGGCTGCACGCTTGAGAGGAAGGGGCGCACGGCTCCTAGAGCCTACGGAAGCGCGCCCCTGCGGCCCCCCCAGAAGGCCCGAAGCGTTCTCCGCTCTCACTTCTGGAGCTGAACGCCAGCAAAGACCGCGTTGCTCACCAGGCCCTCGCCCGCACTCGCGTGCGTGAAACCGAGCGCGAAGCGAGTCGCATACGTGTCCACGACGTAGCCCACCTGGGCGTCGATTTGCGTCACCGTATCGCCGCCGCCTTTTGGTATCGCCTGTTGCAGGCGCACCAGTGGCTGTAGCCTGCCAAAATCCGCGATTTCTGGGGTCAAGTAACTACCGAGCACGTAGTGTGACCACTTCAGGACTTCGTTGTCGCCAATGTACTTGTAGAAGGCCCCTTCGAGGTCGACCACGCCAGAAGCTTGCAGGTTCTTCTCGAACAAGAGGTCGGCGTTGAACATGCCGTAGTCCTTGGCGCCCGTGTCTGCGGGGTCTCCGTTCTTCTGGTACTGGCCACCGACGCCAATGGCGAGGAGGTCCATGCCGTAGTAGGTGCTGCTGTGATAGTAGCCGGGCTCGGGATTGAGCAAGCTCAGGTTGAGCCGTCCGCTGAGCAACGGCTTTTGAACCGCGTCGTGGAGGTTCACCGCTGCCAAGTAGTACTTGAACACGCCACCGCCGAATTGCCCCCAAATCGTGGCGCCGTCATTGCGACCAAACGGTCCCTGCTTCGGCCCGACCACCGCGAAGGGCGCTGTCTGCGGACCGAGGAAGAGCGGGTAGATCCAAGGCGCGGCGAACCACGGGCCGCTGAAGTTGGCGCGATCGGAGGCCACCAGCATGCGACCGACCCAGACGTTGAACGCTTCGTCCGGCTCGAACTGAGCGATCAAATCCAGAACCCCGACGTGCCCGGCCGCGGGATCGGGCGTCACTCCGTCCGCGCCAGCCGTCGAGCTCCCGTCGATCGAGCCTGCCCCATAGGTGGCGACGAGGTTCGCTGTCCACGCCAAGTGTTTCCGCATCTGATTGCTGAAGTGGAATTCGACGTCACCAGTGGCGCCTAGCCCCGTCAGCTTCTTGGGCTGGCTTGGGTTCTGCAGAGTCGCGTCGAGCCGCATCCACACCGCCATGTCGATGTGCTTGTATTTCTCGGCGTCGTCCGCGGGCGGAGCAACGGGGGACGGCACATCGCTCGGGGCAGCGGCAGCGGTAGCCGGGGGCGCGGCTTCTGGCGCACTGGGCGCGGGAGGCGTAACCACGGGCGAAGGCGCTGGGGTCTCGGTGGGGCTGACGGCCGGCGCGGCTGGCGCTGCATCTGCCGGCGCCGCAGGCGATTCTTGGGCGTGCAGCAAGGGCGAAGACAACAAGCACACCGCCAGCGCGGAGCTCGAGGACAAGCGTTTCGTGAGGCATTTTCTGAGCGTCTTTTTCACGTTCTACTCCTAGATTGATTCGATCGACCTCGGGGCGGACGTCGAGACGGCCGCACTGACGGGAGGCAGGACGGAGCCGCATCGCCGACGGCGTTCGCAAGAATTCGCGTCGCGGACGATCCGGCGCAACGTAGGAGGAGCGATCTAAATTGGGTCGAAAGATCTGCGACGGCCCACTAACGATTTCCTAAGAGGATCATCGATCACGGCGTGGAGAGCTGTGCGGTTGATTCGATGACACGGTCAACGCCGAGCGCCCGGTCGAAGACGCGCCAATCGCAAGTCCAATCGCTTCATTTAGGAAAAAATGAGCACCGACGGCTGAACCTTAAGAGCGCTCTTAGGACTCCCTCACTACGTTCTCGGCAGGTTGGCGATGCGTAATAACGACCGACCGGCTGAAGGAGATTCGCTCTTATGAATTACTCAATGAGACGCGCTGGACCCTGTTGGGCAACGAGCAGCGTGGCAGTGCTCGTGCTGGCTCTCGCACCCCGTGTTGCGACCGCGCAGGCAGCGCCCCCAACCCCGGATGCTCCCGCCGAGCCTGCGCCAGTAGCGCCCGCGCCCGCCCCCGCGGCAGTCGCGCCCGCTCCAGCTCCGGCTCAGACGCCCGCTCCGGAGCCGGAGCTCAAGCCGATCGAACCGGCGGCCCCTGCCGCCCCCGGTGGGGAGCCGTACGTGGAACCCACCGCCGCAGTGCCCTTCGCGTTCGCCGATTTCGGCTGGATGAACGGCCAGAGTCGGCAAACCGAATTTCCGATGGACGGCAAGGTCATCAGCCCGATGTTCAACATCGACGCTGGGTACAACTTGGAATTCTCGAATCCCAGGGATCATACGATTGTCGGGTCAACGGCCGCCGGCCGAAGCAACGAGTTTCAGGTCACGCACTTGGGCGTCGGCGCAGACTTTCATTGGAAGGGCGCGCGCGGTCGCATCATGACCCAGCTGGGCCTGTACTCGACGATGACGCCACGCAACGACGGCAGCCCCGGCCGCGGCCAGTGGACGCTCGCGGACGCCTACAAATACATCACCGAAGGCTACGGCGGGTACCACTTCGACGTGTGGAACGGCATCAACGTCGATGCCGGCATCTTCCTGTCTTACGTGGGTCTCGACAGCTATTACAACTACGAGAACTGGCAAGATCAGGCATCGTACGTGTCGTCGAACACGCCCTGGTTCTTCAACGGTGTGCGCGCCCAGATCTACCCGAGCGACAAGCTCAAGGTCGAGCTCTGGCTAATCAACGGCTGGCAGACCTACGGCGAGTTCAATGAACAGCCGGGCATCGGTTCCCAAATCAATTGGCGCCCGAACGGCAACGTCGGCGTCGTCTTGAGCGGCTACTACGGCGCAGACACGATGGGCAATAAGTCGCGAAAGCGCTTCCACACCGACAACAGTCTGCTCGGTAAATACGTCGACAACTCGGAGTCGTTCCTCAGCAAAGCCGCGTTCTCCCTGACGGTAGACGCCGGCTGCGAGAGCGGCGGCGGAACATCCTGTGGCGGCGGCGATGCCAGCGCGCCAAACCAGTATTTCCTCGGTGTCATGGCCTATAACCGCCTTTGGTTCGCTCACAACAAGTTCGGTCTAACCGTGGGCGGCGGTTTGATGACGAACCCTGGCCGCTACCTGGTGTTGACCCCGCCAATCAACGGCGCGACCTCGGGCTCCGGCTCCGCATACTTTTCGCAGGCTCCCGGGGACCAATACAAGGCCTGGGATACCACCGAAACGTTCGACTACATGCCGAGCCAGTTCGTCACCCTGCGCACCGAGTACACGCACCGCTTCGCCAACGTTCCGTATTTCGCGGGCCATGGCGGTGTGACTCCAGAAACCGCTCCCGGCTCGGGCGTCTTCAGCAATCAGGGTGCGCCGGGCAGCGCGGTCGATGGCTTCAAGCCCGACCTCGTGAAGAACGAAAACCGCTTCACGGTGAACGTGCTGGTCCGACTCTGAGACCCCCGACTGGAGTCAGACTCTGCGAGTGTGCGGGCGAGGGCCTTTGGTCCCGTCCGCACGTCTCGTTGGGCTCTCGGTAGGGTGAGTAACTCGAGAATGGTTTGCCTGGACTAAGGCGCATCGGTAATGATCAAGAGACTCGTCGAGCTAGCGCTCCGCGGTCCAGGCTTCGTGCTACTGGCCACCGCGCTTCTCATCGCTGGAGGTCTGTTCGCCTTCAGCCGGCTTCAGATCGAGGCGTACCCCAACCCGGTGCCGCCGCTGGTCGAGACCATCGTGCAACCTGCCGGGTGGTCTCCTGAGGAGGTCGAACGCTACGTCACGATCCCGCTCGAGGTCGGACTCGCCGGCATGGCCGGGCTCGAGCACGTTCGCTCGACCTCGCTCTTCGAGTTGTCGGACATCAAATGTTATTTCGGCTGGGGCACCGACTACTGGGCGGCGCGCCAAGAGGTGATTAACCGGCTGCAATTTACATCCCTGCCGAATGGGCTTCAAGCGCAGATCTCGCCCTGGAACGGCGTCGGCGAGGTCTTTCGCTACTTCGTCAAGGGCAAGGGCTACACGCTCAAGGACCTGAAGGCGATCGAGGACTTCACCCTCGAACGCCAATGGAAACAGGTCCCTGGCGTCATCGACGTCACGAGCTTCGGCGGAGAGACCAAAGAGTATCACGTCGAGGTCGATCCCTATCGAATGCGCGCGCGCGGCGTGAGTCTGAATCAATTGCAGACGGCGCTGGCGAGCTCGAACGCCAACACCGGCGGCAGCTACATGCCCATCGGTGAGCAGTCGTTCAACGTGCGAAGCGTCGGCCTGATCACGAGTCTGAAGGACATCGGCGACATCGTCGTCGAGGAGGGCACGGACAAGAATGGCAACCCGACCGGCACGCCGACCCGCGTGCGTGATATCGCCGATGTCACCATCGACCACGCGCCACGTCTCGGTGTGATCGGCAAGGCGGGCGGCTGCCCGCTCCAGATCAACACCGGTAGTTGGTGGCAGCGGCTTTGGGAATCGAAGGCAGAGCGCGACCGGCGGGAGCTGCTCGACAACCCCGCGGCGCTGCAGAACTGTGACCCTGCTTCAGTGCCCGACGAGTCCGACGTGGTGCAGGGCATCATTCTGATGCGCTACGGTGAGCACACGCGGCCGGTGCTCGAAGGCATCTACCAGCGACTCGAGCACATCCGCGAGAACCACCTGCTGCCGCCGGGCGTGGAGGTCGTGCCGTATTACGACCGAGACAACCTGGTCAAAGTAACCAGCCACACGGTGCTCGAGAATTTGCTGATGGGCATGTTCTTGGTGATGGTCGTGCAACTGGTATTTCTCGGGAATTTTCGGGCTGCTGCCATCACCTCGCTCGTGATCCCATTGTCACTCTTGGTGGCCTTCGCGGGCATGGTCTTGACTGGGACGTCCGCCAACCTGCTGTCCATTGGCGCGGTCGATTTCGGCATCGTGGTCGATTCGTCCGTGATCATGATGGAGAACATCTTCAAGCACCTCGGTCGCCATGGGCACGGCACCATGCGTGAGCGCATCGTCGCTGCCGCTGGTGAGGTCGGCGGACCCATGTTCATCTCGACGGTGATCATCGGTGTCGCCTTCATTCCGCTGTTCACGTTGACCGGTGTGTCGGGCGTCCTGTTCACGCCGATGGCGCGGACCTACGCCTTCGCCATCGGTGGCGCGATCGTCTTGGCCACCTTCCTACTCCCGGTGCTGACGCACCTGTTCGTCAAAGCCGACCACGAGGAGAGTGAAGACGACAGCCGAATCATGCGGTTCATCCACCGCCTGTACAATCCAGTGTTCGACGCGGCCCTGCGCCGACCGAGAACGGCACTGGGGCTACTGGCCATCCCGATCTTTGCCGCCTTCTTTCTGTTCCCGCTCCTGGGACGCGACTTCATGCCGCAACTCGAAGAAGGCAATTTCTGGATCCGATCCACGTTCCCCGTTTCCATCTCGCTTTCGGACTCGATCACCTATTCGAACCGCATGCGCGCCATTCTGGCGAGCTACCCGGAGGTGCTCTCGGCGGTCTCGGAAATCGGCCGCCCCGACGACGGCACGGACATTACCGGGCTTTCCAACGTCGAGTTCTTTTGTCCGCTCAAGCCGTTCGACGAGTGGCCGCGCGGCCTCACCAAAGAGAAACTCACCGAAACGGTGCGCGCGAAGCTCGAAGAGACCTTCCCCGGCGTCAGCTTCAACTTTTCGCAATACATCAGCGACAACGTCGTGGAGGCGGTGTCGGGCGTGAAAGGCGAGAACAGCGTCAAAGTCGTCGGCCCCGATCTCAAGGTCAACGAGACGAAAGCCGAGCAAATCATGACGGAGCTGGCGAAGGTTCGCGGCATCACGGACATCGGCACCTTCCGTACGCTCGGGCAGCCGCAGGTTCAGATCATCCCCGATCGCACGATTGCCGCGCGCTATGGGCTCAATACCGGCGACATCGACAACACGGTGCAGGGCTTGATCGGAGACACGCCGGTGACCCAAGTGTACGAGGGCGAGAAGTTCTTCTCGCTGACTACGCGCTTGCAGGAGCGGTATCGAAACAGCATCGATGCGCTGCGTGAGATCCCGGTGCAGGCGCCGGACAACAACTTCTACCCGCTCGGGCAGCTGGCGTCGGTCAGTAAGGTCGAAGGACCGGTCTCCATTTTCCGCGAAGACGGCAGCCGCTTCTCGCCAGTCAAGTTTTCCGTGCGTGGGCGCGACTTGGCCAGCACGATTGCCGAGGCAAAGCAGCGGCTCGAGCGCAACGTCAAGCTGCCCTACGACACCCGCCTGGCTTGGGCTGGAGAGATCAACGAGCTGAACGACGCCGAATCACGGATGCTGCTCATCATCCCGATCACGTTGTTGGCGATCGCCTTCCTGATCTTCTTCGCCGTCAAGGGTTGGGTCAATCTGCTGATCGTCTTGATCGACATCCCGCTGGCGTGCACGGGTGGTGTGCTCGCGCTGCTGGCGACTGGCATGCACTTCTCACAGTCTGCGGCCATCGGGTTCGTCTCCGTATTCGGCATCGCCGTGCAGGATGCGCTCTTGATGGTGACCTACTTCCAGCAGCTCCATCTCAAGGAAGGGCATTCCGTGGAGCAAGCGGCGCGCGAGGCTTCTGAAAAGCGTTTCCGACCGGTGCTCATGACGACGCTGACGGCAATCTTCGGGCTGCTCCCGGCCGCTCTGTCCAACGGCATCGGCTCACAATCGCAGAAGCCGCTGGCGATTGTGGTCATTGGCGGTGCGCTCGCCCTGATGGTGCTGACGCGCCTCGTGCAACCGCCACTGTGTGTGATCGCCTATCGCTGGCTCGAGGCGCGCCAGCAGCGCAAGGCGCTGGCGGAGGCAACGTGAAAGGGCTCGCTTCCATGACCCGCAAAGTCTTGGCGCTGTGCTGCGCCCTTTGGGCAACCCTCGGAGCTTGTCGCGCGGCATCCGCTGACGTCATCCCGCCCGCGGCCGAGCTGCCCGCCTCCCTCACGCTCGAGGATGCGCTTCGAGTTTTTCGCGCGCACGGGCTCGACCTGTTGATCGCCGAAGCGGGGGTGAGGAATGCCGAAGGCGGCGTTCAGGTCGCGGGAGCGGTTCAGAACCCCGTCGTCAGTGCCAGCATCGGCAATTCGTTCACGTACGCTTATACCTATTCCAGCGGCAAAGACTGCAGCGCTTACGGTGCGCTGTGCGTGCCCTGGAGTTACTCGTTCGGAGTCAGCGATTCTGCGGCCCTTTCGGACTGGCTGTCCGGCAAGCGGGATCTGAGGCTCAAGGTGGCGCGGACCGCGCTCGCGGCAGCCAAGCTCGCGCGCGTGGACGCTGCGCGCACCATCACCTTCCAAGTAAAGCTCGCCTACTTGCAGGTCGCGCAAGCGCAGCTCGCCTATGCGTTCGCCAAAGAAGTGGACGCAGCGGAAGGCACCACTTTGAAGAAGTTTCAGGACCGCTATCGAGGAGGGGCGATCAACGAAGGCGATCTGCAGCGCATCGAGGTCGCGAAGCTCGAGGCTGCCCAAGGCGTCGACACCGCGCACTCGGCCCTACGCCAGGCACGCGCCGCGCTGGCCTTCCTGCTCGGGGTACGAGGCGACGCGCCGGAGTTCGACGTGGATACGAAAGTGCTCGACTACGCGGAGCCCGCGGGGATTCAGAACGTAAGCGCCGTCGGACTGCTGCGGGCTGCGGTCGACCATCGCCCGGACGTCGCCACGGCGGGCTACCTGCGCGCGTCGGCGGATGCCCAGATCGAGCTCGTCAAACGCCAGAAGGTTCCCAACGTGACGCTGGGACTGAACTACGTGTGGGGCGGCTTCAATGGCTGGTCGGTCGACAATTCGATCACCGGTCCCATGCTGACGTTGTCTGCGTCCGCACCGATTCCGGTCTTCTATCAGCTACAGGGGGAACAGCGTCAGGCCGAAGCGCAACGCGACTCGAGTAGGCTGCAGCACGCGAAAACGACGGCACAAGTCGTGAACGACGTCAGCACGGCGCTCGCCGCGCTGGATGGCTCGCGGCAGCTCGTGCTGCGCATGGAAGGGCCGCGGCGCGATGCTGGCGGCCTCTTGGAAAGCGCCAAAGGAGCGTTCGACATCGTCGCGACGCAGTACGACAAGGGCGCGGCGAATCTCACCGACTACCTCGATGCGCTTCGCACGTACATCGCGACCAAGAATGAGTACTTCGGCGACCTCGCGAGCTACTGGACCGCGGTCTACCAACTCGAAGCTGCCGTGGGCAAGGATCTGCGATGACCTGGTGCTTCAAATTCGGGCTTTTGTGGAGCGTGCTGAGCGTGTCGCTCGCCGTACTGGGGGCGCCACGAGCGGCACTAGCGTCGACAGGCGACGGCGGCGTGGCTGACGCTGCTGCCGAAGCCGGCTCGGCCGCCGTCGTGGCCGACGCCGGGACGAGTTACGACGCTCCCCTTCGCTGTGGTGGAGCGCTGTGTGACACCACCACGGGCGGCACCGAATGCGGCATCAGCGGGGGCGCTGGGGCGCGACACGCGGCGTCCGGCTGGATGCTGGGGCTCGCGGCGCTGGGCGGCGGGCTCGCGGTGCGACGCCGTAACCTGCGTGCCAAGGGGCGAGCACGATGAACCACGGATTGCTCGTCCGTAGCTGGCTCTGTGCGCTTTCGTGGCTGGTGGTGACTGCGACGCAGCGAGCGGCGTTCGCGCAATCGCGAGCGGATGCGGTCATGGCGGAGCGACCCGTCGACGTCGCGCTCGACGAGCCGCCACCGCCCCGTCGACTCGTCGCTCTCGAGTGGAATCCGCTGCCCTTCTTCGCCATGCACACCGGCGTCCGCCCCTCGGATCCCGGCCGGCCCACGCAAGGTGGCTTGGGCAAGCTGAGCGCCAACGTCATCATAGCGCCGCTCGAGCATCACGCGCTCGTGATCTGTCCATTCTATGTTTTGACGCGCACCACACCCATTACCATCTTCGACAACGACGCGAATCCGACGCGGCTTCCCATTCAGACGTTCCGAGGCTACGGCACCGAGCTCGGCTATCGCTACTACACGGGTCGCGGCGGTCTGCGCGGTCTGTTCCTCGGCCCTTCGCTGATCCTGGGCGCCTTCACTGCAACGGCCGAGAATGGCAGCAAGACGCACTACCTGGACTACGGGGTTGCCGCCGACGTCGGCTATCAGGCACTCGTCGCCGACCGTGTTTCGCTCAGCCTCGGCGCCGGGCTTCAGTACACCACGACCAGTAAATCCATCCCGGACCAAATGTTGTGGGCCAAGGTCTTCGCAAACACGGCACTTTTGCCGCGGTTCCTGATTTCCGTGGGGTACGCGCTATGAGGGGCTCACTCAGCGCTTCGCTACTGTTCGCTGCGTCAGCCCTTGCTTGCTCCAGCGAAACGGTCGAGATG
>OUNO010002558.1_pt2 | contig 13015 bp, 8 predicted proteins | sample 1779811 | NCBI WGS metagenome assembly OUNO01 (sample SAMEA3914804, study PRJEB12502) | metagenome | biome: forest; material: soil | place: Canada | collected 2010-06-25 | depth 0.3 m | reverse complement strand
GCGACGCTGAACGGCACCGTCAACCCCGAGGGCAGCGCCACCAGCTACCAGTTCGAATACGGAAAAACGACGGCCTACGGGACGAAGGTGCCGATCCCGGCCAAAGCGATCGGCTCCGGCACCAGCGACGTCTCGGTGAGCCAGTCGATCAGCGGCCTGGTCGCCGGCAGTACCTACCACTTCCGGGTCGTCGCGGAAAGCAGCGCCGGGAAGAGCTACGGAGAAGACAGGACGCTGAAAGCTCTCCTGTTGCCACAGGCGACCACCAAAGCGGCGTCTGGCGTGGGCAAAGGAGTTGCGACGCTGAACGGCACCGTCAACCCCGAGGGCAGCGCCACCAGCTACCAGTTCGAATACGGAAAAACGACGGCCTACGGGACGAAAGTGCCGATCCCGGCCAAAGCGATCGGCTCCGGCACCAGCGACGTCTCGGTGAGCCAGTCGATCAGCGGCCTCCCTTCGGGCACCACGCTCCACTTCAGGGTGGTCGCCAGCAGCAGCGATGGCACCGCATACGGAAGCGATCTCTCGTTCACGACGCCTTCCTCCTGGACGGTGCAGGCTGTTACGAAACCAAGCGGAAGCATCAACCCCGGCTTGAGCAACATCTCCTGCGCCTCGGCTTCGGAATGCGTGGCCGCCGGCAGCTCCGAAAATGAAGCGGGCGAATCGCTGCCCTTCGCGGAGACCCTGAAAGCGGGCAAATGGTCGGTTCAGGCCCTGCCCCTGCCGGAAGGATTCGAAAAACTCAGCACGCTGGAAGACGTGTCATGCGCCTCCGCCGAATCGTGCATGGCGGTCGGCAGCTACTCGCTGGAATCGGGCTACGTTCCCTTCGCCGAGAGTTGGAACGGCTCGGAATGGTCGGTGCAGTCGCTGCCCCAGCCGGAAGGAACTCTCTACGGCTCCACTCTGGCGTCGGTCTCGTGCACCGCTCCCGATGCCTGCACCGCCGTTGGCCTCTACTTCCCGAGTTTCCTGGGAGCCGAGCCAGTGGTGCAGAGATGGGATGGCTCCGAATGGACCACCCACCTGATTGCGGATCCCGAAGACAAGATCCTGTCCAGCGTGTCCTGCGGCTCGGTCGAAGCCTGCATGGCGGTCGGGCGAATCAACAGCGGAGAAGAAGAAGAGGCGCTCGCGGAGCGATGGGATGGCTCCGAATGGATCGAGGAAACGATGCCGGAGCCGGCAGGGGTCAAATCGGTTGCGATCTACCGCGTCTCGTGCCCCTCCTCGAGCTCGTGCATCGCCGTCGGTGTCTCCCAAAACGGTTCTGGGGCTTACCGGCCCTACGTTGTGACTTGGGACGGCGAAAAATGGTCTGCTCGCCTGGTCGACGCACCAGTCGGAGTCGGCACTTACGCCAACCTGTACGGGGTCTCGTGCACTGCCCCCAACGCCTGCACGGCGGTCGGTCAATACAACGACGGATCGTCCGCTTTCCTTCCGTTTGCGGAGACTTGGGACGGCAGCGACTGGGCGGTGCAAACGATGAGCAAACCAACTGGCTCCTCGTTCACGTACCTGACCGGGGTTTCCTGCGTTGGCTCTGAAGCGTGCTCTGCCGCGGGCGGCTACGTCAAAGAATCGGTCTCTGTGGAGCCGCTTGTAGAGACCCGAATAGGGCCGTAGCCAATGAAATCTCACTGTCGTCAGTCAATCCGGTCAAGTCCAACCGGCGGCCAATGGGTCTGCCGGGAGATGGGGGAAATCCATGTCATCAGGCAGCACGTTCCGTCGAGTAGCGGTGTTGCTCGCGCTCGTCGTTTCTCTGTGCGGAGCCCTTGCGGCATCGGCGAGCGCCGATTCCAGCGAAGGCCGCTACATCGTCGTCCTCAAGGACTCCGTCAGCCATCCTGGCGCGGTCGCGAACGATCAGGCTGAGGAGGTTGAAGGCGATGTCAGCCTTGTCTATCGCTCGGCGCTGAAGGGCTATGCGGCGACGCTGCCCAGGGACGAAGTCGATGCCCTCGAAGCCGACCCGCGCGTGGACTACGTGACGGCGGATCGCAAAACCGAAGATGCGCCGATGGCTCAGACGACGCCAACCGGAGTCGAACGGATCTTCGCGACGAACAACTCAACCCTCGACATTGACGGCAGCGACGACATGCGCGTCGACGCCGACGTGGCGATTATCGACACCGGAGTCGACTACACCCATCCGGACCTCAACGTTGCTACGCGCACCAACTGCGTTCCCACCAGCGAATCGGAAAAAGATAAAAACGTCTCGTCCTGCGTCGATAACAGCGGAACTGACGACTACGGCCACGGCACCCACGTTGCCGGCATCGTCGGAGCCATGGACAACAACTTTGGCGTCGTTGGAGTGGCGCCCGGAGCCCGCATCTGGCCGGTAAGGGTGATCAGCAAAACTGGCTTCACCTACGAGTCCTGGGTAGTCGCTGGAGTTGACTGGGTCACTGCGCACTCCAGTCAGATCGAGGTCGCGAACATGAGTTTGCGCTGCGTCTGCGGCAGCCCCCTCGAAGAAGCGATCAGTAGCTCGATGAAAGCTGGGGTGGTCTACGTGGCTGCAGCCGGCAACAGCACCGAAAATGTCTCCACGACGGTCCCAGCCAGAATGGCCGATGTCATCTCGGTTTCAGCACTTGTCGACTATGACGGCGAGCCGGGATCCCACGCGTCTCCGAGCTGTGGATACACGTACGGGAGTTTCGGGGGCGACGATCGCCTGGCCACTTTCAGCAACTACGGTGCCGGGATCGATGTGGCGGCTCCGGGAGTCTGCATTCTCTCGACGATGCCGGGCAACAAATATGCCGTCGAGAGCGGGACCTCAATGGCCTCTCCATATGTCGCCGGCGCCGCCGCGATCCTGGCCAGCCAGAGCAATCCCAATTCGCAGGCCGGTGTTGAAGCGATCCGCGACACGATCGTCGAAACGGGCAATCTCGATTGGAGGGAGGACGTGCCGTCGCCGGACGGGGTGCAGGAGCCGTTGCTCGACGTCAGTGACGAAGAAGTCTTCGACGCGGCGGTGCCGCCGGCCGTGGCCACCGAAGCCGCGGGGAGCGTCAGCGGACATTCGGCGGTTCTGAAAGCTTCCGTCAACCCCAATGGCTTTGTCACCAGCTATCAGTTCGAATACGGGGCCACGACCTCCTACGGGACCAAAATTCCGGTTGCGGCCGAAAGCGTCGGCTCGGGGATCAGCCCGGTTGCGGTCGCGAAGTCGATCGAAGGCTTGGAGCCGGCGACGACCTACCACTACCGCATTACGGCCTCCAGTGAAATCGGCGCTTCCGTGGGGGGCGATGTCTCATTCACGACGCTCCCTTTCCCAACGGTCAAAACCTGGGGGGCGACCTGGGTGGCGAGAAACAGTGCAGTTCTCTCGGGCAGCGTGAACCCAAACGGGTTGGCGACGAAAGCCTATGTCGAATACGGGCTGACGACGTCGTACGGGAAGACCGCCGGCTACGAATACCTTGGATCGAGTGGTCAGAAAACGGCAAGTCCCGTGGAATCCCAGGTGCTCGGCCTCCATGCCGGCACTACTTACCACTACCGCATCGTTGCCTCTAACAGCAGCGGCATCAGCTATGGGGAAGACGCGGTCCTCAGTACCGAAACCGGTCCGTTTTGGAGTGTCAATGGCGAAGAAGCAAGCGAAACTCCGGTGGCCATTCAGGCCGGGGGGCAGCTCGACCTGTACTCGCAAGTGTTCTCGGGTCGTATCTCGTGTGGCGTCTCCGGCGCTGGTTCGATCTGGAATGACGCCGGTGCGGCCAGGGGGAGCCTCGAATCGCTGGAAATGACCAATTGCCAGACGATCTCCATGTGGGGGATCTGTGCCAATCCGAAAGTCACCGCGATCGAACAGCCCTGGCACCTCGATCCGTTCGAAGGTGAACCTTGGGACCTGGAGATTCAGGGCGTCAGCTTCACGTTGGTATGCCCTGAAGGGGGATTGCTGTTCAAAGCGGCCGGTGGAGCTCTTCGACCCGCCGTTCTCGAAGCCGAAGGCGGCAGCTCGCTTTCATTCGGCGCAGGTACGGGACTGCTGCAGGGTGGCAGCACCGGCATGTGGTACCTGAAAGGCGACCTGCCGATCAGCGGTTTGGAAGGGGAAGCGATAACGCTCGAATAGGCCACGCGGGGAGGCGGAGGCGCACGGGTGGGCTTGGAGATGGGGCCCGAGAGCGTCTCCGCGCTCCTGCTGGCCAGGCGGCCGGAGTTGGAGCGCGCTGTGCTGGCGCGGGTTCGCGGGGTGGCCGACCCCACATCGGTGGGAGATCCGCAATACGTTGACGGTCTCCGCGACGCCGTTTCTGCTGCCCTCGCCTATGCCATCGCCGCCCTTGCCGAGAGGGCGGAGGACCTGCCCCCGGTCCCGAATGAGCTGCTCGAGCAAGCGCGCGCCGCGGCTCGCAACGATGTCAGCCTCGACACGGTCTTGCGCCGTTACTTCGCCGGCTACACACTGGTCGGCGATTTCTTGGTCGAGGAGGCCGAACAGGACGACTCCCTCTCGGCGCGGGAACTGCGGCGGGCATTACGGACCGAGTCGGTGCTCTTCGACCGGCTCCTGATCGCGGTTTCCGCTGCCTACAACCGTGAGTTGGAGGGGCGGAGCCGAGGTGCAGAGCGGCGCCGGGCGAGGAAGGTGGAGATGCTCCTCGCCGGCGAGCTGGTCGATGCGGCCTCGCTCGAGTATGAGTTGAATGCCTGGCACATAGCCGTGGTCGCAGCCGGGCCCGGCGCTCGCCTGGCTCTCCGCGAGCTCGGCGCCACGCTGCGCCGGCGACCACTTCTCGTCTGTGCCGGCGGCGAGACGATCTGGGCCTGGTTCGGTGGTATCGGACCCTTCACCAGCGAGCAGGTAAAGAGGGCCACCGCCGATGGCTTCACGTCGGGGGTCTCGCTGGCGCTCGGCGAGCCCGCCAGGGGGATTGACGGCTGGCGGCGCTCTCACCGCCAAGCCTTGGCGGCGCTACCGGTCGCCCTGCGGGGCTCCCAGCCGGTCGTCCGCTACGCCGAGGTTGCCCTGCTCGCCGCGGCCCTGCAGGATGACGTCCTCGCAACTTCGCTGAACGACCTCTATCTCGATCCGCTGACCCGAGACCGCGATGGCGGTGAGGCGCTGTGCCGCACGCTGAGCGCCTACTTTGCCGCGGATCGCCAGATCTCGGCCGCCGCCGCCTCGCTACGGGTCAGCCGGCAGACGGTCAGTGCCCGATTGCGCCTCGCCGAGGACCGCATCGGCATGCCCCTGGAGAGCTGCGCAGCGGCCCTGGAGACGGCATTTCAGATGCGTGAGTTGGGCAGCGCGGGTTCGTCTGCCGGTGGGTGACTTGACAGTTGTTAACTGAACTGTGCAGATCGCGATTTCTTCTTCTGCTCCACCCCGCGAGACTGACCCCAAGGATATGGCTGTCACACAGGCCCTGTCTGCAAGCCCGGCGACGCCATCCGTGCATGGTCAACGCCGCCGGGAACCACCCAAGGAAGGATAGATCCAAGAATGGGATCCACCATTAGAGGAACCCGACGGGCACTTGTGCTCGTCCTCTGTATCGCCGGCTGCCTGCTGGCACCGGTAGTCGCACAGGCCAGCGCCAGTTCGTCCTGGGCTGTCAACGGCGAAGTCATCGGTGAATCGCCGGTGGCCGTTCAAGGGGAAGGGCAGATCGGTTTCAAGCCCCAGAACCTGGCGGGCAGCATCTCTTGCAACCTCGCGACGACGGGCTCGATCTGGAATGACGGCGCCAGCGCCAAGGGCTCGCTTGAATCGGTCACCGTGAGCGGCTGCCAGAGCTTCATGCTGGGAGTCTGTGCCAGCCCGAAAATCACCGCGACCAACCTGTCCTGGGCGATGGATCCGTCGGAAGGCGGACAGCAGAAATACGTGATGTTGGTCCAGGGCGTCGCGTTCACGCTTGTCTGCCCTGAAGGCGGCCTGAAACTCACCGCCAGTGGCGGCCTGCTCCATCCGGAAGTGCTCGAAGGCGAAGGTGGCGGAAGCTATCTGGCCTTCAGCAATGGGTCGGGACCGCTGCAGGCGAGTAACGGAGGCGAATGGTATCTGCAGGGCAACCTGCCGCTCGCCGGCGTCGAAGGCGAAGCGATCACCCTCGAATAGAGGAGCTTGCTCAGTGAAGGGCCCGCCCGCTGGGACAGCTGGCGGGGCTTCTCTGTCCTGAGACTCGAGTCCCGCCTCGCCCGAGTATGGCGGGGTGGGACTCTGGTCCAATGCTATTCCAACCGAGAACAGCGGCGTACCGCCGCTGACAGATGGCTGACGTAGTGTTTCGCGGATGGGAGGGACATTGGGTTGGTGACCCGCCGCCGGACCCTCGCGGGGCTTGCCGCCGCGTTGACGGTTTGCGCAGTCCTCGGCCTGATCGGCCTGGGCGTCGAGGGCAGGCTGGACCCGCTCTCTCTGCGGGTGCCGGGGACGGCCGCCGCAGAAGGGGAAAGGCTGGCGGATAGCCACTTTGGCGAGTCCTCTCCGTTCGTGATTCTGCTCCAAGGACCGCCGGCTGCGGTCGACCGGCAGGGGACCCGTCTGGTCGCCGAGCTGCGGCGCGACCCGGAGGCGACGGTGGTCTCGCCCTGGGACACCGGCTCGGTCGCGGGGCTGCGCCCGGGACCGCGCAAGGCCCTTGTAATAGTTGACTTCCACGTACCACTAGCGCGGGCGATGCGGGAAACGACGCCGGCACTTGAACGGACGCTCGACGCTGCGATCCGGCCGCCGGTTCGCGCCACGCAGTCCGGTTTCGCCGCTGTCTCCAGGGCGTTGCAGGAGGAATCGCTGAGCGCCACCGAGCGGGCCGAGCTGCTGGCGGCGCCGCTGCTGATCGTGATCTTGCTGCTCGTCTTCCGCTCTGTCGTCGCGGCGGCGATCCCGCTCGCCTTCGGGGCGCTGACGGTCGTCGCCGGCCGTGGCGTCCTGGCGCTGCTGACTTCGGTGATGACGATCGATGCCCTGGCCCTGGTCGTCTGCACGATGATGGGCCTCGCCCTCGGCGTCGACTACTCGCTGCTGATCGTCTCTCGCTTCCGCGAGGAGCTCGATGCCGGACATGAGCCCTGGGAGGCGGCGAAGCGGACGCGGGCCAGCGCCGGCCGCACGACGCTCTTCGCCGGCACGACCCTGATCGTCGCCCTCGTCTTCTCCGCCTTCCTGCAGCCCGGCTCGCTGCTGCTCTCGCTGGCGGCCGCGACGGCTGTCGTGACCGTGATCAGCGTCGCGATCTCCACCCTGGCGCTGCCGCCGCTTCTGGCCCTGCTCGGCCCGCGGATCAACGCCGGCCGGATCGGCCGCCGCCCACCATCCCGCGGTTCCTTTCGCACGGATGACGTGCGAAAGGAACCGCGGGATCGCCTCACGGTCGCCGGTCTGGCGATGGCGGCGCTGCGCCGGCCCGCGCTCGCCGCCTGCCTGGTCGCGGTGCCGCTGCTCTTGCTGGCGCTGCCGACCCTCGCCTTCACCACCGGCGCCCCCGGCATCGACGAGTTGCCCGCTTCCAATCCGGCGCGCCAGAGCGCCGAGACGATCGACCGTGCCGTCGGGCCCGGCTGGGAGGCCCCGTTCGTCCTCGTTGCCGCGACCGAAAGCGGGCCGATCACGACGCCGCGCAAGTTGGCGCTGCTGGCCCGTTGGCAGCGGCGTATCGCCGCCGAACCGGGCATCCGGGCGGTGATCGGCCCCGGCCCGATCTCCCACCGGGTGACGCCGCTGCGCTCGCTGGGGTCCAAGCTCGCCGCCCAGAACGACGACGGCGCCGACGAAGTCGGGAAGCTCGGTCCCGGCCTGCGCCGCGCCGCCGACGCGGTCGGCGAGCTCCGTGCCGGGCTGGCCGAAGGCGCCGACGGCAGCGGCCTGCTCGCCGAGGGCTCCGAACGGGCTGCGACCGGCGCCGGAGTGATCGCTTCGGAGCTGAAGCGCGCTGCCAACCGGGGCGACGAAGCGACCGGGGCGATCGAACGCCTCGCCGACGGCACCGAGCGCCTCGCCGACGGCCAGCGCAAGGCCTCGGTCGGCAGCCTGACCCTGGCGATCGGCCTGCGCTCGCTGGTGCCGCGACTGCGCGGCGGCGAGCTGAAGCGGGCGCGGAAGCTCGCCCACGAGCTCGAAGTCGCCGCTGCGTCGGACCCCTCTCAGCAGGCGGCGGCCAATCAGGCGCGGGTCCTCGCCCAGACGATCGCCGCCAACCGCGACGAAGTGCGGCGGCTGCGCGCCGTCGCCCAGCAGGTCAACGGCGCCCTCAACCGCATCGTCCCCGGCGGTAAGCGGGTCGAAGAAGGGGTGGGGGAGCTGGCCGACGCGACCAGCGGCCTCAGCGCCGGCCTTGGCCGACTCGGCGACGGCGCCGAACGGCTGGCCGGCGGCCTGGTCGAACTGCGGTCCGGCGCCGGCGCCCTTCAGTCCGGCCTGGCCGAAGGATTCCACCGCTCCTACCCGCTACAGGCGAAGCTGCGCCGCGCAGGGGTCGGGATTACAGCCCTGGCGACGCCGCTGGAAACTGGCGCCCGGGTACTGCGCCGCGAATCACCGCACATCTTCGACTCCGGCTACTTCGTCCTCTCGGCGCTCGACGGTGCACCGCCCCGGCGCCGGGCTGAAGCCGGCGAGGCGATCAGCGTCGGCAGTGGCGGCCAGGCGGCGCGGATGGTCGTCGTCTCCTCCGACGCCTTCAACACCGCGGGCTCACGCCAAACCGGGGAACGCCTGCTGGCCGACGCCGAGCAGATCGAAGCGAGGAGCGGGCTGCGCACCGGCCTGACCGGGGGCGCCGCCACCCTCAACGCCTACGGCGAGGCGACCGAAGCGCGGCTGCCGCTGGTGATCGGCGCCTTCGTCCTCTTCACCCTTCTCGCCCTCGTCGTCGTCCTCCGCGCGCCGCTGCTGGCGCTGCTCACCGTCTGCCTGAACCTCGCCTCGGTGGCGGCGGCGATCGGGGTGATGTCGCTGGTCTGCCAGATCCCCGCCGGCTACCCGCTCGGCGGCCACCCCTACATCGACACCGTCGGCGCCGGGGCGATCTTCGGCGTCACCTTCGGACTCTCGATCGACTACGCCGTCTTCCTGATCGCACGGATGCGCGAGCGCTACGAGGTCGACGGCGACAACCGGGCGGCGATCGAGTTCGGGCTCGAGAAGACCGCCGGCGTGATCACCGGCGCCGCCGCGATCATGGCCGCCGTCTTCATCTCCTTCGCCACCGCGCCGATCGCCACGGTCAGCCAGATGGGCGTCGGGCTGACGGTCGCGATCCTGCTCGACGCGACCGTGGTGCGGATCGTCCTGCTGCCGGCGCTGATGCTGCTGATCGGCGACCGCGTCTGGTCGGTCCCCCCGGTGCTTGACCGCATCCTTCCGCGCCGTAGTGTTCTTAGTTCCAGGGCAGGCGCAACCGAGGCATGACGGGAAACGCCAACAGGAGAGACATAGGGATGGATGGACCCAGAGGGAATCACCGGCGCCGCTGGATCGCGGCCGCCGCGCTTGGCCTTGCGCTGCTTGCCGGCGGAACCGCGATGGCGGCGGAAGCGCCGACGCGGGACGAATACGTGGCCCAACTCGAGGCGATCTGCAAGCCCGACGCGGAAGCGACGCAGAAGGCGATGAAGGGCGGACGCGCCGACGTCAGCGCCGAACGCCTGACGCTGGCCGCTGGCAAGTTCGGCAAGGCGAAGACGATTTTCGCCGGCACCCTGAAGCGGATTTCCGCCGTTTCTCAGCCACCGGAAGACGCGACCAAGCTGGCCAAGTGGTTCACCTTCCTGAAGAAGCAGAAGTCCTACCTGGGTCAGATCACCGCCCAGTTGCAAGCCGACCGCGCGATCCCGGCGCAGCGGCTTACCGCCCGCTTCATCCATAACGGCAACCTCGCCAACAGCGTCGTTCTCGCCTTCGGCTTCAACTACTGCAGCTTCAAGTTCTCCAGGTACGGATGAGTCGCCTAGCGCTGCCGGGTCGCGGCACAGCGCGGGCTCTGCTCGCGTTGGGCGCCCTGGCGGCCCTGGCGGCCCTGGCGGGGCTGGGGTGGGGGCTGGCGGGTCAGGCCCACGGCGAGCGAACTCAGAGCGGCAACCTGATCGTCTCCCTCGACGGCGGGATCTCGCCGCTGAAGCTGCCCCGCGATCATGCGGCGCCGGTCGCGGTGCGACTCGAGGGAGGCCTGCAGACCGCCGACGGGGCGCTGCTGCCGAGAGTCAGAACCATCGAACTGGGGCTGCCGGGACAGGCGGTGATCACCACTGAGGGGCTGGCGACCTGCACCCTGCGCCAGCTCCGCAACAGGACCAGCGAGCAGGCCCTGAGCACCTGCGGGCAGGCGCTGATCGGGCACGGAGCCCTGCAGGCCGACGTCGTCCTTCCCAATCAAGGGCCGTTCCAGATTCGTGCCCGCCTGCTCGCCTTCAACGCTCGGGTCGATGGGCACCGGACGGTCATCGTCCACGCCGTCGCCGCCCACCCGCCGACCGCGGTCGTCCTGCCGTTTCGCATTCGCCGGGGCTCGGGGCGCTTCGGCACCGCCCTGGTCGCCGACCTGCCCGGCGAGCTCGGCCCCTATCCGCATTTCTCCCACTTCGAACTGATCCTTTCGCGGCGTTATTCCTACCGCGGTCACAGGTACAGCTACCTGAGCTCCTCCTGCCCGATCCCGAAGAGCAACACGGCAGGATTCTTCTCCTTCGCCAAGGCCGATTTCACCCTCGCCGGCGGCCGCCGGGTCGGCACCGCCATCACCCGCGGCTGCCGCGCCCGGTAGGCGCTGATCTGCTGCGAAAAGAGCAAATGTGTCGCCTGCTGGTCTGTTAGTGTTCCTAATTAATAGATCGGCTTGGGAGGATGCTCTGACGGGCGGAGATGGTGAATTAGAGGCTGGCGGCGAGCAGTCGCCAGAGGCTGGACCGCACCCGTTTCCGCTCGCCCTGAACCGACTTGAAACGGCGGTGCTGGACGCTTGCGCGGGGGCCGACGAATGGCCCGCGCAAGTCGCTGCCGCGATCTATGCCGGTGTCGACTTCGCGATCGAAAACCCGGCTGCGGCCGGCGAACTGACGATGGAAGCAGCCGCCAGGGCTGGCGATATCTCGCAATACGAGCGAGTGATCGGTCGTTTGGCGGGCTTCATTCGCGTCAACGCGCCGATCGAATCGCGCTTGCCGGTCTCGACCGACGAGGCCGTCGTGGCCGGGATCGTCGGGCTGGTTGGGGACCACGTCCGAGCGGGCCGGGTCAAGCGGTTGTCGCAACTGCGCCCGGAGCTTGTCCTGCTGGCGCTGCTGCCTTATCTGGGCTTCGAGGACGCGCAGAGCTGGGCGAACCGGATGCCACAATCGCGTAAGCGCTAGTACTTGACAGACTGGTCCGTCTGTGTTCTTATTTCTTTGTCGCTGCCGTTGACGTCTCTCTGTCGTCGGCTGGCGGACCTGGTACCAGGCTCGGACCCTCTCGCCACTTCCCTGGCCGAGCGGGTCCATTTACGCAAACGCTCTGGGCCCGGGGGTCTCTTCCCAGACCTCCGGGCCGTTTGCGCCCCCAACTCAATCACGGCGCTGGAGCCTTAGCAAGGCCGTCAGCGGCCGCACCGTCGGGCCGGCCGCACGCAGAACCTGGGACCGGGCGGGGGCGGCGAATGCCCTGGTCGCGCCCGGATCGCTGAAGTAATAGGCGACGACGCCGCTGAGGATCGCGGCGTGGCGGGCGGGGTGGCGCAGCCCGGCCGTCGCCTCGCGGCTGCCCCGCGCGATCAGGGCGAGGCGCGCCGCCGCCTCCTCGCCGTCGCCGTAGTAGCCCATGTAGTTGTGGTCGCCGCTGGCCCGGTCCGCGTCGCGGTCGACGAGGTCGTCGAGCAGAACCGTCAGCGCCCCGATCGGCGGGAAGTAGGCGGCGTCGATCGCTTCGGCATCGGCACCGGTTGAGCTCGGGTCGGCGGCGGCGGCGATCAGGGCGTGCGCGGCGACCGAGGAGCTGGCCCCGGCGGCAACCTCCCACCAGGTGAAAGTCTCCGGCGCGCCGAGGCTCGACGCCCAGGCCCGCAGTTGCTCGACGTCCCCCTGTGCCGCGGCATGGGTGCGGCTCTGCCCCTCTCCGCAGCGCTCCGCGGCCTGCCGGGCGACAGCCATGACCGCCGCCGGAGCGGGGAGGTCCCCCAGCGCCTCCTGGCAGGCGGCGACGAGGCGGTCGAGGTAGCCGCCGTCCTCGCCGTGCGGGTGCAGGGCGTACCAGTCGGCCGGCTCGGCCCCCGGGCTCAGGGCGACGCCCAGTGCCCGGTGCAGCGCCAAGCCGTCGCCGAGCGGGTCCGGTCCGGGCTGCTCACCGAGGCTGTCGAGGTAGTCGATCGCCACCTGCAGTGCGGTCGAGGCGCGGATCACGGCAGCCCGTGCCCGCCATGGCGCCAGCGTCGCCAGCACCGCGGTCGCCTCCGGGTTCGCCGCCTTCTCGGTCAGGGCCGCGAGGGCGGCCCGCCGCAGGGTCAGGTCGGGGATTTCGTCGGCGGCCCGGCGCCAGCCCTCGAGCTCATGGCGCACGGCCGGCAGGATCCGCGCCCGGTGGGCCGCCGCCGTGCCGAGCACCGCCACCGCCTCTCTGGCCGCGCCGCGCATCGATCCACCCTAACCTCGGGGTATGGACACGACCCTCCTCGCCGACACCCTCGCCGACTCCGGTGAGCCGGCCTACCGTGCCGCCCAGGTCTGGGAGTGGGTCGCCCGCGGGGTCGGCAGCTACGAGGAGATGACCAACCTGCCCGGGATCCTGCGCGACCGGCTCGAGGCCGCGGTGCCGTTCTCGACCCTCACGGTCGAGGCCGAGGCGCGCTCGGACGACGGCACCGTCAAGACCCTCTTCCACACCGCCGACGGCCGCCCGATCGAGGCGGTGCTGATGCGCTACAAGGACGGCCGCCACTCGGTCTGCGTCTCCTCGCAGTCGGGCTGCCCGCTGACCTGCAGCTTCTGCGCCACCGGCACGATGAAGTTCGGCCGCAACCTCAGCGCCGACGAGATCCTCGACCAGGCGCTGCAC
>OUNO010000876.1_pt2 | contig 13030 bp, 14 predicted proteins | sample 1779811 | NCBI WGS metagenome assembly OUNO01 (sample SAMEA3914804, study PRJEB12502) | metagenome | biome: forest; material: soil | place: Canada | collected 2010-06-25 | depth 0.3 m | reverse complement strand
GGCGGGCGGGGCGGTCGGCGAAGGACGACTTCGCTGCCCTCGCGCTCGATCAGATACGTCATGTTCGAATGCCCGTCGCCGATCGGCGTCGCGCGGATCGGGCCGGCGCCGAGGCCGTGGCCGTCGAGGAACGCCTCGAGCGGCTCGAGGACGAGCAGCGGCGGCCGGCTGTTACGCTCGCCGTCCGCCGGGGTCTGGACGATGTCGTCTGGTGCGATTGGTGCACTCACCGGACCCAACCTACAAAGACCGCAACCTTCTCTGCGCTGAGGTGTCTCAAGCGACCATGCTCAAAATCCGCACGATCCTCCCCACAGCCCTCGTCCTCGCCCTCGCCCTGGGCGGTATAGGGACCTCTCCCGCCCTGGCATCCCACACCCAGGCGAACTACTTCGAGGCCTCCAGCGACCTTCTCGCCGCGTCGACCAGGGCGCGGGCGTTCGAACAGCTGCAGGCCATCGGCGTCAAAGCCCTGCGCGTCGAGCTCGCCTGGTCCGACGTCGCGCCGGGCGCGAGCAGCGCGACAAAGCCGGCGTTCGACGCGACCAACCCCGGCCTGTACGCCTGGGGTGCCTATGACGCCATCCTCGCCCAGGCCCAGCGCCTGCACTGGTCCGTCCTGCTGACCATCACCTCGCCGGTGCCCCGGTGGGCGACGTCCAACAAGAAAGCCCCCTACATCACGCGGCCCGACGATCGCGACTTCCGCGAATTCATGACGGCCGTCGCCCGCCACTACGGCTCGCAGGTGTCGGTCTACTCGATCTGGAATGAGCCCAACCACCCGGCCTTCCTGATGCCGCAGTGGAACGCCAACGGCACGCCGGCCTCGCCGCGGATCTACCGCGGCCTGTTCCAGGCCGGCTACGAAGGCATCCAGGCGGCCGGCACAGCCCACCCCAAGATCCTCTTCGGCGAGACGGCGCCGACCGGCTACGACACGGTCAACGTCCGCCGGGAAAAGTCGCGGGCGCTCCTCCACGACGTCGCGCCGCTGGCCTTCCTGCGCAGCGCCTTCTGCCTGAACGCCAGGTACAAGCGGGCCGGCTCGTGCGGCCCGCTGACGATCTCCGGCTACGCCCACCACGCCTACACGCTGCCGGCCGGACCCAAGTACGTGCCGCCGAAAAGCGACGACGTGACGATCGGCGCGATCTCGCGCCTGTCGCGGGCCCTCGACCTGGCCGCCCGGGCGCACGCGATCAACGGCCACGTGCCGATCTACCTGACCGAGTTCGGGGTCCAGAGCAAGCCCAACCGCCAGCTCGGCGTCTCCGCCGCCCAGCAGGCCGAGTTCGACGCCATCGCCGAGCACATCGCCTGGTCGAACTCGCGTGTGGCCGCCTTCTCCCAGTACCTGCTCAGGGACGACCCGCTGGGAGGCGCGCCGGGGGCGAGCGTCCACGGCGGCACCGTCGGCTTTCAGACGGGCCTGGAGTACGTGAGCGGATCACGCAAGCCGCTGTTCTTCGGCTGGCCCGTGCCGCTGACCGTGTCCAAGTCGGGCCACGGCTTCTCGCTGTGGGGGCTCGTCCGGCCGGCGGGCGGAGCGACCAAGGTGACGATCCTCGTCCGGCTCAAGAGCTCCAAGAGCTACCGCACACTGAAGACTGTCACGACCGACAGCCGGGGCTACTGGGCATTCAGCTCCGCCGTTCGCGGCGCCTTCTGGCGCGTGCGCTGGAAGAGCCCGGCCGGCGTCAACTACGTAGGCCCGCCGATCCGCGCCTACTGACGCTCCGTCGCGGCCGGGTCTCGTCATGAGGCCCGGCTGTCGCGGCACCCTGTCGGCCTACGATGGAGTGCCATGCCGGAGCTGCCCGAGGTCGAGATCACCGCCCGCCTGCTCGATCGCGCCCTGCGGGGGGCCGAGATCGAGTCGGCCCTGGCGCCCGGCATCAACGCCCTGAAGACCTTCGAGCCGCCACTGTCAGCCCTCGAGGGTCGGCGCATCGCGGCCGTCCGCCGGCGCGGCAAGCACCTGATCCTCGACGCCGACGGCGGGCTGTCCCTGCTGATGCACCTGATGTCGGCCGGTCGCCTGCAGCTCTACGACAAGCGCGCCGGGCCGCGCGACCGGACGTCCCGCCTGCTGTTGAGGATCGGCGCGGGAGCGGAGGCTCCTTCGCAGGACGCCGGCAGCGACGCTCCCTCGCACGAGCGCGAGCTGCGACTGCGCGAGTTCGGCTCCAAGCAGGCGGCCTGGGTCAAGCTGATGGACACCGACCAACTCGAGCACGACGACTCCCTGGCGACGCTCGGCCCGGAAACCTGGCCCGAGCCGCCGCCGTTCGGGGAGTTGCTCGCCGCTCCCCGCCCCCTCCACACCGTCCTGCGCGACCAGCGCGTCATCGCCGGCATCGGGCGCTCGTGGGTCGATGAGATCCTCTGGCACGCCCGGCTCTCGCCATACAAGCGCGGCGCCGACCTCGACGCGGCCGAGGCCGAAGTCCTGAGGACCGCGACGATCGACACGCTCGGCGGCGCCATCGAGCACTACGAGCGCCTCCTGAACCTGCCCATCCCCGACAAGCTGCCGATGCCACTGCTCGTACACCGGCACGAGGGCGAGCCGTGCCCGCGCTGCGCGACCACGTTGCGGGCGGTCCACTTCGAGGACTACATCATCGCCTACTGCCCGACCTGCCAGACCGAAGGTCGGGTGCTCAAGGACCGCAGGATGTCGCGGCTGCTGCGCTAGGACGCGCGCCCGGCGCCCCGCCGAATTCCGTTCGGCGGACGCACGGGGGGGCGCGGGAGGCCCGGGCTACTTCGTGACTCCGAGACCCCAGGTAGACGGCACGGTTTTGAAGACCGGCTGTATCGACCAGCCGGTGAGTTCTGGAGAGTTGCCGTTGATCGCGCTCAGGAGCTGTCCCAGCAGGCCGGCTTCTTCGCCTTCGGAGAATCCTTTGTATTTCTGGACGCCGCCTTTGGTCTCGCTGAGGGTGAGTTTGAAGGACGACAGCAGTTTCCCGGTGGCCGCGGATTCGCCCGTCGCACCGGACAGCGCCCCGGTGACTTCGCCACTCCACTTCACGACCACGGCACCGCCTCCCGATTCGGCTTCCAAAACGGTCCCGCCTTTGCCTTCGGCCTGCGAGAAGAGCTTGATGCCCGGAAGGCTCGACGTGATTCCGCCGAGCTTGCCGGCGAGCGTCTTGGTCACGATGACCCCCGCGGGCATGCCCGGGCTGTTGAACTGGCCACCCGCGCCTTCGCACCCGCCCAGCGTCAGCACGACGCCGGCCATGCTTTTCGGCCCGTTGACCTCGCCGACGGCCGTCCCCGCGGTGCAGCTGATTTTCGCGAAGCTTGCGGTTTCCCAGAAGGAAGCGCCGATCGTGCCGCTGAACGGCACGCTGCTCACGGCTTCACCGACGACCGCTTTGGTCACGAACTCCGGTTCGGCATAGGCGCTGGCCGCAAAGGCGGCGCTCATCGCCGCCGCAGCCAAACCCACTGCCAGGCTCCTCATCATCCCCGCCACTTGTCCCCCAATTCCCCCGTCGACTCACCGCGTCTCCGAGGCCATGCTACCCCCCTTTGTGCAGGGTGTGGCGCAGCGCTGCCTCGAGCTCGAATCGTGCGCCGGGCTCGTCGAGTTGCGCTCCCAGCAGCTCTCTCAGTCGCGCGATCCGGTATCGCGCCGTCTGCGGATGGACGTGGAGTGAACGCGCCATCGCGGAGGCGTTCCCCTGCATCTGCACGAACGCGAGCGCCGTCAGCGCCATCCGCTCGCGCGCGGCAGGCGTGAGGTCGTCCAGCGCACCAAGGCGGCGCTCGGCGCTTCGCTGCACGGCAGCCGTGCCAGCCGACAGGATGAGCTCGGCCAGGTGCTCGTCGGCGACGACGAGCTCGTCGCCAGGGCCGATGGAGAGCGCCCCCGAGGCCAGCCGCCACGAGCGCCCCAGCCGGCTGAGCGGCCCCGCTGGGCCGACGGCGGCAGGCGCGTCCCGGACCGCCAGGCGAAGCGCGTCCCGACGGGTCGGCCCCTCTGCGTCGGGCACGACGACGCAGCCGAGCCCCGTGTGCTCGGCGTGGAGGGCCTCGGCGCCGAGCCGGCGAGCGATGCCGGGGAGCGCCTCGATCGAGCAGGCCAGCGCCGCGGCGACTCGCGGCGGCTGCCAGCCAGCCCTCGCGGAGAGGGCGGCGACGTCGATGTCCAGTGGCGGATCGGCGAGCAGCACGGCGAGGAGCTCGGCCCGCGCTTGTGCACGCTCGCCGGCGCGCTCGGCCTGGGCCTGGGCGAAGCCTTCGACGGACTCCGCCGAAAGCTCGTCGATGTAGGCGAATATCGCCTCGGCCACGGCCGCCATCGTGTCGTGCGTTTGCCCGGACGCGTTACAGGCCGCGGCGAAGCGCCGCCATGCCACCCGCGCGCCGACGCGGTATGCCGCCTGGAGTGCGTCGAGCGTGCGCCCGGCGCGGAACTCCTGCCTGCCGAGCTCGACGTACATGCGGCGCCCGGCCTCGTCGGCCGTCGTCGGCTCCCGGACCAGGCCGAGGAAGCGGCGGAGGGCCTCGGTCACGCCGGCGCGCAGGCCCCTGCCGAAAGCACCCTCCAGTGGCCGCACATACTCCGGGATCTCCTGCCCGATCGTGAGCGCTATCTCGTCGGCGAGCGCGGGCAGCTCGGGCTCAAGCACGTCGGCCAGCTCGGGCGGCAGATTGTGCCAGACCCAGGAAGTTGTCACCTGACTAAGCATATTGGCGTGCCGGTCGTTGCGTCTACCACGAGATATCGCTACATCGCACACATATCGTTCTGCTTGTGTCCCGGGCAGAGAGAACAGCCAACCTCGTCGGCGTCGTCGTCCCGTTCGCCGGCGTCCTCGCCGCGATTTACCTGCTCTGGAGCAGCTGGGTAGACGCCACCGACCTGGCGATCCTCGGCGTCTTCTACCTGCTGAGCGCCGGCGGCGTGACGATCGGCTTCCATCGCCTGCTCACGCACCGCTCCTTCCAGGCCGACCCGCGGCTGGAACGCGCGTTCGCGATCCTCGGCTCGTTGTCCGTCCAGGGCTCGGTGCTGGACTGGGTCGCTGACCATCGCAAGCACCACGCCCACACCGACGAGGAGGGCGATCCGCACTCACCGCACGTCGGCCACGGAAGCGGGCTGAGCGGGCTGTGGCACGCCCACGTCGGCTGGCTGACGCGAACCCAGGGCCAAGCCGATTGGAAGCGCTATGCGGCCGACCTCTACGAGGACCCGAAGATGCGTCGCATCGGTAGGCGATTCCCGCTGTGGGTCCTGCTGTCGCTGCTGCTGCCGACCCTCGCCGGCTTCGCGCTGCACGGCTGGACGCTGCAGGGCGCCGTCCGCGGCTACGTCTGGGGTGGCCTCGTGCGGATCTTCCTCGTCCATCACGTCACCTGGTCGGTCAACTCGATCTGCCACTTCTTCGGCCGCAGGCGCTTCCGGACCGACGACCGCTCGACCAATGTCGCGTGGCTCGCCATCCCCTCGCTCGGTGAGTCCTGGCATCACAACCACCACGCCTTCCCGCGCAGTGCGCGCCACGGCCTGCGCTGGTACGAGGTCGACCCCTCGGCCCTCGTCATCGCGTCGCTCGAGCGGCTCGGCCTGGCCTGGAACGTCGTCCGCATATCGCCCGACCGCCAGACGGCCACCCTCACGAGCACGCCTCTCCCAACTGAGGTCGAGGAGATGGCCGCGAGTCGGCGGTAGTGGGTTCCCGCCTTTCAGCGGGCGGCTAGGATCGAGCCGTGATCGAAACCGGCGACCAGGCCCCCGACTTCGAGCTCCCCGACCACGACGGACGCGCGGTGAAGCTCTCGGACTTCAGGGGCCAGAGCGTCGTCCTCTACTTCTACCCCAAGGCCGACACGCCGGGATGCACGACGCAGGCCTGCGGTGTGCGCGACCACCACGCCGACTACGACCATGCCGGCGCGGTAGTTCTCGGCGTCTCACCGGACCCGGTCGCGAAGGTCAAGAAGTTCCATGACAAGCAGCAGCTGAACTTCTCGCTACTCGCCGACGAGGGTCACGCCGTGGCCGAGAGCTACGGCGTTTGGGTACAGAAGTCGATGTACGGGCGGACGTACATGGGCAACGAGCGAACCACGTTCGTCATAGACCCCGACGGCACGGTCGTGGCGTTGCTGCGGAAGGTCAAACCGGGCGAGCACGACAAGCTGGTGCTCGAGGCGCTCCAAGAGGCAGCGCCTCCGACGCGCTGACCCGAGGCGCCGAGGCGGCAGGGCAGGGGACGCCTGCTTGGCCCGAGCGGCCGGCTTCCGCTCTCGTCTAGAGGTGTTCAGTGCCCTCGTTGAGGATCGTCAGGTACTCGTTGCAGATAGACGATCGGGGCATATCGTTTACCTAGCATCCTCGGGAGGTAGCGATCGTCGATTAGTCGACACGCCTCCGGCCTAAATCGCGACAGGGGTGACAGCTGGTTGGACCAGCTGCTAAGCTGCTCGGCAATGCTCAGGGCAGTGGCAAAGAGATCGCTTCCGGACGAGGTCTTCGAGCAGCTGACGGCCGAGATCGTCAGCGGCCGCTACGAGCCGGGGGCGATGATCCCGTCCGAGCGCGAGCTCAGCGCGATCCTGGCGGTGAACCGTCACGTGGTCCGTGAGGCGATCAAGCGTCTGGAGCAGATCGGCCTGGTCAGCGTCGCCCAAGGGGGGCGCACGCAGGTCCTCGACTATCGCCAGACGGCCGGACTCGACCTGCTCGCGATTCTCGCCGAGCAGCAGGGTGCCGTCGAGGCCAATCTGCCCCTGTTTGCGGGCACGCTCGAGATGCGTGCCGGGATCGGCGTCGACGTGGCCCGCCTGTGCGCGCAGCGCTCGGGCTCGGACGTGCACGACGATCTGCTCGAGATCTCCGCGCAGCTCGCCGGCGTCGGCGAGGGCGACGAGCTGCTCGCGCTCGACCAGCGCTTCTGGCAGCGCATGCTCGACGGCGCCGGGAACCTCGCCTACCAGCTTGCCTTCAACAGCCTCATCCGAGCGGTCCACGCGCAGCACGATCTCAGCGTCACCTGGCTCGAGCAGGAGCTGAAGCGCAGCGACTACCGCCGGCCGATCGCCGCGGCGATCGCCGCCCGCGATCCCGACGGCGCCGCCACCGTCGCGCGCGACGCGCTGGCCCCCTCCGAGCACGGTCCGCTTCCGGTGGCCGCTCGGGCGACCCGACCGATGAAGTCATGAGCTCCGAGCAGATCCCCGTCTCCTACAACCGAACGCTCACCTCCGACCGCGACGATCTGAGGAGCCTCGGTGCGTGCTGGCGCCAGTTCCTCGCACATTTCTCGCCGCGCGCGGCAATCGTCGCCGTCATCATCGCGCTGGCCGGCCGGGTCTATGTCGGCGGCTGGTCCTGGCGTGACCTGCTGCCGCCGCTCCTGCTGTTCGCGGCGCAGCCGTTCGTCGAGTGGGCGATTCACAAATATCTCCTGCACCTCCCGCCGCTGAAAGTACGCGGGCGCCGAGTCGAGCTATACGGGTCGATTCAGCACCGCAACCATCACGTCGACCCCGCTGACCTTCGCCGAGTGCTGCTCAAGCCGATCGAGGTCATCAGCTTCCTCGTCCAGATCGCGATGGTCATCGCGCTCATCTCGCTCGCCGTCGCCGCGCTGATCGGCTCGGAGGCTTGGCCGCTCGCGCTCACGGCCGTCGCCTTCGCCTACCTCGGCCTCCTGCGATACGAGTGGTCGCACTTCCTCATCCACACCCCGTATGTGCCCCGGACGCGCTGGTATCGGGCGATCTGGCGCAATCACCGTCTGCACCACTTCAAGCACGAGAACTACTGGATGGGCGTCAGCTCGAACCTCGGCGACCGCGTGCTCGGGACCAACCCCGACCAGCGGTCGATCCCGAAGTCGCCGACGGCCCGCACGCTCGGCGGGCCCGAGGACTGACCCGCCGCGACCGCCGCCGCGGTCTACCGCAGCGCTTGACTCAGACGCCGGCGGGCGGCCGGGTCATGCCGCCGACGAGCATGCCCGAGCCGAGGTGGGCGCCGAGAACGGGGCCGACCTCGGTGCAGAACAGCGGCTCGCTGCCGAACACGTCGCGGCCCGCCGCGACGAGTCGCTCGGCGTCGCCCGGCGCCTGGGCGTGCTGGACGACCCAGTCGGTCGCCCCCCGCTCGTGCAGCTCGTTGAGGTAGGCGACCATACGGTCGAAGGCCCTGGCGTGCGTGCGCACCCGGCCGACCGGAGCGATCTCGGTGCCGAAGGTCAGGATCGGCTTGATTTTCAGCGCTGTCCCGACCATCGCCTGCGCGGCGCCGATACGCCCGCCGCGGCGAAGGTACTCGAGCGTGTCGAGGCAGAACCAGATGTCGAGGCTCTCGCGCCCGGCGCGGACCGCGGCGACGACGTCGGCGAGCTCGGCGCCCTCGCGGGCGACGTCTGCGGCCAGGATCGTGAGGCAGCCGAGGCCGCCTGCGCCGGTCTGGCTGTCGAACACCTCGACCTTCCCGCCGTGGCCTTCGCCGGCGACGATCCGCGCGGCTTCCCGCGCGCTCTCGCACGTACCCGACAGGCCGCCGGCGATGTGGATCGAGAGGATGTCGCGCCCGGCCGCGATCAGCGGCTGGTAGCAGGCGAGGAAGTCGCCGACCGACGGCTGGGAGGTCGTCGGCAGGGTCGGTGAGGCCTGCAGGCGGGCATAGAAGGCGTCGAGATCGGCGTACTCGTGCTCCGGCAGCAGCTTGCCCTCCCAGCCGACGTAGAGGCTCACCTGGCGGATCTCGCGCTCGACGATCAGCTCACGCGGGAGGTAGGGGGTGCTGTCGGTGACGACCGCCACGCGCCCGGCGGGCCGCACGAAGTCTGCGCCTTGTTCGCTCGACACGGTGCGCGCCTCGTCCGCTAACGGATGAGGCTGTCCATCCGAGTGGCCGTGATCGTCTCTCGCAGCGTGTGCAGCGCGTCGTGCTTCGGCCGCCAGCCGAGCTCCCGCCTGGCCTTGGCCGTGCTCATGATGACCGGCTCGCGGAAGGCGGCGATCCACTGCGCCTGGGTGGGCAGGAAGCCCAGCCTGCCGATCGTCTCGGCGACCGCGTCGACGGCGAGCTCGGGCACCGGGATCGAGTACCAGCCGAGCTCCTCGGCCAGGATCTTGACGCTCAGCTCGCCCGCTCCGGCGAGGTTGTAGACGCCGGGCGCGCCGCGGCCGAGGACGCCTGAGCGCATCGCCGTCGCGACGTCGTCGTGGTGGACGAGCTGGAACGGCACGCCCGGGTCAGGGAGCACGGGGCGAAGTATCGGCACGCCGTCGAGCAGGCTCAGGACCGGGCCCGGCAGACGGCTGGATATCTGCGTGTAGGGCAGGCTGTCGATCAGCAGCGGCGCATCGGGGCCGGCGACGATGCATGGCCGAAAGACGTAGGCGGCCGTCGCGCTGCCGTGGAGCGTGTCGCTTAGCAGTTCCTCGACCTCCGCCTTCTGGGCCGAGTAGTAGTGGGCGGCCGTGCCCCGCGCCGGCACGTCCTCGGTCAGCGGCTGAGGGTTGTCGGCGTGAAAGCCGTAGGCGGCCACCGAGGATGCGTAGATCAGGCGCTCGACACCAGCGGCGGCGCACGCGTCGAAGACGTTGCGCGAGCCCGTCAGGTTGACCCGTCGGCTGTCCTTGGCTCCGCCCATGATCATGAACGCGAGATGGACCACGACGTCGGCCTCCTCGACGAGGTCGGCGACGGCGCGGCGGTCGAGCACGTCGCCCTGCCGGTAGTCCACCTTCTTCCAGCCCAACGCCCGCGGGTCGAACGGCCGTCGCGCCATCCCGAGGATCGTCTCAACCTCGCGCGAGCGCTCGAGAGCCGCGACGACGGCCCGGCCCATCTCGCCGGTCGGCCCGGTGATCGCCACGGTCAGGCGTTTGGGAGATCTCGCACGCGGCGCCATGCAGTCCGTACTATCGCACCGTCGGGCACTCGGTGGGGGACGATAGATTCAGGGGCATGAGCAGCAGCGAGCTCGGGCTCTCCCTATCGGTCTTCCTGGCCTGCACCGTCGAGGCGGTCGAGGCGCTGACGATAGTCCTCGCCGTCGGCAACACACGCAGCTGGCGCTCGGCGATGGCGGGTGTCGGCGCGGCGGCCGGCGCGCTCACGGTGATCGTGCTCGCCCTCGGCGCGGCCCTCACGACGCTGCCGATCGACGGCCTGCGAGTCGTCATCGGCATACTCCTGCTGCTCTTCGGCCTGCAGTGGCTGCGCAAGGCCGTCCTGCGGGCGGCAGGTCTGAAGGCCCTCCACGACGAGCGCAGCGCCTACCAGGCGGAGCTCGCCGCCGCCGAAGCCGCCGGGCGCCCCGCCCGCGGATGGGACGCCTACTCGTTCATCGTGTCCTTCAAAGGCGTCCTGCTCGAGGGGCTCGAGGTCGCGCTGATCGTCGTCACCTTCGGCGCAAACCAGCATCGCACCGCGCTCGCGGGCGCGGTCGCCGGCCTGGCCGTCGCATGCGTCGTCGCCGCCGGCGTCGCCGTCAGAGCGCCGCTGGCGCGGGTACCAGAGAACACGATGAAGTTCGCCGTCGGGATCATGCTCAGCTCCTACGGCATCTTCTGGGCCGCCGAGGGCGCCGGGCTGAGCTGGCCCGGTGGGGACGCGATGATCCTCGCGATCGTCCCGGCCGTCCTCGCAGCAGCGCTGCTGGCAGTCGCCTCGCTGCGGACCGTGCCCGGGGACTGAGGACCCGCCTGCAGGGGCCGACGGCGCGTTGGGCACCCCGTACGCTTGGGCTGTGTCCGCGCCTCTTGCGTCAGCGTCCGTCGGCCAGAGTGCCAGCTCCTTCTTCGACGCCGTCGGCAAGTTCTTCACCGACCTCGCGGCCGTCCATTGGCCGGCACTGCTGCTCGGCCTGCTGTTCTTCGGCCTCAACCTGACGATCCGCTCGCGGGCGTTCTTCCACAGCCTCCGCGCCGCCTATCCCGCGGCGAGCTTTCAGTGGCGGCGGGTCTGGGGCGCCTACTTCGCGGCCGTCGGCTTCAACAACGTCGTGCCCGCGCGCGGCGGCGACGTCATCAAGCTGTTCCTGACGCGCTCGTCGATCCCCGGCTCGCGATATCCCACCGTCGCGGCGGCCTTCTTCGTCGAGTCGATCTTCGACGCGACCGTCGGCGTGCTCGTCCTGATCTTCGCCTTCACCCAGGGCGTCTTCCCCAAGCCGCCCGACTTCTCCAAGCTCGGCTCCTTCGACATCGCCTACCTGGCCGAGCACTTCCGCCTGACGCTGTTCCTGATCACGGCCCTCGCGGTCGTCTGCCTCGTGGCGTTCGCGCTGCTGTCCGTCCGGGTCCAGGCCTTCTGGTCGCGGGTCCGCCAGGGCCTGACGATCCTGACCGACCGCCGCCGCTATCTCCGCGAAGTGGCGTCCCTCCAGGTGGTGGCGTGGCTCGCCCGCTTCGCCGCCTTCTGGTTTCTGCTCGACGCATTCCGCGTCGGCGGGTCGGTCAAGAACGTCCTGCTCGTCTTCGCCGTCAACCAGGTCGCGGGCGCCGTGCCGTTCACGCCCGGCGGCGCCGGCGTGCAGCAGGCGCTGCTCGTCAAGGTCTTCGCCACCAGCGCCCCGACGACGGTCGTGGCCGCCTACTCGGTCGGGCAGCAGATTGCCATCGCCGTCTTCACCGCCCTCGTCGGGTTGGCGTCGGTCGTCTTCATCTTCCGCTTCCGTTCGTTCAGGGAGGTCATCAGCGCCGGGCGCGCCTCACGCGATGCCGAGAGAGCCGCCGAGCAGGCCGGGGTGCCGCTGCACGACGATGCCGCCGCGGGCGAGCGCGAGGATTTCGACGACGAGCCCTCCACACCGCGGCGGCGCGGTGGGGCCCGCGCGCGCTACTGAAGGCCCTCGCGCGCCTCGCGCACGAGGGCCACTGCCTCGGGGAAGACCCGGGCGATGACAGTGCGGATCTGCTCCGCCTGGGCCTCGGCGTTGCCCTGGACGTTGACCCGCTGGACCGACGCGACGGTCATGTCTACGGCCAGCTTGATGGCGTTGTCGGCCCACGCCAGCCGCTGGTTGCCCTGGACCTGCTCGGCGAACTCGGCCAGCCGCCGCTGAAGCTCCTCAGGATCTCCGAACATGTCTCCGAGACCGCCGCTCTCCATGCGCGCATCATAGACTGCCCTGCTCGTGCCCAGCGCAAGTGAGATCCGTCAGCAGGTCGAGCGCGAGTCCTCTCGCCGTGAGCGTCTCGCTGTCCCGGCGTTCGCCGGCGGAATGCTCTACCTGTTGAGCGCCATCATCATCGCCGCGACGCTCAAGGGCGCCCCGACCGTCGGCTTGCTGCAGGGCCTGCGTCCGGTATTCGCGGGTGAAGCCGAACCGGCCGTCAGCCCGCGCGCGGAAGAGGTCAGGTTCATCAGCCACCACACCTTCGCGCTGGTCGCCGGCAGCGCGCTCGCGGCCGTCGCCGTCGGGGCGCTGACGCTGATCCTCCTCCTCGTGCTCGAGGCGACGCGCTTTCGCCGGCCCTCGACGTGGGGGCCGGCACGCCCTCTCGTGCTCGTCGGCGGCATCACCGTGGCGGTCGTCAGTCTCGGCCACCAGATCGTCAGCGCGGTTGAGACGCACAACTTCGCCACCGGCCACGACTTCTCCGCGCACGCCGTCGATCACGCGCTGACCAAGGGCACGGCCAACGTCATCGTCGACTACGTCTCGCTGGTCGCGGGACTGGCCCTCGCGGTCGGCATGATCGCCGTCATGATCAATGCCCTGCGCGTCGGCCTCGTGCCGCGCTGGATGGGCATCCTCGGCATCTTCACGGGCCTGCTGATCTTCCTGCCGATCGGCGGCGCCGAGCTGCAGGTCGTGCCGGCGTTCTGGATGGTCATGGTCGGCATCCTGTTCGTCGGCAAATGGCCGAACGGCGAGCCACCGGCGTGGGCGGCCGGCGAGGCTCGCCCGTGGCCCCCGAGCAGCCGCCGCGGCGCGGCTGCTGCCGCCGTTGGGGCGGGCGCCGGCGGCGGCGTCGACGTCGCGCCGGCTCCGGCCGGTCCCGCGCGCGCCTCTTCGCGCAAGCGGCGCAAGCGCGG
>OUNO010000402.1_pt2 | contig 13040 bp, 8 predicted proteins | sample 1779811 | NCBI WGS metagenome assembly OUNO01 (sample SAMEA3914804, study PRJEB12502) | metagenome | biome: forest; material: soil | place: Canada | collected 2010-06-25 | depth 0.3 m | reverse complement strand
GCTCGCAGCGGGTGCGCAATTTCCGACGGTGTCGCGAGTTACGGCACAGTGCTCTGTAACGGTTGGCTCGAGGTGCTTCGCAGACCACGCGCTGTCCGTACATCGTTCTCCTCGACGCGCCGCTGTCCTCGTAAGGGCGCAAAACGAGCTTCGGGCTCGCGAAACGGGTCGTATGTTTGAGTGTGCTCGACCAAGCGTCACCAGAACCGACGGTTTACCTGGCCGTCATCGGCTACGTCTAGCCTCCAGACCCCTGGCCCCAACGGCTACGTCCGACCTGGCCGCTCGCTCGAGCTCGGACTCGGAATTCAAGATCCTCTACGAGGCGCATTTTCCGCTCGTATGGCGAGCCTTGATTCGACTGGGAGTTCGCAGGAGCGACTTGATGGATCTCACACAAAAAGTGTTTCTCGCGGCGTACCTCAAGCTGCCGAGTTTCCAAGGCCGGTCGCTGCTATCGACATGGCTTTGGGGCATCTGCCGCCGCGTCGCCATCGCCTATCGGCGCTCAGCCGCAGTGCGCTACGAAGTGGCGACCGACCCGATGGCCGCCGAAGACTGGATCGATCCGAGCATGATGTCCTCGGCGTGCGATTCGTCGTTGGCTAGCGCCTCGGCGGTCGAGCATCTACTGAGCAAGCTTTCTGACTCGCAGCGGGTCGTCTTCACCCTGGCCGAGGTGAACGATCTCGACGGTCGACAGATCGCCGATCTGCTCGACCTATCGCTCGGCACGGTGCGTTCGAGGTTACGTTCGGCACGCGAGCGCATCCAGCGTGAAGTTCGCCGCTTGGCAGCTGCGCAACGCTTTGCGAATCAACCGCCGCGCCGTAGCTGCGCCTGAGCATCAATCCGCGCGGTGCTGCGAGTGCGCGCACCGCGCGCACGAAGCAAGGGGGACCGGCACCCGAGCCGAGCGCACCCCTGTGCATCGGTCCGGCGATTGAGCGGCGGCGAGGCACGAAGCCACGCCGCTCGCCGGATGCACGCGCGCTAACCGCTCGAGGACTCCGACCTCGGCCGCAAACCAGTGAGACCTTGCACCCGGCTCACACCAAGATCTCGGACATCACCCGGCTGGTCTTGTCCCAGCTGCCCCAACTCGTCACATTGAGACCCATCACCTGCTGCAGCGTGAGCACGAGCTCGGTCACTTTGCGACCGGGGATACGAACATGGCGATTGCCCGGCAGCTTGCCGCCGCCGTGGCCCATCAGCAGAATATGGTAGTTCGTCATGATGTGGTTGTGCGGTTCTGCGACCTCGCTCACGCCGTAAACCACGGTGTTGTCGAGCACCGTCCCTGCTCCCATGGGCGTGGCCTTCATGACCTTCGCCAGATCCGCATACTGGCTCATGATGTAGCGCTCGATGTTCCTCGGCTCCTGGGCATCGGTGCCGTGCGTGTAGGCGTGATGAGCCCCGTCGATCTTGATAATCGGATAGGTGCTGTCGCTGCGGGGCCCAGACCACAAGTGCGTGTAGACGCGAGTCAAGTTGCAAGAGAGCGCGGCCACGATCAGGCGATTGATTGCCTGACTTTTAGCCGTCATGTCCGCGAGGGTCGCGGGCGGCGCCTCGGGAGCCGTGCAACCGGCGCTGCTACCGCCAGCGCCACCGGTGCCGGTCACGTCCGGAATTCGCAGCTCCAGCGAACGAATGCCGTCCATGTGCGAATCGAGCCGTTTGGAGTCGGCGTCGCCTAGGCTCAATTTCAAGCGGTTGGCGTCGTCCAGCACTGCGTCCAGTACGCTGCGGCGTGTCCTGAACGAAATGTCGGAAGGCACGCCGGCGGAGCCCCCGGCGCCGCCCGATCCCGTCGGTTGGTAGGCACTGAAAAGCGTGTCGAAGATCAGCTTCGGGTCGCGCTTGGGTGGCAGGAAATCATTTTTACCGCGATGCGCGAGGTTGCTGCCGACGGTGCCCATGGCGACGTCGCCACTGAACGGTATCATGCCCGTCTCGAACGACTTGAACGGCTCTTTGTTGTGAATGGCGTCGGCGATCGTCTGATCGACCGTGGGTTGGTATTGCGTTGCGTCCGTTGTCTCGTAGTGATGAGAAGGCGTCTTGTCGATGTCGGACGTCACCGTGCAGGGGGTGCCATCCCCGCCCGCAAGCACGTAGACAACGCCCCAGCCGTGGCCCTTGAACTTGGCGTCGAGCATGTCCAGCCCGGTCACCAGAGTCATTGCGTCCTTGACGTCGGCAAAGTCTTGCAAGTTCGTCGGCAGCTGCCAGGCATTGCCGCTGCCCGTGGCCTTCGGAGTCCATACATCGGTATGGATGCCATTGCCCCAAAACCAAATTCCGAATGACGTCGGCAACGGGTCCCCCGCAGCGAATGCCGTGCCATTGTCGTTGCACATAGCGTCGAGCACGGGCAGCCACATCGCAACACCGATGCCGCCGAGCACGCCGCGCAGCGCGAAACGCCGAGAAACTTTCAGCTTGTCGAGGAGCGCCATGATTATTGATTTCCCGCCGTGACGGCCGCGGGTGCGGACCTGAATGCGTCGCTAGCCACGAACTCGGCAACGAGGTCGCGCCATACATAACCTTTCGAAGCCAGTGTCTTGGAGAGGGCGTCGATTTGCGCGGAATCCGCTGAGGCGTCCACGATGCCATTGGCGTTGCGGTAGAAGTTGCTCATCATGCAGCTCATGGCGCGCGCGCTTTGGCGGAACGCCGCCCCGAGCTGCGCCGCGCCGTCGAACGGCACGCCGTCGAGCGTTCCGGTGGCGTCGATGGTTAGGCCACCCTCATTTGCACGATACTTGCCGATCGAATCGAAGTGCTCCAGCCCGAAGCCGAGCGGATCGAACAGCGAATGGCATGAAGCGCAGGACGCGTTGGTCCGGTGTTGTTCCATCTTTTGGCGGGCCGTCAACGTGGGGTCGTCTTTCAACATGGTGATGATGCCATCGGGAGGGGGCGGCGGCGTCAGGCACAGAAAGGTTCCAGAAATGAACACGCCGCGACGCGTGGGCGAGTTGTGATCCGGTTGCGAGTGCCCGGCGACCACCGCGGCCTGTCCCAGGATTCCGGCGCGGCCGGTCTCCGGACCGAGCTTGATCTGGGCAAAGCCCGAGGCCGGAGCTGAGACGCCGTAGACGGGAGCCAGGGTGGCATCGACGAAGGTCTGGTCGCTGTCGAAGAACGAGCGGACGTCGGCACCGGGCGCAAGGACGATGTTTTTGATGAACAGCTGCGTGGCCTGCAACATGGAGCTCTGCAAGGCCGGGTTGAAGCTCGGAAACAGGGTCGGGCTCTTTTGAACGACCGTGACGAGCTGGACCTGGGAGAACTCATTGAAGAATCCCGCCATGCGCTCGAGTGCACTTGGGTCATTCAACAAAGGTGCCGCGGCCGTCTTCACTCCGTCGGCGGTATCGAGCTGACCGGCAGCGGCCGCAGCGAGCAATGAGTCGCTCGGGGGGTGGCCCGTGAGCAGGTACGCCAGGCGTGTCGCCATCGACTGGCCGTCGTACTTGAGCCGTCCACTACTGACCTCGAGCTCGTTGGTCTCGACGCGATACAGAAAGTACGGAGACTGAAGCAGCCCGGAGGTAATTGCCGCCAGACCTTGCGCGGCGCTGTTTGACCATTGAGCGGTGTCTTTACCCAGCTGCAACCACTTTTGAACTTCGGTGTCCGTCAGCGCACGCCGGAAGGCCCGCTTACCAAAGGTTTGAATGAAGCTTACGACGCAAGCGTCGCTCAGATCGGTTGTCGGCTGGCAGCCTACGAGCTTCTGCCAGCGAGTCGCGTCTGCAAACACCTCGGCCGTGGCCGCACGAGTCGCGGTCTCGTACTGCTCGACCGCGGAGGCGTTGATCGTCACCTCCGCGCCACCGATCGCGGCGAAGCCCGCCACGAATGTATCGGGGGGCAGGACGAGCGGCGTGCTGATTGGACCGAGCAAATCCGATAGCGAATTCGTGTATTCGGCCTGAGTAAGGACCCTCAGCTTCGGCCCGCCATGGCTGAGGTTTCCGGGCATTCCAGCGCTGCCCCCGCCACCGAGCCCCCCGCCCGCATTCGCACTGCCGCCGCCGGGCTGCCCTGGGCCGCCGGACGCCCCGCCGGGGTTGCCCCCCGCGCCGCTGACACCGCTGGTACAGGCGAGCGAGCAGAGCGCAACTAGCGCCAGGAGCGTAGAAGCATGGTGCCGTCGGAAAACGCCGGGAGCGACCGTCATGTCGTCGAGGCAGTGACACGGCAAGGTGGACCCCGTCGTCAAATCGACAGCAAGCCGCACGACTCGCACGCGCGGCAGTGGGCAGAAGCCTTCGAGTGCCCGTGCGCTCCTTGTAACTTCAGAACTCAAGAGCGCGTTGCTGGCTGGGTTCTAGGCGCGTTGAACGACTAGGCCCTCGACCTGCACGGTCCGACCGTGCGGTTTGGTACGACGGGGGACGACGTGCTGCCATTGCCATTCGGCCTGGAACACGGTGCGCGCCTGTTGCCGCGGGACCAACGCGTTCAGGCTCGGGGCACCGATCAGCGGCAGCCGCGCTGCACCGTGGATCAAGGTGCCGCCGGGATCGAGCGCGGTGTATTGGTCGGCAATGTCACTGCTCAGCGCGATGCAGGGAGCCGTAGCCAGCAGCGAACGCATGTGTGCTTGCTGCACGCGATGCGTGAATTGACCAAGCGCGATCTGAAACTCATCGGCCTTTGTGCGTTGGCTCGCCGAGAAGCGCGAAAGAAACTGGTCTTCGACGTAGCTCGTCAGCGGCGTCGCCAACTGCGACAACACCATCGACGAGCAAGCAAAGTCGAGCTGCCCCGCCCCGCTGAGCTCTGGAAAAAGGCGCGGCGGTTCGTCAACGCGATAGTCGTGTAGGAGTCGGAGCAACGCTTCGTAAACCTCGGATTCGCCGGTATGACCCAGGGCAACCCGAACCCGTTGCAGAAAAACGTCATTGATGCCCGTCACATCGGCCTGGACGAGTGACAGCCGCGCCTGGAGCTTTGGCTCGAGGGCTACCTGTTTGACGCTTTGGGCCAACGCACCGGCGTCGATGTCGACCAGCAGCAGTTGCTCGAAGCGCTCGGCCAGCTTGCGCAGTGGAATGTCGTACAATTTGCCGGCGCCAATCACGACGGCGCGCGGCCCTCCAGCGCACTCAGCGCCCCGCAATACGAGCTCCTTGTTGCACACCCCGTGCTCCCGCCACGTAGCCGCATTCGTATCGCGGATGCGCGTGATGGCCGACGAGGTGGACGCGTAGCCCAGCTCGCTGAAGGTGCTGTCTGCGACGGCCTCGTGAGTCGGCCACGCCGCGACCGATGCTGCCCGATGCTCGTCCAATGCCTGCAGCACGTCACCAAAGTTCAGCAGAGCCGGTAGATCCGGCAAATTCAGCCGCGGCAGAGCGTGCGCGAAAGCACGCAACGGCGGGTAGTGCGCGAAGCTCCACGGCTCCTTGCCGGTAAAGACACGCTGCAACGCAGCTAGCTGTTCTTCGCTGAGCTGCCCGCGGACGGACATCCCCTGCTCCACCGCCCACGCCAGCACGCGACGGAATGTTGGAAGCGACACCGGCGCCATCGGCGCCCACTCTAGTGGAAGAGCGATCAGCCGATCTCCGAGATCGCGCCTCCGATCAAAGCCGCTTGCGCGTTTTTTCCAACCAACTGCGCGGTCCTTACAAGTAACCTGATTCGCGAGCTCGCGGTGGCGGTCTAGCTCGCTGGTCTTGGCAAGGTCCCTACGTCGACCTGGAGCCGACTCGTGCAATTTCCGACGGTGTCGTGTGCTATGGCACAGTGCTCTTTAGCGGTTGGCTCGAGGCGCTCCGACGACCACGCGCCGTCCAGGCGGTCAAACCATGCGCCACGGTACGCTCCTAGCTTCTTGGATCATTTGCTGGGCCCTGTTCGGGGGTGCCACTCTGCGCCTAGTCGTCGGTTGCACTTCGCAGGGCGCTGACGCGGTCGCTCCGAACAGCCGCGCTGGTTCGGACGACGGCCCCCTGACATCCGGCGGAGCCGGTGCCAGCGCCGGCTCCGTCGGTATGGCGGGCGGCGCAGTGTCAATTTCTGGAGGCGCTGGCGCCGACACCGCCGGCTCGTCGAGCGTGCTGCCCGACGCCGGACAGGCAGCGGGACAGGACGCCGGCACCGCTGACGTGGACGCGGCAACTCCTGTCGACGGCGATCCTCAGTCGCTGCCAAAACGGGTCTTGCTCTACCACTACAGTACCCTCGACATCCCTTCCGTGCCCGCCCAACTCGATTTCTTCGAGCGACAGCTGGCCACTTGGGAGTACCAAGTAGACGACAGCGTCGACCCTGCGACCATCAGCGATGAAAATCTCGGACACTACGCTGCGGTGGCCATGATCAACACTTGCTTCGAGCCTTTTGGCAAAGCGCGACCGGACATTCCACAGTCGCAGGTTTTACAGCGGTTCTTGCAACGTGGAGGCGGGCTATTCGGCACCCACTGTGCGTCCGTCACCTTTCAATCCGCCAAGCCGCCCGTTCTTTACAACCAGATCCTCGGCGGCCGCGGTGGGGACGGATCGTTCGATGGTACGAGCGGATGTCGCACCTTGGGGGCTCACCCCACGACGAGCCAACTACCTGCTTCGTTCTCGTTCACGGGCAATCTGGACAACACCGATTACCTCGCGGCGGACACCACCGTGTTGCTCAAGTGCCGCTGGCAAGGAGGAGCCGCAAAGGACGTGAACGTATCCTGGTACCGCCAAGAAGGGCTCGGCAGGATCTTTTACACCAACTTCGGCAAGGTCGCCGCTGACTTGACCGACGCGACACTTGGGCCGCACATCGTGGGCGGGTTGGCCTGGGTGCTTCACGTGCCTTAGCTCGGCGCGGCGCGCCGCTCGCGGTCACGCAGCATCAGCCTGCAGGACAACCGACTTCGAGGAATCGTCCCGCAGGTAGTCGACCAGATGCGGATCTCGGGCTGCCCACCAGCAGACGCGCGACCAGGCTCGTTTCAACGACCGCTGGACCGTTGAGCTCGATACTCCGAGCGCCTCCGCGATCTCGAGTACGCTCATCCGCTCGACGAAGCGAAGCACGAACGCGCCCCGTTCTCGCGTCCGCAATCGACGAAGCAACGTTCGCAGGCGATTGAGGTCGTGACCCGCCACAGCCCGGTCTGGCACGACAATCACATCGAGTGAAGCGATATCGGGCTCGAGCCTGGTCATCCCTCGTAGTCGGCGTCGCCGACGCTCCGAACGCACGATATTCTTCGTGATCCCGAGCACGAACGCACGCACGAGAGTTGGCTCTCGCAGCAAAGAGATGTCGCGGAACAGGTAGAAATAGACGTCCTGGCGAGCGTCTTGCCTATCCTCGGGTGTCCGAAAGGCGTACCAAAGGGTCGCGCGCACGACCGGATCGAAACGTGTCATCGCCAACGGCAAGGCATCCGGATGACGCTCGGACAACGCTCGCGTCAGCTCGACGTCCGAGATATCGTCCCCAAGTCGCACGCCAAGGGTCGACAGCTCGCTCCGGGCGAGATCGCAGGAATTCGAGGTTGGCATTGGTCTATCGACGGGCGAGTCGAACCGATGGCGCTACCGTTTTGACGCCTAACCATCGCAGTGTGTCGTGGGCCCCCGATCTGTCGCTCAAAGCGTGAAGTCTCGCTGACAGCGGGCCTTTTGCACGAAGCTACGAATTTTCCGCGTAGCGACGGCCGGCTGGGGGCCACGCAGCTCGCCGAATGTTCGACGGTTCTCCGCCCCCCGCGCCACTGCGCAATGCGGTCCAGTCCCGGAGCGCGGACAACACGAGCAAAAGACGATGACATGACGAGCAGGACCAAGCATCGCACCCGCCTTTTTCAGCTTAACGTGATGGGAGCGACCTCCCTTGCCTCCCTGCTCGCGCCGCAGCTCGCCTCCGCAGCGAGCCCGGTCGAGAAGTTGCAGGAGTTCGGGCTCGACCAGGTCCAAGTCACCGACGCGTACTATCAAAACCTGTACACCAAGGACACGACCTACCTCCTGACTACGCTCAACGCGGACCGGCTCCTCGCTCCGTTCAAGGCGGTCTCGAATGGGCAAGACCCATCGACCGCCGGCGGGTTGAATCTGTACGGCGGGTGGGAGGCCAGCTCGAGCTTGCTGCGCGGGCACACGCTCGGTCACTACCTATCGGCGCTCGCACACGCCTATCAGCAGGCAAAAGGCGGCGACCCGGCGCAAGCGACACAGATCCAAACGAAACTCGACTACATCGCCCTGCAGCTGAAGTCATTCCAGGACAAGAGCACCAAGGGTTACCTGTTCGGCTCACCCGAAACGCACTTCGATGTGATCGAAGGCAAGGCCACGGGCAACAGCTGGGTGCCCTGGTACACGATGCACAAGATCATCGCCGGCCTGGTCGACGTATACGAGCTCGAGGGCAACACAACGGCGCTGTCGGTCGCGAGCAAGCTCGGCGATTGGACCTACAATCGCGCTTCGAAGTGGGATCCGAGCACGCGTTCGAAAGTGCTGGGCATCGAGTACGGCGGCATGAACGATTGCTTGTACGAGCTGTACAAGCTCACGAACAACCCGAACCACCTGACCGCGGCGCACCTATTCGACGACACCGGCTTGTTCACGCCGATCGGACAGGGCAACGACACCCTGAATGGGCAACACGCCAACGCGACGATCCCCAAGTTTCTCGGCGCGCTCAACCGCTACCGCACGCTCGGCGACAGCGAATCGAGCTACCTCACCGCGGCGGACCAGTTCTGGTCGCTAGTCGTGAAGGATCACACCTACGTCACCGGGGGCCACGGTGAGGACGAGCACTTTCACGCGCCGGGCAAGCTCGACGCGATGCGCGACAACGTGAACAACGAGTCGTGCAACGCTTACAACATGACCAAGCTTGCGCGAGAGCTGTTCAAGATCACCGGCGACGTGAAATATGCCGACTACTACGAGCGCACCGAGATCAACGAGGTGCTCTCGGCCATGAACCCGGTGACGGGCATGACGACGTACTTCAAACCGATGGGCACGGGCTACTTCAAGGCCTACGGCACGGCCGACTCGACCTTCTGGTGCTGCAACGGCACGGGCATGGAGAACTACACCAAACTCGGCGACAGCCTCTACTTTCACGATGCGAGCGATCTCTACGTGGTCGGATACGTCAGCTCGAAGCTCGACTGGAGCGCGCGCGGTCTGTCGCTCACGCAGACCACGGATCTTCCGATCTCCGACAAGTCGACCTTCACGATCGACGCCGCACCGTTGGACGCGGTGAACGTCAAATTCCGCGTGCCTTGGTGGGTGCCTTCGTGTCCAGTAACGTTGACCGTCAATGGCCAAGTGGTCAACGTTGCGCCCAAGGACGGCTTCGTGAGCGCGAGTAGGATATGGAAGACGGGCGACAAGATCGAGCTGACCTTGCCGATGCAGGTTCAGGTCTCGCGGCTGCCCGATAATCAGAACGCCGTAGCCTTCACTTACGGCCCGGTCGTGCTGAGCGCGGGACTCGGGACCGCGCAGATGACCACGACGGAGCACGCGCTCACGCTCGCCGCGACCAAGCCCTCCGGCATCCAGGACACGATCACCGTCAACAGCGGCCAGACGATCAATGATTGGCTGGCTCACATCAACGACAACCTGGCGCGCACGGGCACGAAGCTCGAGTTCTCGCTGAAGAACACCGACTCCGACAGCAAGCTCGTCTTTACACCGCAGTATCAGCGCTATCAGGACCGCTACGGCATCTATTTCAAGTTGGCAGGGACGACCGGCACGTCCGTCGCATCGACGACGGTCTGCCCGCCCCCGCCCGTCAGCAATGGCGGCGAAGGTGGCTCCGGCGGAGGTTCTGCGGGAGCTCCCGTGGCAGCAGGTGCTTCAGGGAGCATTGGGGACAACGCTGGGTCGTCGCAGGCGAGTGGCGGTGCGCCGAACGGCGGCAGCGGCGGTGCAACGGCCCTCGGCAACGGCGGCGATTCAGCCAGCGGCACCGCGGGCCACGCTGCCGGCCCGAGCTCGCAAGGTGACCCCGGGTGCTCCTGCCACCTCGGCAGCGCACCCGCTTCCTCGCGTTGGGCGCTCGCCGTCTTCGCGACGCTCTCGCTCATGGTGCTGCGCCGAAAACGTCTAGCGTCGACGGCGCGGCGGCACGCTAGCTAGCCGAGGTGCAGCGGAGCTACGGATCGCGGCTCAGAATGCGACCGTGGCTTGCAGCTTGATCACGTCCATATCCGGTTTTTTGCCGCTGTAAGTGCCGCCTTGAATCACGTCCGCGCCCGCCACGAGCGGTGTGCCCCACGGCCATTGCCCGGCGAGCACCATCTTGTCGCCGTAAATGTAACGTGAATACTGGAGGTAGATGCTCTCGCTCGACAAAAAATGCGATGAGAGAGTGAGCCTCGTCGTGATGGCGGAGAAGATGTATGCGGGGTGGTCCAGATCGTAGTTGACGGTATCCGCGCGTAGCATGAAGCCGAGCCAGCTCGACCCTTGCAGCGTCACGTCAGCGCCATACTTCAGCTGCCTGATGCTCGATTGCGTGAGCGTGGTGCCCGCTGGTAAATCGAGGCTGGCGTTGGTCATTAGACCGAACACGTTCAGCTTTACGTCCGGTAACACACTGCCAGGCGCCTCGCCCTGCACCGAAGCCAGCGAATTTTCGTACAGGAAGCCGAAGTTGAACAGTGAGCCGCTGCCGGTACTACTCGGCGGGGAGTTGTTCCAGGCCAAATAATTCGCGGCCAGCCCCAACCCGCCCAGGGCGTGCACCACCTCCGTTCCGCCATTGTTGCCGAGCGCCCAGCCATTCTTGACGCTGATGAACGAAGGGGAGATCCACAGGCTACCTGCATAGGGAACGGTCACCTTTGCCTCCATGCCGATCACCGATAGGTGCGCGCTGGCCGCATCGGAATATGCCTTCCCGTCCGTCGGCGACGCGTCCGCGGTCAAGTATGGGTCGCGCGTCCACTCGTTGTTGATGTGCAACCCGACGTCGACGTACTTTTTGTACGTCAGACGAACGTTGGCGTACGCCAATAAGTCGGCGCCCACCTTGGAGGCATAAAGTGGGCTACTCGCCGCGACGTTGTAGCTAAACGCGCCATCTCGGCCCGTGCCGAAGCCTTGTACGACCGCCAGCGTGAGATCGGGGCTCACCGGTACGGTCAGGCGGACTTGTTCACCGATCTGGTGGAAGCGGCCGAGGGTATAGGTGTCGTACTTCTCGAAATAACCGAAGCTAGGCCACCAAGCGCCCATCTGCAGCGCGATGTTTGGTTTGATCCCACCAACGGAGAAGTCCGTGTCCAGCGTGAGCGATCCGACCCCCGGAATCGCCGCAGCATCCGGGTTTCGGAACCCGCTCGCAGCGTACCAGTAGCCCATCCAGCCCACCGCAGCGTCGACGTGGTTCTTCTTCAGGTGAAAGGTGAGCTCAGCCCAGTCCTGTTCCTGCAGTCGCGTATACGCGAAGCTGTAGTAACTCCCGTCGACGACACGGTTGGGCGCATATGAGATCTGCCCTTTTGCAGGACCATTGGGTGCATCGGGGTTCGGGCGCGAGCTGAAGCCCAGGGACATCGGCGCACGGAAGTAGCCGTGCACCTCGAGCTGAAACGGTTGCGAGGCCTGCGTGGGCTCGGCGATGAGCCGGGGGGGCTCGGCGTTTGCCGAGCCCCCCGGCTCTGTCGAGGTCACGTCTGACGCGGCCGCGCTTGCCGGCAACGAGGTGCGGTCCTTCACCGGTAGGGCGTCGGTTGCGCCCGACTCGGGCGTGGTGTCGGACTCAGCCGTGTCGCTCGTTTCGCTCGCGTTTTCCGCTCGGGCGACGGCAGAAAGCGACGGCAGCGCCACTGCGCAAATCAGGACCACTCGCAATTTTTGGCGCACGACGTTCTACCCTTACTTGCCGTATTTCACGGACACGATGGCGGCCTGAAGTGCGTCGACCGTCTCCTTCGAGACGACCGGGCCAACGGAGACAGCGCCTTCGTAGAAGCGGCCACCAGCGCCATTGCTGTTGTCTCCGCCGATGCCGAGGATGATCGAGCCTTGCTTTTGCATCGGCACGTAGCCGGGCTTCTCCGGTCGAATGCCGTCGTACATGGTTTGCAACGAACCGTTCGTCGCATCGCCACCGTACAGCGCGAAGCGACCTTTCCCGCCGTTCTTGTCTTTCGTGTCCCCGAGGGTAATGCCCGTCACGAAGTCGAACTTGATGGCCTTGTTGGTCGAGATGTTCTTGTCTTGCTTGTTTTCCCAACCGGCATAGAGACCGTTTTCGAGATCGGCCTCAATCCAAGGACCCGGCTTGCCGCCGAAGCCGGTGCCCCAGACCACACCGCCGCCGAAGTACAGCGCTTCCATCGTGCCGTTGCCGTCGTCGTTGGAGGTGGTCTCGGCGTTGCCGTAGTCGAAGCAACAACCGTCTATCAGATCTTTCTGACTGGTCACCCAATACATCGTCTCGGGGTCATCGCCTTTGACCATCCCGTTGCCGGTCTTGATCGTACAGCCCGTACAGCCCGTGCGATAACCGATGCCTGGCTTGATCAGGATGCCGTAAGCCGCGTGACCATTGAGCGTTACTTTGAGTGCGTTGGCATCTGCTGGGTTGTCGGGAGTACCTTTGGCACCCCCCTTGGGTGCGGGCTCGAGGTCGTTCTTTTGCCCGGACTGATCGTAGATCTTCGTGATGGTGCAGCTTCCACCGGCGCAGAACGCGTCGTGAGCAACGGCATCCGCGTAGCCATCTTTGGCAGCGACGTCTTGAGTCGTGCCCTTGCACGAGCCCGGACCGGGCGAGGCCGTGCCTTTGCACAGCTGATACAGGGGCCCCATATACCCGGGGACAATCACGCGCACAGTGCTGTGCGCGGACACACATTTGTTCCCGCCGTTGCTCAAGACATCGCAAGGCAGCGCGACGCCGGTGCCTCCACTCGCTCCGGCGCTGCCACCGCCACCGCCTGTCCCCGCGCTGCCGCCCGCCGCCCCCCCAGCACCAGCGCTGGGTGCGCCGCCGCTCGGGGCTGCCCCTGCGCCGCCGCC
>OUNO010012845.1_pt1 | contig 13053 bp, 16 predicted proteins | sample 1779811 | NCBI WGS metagenome assembly OUNO01 (sample SAMEA3914804, study PRJEB12502) | metagenome | biome: forest; material: soil | place: Canada | collected 2010-06-25 | depth 0.3 m | reverse complement strand
CGGCGGGTGCGGGCGCTGCAGCGGCTTCGGCAGCGCATCGAGATCCTTGGCGCGGAAGTGCTCGCCGTCGAAGCTGAACGGTCCCTCGCCCCAGTGGCCGAGGATCACCTGCAGCTGCTCCTCGAGGGCGTCGACCCGGGGGCCGATCGCGGGCAGGTCGAAGCCGTAGGCCTCGTGCTCCCCCTCCCACCAGCCGGCGCCGATCCCGAGCTCGACCCGGCCGCCGGAGATGTGGTCGGCCGTGGTCACCGCCTTGGCCAGCACGGCCGGGTGGCGGAAGGTCGCGGGCGAGACCATCGTCCCCAGCCGCAGCTTCACCGTCGTCGCGCTCAGCGCCGAGATCGTCCCCCAGGCGTCGAGCGAGCCGCGCTCACGGCGATCGTCGACCGAGAGGTAGTGGTCGGAGCGAAACAGCGTCCCCACCCCGTGCGTTTCGCAGGCCGAGGCGAGCGCCAGCCAGTCGTCCCAGCTGACGTCCTCCTGGCCCTCGATCATCAGCGCTACGTCCATCTCGCCTCCACTGCCCGGTCGGGGGTGCCGGCGACCAGCGCGGTGAAGGCCTCGAAGCCCGGGGTCGAGCGCCGCACCAGCTCACCCTCCAGCTCCTCCGCCTGCCCGGGCAGGGCCGCCGTGCCGTCGTTGCCGAGCACCGCGACCGCCTCGTCGATCATCTCCGGCACCGCCAGCCAGGCCTCGACCAGGGCGAAGTCGGCCTCGGGATGGAAGAGCACGCCCCAGGCGCTGCCGACCCGGAAGGCCTGGTTCTCGGTCAGCTCCGAGGAGGCGAGGTGCTGGGCGCCATCGGGCAGGTCGAAGGCGTCGCCGTGCCAGTGCAGGGCCTTGCCGCGCGGCGCCAGGCCGCCAAGAACCGGGTCGTCGGGGGCGCTGACCTCGACCGCGGCGAAGCCGAGCTCCTTGCTCTCCCCCGGCCTCACCTCGGCGCCGAGCGCCCGCGCCAGCAGCTGCGCCCCGAGGCAGATGCCGAGCAGCGGCAGCTCACGCCGCACCGCCTCGGCCAGCCACTCGCGCTCGGCGGCCAGGGCCGGGAAGCGCTCGACTTCGTCGACGTTCATCGGCCCGCCCATCACGACGGCGCCGGCGACCTCCTCGTGGGCGGGCAGCGGCTGCCCCGCCAGCGGCCTGACGGTATGCACCGCGAGCGCGCCGCAGGCGTCGAGGATCCGGTGCGGGGTCTCCCAGGGGACGTGCTGGATCGCCAGCAGGGTTGGACGCTCGTCCGCGCTCATCTGCACCCAAGGCTAACCGCGCTACGGTGCCGGGGTGGCCAAGCGTCCCGGCTTCGCGATCTTTCGTTACGAGTTGCGCCCTAGCGCGGTGGTCGGCGCCCTCGCGCGCGGCGCCACGGCGACCGGTGCCCAGGCGCGCGGCGCGAGTTCGATCGGCGCTCTCGCAGTCGGCGCCGCCGCGATCGGCGGCTTCGCGATCGGGCGACTCTCGGTCAAGCGCCTGACGATCGGCCGCGCCGCGATCGGCAAGCTCGAACTCGAGGAGCTGGAGATCGGCAAGCTCACCATCCGCGAGCCCACCGAATCCAGCGGTTCCAAATCCACGAAATGAGTGCAAAAGGAACTACGGATGGAGCCTCCACCGTGGCGCCCCAACCTGCGGTTCCTTTTCCACGAAATGGGTGCCAAAGGAACCGCAGATCGGCGGCTTGGGTGGGAGTGGCGATCGCGCTCCTCGTGCTGCTCGCCTCCGCCGCCCCCGCTGAGGCCGTCGGGCCTTACCCGAGCCTCGGCGCCTGCCAGGTCTTCCCCGACCCGCCGGCATCGCTCTCGCCCCGCGCCCCGTCCCTCGGCACCGAGGCGGCCTGGAACCAGGACATCTCGAAGGCGCCGCGCGACCCGCGCTCGGCCGCCTACATCGCCTACATCGACTCCCACGGCGGCGACCGCCTGCATCCCGACTTCGGCTCCCCCCGCCCCTACGGCTTCCCCTTCGCGGTCGTCGGCGGCGGCCAGCGCAAGCTGCCGGTCCACTACACCGCCTACGGCGAGGAGAGCGACGCCGGCCCGTTCCCGGTCCCGGCCGGCGCCCCGGTCGAGGGCGGCAACGGCAGCGACGGCGACCGCCACGTGCTGGTCGTCGACCGCGACGCCTGCAAGCTCTACGAGCTCTACCGCGCTTTCTACGTCCCACAACCGAGACCGCACTGGAACGCCGACGCGGGCGTCGCCTGGGACCTGCGCTCCGGCGCCCTGCGGCCCGACTCCTGGACCTCGGCCGACGCCGCCGGGCTGCCGGTCTTCCCCGGCCTGGTCCGCTACGACGAAGCCGCCGCCGGCCACCTCGACCACGCGATCCGGGTCACCGTCGACAGCAGCCGCAACGCCTGGGTCCACCCCGCCTCCCACTGCGCCGGGGACACCGCCGGCGCCGCCGCGCCGCCGCTGGGGCTACGCCTGCGGCTCAAGGCCGGCTACGGGCTCGGCGCCTTCAGCGGCGCCGCCAGGACGATCGCGCTGGCGATGAAGCGCTACGGCCTGATCGTCGCCGACAACGGCTCCAACTGGTACTTCAGCGGCAGCAGCGACCGCCGCTGGGACGACGAGAACCTCGACCAGCTGAAGCGGATCCCAGGCAGCGCCTTCGAGGTCGTCAAGAGCGCTGCCGCGATCCACCCCTGCTGACCAGCCGCCAGATCTTCCCTAGCGTGGCGAGGATCGCGAAGGCGATCCCCATCCCGATCGCCCCGAGGACGATGAGGAAGACCAGGAAGGCGAGGATCGCCAGCGGGATCAAGAGGACTTTCACCATCGCCGGGGCCTTCTGATTTTTTCTAACGGAAAGATGAAGTCAACAATCGGCTATTAAGGTGTCTCGGCAGGGGACGAGTTCACCTATGGCGCTCTTTTCTACAAGCTCGCGGCACGGTGGCGCAAGCGCGCACGCAGCCTTGCGCCGTGGAGCCGCCGCCGCGCTCTGCTCGCTGGCGCTGCTCGCCGCGGCCTTCAGCTCCTCGGCGAGCGCCTCCGAGCCCGGTTCCGGCGCGGCCCAGGGCGGCGCCCTCGGCGCGCTCAGCAAGACCTTCCTGGCCGCGATCGGCAGCGCCGGCGCCAACGACGCCCTCAGCACGCTTGGCAACAGCCTCGCCCTGCTCGACGCCCGCTACCGGATCGAACAGAGCGCTGCGGCGAGCACCGGCACGCCAGACCCCAAGTCGCAGCCCGAACCCGGCTACGGCGAAGAAGTCGTCGACCCCTCCGAGCTGCCGCCCGCCTCGGCCGGCAGCAACGGCACCCACGTCCCCCACACCTCCTCGCTGAGCCGCGACGAGATCTTCGCCCACTCCCGCGGCAAGGGCGGCGAATCGACCGCGATCCTGCTCAGCGGCGTCGCCCTGGCGCCCCCCGACGCGCCGGAAGCGGTCAAGAACGTGATCAACAACGCCAACATGATCGTCGGCCGCCCCTATGTATGGGGCGGCGGCCATGGTTCCTTCTACTCCACCGGCTACGACTGCTCGGGCTCGGTCAGCTTCGCCCTCTTCGGCGGCGGCCTGATCCCGGAACCGCTGACCTCGGGCGCGCTCGAGGGCTGGGGCGCCCCCGGCCCCGGCAAGTGGATCACCGTCTACGCCAACGCCGGCCACACCTTCGCCGAGATCGCCGGCCTGCGCTGGGACACCGTCGGCGACGCCCAGGGCACCGGCCCCCGCTGGCATCTGGTGCCCAACTCCCACGACGGCTTCGTCGTTCGTCACCCGCCGGGCCTTTAGCTCTCGACACGCGGCCGAAACTCCTGGCGCTCCCAGGTGCTCATTAGTCTGGAGAATTCGATGATGAGCGAGCCAGACACCGCGCTGCAGTCCGAGGAGGTCGCCGCCGAGGCGCTGGCCCAGTTCGATCACGGCGCCGAGGAGCCCAGCGTCGCGAGCCTCGCCGCCGCGCTCGGCGTCGAGCCGGCGGAGATCGCCGGCCACTTCCCCGGTCGCCCGGAGATCATCCGCGCCGCCGTCAGCCGCGTCTGGAACGAGGCCCTGGCCGAACTGCTGAAGCTGGTCCCGAAGCCGTTCGAGGCCGAGCCGCGGCGGGTCCTGGTCGCGACCGGCATCGCCAGCCGCCGCGCCTGGATCGCCCACTACCGGCTCGCCCCCTACCTCGCCGCCAGCCCCGAGGTCGATGACTTCACCCGCGACTCGATCGGCCTGATGGCGAACCTGCTGGAGCGGCTCGGCCTCGAGGGCGAGCGGGCCGCCGGAGCCTTCCACTCCTACACCTCCTTCATGGTCGGCTCGGTCCTCTTCGCCGCCGCCCGGATGAGCGCCAACGAGCAGTTCGACGGTCACGCCGAAGGCGACCCCGGCCGCCGCTTCCGCACCGAGCACACCCCCGGCGCCGCCCGGCGCTCCAGCGAGAGCACCCGCGACTCGATCGACAAGGTGATGGAGCTCTCCGACGTCGACCCCGCCCGCGACGAGGAGCTCTACGCCCGCGGCCTGCGCCGCCTGGTCGAGAGCCTGACGATCGTCGACTGAGCGCCCCGGCCGAGCCTCCTTGCCTGCCGCCAAACCCGCGCGTAACCTTTCCCTATCTCCCGCTCCCCCTTCTCACTGATCTTCCAGTCCGCGCCGCTGCTGGTCGTGGCGACCCTGGTCACGATCGCCCTGCTGTGGCCCCGCATCGGCGCCACCGCCCTCTGGATCCTCGCCGGCGCCTGCGCCCTCGCCTTCGCGATCGGCATCTGGCACAAGTTCGGCCGCGGCTAGATACGCCCCCGGTTGGATTCGAACCAACGACCATCGGCTTAGAAGGCCGGTGCTCTGTCCACTGAGCTACGGGGGCTCGGCGCCAAGACTACGTTGAGATTCGCTCCCCCGGCGGGATGGCGAACCCCAAACGCGCCGATTCCCGCATAAGATCGCGCCATGCCTAAAGCGTTGGCAGGAGGCATCGAGCTGTACTACGAGCGCACCGGCGACGGTGAGCCGCTGCTGCTGATCCAGGGGATGAGCGGCACCCACGTCGCCTGGGGGCAGCCCTTCCTCTCGGGGCTGGAAGACGGGTTCGAGTGCATCGCCTTCGACAACCGCGGGGTCGGCCTCTCCGGCGGCGTCAGCGAGCCGTTCACAATCGCCGAGATGGCCGCCGACGCCACCGCCCTGCTCGACGCGCTGGAGCTCGAGAGCGCCCACGTGCTGGGGATCTCGATGGGCGGGATGATCGCCCAGGAGCTGACCCTCGCCGCACCAGAGCGGGTGCGCTCGTTGACCCTCGGCTGCACCTACTGCGGCGGCCCCGGCTCACAGCTGATGGACCCGACCGACTTCCAGGGCCTGGCCGAAGCGATGGCCTCCGGCGACCGGGAGCGGATCTTCCGAGCGATGTACGAGCTCAACCTCTCCCCCGGCTTCCGCGCCGACGAGTCGCGCTACGCCGAGTTCACGGCGATGGCGGCGGAGCTGCCGACGCCGCGGCGCACGGTCGAGCTGCAACTGCAGGCGATCATCGGCCACGACACCAATACCCGCCTGCCGGAGCTGTCGCTGCCGGCCCTCGTCATCCACGGCACCCTCGACCGCGTCCTCGGCTACCCCAACGGCCCGCTGATCGCCTCGCTGATCCCCGACGCCCGGCTCGAGACCTTCGACGAGGTCGGCCACATGTTCTGGTGGGAGCAGCCGGCGCGCGCCGCCGAGCTGATCCGCGCCCACGCCCTAGCCGGCTGAGTCAGCCGGCTTCGGTCGAGCAGAGGCCGGGGTCGAGCTTGCCCTCGACCTTGAAGACGAAGTCGGGCTGGGGAACGATCGTCGGCTCAGAGATCAGCAGCTTCAAGGCCGGGTCTTCCTTCACCCAGTGGTAGATCGGGTACCGGTATTCGGCCAGCGGCGAGTCCTGCGTGAACTGGCTCATGATCAGGTAGTCGTAGTTGCCGGCGTTGATCCGGCGCTTGAATTCCTGACAGCTGGTCGCCAGGCGGTAGGACCCGTGCGGCCCCGGGACGCCGATGAAGTCGACGCTGTTGCTGGCGTCGTTGCCGAAGAAGCCGTACTGGCCGAAGATGATCTCGCTGGAGCCGACGATCCCGATCCGTTTGTCGTGCTGGCGCTGGGCGAAGGTGAAGGCTTTCTGCGGCCCGCCTTCGCCGAGGAAGAGGGTCGATTTCGTGTAGTGGTGGTCGGCGTACTGGACCTGTTGCGCCCGGCCGAAAGCCACCGCCAGGAGCACGACGGCGGCGATCGCGACGCCGACGATCGGCCGGCTCACGTGGCCGCGCACCCGTCCCAGCCCCAGCGCCGCCGGCACCCAGACCAGGGCGAGGACGATGAAGAAGGTGCCGAAGATGAAGCCCGGGTACCAGCGCGGCGTCGTCAGCACCGTGATCGCGTAGACCGCGGTCAAGAACAGCAGCGTCTGCCAGGCGCGCTTCTCCGGGGCCCGTAAGGGCCTGGCGATCGGCAACAGCGTCATCGCCAGAACCAGCCCCGGCACCAGGTAGCGGGTGTTGGTGAAGAAGCCGGTCGGCGAGCCCTCCTGGCCGGCCGCGGTCAGCGGCGTGAAGACGTATACGAAGGCCGTCGCCAGGGCAGCGACCGCGATCACCCGCAGGATCTTGTTGCGCGAGCGCACGGCGATGAAGACCGCGGCGGCGACGGCGACGATCAGGATCAGCGGCCAGAGTGGCCCGAAGGCGTTGTCGAGCTCCGGGAAGAACCATCTTCGGTAGATCGTCGGCTCGGTCAGGTAGTGGGCGACCGCGAAGCGCGGCCGCGGGTCGAGCGGCATCTGGTCGGGCGTCGGCAGGTGCAGCGGCCCGAACTTGGTGATCGGGATCGGGTTGCCGCCGGACTTGATCGCCGCCCGCACGTACCAGTAGCCGCCGACCACGAACATCGAAAGGCCCATCACCCAGGCGGTGGTCAGACGACGCCCCCTGCCGCTGAAGAGGATGACGCCGAGCGTGATCGCCGCGACCGGGATCAGGAAGGTGTACTTGACCGAGCCGGCCAGTCCGGCGGCGATCCCGGCCATCACCAGCGGCCCCCTGTCGAGCAGCGGCGCGTCGGTCTCCGGTTGGTCCTGCACCGCCCCCTCCTTCGGCGCCCGTCGCTGGTGGCCGTTGATCAGGAAGGCCGCGAAAGCGATCAGGAAGGCGATCCCCATGATGTCGTTGCGCCCCTCGCCGGGCTGGGTCTCGATCATCACCCCCGCGTCGAGGATGATCGCGCCGGCGACCAGGGTTGCCGGGCCGACCTTGTAGGGGCGGCCGACGCACCAGGCGGCGAGCAGCGCGATCGCCAGCCAGAAGAGGTTGATCAGCGGCGAGAGCCAGTCGCTCTTGAAGAGGACGATCGCCGCGCCGTGGACCAGCTCCGAGCTCTGCGGGTAGAACCAGGCCGCCAGCCGCAGCGGGTCGGTGAAGTGGAGGTGGACGGTCGAGTGCTCCTGGGCGATCGTCGCCGCGAAGGGCATGTGGTACCAGGTCGTGTCGCCGCCGAACATCCCCTGGTCGAGGCTGAGCTGCGAGGGGAAGGTCCACTCGGCCATCGTGAAAGAAGCGACCGCGATCGCGATCACCAGCGCGATCGTCCCGACTTTCGGCGCCGGCACTTCCTCGCCGTCCTTCGGCGCCTTGTGCCAGCCGATCAGCGCCGCCAGCAGCCCGATCGCGATCGTGGCGACGATGATCCAGCCGAGCCGCAGGACGCTGAGCGTCCCCAGCAGCTCGAGCGAGAGGATCAGCAGTGCAGTCGCCAAGGTGACGTCGGCCAGGCGCGCCAGCGCCCCCGAGAATTCGGGCACGATCCAGCGGCGCAGCCAGTAGCCGCCGAGGCCTAGCGCCGCGACGATCCCGATCACGGCGAGGCAGCCGCCTATGTATGACGCAAAGGAGGGGGCCACGAGCGCGGGATGCTATTCGCCCGCGCCCGGGCCAAGTGCCGCGGCTATGCGGCGGCAGCGGGAATCCGGCAGGAGACGCCGGTTCCGGCCAGCCCGCAGTAGCCGTTCGGGACCTTGTGCAGGTACTGCTGGTGGTACTCCTCGGCGTAGTAGAAGTGCCCGGCCGGCTCGACTTCGGTGGTGATCGGCTCGTGGCCGGCGGCCCTCAGCGACTCGTCGTAGGCGTCACGCGCCATCTCCGCCGTCGCCTTCTGGGCATCGTTGGCGAAGTAGATGCCGGACCGGTACTGGGTGCCGACGTCGTTGCCCTGGCGCATCCCCTGGGTCGGGTCGTGCTCCTCGAAGAAGACCTTGAGCAGGTCGGCGTAGGTGACCTTCGCCGGGTCGAAGGCGACAAGCACCGCCTCGGCATGGCCGGTCCGCCCCGAGCAGACCTCGTCGTAGGTCGGGTTCGGCGTGGTCCCGTTCTGGTAGCCGACCGCCGTCGTGTAGACGCCGTCGAGGTCCCAGAACAACCGCTCCGCGCCCCAGAAGCAGCCGAGCGCGAAGTAGGCCGTCTCGATCCCCTCCGGGAACGGCGGCTTGATCGGGGTGCCGAGCACAGCGTGGGTCTCCGGCACGGTGAAGGCGGGCTCGCTGCGACCGGGCAGCGCGTCCTCGGGCGACGGCATACGGCTCTTCTCGGGATTCAGCATCGACATCAGCCTTCCAAGTCTGTTCATAGGTGAACCTCCTGCGGAATACGTTACGCCAGCGGTCTAACGAATCGGTGAACAGGCGGCGACGCCCACTCGTCCACTCGGTAGCTTTTCCGGCGCTCAGATAGGGTCGCGCGGGTGCCCTCGCCGCTTCATCTCGACCGCCGCCTCCGAGCGGCCCTGCTGATGGCGCTTCTCACCTCGCTTCTCGTGCCGGCCGCCGCCTCCGCCCGCATCCTCACTGTCGGCAGCCCGATAGAAGGAAACTTCGCGACCGCGAAAATCAACGTTGCCGCAACCTTCCTCAACCTGGCCGTCACCGGGCCCGACGCCGAACTGACCTCGCCAGTCGACGGAGCGATCGTCAACTTCCGGGTGCTCGGCGGCGAAGGTGGCCCTTACGTCATCCGCGCGCTCCGTCCCCGGGGCGGCTCGTACAAAGCCGTCGCCAGCGGAAACCCGGTCTATTTCGGCGAAGAAGTCACCACGCCGAAATTCAAACCGGTACCGATTCGCGAAGGCGACGCGATCGGCCTCGACATTCCCGTCAACGCGAAGATCGGCATTTCCGCCGCTCAGCCTGGATCGGCCTGGGCAGCCTTCGTGCCGTCCCTGACCGACGGATCGACCGCCGCATTGACGAAATCGCACGCCGGCGTCGAACTCGGCTTCAACGCCCAGATCCTGCCGCGGCCGACTGTCACCGCGGTCCAGCGAGGCTTCGCCAGGTCACAGCGCCGCAGCATGGTGCTGATCCGCGGCACCGACTTCACCGCGGGCGCCGAGGTCAGCTTCGGCAAGCTGCCGGCAGTCAGCGCCAAGGTCGAGTTCGAAGGCGCGATAGTCGCCGTCGCCCCGCCGCGGGCGAAAGGAGCCACCCAGGTTCGCGTCACGACTGAAGCCGGCATCAGCAAGGCAACCAAAGCGAGTCGAATCGTCCTCAGCAACTGCCGGGTCCCACGCCTGGTGGGAAAGACTTTGGCGAGGGCAGTGACGCGCATCCGGGCCGCAAGCTGCCGCCTCGGGAGAGTGGATGGCTACCCAAGCCGAAACGCCATCGTGCAGAAGCAAAGCCCGGCGCCCGGGAAAAATCTCCCCTTCGGAACCAGGGTCAACCTCGGCCTCCGCTAGCGCCGCCGAGTCCGCACTTACCCGGGCTATACACGGGTAAGTGCGGCCTCGAGACCGCTGTTATGCACGCTATGCGTGCATCAGGGCGGACTCAGGGGCTGAGCTGGGCCAGGATCGCGCCGGTATCGAGCTCGTCCCAGGCCTGGGAGATCAGGCCGTCGCGGATGCGCAGCACCGCGGTCGAGGTGAACTCGACCCGCCGGCCGCTCGCCTCGACGCCGAGGAACTCGCCCTCGTGCGTGCCGGCCCAGCGCTGGTGGGCGGCGACGAGGTCGTCCTCGGCGAGGATCAGCTCGATCTCGTTGCGCAAATCCGGGAAGGCGGCGAGGAAATACTCGACCGCTTGGCGCTGCCCGGCGCGGCCGCGCGGCTCACCGTTGTGGACGAAGTCGACGCTGAGAAGCCGCTCGCAGGCGCCCGAGTCGCGCTCGTTGATCGCCTCGCGGTAGAAGCGCCGCACCAGCGCCTTGTTGTCCTCGCCGGCCATCTCTCCACCGTATCGGGGGCGGGAGGCGATACGGTCTGCGGATCGGCTGCTTCGTCGTCCTATTCGCCTTCATCTCGCCGCGCCTGGCGCTCTTCGCGCTGTGGCTCTTCTCCGACCTGCTCAGCCGCGCCTTCGACAGCTGGTTCGTCCCCCTCCTCGGCTTCTTCCTGCTGCCCTGGACGACGCTCGCCTACGCGGTGATGTGGAGCAGCTCGGACCGCGTCTACGGCTTCGAGTGGTTCATCGTCGTCCTCGCCTTCCTCGCCGACCTGGCCTCCTACGCCAGCCGCAACCGCGCCCGCTCGGCGCGGGCCTGATCCCCGAACCGGGCGCGCCGCGCCCGGGAGCCCTAAGGGTCGACCGGGTAAGCGAGCCGGATGTGGCTCTTGGAGATGACGACGAAGGGCCGCTGGCTGACGCTGCCGTCGATCAGCGAGGTGACCTCGACGTTGGTGAGCGGGACGAATTCGAGGTCGCCGCGGTTGAGCGAGTCCGAAAAGCGGCTCTGATAGCCCGCCGGCGGCAGGGTCACGTCGCCGACGACCAGCTGCCGATCGGTTTCGAACGCGGCGCGCTCGACGCGACGCTCGATCTGGTCCCCAGAGTCCATCATCCCTGCCACTATCGGCACTATCTTCCTTGTCCAGGACGGATAAACGTCCAAGTACATGTTTGCCGCTCAGTAGAGCGGAAAACAGTCGGGGCGCCCGGATTCGAACCGGGGACCTCGGCCACCCAAAGGCCGCGCGCTACCAGGCTGCGCCACGCCCCGACCGGGCCAGTCTAGAGCGGTCGGGGCCGCCCGGCGCCGGCCTGCCGCGGGGGCACCCGTTAGCGTTGGGCGGGATGGCCGACGTCCGCCCCTTCAAGGCGCTGCACTACGACCTCGACAAGGTCGGATCGCTGGACGCCGTCGCCGCCCCGCCCTATGACGTGATCGACGCCGCCGGGCGGGCCCGGCTGCTGGCGCGCTCGCCCTACAACGCAGTCGCGATCGACCTGCCGAAACCGTTCGACCCGGCCGACCCGGCGAGCAACCCCGATGGCGACCCATACGAGGACGCGGCCCGGACAATCGAAACCTGGCGCGCCGACGGCGCCCTCCTCGCCGACTCCGAGCCGGCGATCTGGGCGCTGACCCAGGACTACACCGCCCCCGACGGCAACTCCTACAGCCGCCACGGAATCCTCGCCCGGGTCCGGGTCGAGGACTACGAGACCGGCACCGTCCGCCCCCACGAGCGCACCCACCCGGGGCCGCTGCTGGACCGGCTGGAGTTGACCAGGGCGACGCTCCACAACCTCTCGCCGATCTTCTCGCTCAGCACCGAGGACGCGTGGCCGCTGGTCGAGCCGGCGCTCGGCGGCGAGCCCTGGGGCGTCGCGACCGACGAAGACGGCACCGTCAACCGCGTCTGGCGGGTCGCCGACCCGGCGATCCTCGCCGCCGTCAGCGAGCGCCTCGCCGGCGCCCAGCTGCTGATCGCCGACGGCCACCACCGCTATGAGACCGCCCGCGCCTACCGCGACGAGATCGGCGGCGAGGGCCCGCATAACTACACGCTGATGTCGCTGACCGGGCTCGATGACCCCGGCCTCACCGTCTTCCCCACCCACCGCCTGCTCTCCGGCTTCGCCGCCGACCCGGAGCGGATGCGGAGCTTCGGCGCCGGCCTGCGCGAGCTGTTCGACAGCGAAGAGGTGGCGATCGACGCGATCGACCCGGCCGGCGAGAGCGGCGTCGGCGTCTTCGGCCTCTACGACTCCTTCCACAAACAGGCCTACCGGCTGCGGCTCAAGGACGTCGATGCCCTCGACCGCGCCCTGGCGGGCAAACCGGAGGCCTATCGCCGGCTCGACTCGGCGATCCTCGAGACCCTGGTCCTCAAAGGCCTGGCGGGGATGAGCGACCACGACATCGACGCCCGCCACGGCCTCGAGTACGCCAAGAGCGTCCCCGACGCACTGGGGATGGTCGACGGTGGTGGCTTCGACATCGCCTTCATCCAGCGCCCGGTCCCGGTCGAGCAGGTCAAGGCGGTCGCCGAAACCGACGAGAACATGCCGCCGAAGTCGACCTACTTCTTCCCCAAGGTGATGACCGGCATCGTCTTCAACCCGGTCAGCTGACCGAACCAAGCACGGCTGCGAAAATCAAGCAGATCGTGGGACGCAGGGAGTGAGGCGAGGGGAGCGCACATTTTCGTGCGTGACCCGATCCGAACGACCGAGGACCGCGAGATGCGCCGGTTTGCAGCGGCCGCGCCAACGTAAACTGAGCTCATGGTGAAGATTTATACGAAGAAGGGCGACGACGGCAGCACCTCGCTCTGGTACGGCGGCCGGGTCCCCAAGCACCACGGCCGGACCAGCGCCTACGGCGCCCTCGACGAAGCCTGCTCAGCCCTCGGCGTCGCCCGCGCCCTCTGCGGCCCGGCCGAGGCCAAGTTGGCCGCCGACATCCTCCGCCTCCAGGACGACCTCTTCATCGCCGGCGCCGAGCTGGCGACCGCGCCGGAGGCCGCCGAGCGGCTCGAAGACGGGATCAGCCGCACCACCGAGACGATGGTCGCCGAGCTCGAGCAGGGGATCGACCGCTACATGGCCCAGGTCGAGCTGCCGCCCAAGTTCGTCATCCCCGGCGGCAACCAGCTCTCGGCCCAGCTCGACGTCGCCCGCACCGTGATCCGCCGCGCCGAGCGCCAGATCTCGCTGCTCGCCGAGGAAGGCGAACTGGCCTCCGAGATCGTGATCCACTTCGTCAACCGCGCCTCCGACTACGCCTACGCGCTGGCCCGCTACGCCGACGTCGACGACCCCGCCCTGTTCGAGGGCCGCGCCAGGGAGACCGCCAGGTGAAGGTCGTCGCCCGCCG
>OUNO010011623.1_pt1 | contig 13054 bp, 11 predicted proteins | sample 1779811 | NCBI WGS metagenome assembly OUNO01 (sample SAMEA3914804, study PRJEB12502) | metagenome | biome: forest; material: soil | place: Canada | collected 2010-06-25 | depth 0.3 m | reverse complement strand
GTGGTCGCGGCGGCCGTGGCGGCGGCGGTGGTGATCGCCGCGACCGCTGGTGAGCTGACCTGACCCACAGGCTGCGCGACGCGCATCGTTTTGCGCGTCGCGCTTGGCCCCCTCTTCGTGGCTGAAGCGGGGCCGGACCATCAACCATCAGCCACGGAAAGCTCCCGCTGCATGCCAGGACCTCAGAGCGCGAAGAAACGTCAACGTGAGGCAGCTCGGAAGGACCACGCGAAGGACAAAGAGGCCAAGCGCGAAGAGCGCAAGGCCCAGAAGGGATCGCGTGCCCCCGGTGAAGAAGGGGAAGACCCCGATCTCGCTGGCATCGTCCCCGGCCCCCAGCCCAAGCCCGAGGGCGAAGAAGATTGGGTCGTGCCGCCCGCAGTGGCACCCCGCTGAGTGACGGGTGAGCGTTCGCGCTCACTCACACTTTTCGCTACGCAAACTCCGTGTAACAAGCCCCGAATTCGCGCCCTTTTCCAAGGTGCGCGTGTGTGGGCGAAAAATTCGATCGAGCGGACCGCGTGTGGCGTCTGCTACTTCTCGAAGCTCTCGAGTTGCGCCGTCGCTTGCCCAGCGTGGCGCCCCGACCTTACGCGGAGAGTAACGCCATGACCCGGTACCTCGAACACGCTGCTTTGTTGTGTGCGCTGTCTGGATGCGCGAGCGCGTTGCTCGCCTGCGGCAGCGATGGAACCTCTGCTGGCGCCGCTGGCGCGACGGCCAACGCCGGCGCGGGCGGGCAGATCAACGGCGGCGGAGGCGCGTCCGCCGGCGGCACGGCACAAGCGGGTGCGAGCACTGCGGGCACGAGCGCAGGCGGAGCAAGCGCTGCGGGCGCTGCGGGTGCTGGCGGTACGAGCTCAGGAGCTGGCGCCGGCGGCACGAGTACGGGCGGCGGGAACGGCGCCGGCGCAGCCGGGGCGAGCACTGCAGGCGCAGGAGGAGGAACGGCGCAAGCGAGCGCAGGCTGCGGCATGGCCGCTGGCCAAGCACTGCATAGCTGGGTCGAACAACCCAAGATGCAAGTGAAGGGTGTCGATCGTCAATGGTGGGTGTGGCTGCCCAATGGTTACACGCCGACCAAGCCGTATCCGGTGATCTTCTTGTTCCACGGTTGCGGCGCGGCCGACAACGTCGTGCCCATGCAGAACGCGACGAACGATCAAGCGATCTTGGTGCGTGGCGCCGGCATTTCCGCCAATACCTGCTGGGATCAAGCGCCCGACGGCGTGGACATGACGTTCTTCGATCAGATGTTGGCCAGTGTCTCGGCACAGCGCTGTGTGGACACGACGCACGTGTTTGCGGTCGGCTACAGCAGCGGCTCCTGGCTCGTGAACTCGCTCGATTGCCGGCGCGCGGACAAGTTGCGTGGCGCCGCGAGCGTATCCGGGGGCGTCCAAGGCAACAACTGCAGCGGTCGCATCGCGCGCATCTTCCTGCACGACAGCGACGACATGAACAACGTGATTGCGGGCAGCTACAAGGAGCGCGATCGCTTGATCGGCCTCAACCACTGCACCATGACCACGATGCCCGACGATCCGTCGCCCTGCGTCCGCTATCAAGGTTGCGACGCGGGCTATCCGATCGATTTTTGCCAGACCAGCGGCAAAGGGCACGATCGCCAAGACAGCCTGGCGCCCGGCGCATTCTGGAAGTTCTTCTCTAGCCTGTGAATGGCTTCTGAATGGGGGGCGCTCGCGACGCCTACAGCGAGTCGGTAGCGCGCCATAAGTACCAACTGGCGAGCGAGCGATACGGTCGCCAGCGTTCGGCGCGCGCTTCGAGCTCGGCTTTGCTGGGGAGCTCGGGCGTGCCGAACGCGATCGAGTAGCCCTTGCGTACGCCGAAATCGTCGAGCGGCACGATGTCGGGGCGACCGAGCCGGAACATGAGCAGCATCTCCACCGTCCAGCGACCGATGCCGCGCACCTCGGTGAGCCGTTCGATCACCTCCTCGTCGGACAGCTTCTGAATCTGCTTCAGGCTGGGAATCGAGCCCCGTTCGCTGCGCTCGGCCAGATCGCGCAGGGCCAGGAATTTCGCGTTCGAGAGGCCGGCCCCGCGCAGATCCTGCTCGCTCGCGCCCAGGATCTGGGCGGCCGTCAGGGCGCCGCGCGCGCGCGGGAACAACGCGCGCACGCGGGCGAAGATCGTGGCCGCGGCCTTGCCGTTCAGCTGCTGGTACACGATCGATTCGGCCAGCGCGGCGAAGATACTGGGCGTCGTGCGGAGCTGCAGGCGGCACGGGCCGACGCGGTCGATCAAACGCCCGAGCTTGGCGTCGGCCTTGCGCAGTGTTCGAACGGCCAGCTCCGGATCGAAGCCGAGCTCACCGTCGCCGTCGAACAGACTGCGTTGGGCTTGCTCGATCTGCAGCATGCGTAGCTTGGTTTGGATCCCGCCGGTCGCGGAGAAGCCGCCAGGCTTGCCACCCGCAGCGAGCACGCGATGACACGGCACCACGATCGCGAACGGATTCTTTCCGAGCGCTTGCCCGACCGCGCGCGCCGCGCCCGGCGCACCGATGCGCGCTGCGACGTCACCGTACGAAAGCGTGGCTCCTCGGGGGATCTTCCGGCAATGTTCGTAGACGCGGCGGTGAAAGTCCGGCACCGGCGCCAGATCGAGCTCGATGCCGCTCAGATCGGCGGCCTCACCGCGCAGCAGAGTCACGATGCGATCGATCGCGCGCTGCACCTTTGCGGGAGGCGCGCACTCGCTCGCGCCAGCAAAACGCAGCGCGAGCCGCTTGCGCGTGGCGCTCGGGCTCGACTCCGGCAACTGAACCCCAGACACGAGGCCGCGTTCGCCCCAAGCGATTCCGCAACGGCCGATGGCGGTGTCGAACAGAGCAAATCCAGGTAGCGGCATGGTGTCGTCGCGAGGCTAACGGTCGCAGGAATTGGTGACTTGGAGAAACTTGCTCGAGCAAGTGTAAGACCATTTCGAACGGCCGTCCGCTCGTCGGTCTCCGTCGTGGCTCCGGCGCGGTTCGCCCTTGACCCCGCGCCGAGGCCGGCATCTACGGGCTTCGTGAGTCACATACATTTCATCGGTGGAGAAAAGGGCGGCGTGGGCAAGAGCGTGGTGGCACGGCTGCTCGCGCAATGGTTCATCGATCGCTCCGTGCCGTTCGCGGCGGTCGATGGTGATCTGTCGCACGGCGCGCTGGTCCGCATGTACGCGGACTACTCGCAGCCCGTCGACCTGAACGACCCGACCAGCACCGATCAAATCGTGGACCGCGCGCTGGGCTCGGAGCGCCGTGTGCTCGTCGACCTGCCCGCGCAGAGCATTCGCTCGCTGTGGAGCTGGCTGTCCGAAGCCAACGTGCTCGCATTCGCCAAGGAAGCCGGCATTCGCATGAGCTTCTGGCACGTCAGCGATGGCGGCTTCGCGTCGGTGGGCGAGATCGAGCGCGCGCTCGAGCTGTTCGGTGACAAGTTCGAGCACAAGGTGGTGAAGAACCTGGGCCGCTCCAAGAACTTCAGCCAATTCGAAGAATCTGCGGCCAAGCGTCACCTCGACCAACTGGGCGGCAAGACCATGGATCTGCCCGAGCTCGACGCCCAGTCGATGTACAAGGTGGATCGTTTGGGCTCGAGCTTCTGGGGCGCCATCCACAACACGACCGAAGAAGGCCTCAAGCCGCTCGAACGCCAGCGTGTCCGGCTCTGGCTCGAACGCAGCTACGCGCAGCTCGAAGCCCTGGGCGACGCGACCTGAGCCCCGGGCGGCGCGCGCTGCCCTTTACAACTGGCGAGGCCGACTTATCTCAGAAGTCTGCCCAAAGTCCGCCTCGCCGTGGTTGCCGAAGATCCGCTGATCCGCAGCGCGCTCGTGGCGCTGCTCGGAGTCGAGTCGGATTTCTCCATCGCAGCGCAGGCCGCCACCCCCGAAGAAGCAGACGCCGAGCTCTTGCTTTGGGACACCGGACCGCGTGCGAATAGCGCAGGGCCCGTGGCCACTCTGGATCGCACGCCGACGCTGGCCCTGGCTCGCGACGAGGACTCTGCTTTGGACCTACTGCGCTCGGGTGCGCTGGGAGTTCTCTTGCGTGATGCCGAAGGGGAGCGCTTGGTGGCGGCGCTGCGCGCCGTCGCGGCGGGCCTCGGGGTGTTCGATCCAGCGCTCTTGCGCAGCTTGCTGAGCGCACGGGCAGCGCCGCCGGATGGGCTCGTGCTCACGCCGCGCGAGGCCGAGGTGCTGAGCTTGATGGCCGAAGGCTTGTCGAACAAGCTGATCGCGAACGCCCTCAAAATCAGCGAGCACACGGCAAAGTTCCACGTCAATTCGATCCTGAACAAGCTCGGCGCCGAGACGCGCACGGAGGCCGTGGTCAGCGCTGCACGTCGCGGCTTGCTCATGTTGTGATTTTCCCGCCCGATCGGTCAGGCCCGACCCTGGCTGATCGGGCGATACCGAACTGCGCCCGCATTGCTTACGTTTTGGGGATGAGCAACGCCGCACAAGATTTTTCGAATGCACTCTCCGACGCCGTCGATCGCGTCGCACCCAGCGTGGTCCGCGTCGAGTCGGGCCGTCGCCGCCCCGCTTCGGGTGTGGTCTGGTCGGCAGACGGCCTGATCGTGACGACGGCACATAGCCTCGAGCGCGAAGACGGCCTCGAGGTGCAGCTCGATTCGGGTGAGCTCCGCACGGCCACGCTCGTGGGCGCTGATTTGGCCAGTGACATCGTGTTGCTGCGAACCGAAGGCGCGCCGTTGCCCGTCCCCGAGCGCGCTCCAGCGGCATCGCTGCGCCGCGGCCAATTGGTGCTCGCGTTGAGCCGTCCAGGCCGCACGGTGCGCTCGCATTTGGGCGTGGTGAGCGCGCTGGCCGACGAATGGCGCGCACCGGGAGGCGGCAAGATCGAGCGCTACGTGCAAACCGACGTCGACGTCGAGCACGGCTTCTCCGGCGGCGCGCTGATCGACGCGTCCGGGCGCTTGCTCGGCTTGAATAGTGCCGGCTTGTTGCGTGCCACGGCGCTCACGCTGCCCGTGGTCACGCTGGAACGAGTGGTGGAAGCATTGCTCTCGCATGGCCGCATTCAACGCGGCTACCTGGGCGTGAGCTCCGCTCCGGCGCGGCTTCCGGAAGCGCTCGCTCAGAGTACCGGTCAGCGCGCGGGTCTGGTGCTGATCGGCCTCCAACCGGGCGGTCCCGCGGAACGCGCAGGCCTGTTGCTCGGCGACGTGCTCCTGGGTCTCGACGGCGAGAGCCTGGAGAGCATTGCCGATCTGCAAGCGGCGCTGGAAGACCGCGCGACGCGCGCGGTGGACGTGCGCCTGCTGCGGGCCGGCGCCGAACAAAAATTGTCCGTCACACCGAGCGCGAGGGCCTGAAGCATGTCGCGTTTGAGCGAGTTTTCCGACGAGCTGGAGAGCCTGGTCGCGAGCGCTGCGCCGAGCGTGGTCGCCGTCGAGCACGGTCGCGGTCAGGGCAGCGGGATCATCGTTTCGGGCGACGGCTACGTGATCACCAACGCGCACGTCGTGCATGGCCGCCAGGGTCAGCTCAGCGTGCGCCTGGTCGGCGGCGAAGAGCTGCCCGCCGACGTCGTGGGTGAAGATCAGCCGAGCGATTTGGCCGTGCTGCGCGTCGCTGCTCGCGGCCTGCCGAGCCTCTCGCTCGACGAATCACGGCGCCTGCGCGTCGGGCAATTGGTGCTCGCTATCGGCAATCCATTGCGCTTCGAGCGCTCGGTGAGCTTGGGCGTGGTCAGCGCCATCGATCGTAGCTTGCCGGGCCCCGGGCGCCGTCCTTTCGAGGGCTTGGTACAAACCGATGCTGCCATCAATCCGGGCAATTCGGGCGGCCCGCTCTTGGACGCGCGTGGCGCCGTGGTCGGCATCAACACCGCGGTCATCCCGCGCGCGAATGGTCTCGGCTTCGCCATCCCCGCGCACACCGCAGCGTGGGTTGCCGCGGTGTTGATCCGTGACGGACGCATCGAGCGCCCGCTGCTCGGCATTGCGGCTCGAGGCGTGGATCTGATGCCCCGCGTGGCCGAGCAGGTTGGACAACTGCGCGCCGTGCGCGTGCACGCGGTCGCGCAGGATTCGCCGGCGAGCGCTGCGCGATTGAAGCCGGCAGATCTCTTGCTCGGCGCGAATGACACGGCGCTGTACAGCGTCGACGACTTGCAGCGTGTGCTGGTGCTCTCGCGCGGCTCCGACGTCGCGCTGCGCTTGGTCCGGGACGGACAACCCCTTGCGTTGTCGATCAAGCCCGAGACCAAGCGCAACGCGGCGTGAGTCCTCGATCCTCAGCTTTGAGGAGCGGGGCTCGTCGCTTGGCCGGATTCTTTCCAGCCCTTGATGCCAGCGCGCATCACGCTGACGTCACTGTAGCCGGCGGAGCTGGCGCGCTCGGCGGCTTTGTCGGAGGCGCGGCACATCGTGCCACCGCAATAGAAGACGAGCTTGTCGGCCTTCGATGCGGGCAGCACGCTGAGCGGGTACTCTTTGCCCGAGAGCAAGACCGCACCCGGCACCACGCCGAACTCTTTGCGCGTGTCGGAGTCGTTCGCGTCGAACACGGCGGCACTCTTGTCCTTGATGAAGTGCTCGACGTCACTGACCGTGACCTCGGCGACCTTCTTGCCTTCCGCTGCCGGCGCGCTCGGCGAAGCCTGTTCGCTCGACGAGTTCGAATGACAAGCGACGGACAACGTGGCGCACGCCGCCCCGACCAACGATAGCGTTAGAATGCGTTTGAACATGGCCCGAAGCATACGCCGCGCGGGCCATCTTCAAAGGCGAAGCCGTGTGTCGATTCGTTTCCTTCACGGTTACCTCGATGACTCGTGTGCGCTCAGGAGGAGGCGGCCAGGCGCGTCTCCACAGCGGCTTCGAGGCGATATTGTCGGTGGTCCGAAATTTCCAGGCCACCTGCGTAAACGTATCCTCCAGCTCTTCCGGCACCATGCAGCCGCGTGTGATGGATCGGGAAATCAGCGGCATGGCGTTGTAAGCAGCGTCTGCGCCGGATGGAGCAGGTGTTGGCCAAGCCGGCGAGCAGCGTGACCGAGACCGCGCTGGCGGCTGGGTTCTCGAGCCGGTCCCGACCCTGAATCGCGCGACAATTGCGGGCCGCTGTGGCGTTCGCGCCCGGCGATTTGCGACTTGGGGAGCACGGCACTAGACCCGGTGCCCCGCGTGCTCCTCGCCCTCCTCGTTGCCGTCTGTTCCGTGCTGCTCGGCGCGGCCTTGTCCTTCGTGCCCACGACGTCGCGCGCGGTCCTCGGCTACTTGCGCACGTTCGCGACGCTGGCGGCGGTGGCCGTCGTGGTCACGCACTTGCTGCCCGAGGCGCTGGCCGAGCTCGGCCCGCTCTCGATCTTGCTGTTCGTCGCGGGCTGGGTAGCGCCCGGCTTGGCGCATTTCATCGGGCGGCGCTCGACGAGTGGGCGCACGCAACAGGCCGTGCTCGAGGCCGGCTATTGGGGCCTCGTCGTGCACCACGTCGCGGACGGCATTGGCCTCGGCGCGTACACCCGCTTGCCCAGCGCGGACGGCTCGCACTTGGACGTCGTGGTGGCGCTCGCAGCGCACACCGTGCCGCTGATCGCCGTCGTTTCCTTGGCCTATCGCAGCACGTTCGGCGCGCGCGCGGCCGTGCTGCGCTCGCTCGGGCTTGCCCTGGCCAGCGTGCTCGGTATCGCCTTGTCGAGCTTGGTCTCGGCGCACGCGCTGCAGGGGTTCTCGCCCGTGATTGCCGCGGTCGCCGCGGGCCTGCTCTTGCACGTGGTCACCCACGACCTGACCGAAGACACGCCGCGTAGCGCAGCGGCGCGCTCGGTCGATCTGATCGTTGCAGCGCTCGGCGTCGCGGTGAGCTTGCTCGGGGTGTTGCACAGCCCCGAGCCGGCGACGCGCGACTTCTTGCAAGGCCTGGTGCAGCTCGGTGAGCGCACCTCACTGGTCATTCTCGTCGCTCTGGGGGCGGCGGCATTCGCACTGCGCCTGCCCGATCAGGATTCGAAATGGGCACGCGCAGCGGCCCCCGGCGCTAGCTTGGGCGCAGAAAGCGTGCTGCTGAGCATTGCGCTGTTCGGCTTCGCCACCGCCGGGCTGCGCTTGTTCGTCACGGCAATTGCCGTCGCTGTCCTCGGGGTCCGCGAATCGAGCGATTCGCTGCCGGTGGCGCGGCATTGGCGGGCTCGCGCGCTCGCCGCGCTCAACAGTTCCGGCCCCTGGCTGGTGCTCGGCCTCTTGATCGGCGCGTTGCTCTCGTCCGTGCCGGTCAGTGCACTGGGTCACCAGCACTTGGGCGTGCTCGTCGAGCTGCTGATCGTCGCCGTGGTCGCCAACCTGACGCCGGTGGCTGCACCCGCAGCGGTGCTGATCGCGTCGGGCATCGCGGGCCTACACTTCTCCGCCGGCGCCGTGCTGCTCTTCGCGACGCTCGCACCGATCAACGAGTCGCTCGGTTCGGCGCTCAAACAGCGTTTGCTCGCCACGCTGGTCTGCTTCGGCGGCGCGCTGATCGCCGACGGCGCAGGGCTCTCGGCGCTGCCGCTCGACGGCGCCCTGTCGCAAGGCGATCTCGGCCCGCGTTCGGCGATCCTGCTCGCGCTGTTGCTCGCGTTCGGCATCTGGCAGCGTGGCGCGCGCCTCTGGCTGTCGACCATCGTGCGCCCTCCGCCGCACGAGCACGAGCACGCACACGACGTGCACGGCCCGCACGACGACGCGCACGAGCCGCACGCACACTGACCGCGGTCAGCGCGGTTCAGCCGACTCGGACGGCTTCGTCGATCTGACGCGTGGCTTCCAAGAGCAACGAGTTGACCGAACGCGGCGGCGACACCTGGGACTCGGTCGGGTTCTGACGGAACCAGAAACGGCCATTTTTCCAGGTCAGTACTTCACGCAGCGACTCCACGGCATCCATGTCGTTTTCGCTGACCCGGCTGCCCACGACCGAGCCGTCCTCCAGCTCGAAGGCGACCAGCGAGCCATCTTCGCCTTGAACCTTGAGACGACCGCTGCGGCGCTCGATCTCGAGCATCGCCAGCACGGTCGACAGCGACATGTCACCGATGCTGCCGCGGATCGAAGAACCGGAGATCGAGGGGTCGTCCTCGTCCGAGGCCTCGCGCGAGAGCGAGAAGTCACCGGTGTCGTCGAGGCGGGGCGGGTGCACGCTGCGCGGCGGCTCGGAGCTGCGGGCCTTGGGCGCGCGTGAGTCGCGGCTGTCGTCACGTGCGCTCGGGCGCTCCATCCGATCGAGACGGCGCTCCAGGCGCTCCAGTGTTGCATTCAGGTTGTCGAGGGCGACGGCGTGCGCCTCCACGTTCTCGGCAATGCTCTCGACCAGCTCGGCGGTGCGGCGATCGGTGCGGCGCTCGCGGCGCGAACGGTGTGACAGGCGCCGCGCGATCACCTCGATGGCGTCTTCCAACCCTTGCAGGCGCTCGGACAGTGCGTCGAAGCGCGCCCGGACGTCCGCACGCCGGTCGTTGCGGCGGTCTTCACCTGGCGGCATCCGCCGCGCTACCGCCTGAGCCGCTTCGAGCACGTCAGCACTCGTTACCGGTCCGTCAGTCGAGAGGGGGACCGCTGTCTCCGGCGGCGCGACGCCATGGCCGGAATGGCCGTTGGGCGAAACATTGGGCGGCATCGACACGCCGTTGCCCTCGCCCACCAAATGCGTTGCCACCCAGCGCTTCCACAGCGCAGAACGCCATTCGGTGTCCAAGAAGGAAAGCGGCCCTCGACGCCCTACAGACATCGCCTTACTTCAGCCGAAAAAGCGCACATTAGCGAGCGCCGAATTGGGAAAAGCGCCGTTCCTAAGTGCGAACGTGTCAGTCCTGTTTCAGCGCGGGCGTAGTTTGGGTGCTTCGGCCGACTGTTCGGCGACCGGGTTCGCGTCTCAGTGGATCAGCAGTGCATAGGGCAACGCCACCGCGACGTGCTCTTGGCCCGAAAGCGGAGCGAAGCCGCTGATGAACGTGCGCAGCTCGCCCGGCACACTCGACATCAGTCGCGCGCTCGGCGCCGTGCTCAGGCGCTCGAAGGCAGCGGCGGCTTCTGCGTCGCTCGCGTCGTCCCCGACTAGCAGGCTATCGAGCAAGCCCTCGCGCCCGCCCTCGACGGTGACGGGCGTGTCGGCGTCCAAGCTCGCGGCTTTGCGCGCAGCGGCCAGCGCCTCGGTCAGGCCGCCGATCTCGTCGATCAGCCCGCGCTCCAAGCCTTGGTCCCCGCTCCAGATGTGACCCTCGGCCGACGCCTTCACCTTGTCGACCTCCAGATGCCGGCCGTGCGCGACGCGCGCGATGAACAGGTCGTAGATGCCTTGCATCTGCGCGCGCACGCGCTCGCGGGTGGCGTCGTCCCACGCGCTGAGGGGTGAGTTGAACGCTGCGCGCTGTGCGGCGCCCGGCTCGGGGCTCGCGGCGAACGTCTCGGCATGAACGCCAAATTGCTCGAGCGCGGGGGCGACATTGACCTTGCCGCCGAACACGCCGATCGAGCCGACGATGCTCGTGCGCTCCGCGAAAATGCGCTGTCCCGCGCAGGCGATGTAATAGCCGCCGCTGGCCGCCATGTTGCCCACCGAGACGATGATCGGCTTCCGCTTTCGCAGCTCCATCATCTCGTGCCAAATCAGATCGCTGGCCAGGGGTGAGCCGCCGGGCGAGTCGATGCGCAGCACGACCGCCTTCACGGAGTCGTCTTTTTGCATGCGGCGCAGGGTCTTGCCGAGCGCGCGTGCAGTGATGCCGGATTGTTGGAGCGGGCCGCCGGCCTCCATGGTGATCGCGCCTTCGGCGGGCACGACGGCGATGTGTGGCTTGTCGTCGCCCGAGCTGCCGGCTCCGGATAGCACGCGCAGCAGATCTCCGATGCCCGGTCCGCCGCCGCTCTTCGCGCGCGGACCGAAGCTCGCTTCGACGGCCGTCACCTTGGCCGCCTTCTTGGCGGCCTCCAGCGCCTCCGCTTCGAAGCCGATCTCGTCGATCAACTTGTGCTCGAGCGCTTCGCCGGCGCTCCACGGGCCATGCTCGAGCGCGCTCAGCAAGTCCTCGCTCTTGCGCTGTTCGTTGCTCTCGTCGAGCCACGCGCCGCGGATTGCGGCCAGCGTTTCCACGAGCGATGTACGCGCCTCTTCGCTCGGCCCCTCGCGGGTCATCGGTTCGGCGCCGCTCTTGAACTTGCCCATGTGCAAGAAGTCGACGTCGACCTTCAATTTTTCGAAAATGCCGTGCAAATAAATCATTTGCGCGGCGATACCGATGGTCGAGACCTCACCTGCGGGAGTCAGCCAGACCTTGCTGCAGCCGCGTGCCGTGAGCAGCGCGCTCGAATTGCTGAGCTCATTGGCGTGGCAGTACACGGGCTTGCCCTTGCTGCGCACTTGCGTGAACAGGTGCGACAGCTCTTCGCTCTCCGCGAGTTGCAGCGAAGACTCACCGAGCCGCACGAACAAGCCGCGGATCTTGTCGTCGGTTTGAGCGCGCAGCACCGTGCGCACGAGGCCGGTGTAGGTTTGACCCGCGGGGGTCTTGAACAGCGCGCTGGAATCGACGGTCTCCGGCGCGCCGGCCGTCAGATCCAGCTCCACCAGGCGCGGCTCGCCTTCTTTCGGAGCTGAGTCATGCTCGCTCGCGGCCCTGCCGTGGCGTGGGCGACCATGACAGCCGACCAATAGTGCCACGAGGGGCAAGAACCAACGGGCGTAGCGTTTCATCGGGCTCCCGGGAGATCGGTGGTGTCGATGCCGGGCGGCGTTGTTGCCGGCGTCTCGGGTTTGGCGGGCGACGGCTGATCGCCTGCGGGCGCACCGGCGCTTCCTGCGTTGGCGTTGGCGTTGCCCTGTGCGATGCGGGCTGCGGCGCGAGCGCCGTATTCCGAGCTCGGGCCGGCCTGTTCGAGCAAGCGACGATACAAGACCAGCGCAGAGGCCCTGTCGCCCGCTTCCCACTTCTGATCCGCACTCGCCAAGAGCGCCGGCAAATAGCTGGGATTTTGAGCCAAGACGCGATCGTACATCTGCGCCGCCAGGGCCGGATCGCGGCGTGCTTTCGCGACGTCACCCAGGCCGGACAGCGCTTCGGTGTTGCTCGGCTGTTCGGCGAGCACTGAGTTGTACAGCTGATCGGCTCGCGCCAAGTCGCCTTGGCGCAGCGCGGCCGAAGCCTGCGAGAGGCGCGTGCGGAAGTCCGCCGCGGGCGCAGCGATGGCCGCAGCGGCTGCCGGGTGCGGCTCGTCCTCGGCGCTCGGGGAGGTGTCGAGCTTCGGCAGCTTGCTCGGATCGACTGCCACGAGCTTCGGCGTCGCGGTGCCAGCGGTGCTGCCGCTCTCGGCCGATTCTTTGGCGCGCTTCAGGAATGCGCGCAGCTCTTCTTCCAAGGGATGAGGCTTGGAGCGGCCATCCAGCTTTGCGAACTCGGCTTGAGCTTCGGGCAGGCGATTGGCGCGGGCCAGCGCATAGATCAACGCGGCGCGAGCTCGACCTGGATCGCGCTCGGCCGAGGCGGCCGTGCGCAAGCGATCGATCGCCGTCGGCCAGACGGGGTTCGCCTCCGCCAAGTCCAACGCTGCCAGCACGTACGCGTTCTCGGGCACGCTCGCGTTGGCGCTCAGGGGAGCCAGCCACTCACGGGCTTTGTCGCCCTCGCCGCCCAAGCGTAAAGCGTCGACGCGTGCCCGCAAAACTGCCGGATCTTCCGGAGAAACTGCGAACGCGCGGTCCACCGCAGTGCGCGCTTTGCCCACGCGCCGACCGAGCTCGCGATACGTGGCCTGCACCAAATCGGTCGAATTCGGATCGAGCAAGCGCAGCTTGAGCCAGGACACGTCGGCGCGCAGTGTTTCGAGTCGGGCCAGCGCCGTGAGCACGGCCGGATCCTTTTCGGCGAGTGCAGTCGCTTTGTCGAACTCTTCCTTGGCGCCTTCGAAGTCGCCTTCGTCGGCCATGCGCGAGCCGTCGGCGAGGAACTTCGCGACGCGCGCGTCGCTCGACGCTTTGACCTCGACCGCACCGGTGAGCTGCGCCAGGTAGCGGCGACCCACGGTGGCGCCGAACAAGCCGA
>OUNO010000126.1_pt1 | contig 13055 bp, 14 predicted proteins | sample 1779811 | NCBI WGS metagenome assembly OUNO01 (sample SAMEA3914804, study PRJEB12502) | metagenome | biome: forest; material: soil | place: Canada | collected 2010-06-25 | depth 0.3 m | reverse complement strand
GCTCGCCGCGTTCTCGACCGTTTGGTCGGTTACAAGATCAGTCCCCTTCTTTGGGACAAGGTGAAGCGCGGAATTTCGGCCGGTCGTGTTCAATCCGTGGCCCTGCGCCTGGTGGTCGACCGCGAGCGCGCGATCAAAGCGTTTAAGCCCGAGGAATACTGGAATCTGGAAGCCATCTTCTCGAAAGACGGCATCGATTTCCCGACCCGTTACTTCAAGGTAAACGGAAAAGACCCTGAAATGACGGCCAAGGCGCAGATGGATCAGCTTCTGGCTGACCTCAAGGGTGCGAAATTCGTCATCGAGTCGATCGAGAAAAAAGAACGCTCGCGCAAGCCGCAGCCTCCGTTCATTACTTCACGCCTGCAGCAGGAGGCTTCCCGCCGCCTGGGTTTCAGCGCGAAGAAGACGATGACCTTGGCCCAGCGCCTGTACGAAGGTGTGGATCTCGGCGAAAACGGAACGCACGGTCTGATTACCTACATGCGTACGGATTCGGTCCGAACGGATCCAACAGCGATCCAATCGGTTCGAGAATTCATCGCGAAGGAATTCGGCAAGGCCTCCCTTCCTGAAGAGCCCAACGTTTATAAGACAAAAAAATCCGCCCAGGACGCCCACGAAGCGATTCGTCCGGCCAGCCTCGAGTTCCCGCCCGAGATGGTTCAAGGCCACCTTGAGCGCGACGAGTTCCGTCTCTATCAGCTCGTTTGGAACCGCTTTGTTTCTTCGCAGATGATGCCAGCCGTTTACGACCAGACCGCAGTCGACGTCGTGACGAATGACAAAGCCGGGAACAAACAACAGTTCCGCGCTACGGGTTCGGTTATCAAGTTTCCAGGCTTCATGGCCGTTTACGCCGAGACTGAAGACACCGAAGCTCCAAAAAAAGCCGCCGCTGAAGGTGAAGAAGAAGCCTCGGGCACGAGCCGCGAGCTGAAGCTGCCGAAAATCACTGAAGGCGACTCGGTTTCCAATAAGAGCTTCGATCCTTCCCAGCACTTCACACAGCCACCTCCCCGCTACACCGATGCGTCGCTGATTCGCGACCTCGAAGACAAAGGGATTGGCCGTCCGTCGACCTACGCGACGATTCTTTCGAACCTTCAAGACCGCGAGTACGTCGAGAAGCGCGAAGCCCGTTACTGGCCAAGCGAGCTCGGCATTGTCGTCACCGACCTTCTGGTCGTTTCATTCCCCGATATTTTGAACCACGAGTTCACGGCGGACATGGAAAACCAGCTCGACGATATCGAAGACGGCAAAGCCGAATGGGCAAAAGTCCTTTCGAAGTTCTGGAAGCCATTTGAGAAGACGCTCGAGACCGCTAAAGAGCAGATGAAAAACGTGAAGCGCCAAGAGGTGCCCACGGACATCAAATGCGAGAAGTGCACGCACACCATGGTCATCAAGTGGGGCAAGCTGGGTTCATTCCTCGCCTGCTCGAACTACCCTGAGTGCAAGAACACTCAAGACTTCAAAAAAGACGATCTCGGCAACATCATCATCGTTCCGAAAGAGTTCACGGATAAGAAGTGCGAGAAATGTTCGCAGTTCATGCTCGTGAAACGCGGGAAGTTCGGAACGTTCCTGGCTTGCAGCGATTACCCGAACTGCAAATTCACGGCGGCGATCACCATTGGTGTTCATTGCCCTGAGTGCGCTCCGGGTGAGCTCGTTCAGAAGCAGTCGCGCTATCGCCGAGTCTTCTACAGCTGCAACAAGTGGCCAGCCTGCAACTTCGCCGCGTGGGACAAGCCTTTGGACAAAGCCTGCCCTGATTGCAAATATCCGGTCGTCACCGAGAAGATCACCAAGAAGCAGGGCCTGATTCACAAGTGCGTGAAGAAGGAATGCGGATGGGTTGACATTATCGACCCAGATGCCGGCCGCAATCCGCCTGCTGAAGAAGGCGAAAAGTCGGAAGTCGCTTAATCAAATTCTAAATAAAAAAAGGGCGGGTATCTCGAAAGAGACCCGCCCTTTTCTTTTTTTAAAAGCGACTCGATCTAACGAAGCACTTAGGTGCTAGTTTTCTTCGAAGCGCGTTTTGCTTTCTTGGCCTGGCAGGCCTGGACTTCGTCAGCCGGTACGGTGACGCCTGGAACTGCGGTGCCAGCCATGATTGGCTTCATGCAGTCTTTGAAAAGACCTTTGCCTGTTTTGTGTCCGCCTTTGACGAAACCAGCGGCTTCGCACGCAGCCTTGATGGTTTTGCATGGCTTGCTGTCAGCCGCTTGAACCGAAGCGATCGAAGCCACGAGAGCGAATGCCGAAGCGAGAACGAGATTCATATTTTTCATAACCAGTTCCTCCATGAAAGATCGTATCTGTGCGCAAATGAAAATGCGTGTAGAGAGTTGCAACAGTTTGTAACAGGGGCCGATAAAGCGAAAACCGCTGCAGTGCGGCTAGCTTAGCGGGCGAAAAAGCGTCACTATTTTCTACACTCAGGTTGGAATCGGAAAATGGCGCGAAAGACGACAAAAGTAGCGATTTTGGGAGCAGGTTCCATTGGCTGCTTTGTGGGCGGCGCACTCGCCGCACGCTCGCTTCGTTCGCCTGAAACCGATCTCGAAGTCGTCTTTGTGGGACGTGCTCGTATGAAAGCAGTCCTCGATCGCGAGGGGCTTAAGCTCAGCGGCTTTGATGGATTCTCGTCTCAAATCGCGCCGAGCCAATTTCGCTACGATACGGATCCTTCAGCCGCTCGTGATTGCGACTGGATTCTAGTCGCCGTCAAATCGCTTCAAACGAGTGAGGCCGCGCGCGCGGTCAGGTCCCATCTGCGCCCGAACGCTCGGGTTGTTTCTCTGCAAAACGGATTACGAAACGCTGAGATTCTTCGCGCAGAACTTCCAGGTCACGAAGTCTACGGCGGAATGGTTCCGTTTAACGTCGCAGAGACCGCGCCCGGAACCTTTCATCGCGGAACGAGCGGAGATCTTCTCATCGAGAGACCTCAGGCTGTCTCGGGCCCTTCCCTCCTTGCACTCGAGTCACTGACCGCACTGCTGACCCAGGCAGGAGTCTCGGCACGGCTAGACAGCAATCTGCCCGCCGTTCTGTGGGGAAAGCTGCTGCTCAATCTTAACAACCCGATCAACGCCCTTTCAGGACTTCCGCTGAAAGCCGAGCTATCAGACAGACGTTATCGCCGTCTCCTCGCCGGTTGCATTCGCGAAGCCCTCATCGCGCTTCGTGCGGCCCGTATCAAACCCACGAGCCCCGTTCCGGTTCCGCTCTGGCTTCTCCCTGGGGTACTGCGTTTGCCGAACTTTCTGTTCACACGCGTGGCTCGCCGAATGATCGCAATCGACCCACAGGCGCGCTCATCGATGGCTGATGATTTGCGCCTCGGCCGAAAAACGGAAATTGAACAGATTACGGGTGAAGTCGTGGCGCTTGCTCGAAAGCATGGAACAAGTGCGACCTTGAATGAACGAGTCGTTCGAGAAATTAGAAATGTGGAAGCGGGCGGAGTCGGTTCGCTCGATGATCTTTTGGGACCGTGAAAGAGACTTACTTCTTATCGCGTTTGTCTTCGATCTTGTCGTCTTCGTCCTGTCCTTCCATGCCTTTTTTGAAAGCGCGGATGCCCTTGCCGAAGGACGAGCCCAGTTCTGGAAGCTTCTTCGCGTTGAAGAGCAGAATGACGAAGAACACAATGACGAGATGTCCAAAGCTGAGACCGAACATGGGGTGCTCCTTAACGAAGATCGATGGCCTGACCTTAGCCTAGCCGGAGCGAGATTTGAAGTGCGCGAATCCTGAGGGCTCGGGAGGCAGGACAACACTCCTTCACCTTCTACAGGCCGGGTGGCCGCTCACTTCCCCTCCGAGAGATTGCTCGCGAAACTATGACTCGGCGCAAAGTGCAGGAAAAGCTGCGGTTAGGTGCCTTCGAGCGCTGGCAAAGAGGCAAAGTGCAGCTTTTCCTGCACTTAGAGCCAAGGCACTCATGGCCCTTCAGCCCAACATGGCCTGAATCGAGGCCGCAGCGTACCGAGCCGCCAAACGGCAGGTTCCGTCGCGTTCTTCGGCGGTTTCGCCCAGGTCCGGGGCGACTTCCATGACGTCGGCGGCGACGAGTTCAAAGTGCTTTCCGAGCTCCCCGATCATCTGAATCAGAAAGCTCGACCGAAGTCCGGCGGCGGCCGGAGTGCCAGTTGCGCTGGCTTCGGACTCGTCAGTTCCATCGATGTCATTCGACAAGTAGATCTGGCGAACGCCGATCGACTCTAGGTGCTTCACTACTGCTTTCACTGCGTCGGCATCGCTCAGGCCATTGAGCTCGCGAGCCCAGAACTGACGAACATCGGCGGTACTTTCCCAATGCTCCTGCTCACGGCCACTCTGTCTGATTCCGAGCTGAACCAGTTTGCCGCCTCGGCCGAGAAGTTCGTTGGCGTGAAACGACCAAGTACCGAAGCAGTATTTCACTCCGAGTCGCGCAGGCAGCAGATCGGTGTGCGCATCCGGCTGAACAATCGAAAGAGTTTTCGGGTAACGAGCAGCCATTACTTCCGTGACGGGCCATGCGCAGGAATGGTCACCGCCGATGACGAAAACGCGAAGATCAGGATACGCGTTCAAAAGATCACTGAGCACTCGCTTGGCTTGTGAAAGCGCCGAAACCGGAAGCGAATCACGAAGCGTGGGCTCTGCACCGGAGTACATCGCCTTTTGAGACGCCTCGATTTGCTCGCGGCTCAGCATCTCGTCGTGAAGCAAATGCGGGTTCACGTAAATATCGCCGAGGTCGATGAGACTTCCCGAGCGCAACCACTCTTGAACTTCCGGCAGCGCATAAAGCGCCTGACGAACGGCCACGGGACCAGCAGCGGCTCCGCGACGAATGCCTGCACCTGTGTCGAGCGGGACACCCAGGATCGCGACTTGCGGCCTTTTTGTGGCGCCCAAACCCTGTAAAGAATGCTTCCAAAGCGTCTCCAAAGCCTGTGGATCAGCCGTTTTGGCGTCTGCGTGGATAACGCCATAGATCTGGCGCTGAAGCTCGGTCGAGGCACTGGTGCCAGTAGAAAATACCGGAATTCCAGAACCGGGCGGACGCATCAGCTGCCAGAAGCTCTCTAGGATCGCCATATTTATTCCAGTCTAACAGATTTATCTGCTGCGGCCGTTTGGACTGCTACACTAAAAAAGGGAGCTTTCTCAATGACCAGAAAATTCAGAAACGTCGCTTTGGCCTTCATTTTGGCTTTCGGACTCTTGTCCGCAACTGCGGAAGCCCAGAATAGTTTGGGAGCCAGGATTTTGAACGGGATTTCAAAGCTCTTCAACTTCAACGTAAAGAGCCAAAGCAAAATCCGCTTTATGGTCTGGCTCAATTACTCTGTAGGCGGCGGACCCGTCACCTACATCGAGAATGGGCAAAAGAAAACAATCTTGTCTACTTCGGGGCAGCATCTCAACACGCTTCAAAACTGTGTCGGCTTGGGAAACCTTGTCGTGCTCGGCGAATTTGGAAAGTTCGAGGGGCCCAAGCTAAAGGCTGTGATCCAGCGAGCATCTGAACTCGTCCACAAACCTTACTCGTTTAAGGCTCTCAAGGTAAAAGGATGTCCGAAAACCGAGGCATACCAGGCGGATGCATACTTCGCGGTATCTGCGTTGACGCTTCCTGAAGATTCCAACAATTACGCCTTGGTTTGCTCCAACAGCGTCGGCGACACGCCTGCCAACTGCTTCGCAAAAATCGATAAGATCGATAACGCCTATAAGTGATCGCCCGGAAACACTCGGCAGGACGCCTAACCTGCTGGCCGTTCCGAGTCTCTCTCCCTGCTTTCAAAACGTGATATCCTAAGCCAATGGTTCTTCGTTTCAATCTCGGAATCTTAGCCGCACTGACTCTGCTCGCAACGGGTCATGCCGCGCACGCGCAGGCGACACCTGTCGCACCAGTAGCGCATTCCGTAAGCTCATCGGCGCGCACGTTCACACTTCGCCTTCCGAATGATCCGGAAAACCTCGACTGGCATCGCGCGCAGACGATGGTCGAGAGCTACTTGCTCATGAATATGATGGAAGGCTTGGTCAGCTTCGATTCGAAGCTTCAAGTCAATCCGGCGCTCGCACTGAGCTGGACGAAGAGTGAAGACGGTCGCATCTACACTTTCAAGCTCAGACCCGGCGTGAAGTGGTCGGACGGTGTTCCACTCAGAGCACAAGACTTCGTATACAGCTGGAAGCGCCTTCTCTCTCCGCTGACAGGCGCGCTCTACTCTTATTTTCTCTTCGATATCGAAGGGGCTGAGTACTACTCGAAGGGCAAGCTGACCGATTTCGACTTGGTCGGAATCAAAGCGCTGAACGACTCGACCTTGCAAGTGAAGCTGAGCCGCCCAGTCGCGCATTGGATTTCAATTCCAGCGTTTTGGGTCACCTTCCCGATGCGCCAGGACATCGTCGAGAAATATGGCAATGGCTGGGAAAAGCCGGGTCGTATCGTCACGATCGGCCCTTATCAGCTCGTCTCGCAGGAGCTGAATCACAAAATCACGCTCAGAAAAAATCCGAACTACTACGGCCAGACCGGCAACGTTGATCAGATCGACGCACTCATCATTCCTTCTGACGCCGTCGCCATGAAGCTCTACGACGAAGGTAAGCTCGACTTCTTAGGCGACCTCTCGAACGACACGATCGGAAAGGTCAAGGGCCGCGCCGAGCTCAAAAGCTTTCAATATTTGAAGACGGCCTATCTTGGACTTTCGATTTCCAAGTACCCGCTTTCACTTTCATCGGTTCGTCGCGCAATCGCGATGGGGATCGATAAGTCTCAGCTCGCAGCCCTTCGCTCCGGCTATCAACCGGCGACTTCGTTTGTTCCGCCGCAAGTGCTTGGCCACAGCGATGCCATCGGACCTAAGTTTGACCCCATTGCGGCACGCGCACTTTTGAGAGGCGCAGGCTTTGACCCGCTCAAACCGTGGACGGTCGATCTCATCACGCAGAACTTCGACAAGCAGATTGCGCTCGCCGACTTCATTCGCGACCAGCTGAAGAAAAATCTGGGTATCGAAGCCAAAGTTGAAACCCTCGACCACAAAGACTATCGCTCTCGCCTGAGCATCGGTGGCTTTGGTCTTTTCATGGGCAGCTGGGTTGCGGACTACCCGGACCCGGACAATTTCATGTCGTTGTTTCTCAGCAGCTCGGGAAATAACCGCGCGCAGTGGAAAAACCAACAGTACGAAGATCGCGTGTTGGAAGCACGAAACCTGACGGACAGCGCCGCACGCCTTCGCGCCTACACCGAGACGCAAAAGCTCCTGCTCGAAACCGATGCCGTGATTGTTCCGCTCTACTACGAAACGATTCTCGCGCTGGTACGCTCACGCGTTCAAGGGCTTGAGATCAACCCCTTGAACAACCTGCTTCTGCGAAAAGTAACGCTGAGGTAAGCGGCACGCTTAAGTAGTTCCGCGGCTTCTCGCTACTGAGCCACACCCACTCGAAGCGCCGCATAGACCGCGTCGCTCGTCACGTTTGTCTTCACGAAGAGGGCGTTCGTCGGATCAGGATCCGTTGAACGAACCATATCGTCCGCATTCGGAGTCCGTGTTCCTGCGTGCTGATTGTACGGCGCCTTCTGATAGATCTGATCGTTGAGCGAATCGTCGAAATAGATCTGAGAAGTCACGACTTGGTTTGCATTCACATGCACTTTGAAATGAATGTGCGTCGCGCGGCCCTGGTACCAGCCTGGGTAGACGGTCTGAAAAGTCGCCGCTCCACTTGCGTCCGTGACCAAGCTTCCACGAAGGTAGGTCTGCCCCTCCGTTCCCTCGCTCGCGATATCGGAGTACACACCCGAAGCGTTCGCATGCCAGATCTCGACGACTTTATCCGAAAGCGGCGCGCACGTGCCTGCATCGACCACGATGACTTCCAGATTGAGCGGAAAGCCCTGCTGGGATTCGACTATATTGCTTCGAAGCAGGTTCACGTCGACGTAGTAAGGCCCTTCCGTCTCTTGTGGCGTGAGGACGCACTCGGAGGGAAGCGTGGGAAACGAGGAAGTGCCCGGTGCCTGGCCAGCACCGACCGGAGTACTCGCATCGTCGCCGCAGCCCGCTAAAAAGAGCGAAGGCAGAAACGTCGCTCCAAGCGCGGCGATTCCTCCGAGGCGAATTGCCTCACGGCGCGTTAGCCCTACTTTTGATTTGTCCTGCGGATCGATTTGCTGCCCCATGAGATCCCCCTGGGCGGGCAGCAATACAAACTCTAGGCCACGAGTCGGGACGCCTTAAGCCCAGAGCGAATCGTACTGGTACAGATCGCGCGGGTACTCGTACCACGCAACAGGCTTACCACCCTCGAAGCGCCAAACGTGGACCACGCGGTACTCGACAGTCTTACCATCGCGAACCAGCTTCTCACTGGCCAAGACGACGCCGTGACGGTCGCTTCCCATGATGTCGTGGGCATCGATCTGAAAAGTGTCGCTCGAGAGCTCTTTCAGCTTCGTGACGAATCCAGAGATGAAGTTTTTCTTGTCGTACTTTCCGGCGAGACGACTCTTACCGGCCAGCTGAAAGGTGCATGCATCCGAGCAGGCATTCAGAACTGCTTCGTAATTTCCGTCAGAAAAATCTCGGTACAACTTTTCCAGTATCGCCGCATTTGGATGATTCATCTCTTTGCTCCGTTTTGAGGCCTAAGGTTTCAGAAATCCATTTCCCACTCAAGGAGTTTCCATACAGAATGGTCTCTAATAGGGGGCTCACATTTATGAGCGGAAAACGTTTTTGGTGGTCGGTTGCATCAGTTTGGTTTGTCATGGTCTTCTCGAACTGGTTTTTCCACGGCGAGTGGCTCCATTCCTGGTATCAGCAGACCGCGCAGTTCTGGCGTCCTGAACAAGAAACTATGAAAATGTTGCCTTGGATGTGGGTTGGCCAGGCTGTGTTCTCGTGGGCCTTCGTTTGGGTTTATTCCAACGGCATCAGCAAAGAGAACCAGTGGATGCAGGCTTTCCGCTACGCCATGGCGATCTTGCTCCTGACCCAGGTCTCGCAGCAGGTCACGATGTGGGCAATGGTTCCATACCCAGGCGAGCTCGTCGCTCGTTGGTTGGTCATTTCGACCGTCCAGGCTTTCCTCGCTTCCTTCGTAATGACTTGGACTTACAAGCCAATGGCTGCTGGTGCAGCTGTGGCTAAAGCCCGCGCTTAAGTCTTTCTTTCCTGTCTTTCAAGGGCGGGTTCAACGTTCTGTTGGCCCGCCCATCTTTCAAGCCTGAGAAACCTCTGCTATAGCGTTTCTCTGTCGCATGCCTACTTTCACCTGCCTCACCTTTTACCGGTTTATTCGCCTTCCGCTTGCGGGACGCGATAAAGATCTGCCTACGCTTCGCGTACGTCTGCGTAAGCTGTGCACCGAGCTCGACCTTCGCGGAACGATCTTGATCGCTGAAGAAGGAATCAACGCCGGCCTTTCAGGTTCGCGCGAATCGATCGACCGTTTCCGAGATTTCGCACGCCAAGAGTTCTCGATCCCGAGCGACGCCGCTCCGGGCCCAGGCGATCTCGAGAGTGCCTTCAAACTTTCCGAAGCCGAGCGCCATCCGTTCAACCGGCTTCTTGTTCGAATCAAAAAAGAAATCATCTCACTGGGCATTTCGACCGTTCGCCCCGACGAGCACACAGGCAAGCGCCTGAGCGCTGCCGAGCTTAAGCAGTGGCTTGATGAGGGGCGCCCGGTGGTGCTTCTCGATACGCGCAATCAGTACGAAGTCGACGTCGGAACTTTTCACGGTGCTGAGACCATGAACCTCGACACGTTTCGTGAGTTTGGTCCGAGAGCAGTCGAACTCGCCAAGTCTCTCGGCGATCGCCCAGTGGTCAGCTTCTGCACCGGTGGCATTCGCTGCGAAAAAGCCTCGGCGCTTTTGGAAGATCTCGGCGTGAAAGACGTCTATCAGCTCGACGGCGGCATCTTGCGATACTTCGAAGAAAACGGGAACGCGCACTATGAGGGCGACTGTTTCGTTTTCGACTGGCGCATGGCCGTGAACGGAAAGCTCGAGCCGGTCCAGCGCTCGGAAGATCCGAACGCCACGTTCGGAAGACACCTTCCAAACCCTGAGCGCAAGGTTTTGAATCCGTAGGCCGCAATGAAAAGGTCAACGCTCTTTAAGCTGCTGAACTTCTGGCCGCCCTACTTGGGCGCTGGAATTCGCCTCAAGAACATTTCTGACGACTGTCGCACGATCGATGTCGAGATGAAGCTTCGCTTCTGGAACAAGAACTACGTGCGCACGCAGTTTGGCGGGTCACTCTACTCCATGACCGATCCGTTCTACATGCTCATGCTGATGGAGAATCTCGGACGCGACTATATCGTCTGGGACAAGGCGGCGACCATTCGGTTCAAAAAACCAGGAATGGGCCGCGTACGCGCTCACTTCGAGCTCTCGGCCGAGCAGATTGCGACGATCAAAGAGCAGGCTGATCAGAATCCGAAGGCCGAGCCCACGCTGATGGTCGAAGTGAAAGACGACTCCGGCACCGTGATCGCTGAAGTCGAGAAGCTACTCTACGTTCGAAGAAAAGACCGGGCGCCGAAAGCCGCCGCTAAGTCCTAGCCGCTCAGCTTCTTCGATGGAAGAATCCCTCTGGATTCCTTCTACCCTGACTGCGCTTGCTTGAGAAGCAATCCGGCCTCTTCCAGGTCCGGTTGAATCTGAATGGCTTTTTCGAGTGCAGCGATGGCCTGCTGCTTTCGTCCGAGCTTAATCAACAGGCGCCCCAGATTGCACTGAATGCGGGCACTCATCGGGCACTGGCTCGCGCCCTCAAGCAATGCAGATACGGCCTTGTCGAGCGAGCTTGCGCGAACATAAACCGACGAAAGCTCACAGTAAGGGTAGTCGAGCGTTGAGTTGGTCTTGATGGCTTCGCGCACCAGGTAGATCGCCTCGTCAAAGCCTTTGCCCGGGCGCTCGAGAAGCTTGACCTGCGCCAGCCCCAGGAAGGCATCGATACTCTTAGGGTCGAGACGCTGAACATGGCGATAGAGCCTGCGAGCGTTGAAAAGATCGCCCTCTCGCAGCAGTCGGCGCGCGTCATCCAAGCGAACCTTGACCTTGTTGCCGATCTTCACCTGCCTCATGACGGTGTTGACCTTGCTCAGAAACGTTTCGACGGTGAACGGTTTCAGAACGTATTGATCGACTTCGGACTTGATCGCCAAGTCGACCTTGATGTTCTCGATCGAGCTCTGCGACGTCACCATGAGGAAAGCGATATGAGAAAGTTTGCGGTCGGAACGAATGCGCCGCAAAAGATCGATGCCCTTGAGGCGAGGCATCTCCCAATCGCTGACAACCATCGCGATCTGGTCGCCGTGCTGAACCAAAAGACCCAGCGCCTCTTCTCCGTCGCGCGCTTGAAGCACCGGCTGACAGAGCAGGCGCTCGAGCATCTCGACCATCGTTCCGCGTACGGCAGCGTCGTCGTCGACGACAATCACGCCGCGTGCCTGATCGGCGCGGCTCTCGTCGAGAATCGAGGCGAGCTTTACTTTGAGTGTCGACGCGCGGAAGGGTTTGGTAATGTAGGCATCGACTTGCGAAGCCGCGGCCTCTTCCACTTTGAGCTGCTCTTGAGAGATCGGGCTCGTGACGATAATGAACGGGATGCTTTTAAATGCCTCTTCGCGCTTGAGGGTTTTCAAAAGTTCGATGCCACTCGCGACGGGCATGTCCCAATCCGAGATCACGAGATCGACTGGCTCTTTCTGAATCAACCGATAGGCTTCATACCCGTTGCCGGCTTCGTGAATCGAAGTGAATCCAAAACTCTTGAGGTACTCGACGATCGTGCGGCGCGAACCCAAGTCATCATCCGCCACCAAAATACAGTAGTTGTGGGGGATCTTCAGCTTGGTTGCGATGATTTCGGCTTCGCTTGGCGGGCTCGTCATGAAGTTAATTCATCTCCGAGCTTCACCGGAATAATCAAGCTGAACGTTGTGCCTTTGCCCTGATCGGTCTGAACATGAATTCGACCCCCATGGGAATCGACAATCTGTTTACAGATCGCGAGACCGAGGCCACTTCCCTTTTCACCCTTAGTGGTAAAGGCAAAATCAAAGATTCGTGGAAGCACATCAGCTGGAATGCCAGTTCCAGAATCGCGTACCCAGGCGATGACGAATCCCTTTTCGAGTCGGCAGCCGAGCTCGAGTGGTCCTCCATCAGGCATGGCATGCGTGGCATTGATGATCAGGTTAAGCACGACCTGCTCAAGCTCCTGCGCATTCCCTATAAGAACCGCGTCAGGCGAGAAGCTTTTCGAAGTTTCAATTGAGTGCTTCTTGAGCTCGTGGTCGACCAGAACCAGGACGTTATTGAAGGCTTCGGTGAAACTTACGCGGACCTTGGTAGGTGCGGATTTCGAGAAGTATTGCAGATTTCGAATGATCAAGGCCGCGCGATCCGCCGCCTGAAGGATCGTCTTCAGCTTTTCCTGAACTTTCTTGAGGTCGGTGTCCATAAGGCCGAGGTCAGCCTTGCCGACAATCGCCTGAAGAATATTGCCGAACTCGTGGCCGATCCCACGGGCGACCTGACCTACGGCTGCCAGGCGTTCGCTGATCACAAGCTGGACCTGGGCGTTTTTCAAAGCCTCACGACGATTCCATGAAGCCACCATCTGACGAGCCTTTTGAACGATCTCGGCCCTCGTGAAGGGCTTATTCAGGTAGTCCCATTGGTCTTTGAAGCGCGCGCCGAAGAGCGCGTCGATATCTTCAATACTACGGTCCTGATAGGCGGTGACGACGGTGCAAAGAACGTCTGGATCGATCTTCCAGATTTCCTGAACCACTTGAAGTCCGTCCATCCCACCTTCGAGCTTCACGTCAAAGAATCCGCCGGCAAGCCGATTTCCAGCCGCGTATTCGGCCCGCACCAGCTCGAGTGCCTCTTTTCCGCTTCCTGCCCGAATCAAAGTATAAGCCTGCGAGGCACCTGCTGCCGGCGAGGGCGTCGACTGCACGCTACGCGACGAAACCTTCGCGGC
>OUNO011321825.1_pt1 | contig 13071 bp, 11 predicted proteins | sample 1779811 | NCBI WGS metagenome assembly OUNO01 (sample SAMEA3914804, study PRJEB12502) | metagenome | biome: forest; material: soil | place: Canada | collected 2010-06-25 | depth 0.3 m | reverse complement strand
CGTGTTCGTCGACACCGACCACGGCTTCAACCTCGGTCACGCCCCGGGGCTCGTCGACGCCACGCAGCACGTCATCGTTGCGCGCTACGCGCAGGACGCGCACGACTTCTTGCTTTGGAACGAGCTGGGGCGTCCGCCAAGCTACCGTTATTCGTACGCAGCTTCGGGTGAAGCGGCTGGGCGGAGTGCGCTCATCCCCTATGTCCCGGTCGCGTCCCGCCGCTTCGAAGCGGAAGCCGAGTGGCCGCCGCTCTGGGTTCAGCCGCAGCAGGGCTGGCTCGAGCCCGACTTCTTCCCCTGTGCCTCCGGTGGGCGCGGCCTCCGCCTGCACCCGACCGGCCCCTCGCCCGAGATGGCCTTCGACCTGAGCGTGCCGTTGCCCGAGCCCGACGCCCATTCGATCGAGCTGGGCTGGGTGCGAACGCCGGGACCCCCAACCGTGCTCAGCCTCGGCTGGGGAAGCTCGGGGCTCGCCTCAGCCACCATCCCAGAGGGGCCGGAGGGCTGTACACGCACCACGATAGTGCTGCTCAGGGCAGAATCCATATCGCGAGCTCCATTGCATATCCGCGCCTCCCGCCCCGGCTTGCTCGATTACGTCGCAGTCGCGCCCTAACGCCCGGCCGCGCTTCCGGTCGCGACAACGGGGCCCGCACACACATCCACGCAGACTGGGGAACAAGGTGGCGGTGCTGCGAGTTCCTGAAAAGGCGTTGACAATTGAGGCGTTAGGGCAGAGCCTTGGTGCATTAACGAGTAGAGGGAGGCAACGAGCAGATGACCAAAAGTGAGCTCATCGAGGCCATTGCCGCCCGAGGGGAGCTGACCAAGGCCCGAGCAGAGATGGTCGTCAATTGCGTGTTCGACGCGATGACCGAAGCGCTGCAACGTGGCGAAGGCATTGAGATCCGCGGTTATGGCAGCTTCACCGTACGACCCTACAAGCCGTACGCTGGGCGGAATCCACGCACAGGGCAACCCGTGCCGGTGCCAGCCAAGCGTTTGCCGTTCTTCAAAGTCGGCAAAGAGTTGAAAGAGCTCGTCAATGCGAGTCGGCACACGCCGATCACCGGCGGTGACGAAGGCGACGACGACTCGGACGACTGAGCGTCCGCGCTCTGCGCACACCCCATTCAGCGCGTGGTCTTGGTCTCGGGCCGCCGCGCGCTGGTCATTGCTGAGTGCGCTCGGCGGCATGGCATGCGCTGCGCGGCCAGCACCCGCTCCTGCGCCGCCAGTCCCCGTCATCGCTGCGCTGCATCGCGGGCCGCTCACCGACTATGTCTCGGCAGCGGGCCTGCATTGGCTGGTGCTCGTCAAACCGCGCGAGCTGCTGGCCGATCCGGAGCTGGCTCGAGCAATCGAGCAGCTCGTGCCGCGTGACCGCTTCGACGCCTTTGCCGAATCGAGCGGCGTCGATCTACGCAAGATCGAGCACGGCGCTGTGGGTGGCTGGGCCTATTCGACCTTGTACCTCGCAGACTTGACACCCGATTCTGCAGAGCTCGCTCGCGCCCGCTTCGCTGAGCGCCTGCTCTCGGGTGCAGTGACCAAGACTGCGCACCCGGGGCTGATTCGGATCACTGGAGTCGTCGGGCAGACTCCGGAAACTTTACTGACGATCGACGAGCGAGTGCTGGCAGTCGCGGTCGGCGATCCGGTGCAAGCCAAAGTCGCGGAAGCATACGCAGAAGGGCGTTTGAAAAACTCACCCACTGCGCTGCGTGGCGCGGCGCTTTCTTCGTTGCCCGATCTCACGACCAGCAACGTGGCAGTGCTGCTCGCGCCCGGACCCTTCGCCGATGAATGGCAACGTGCGGCCAACGGCTTACTGCAAGCCACCGTCGCGCTCGCGATTGCGGCTCAGCCGCTGCCAACTGATCGTGGCAAAGTTGTCATCACCCTCTGCCTGGCAGGTGCGTGGGGCTCGTCCGCGGATGACGCTGCAAATCGCCTCTCAGCGGCGTGGCTCAGCTTCGCACGCAGCTCTGCAGGACATTTATTCGAGCTCAACGAAGTGGCACGAGTGGAGTCGAGTCCGGAATTGCTTACATTGCATGTCGAGCTGGAGTTGGCTGCGATCGTGCGTGGCCTCAGAGCCTCGGTTCTGCGCGATCTTTCCGACATTTTGCGCCTACCAAGCGCGCTGGACACGCGCGGAGTCGACACGCGCGGAGTCGACACGCCGTGAGTACGCGCGTGTAGGACAAGCACTCAGCTTCACATAGTCACAGCACGGCCCCGTCGGAACACGCCACGAAAAGAGTGAAATTTCCGCGCTGTACAAGAGCTGTACAAGACAAGGCGACGCTCTCGTGCGCGGCTACTTGATTGACCAAAGAGGCCATAGAGTGCTAGGACTCCCCGGTGCTGCACTGCGGCGGTCGGGTAGAAGCTAGGTCGGCCTTCGCGAGAGTGCAGGAGGGTTTCTCGCTGTGATTGGCGCTGACGCATATCGCGTTGGCAGGTTCCAATCACGGCGCTGCGAAGGTGCGCGCGCCTCGGTGGTCGTCGCACCTTTGCTCCAATGCGAGAGGGCAATCGTCGGTGAATACAGCAGAAGTCGTAAAGGGCTACAGTTTTAAAGCTGGTGATATGGCAGTGCATCCGGCGCACGGCGTCGGCGAGGTGGAGCAGCTCGAGGACCGCGACCTAGGCGGTCGGAAGACGACTTGTTACGTCATCAAGATAAAAGATAGCGGTCTCAAGGTGATGGTGCCCACGGAAGCCGCAGCGCGCGTCGGCCTCCGCCCCGTGATGAAGAAGAAAGAGGCCCAAAATATTTTGGAGATCCTCAAGGCGCCCGAGGTGGCAGTCGATCTGCAACCTTGGAATCGCCGTTTCCGCGCTTACACGGAGATGTTGAAGAGCGGTCTCCCCTCGGAAATCGCCAAGGTTCTTCGCGACATGTACCGGCTGAAGTTCGACAAGGATCTGTCCTTTGGCGAGCGCCGGTTGCTCGATCAGGCCCGTAGCCTACTCGTGCAGGAGCTGGCTCTGGCTCGCAAAGTCCCGCCCTCCGCGATGGAAGGCGAGATTCAGCAGATTTTTTCGGCGTAGTCCCGCGGCGAAGGTTTCAATCTGTGTCAGCGGCGGCCCCGTGCCGCCTCGAGACGGCGTGGGCTTTAGAGCGGTCAGCAATGGCCGTTCTAAACGCCCATGGAGACTCGAGAAATGCTCGCGTTTGGTCGCTTCAAACGCGAAGAGCGCATGGCACTGTCGGTGGCAGCCGAGCAGGCCGCGTTCACTCTGCACGCTGCAGAGTCGCCGGAAGAAGCCGGTCGTTGGCTCGAGTCGCACGAAGCGATGGCGATGTTGCTCGACACCGAAGCTTCGGAGTCGCTCGCCGTGCAAACACGAAGCAGCGCCCGTCATGCGCGCTTGCCGATGATCGCGCTGTCGCGCGAGATCGGCGATCTGTGTTTCAACGACGCCTTCAGCTGGGGCGCCGACGACGTGCTGCCGCTGAGTGGCACGCGCCCGCTGCTCACTCGCCTGCGCACGTTGCCGCGTGAAGCCGGCACCCTTCCGCCGAGCGCGCGCGGCACCGCGCTGATCGCCGAGAGCGACAAGACGCGCCGCACCGTGGTTGGGCGCGTGCTGCGCAACGCCGGCTACTCGGTGATGTTCGCGGTCACCAAAGAAGATGCCGCTCGTTTCGCGCAACAGGAAGACATCGCGCTCGCCGTGCTGAACGCAGAATTGGCCGACGACTACACGACCACGATCAGCGCCGCGCGCGCGGCGGGCAGCAAAGCAAACTTCATCGTCTGTGCCTCACCGCGCGATTTGAAAGCAGTCCGCAACGCGCTCGAAGGCAGCGTCGGTGTGGGCGTGATCGACGCTTTCGCGCCGCCGGAAAATGTACTCTTCGCTTCGAACGAGCTGAAGGGCGGCGCGGTCAACAACCGCAGGAGCCCCCGCATCCTGTACGGCACGACGATCGCGTTTCGCGGCGCAGGCCGCGAGAAGGACGACTACGGCTTCTCGTACAACATCAGTGAGGGCGGCTTGTACGTGCGCACCCTGGCGCCCCCGGAAGACGACGAAGTCTGGATCGAGATGACTCCCCCGCGCGGCGAGCGACGCGTCCGCTTGGTCGGCAAGGTGGCTTGGCGCCGCCGCTTCAACCACAACGAGAACGCGACCGTGCCGCCCGGGTTTGGTTTGAGCATCGTGGATGGGGCCAAGGCGGATATGCAGACGTGGAATGACGCGTATGCCGCTATCTGCGCGGCCCTGGGCTGAGATCGGCCTGCAAACGGCGACGCGAGCGGTTACGCTCGCGCCATGAAGATCTACACGCGCACGGGCGACGAAGGACAGACCGGGCTGTTCGGCGGTGCACGGGTCGGCAAAGACGATCCGCGTGTCGAGGCGTATGGCACGGTCGACGAGCTCAACTCGTGCCTTGGGGTCGTGCGCGCGTCGAACCCTTCGGCGCAAACCGACGCATCATTGTTACAGATTCAGAGTGACTTGTTCACGGTCGGCGCCGAGCTTGCGTGCGTGCCCGGCAAAGAGGACAAGCTGCGCATGACCGTGGTCGGCGCGAGCGACATTGCGCGCCTCGAAGGCTGGATCGATCGCAGTGAGGAGCCGCTCGAGCCGTTGAAGAATTTCGTGTTGCCGGGCGGCTGCACCGCGGCGGCGGAGTTGCACCGGGCGCGGACGGTCTGCCGACGGGCCGAGCGCCGTACGCTGACCGCCGGCCGGGCATCGGCAGTTCGCGCCGAGATCGTGATCTATTTGAATCGCTTGAGTGACCTCTTGTTCGTACTGGCGCGCTACGAGAACCATGTGGCAAAAATTGCCGATATCCCGTGGCACGCTCAGTGAGTCATTTGGGCACGCGCTCGGTCGGCTGTTCTTTTGGGGGCGGAGCCCCAAAAGTCAGGGCTGGGGCCCCGCTGAATTCACTTCAGCGGGTGCGGGCGAGGATCCCCCGACAATCACGGCGTTCACGAGCAGCAATTCGTGCCTGAGCGCGAGTTTGCACTAGGATCCCCCCGTGGCGATTCGCAAGATTGCGCAGATGGGCGAACCGGTGTTGCGCCGGAAGGCAGATCCGATCGACCCGGGTGAGATCGGCTCGCCGTTCATCCAAACGCTGATCGACGACATGATCGAGACCATGCACGACGCCGACGGCGCGGGCCTGGCCGCGCCTCAGGTCTACGTGTCGTTGCAGCTGTGCGTGATCGAGGTGAATCAGAACCCGCGCTACCCGCAGTTCGAGCCCATCCCGCTCACGGTGCTGATCAACCCGGTCATCACGCCGCTCGTTGGCGACAATGGCCAGCTCAGCGCCGAGGACAGCTTCCAGATGTACGAGGGCTGCTTGTCCGTGCCGGGCATGCGCGGCCAAGTGACGCGCCCGCGCAAGGTGCGCGTACGAGCGCTCGACCGCGACGGCCAGGCGCTCGATTTCGTGTGGGAGAGCTTCCGGGCCGTGGTCGTGCAACACGAGACCGATCACCTGCTCGGCACACTGTACGTCGACCGCGCTGATCCGAAATCCCTCACCTTCCTGCGCGAGTACGAACGCTTCGTGCCGCCCGCGGCCCGCATCCTCGATCAGGGGAAAGCAGTGCTCGGCTCATGATGCCCGGCGTTGGAGACGTCATCGGCGGCAAGTACCGCATCGTGCGCCTGATCGGCGACGGCGGCATGGGCACCGTGTACGAAGCGCACCACGAGTTCTTGGAGACGACCGTCGCGCTCAAGTTCTTGCATACCGAGCTGGCCAAGCGCGCGGGCCTGGGCTCGCGCTTCTTGCAGGAGGCACGCGTGTCCGCGCGCATCCGCAGCCCGCACGTGACCCACGTCACGGACGTGGACCAAACTTCCGATGGCTCCCCGTATTTGGTGATGGAGCTCTTGCACGGCGAGCCGCTGCAGCAGCTCATGGATCGCCGCGGCAAGCTGCCCGTCGAACAAGCCGTCGATTTTGCGCTCCAGATCTTGTCCGGCCTCGAGTCGGCACACGCCATTGGCGTGGTGCACCGCGATCTGAAGCCGGACAACGTGTTCATCGTGCCGGCCACCGGCGGGCCCCTGCTCAAGCTGATCGATTTCGGGATCGCCAAGCTGCGCGCGAGCACCGAGTTCCAGAAGGGGCTCACGCGCGCGGGCGTGATCATGGGCACCCCCGAGTACATGGCGCCCGAGCAGCTCTTCGCCGCCGAGAACGTCGATCACCGCGCAGATCTGTATTCGCTGGGCGTGATCCTGTTCGAAATGATCGCCGGGCGCCGCCCCGCCGACGGCGACGACGTGGAAGCGATCGTCGCGTCCGTGGTCTCGGGCAACGTGCGCCGCCTCGCGAATCTGGAGCCCGGCCTGTCACCGGGGCTGATCGCGATCGTCGAGCGGGCGCTGGCGCCCGACCGTGAACAGCGCTGGGGCAGCGCCCACGAGATGCGCTTGGCACTGGCACCCTTTGCCGGAGCGCTCAGCTATGCCGGTCGGATCGCCGCGAGCCCCGAGCCGGTGCATCCCTCGCCTTCGAACGCTCCGCCCGCCTTCGTGCACGCGCCCGGTACGCCAGCGGCCGCAGCCACGCCGGCGCAGTACGGCGGGCAGACTGGGCCACTGCAAGCGTTCGAGCCCGTGGGCAGCATGCCGAAGACGCTGCCACCCAGCATGGATCCTGGCACGATCAACTTCAAAGGCAGCACTCAAGAGGTCTCGGACCAAGCGGTGCTCGAGGCCATGCGCCAGAGCGCGTTGCCCGGTAATTTGCCGCCCGCCAACTTCGGCTATCAGCAACACGCGGGCTCGGCGCCCGGCGCGCCAGCGCCGCACCGTCGCCGCTCGCGCGCCGGGCTTTGGGTCGGGCTCAGCTTGCTGATCTTGCTCGGGTTGGGCGGCGCGGCGGTCGCAGCCGTGTTCTACGAACAGCACCAGCAAGACACGAGCGTGCCGCCGCTGGTGCTCGACACCCCGACGCCCGAGACGACCGTGAGCCCCCTGATCGACGCAGGCTCGGCGACACATTTTCCGACGACGAGCCCAACGACCATCGCCGTCACGCCCGGCCGCACGACTGCCACACCCATCGGCACGCCCACGAGCACGCCCCGCCCAGCCGACGCCGGCGCGCCGGCCACGGCTGCTGACGCGGGGCGCAACACGTTCCCGTTTCCGTTTCCGCTCCCGAGTACTCTGCCGCCGTTGCCCAGCAATTTTCCGCCGCTTCCGAAGACTTTTCCGACTGCGTTTCCGAGCGTTCTGCCGCCGGGTTTCCCAGTGTTCCCAGGATTTCCATTGGGCGCACAGGCCAAGCCCGACGGCGGTAAGTAATGCTGCAACACACGTTGGAAACAGGAATGAAAGGCGCTCGTCTTTTGCCCGCGCTAAGGTGGTCCCGTGTCTACTTCCCCCGATGATTCCGCCGAGGTGCAAGCGTTCGCGGCCTCCTTGCCCGAGAGCTATCGCCGAAACTTCGATCAGGCTGCGATCGCTGCGCATACCAAGATAGCGCGCGAACGCGAGTCAGCCTCGGCCAACGTCGGTACTTTCAATTCGAGTCGCGTGCCCGGCTCTGCCGTCGTCGTGTGTGCCGACGATCGCCCGGGCTTGCTCGCCACGATCAGCGCGGCCCTCGTGCTGTGCGGCCTCGACGTGATCGAGGCCGAGGCCTACACGCGCCGTGTCGATGAACGCCCGAACGAAGCGGTCGACGTATTTTGGGTGCGCCACGAGAAAGAGCAGCAGCGCAAGCTGCGCGTGAGCAAAGAAGAGATCGAGCTCCTGCGCACCACGCTGAATGGCCTGCTCGACGGTCGGCTCGAGCGCCGCCGCGATCCGAGCGTTCGCCCGCCGCCCACGCCCTCCGCATCCGAAACCGTCGTGCGCTTCATCGAGGGTGAAGACGGCGTGTTCAGCACCCTCGAAGTCGAAACGGGGGATCGCTCGGGCCTGCTGCTCGCGCTCGCTCAAGCCTTGTTTCAGCAGCGCGTGCAAATCATCGGCTCGCAAGTGAAGACGACGGGCACGCGCGTGTTCGATCGCTTTCACATCGTCGAGTTCGACAACTCGCCGATCAGCTCGGCGCGTCGCCTCGAGATCCAGGTCGCGGTGATCTCCGCGGTCGATCCGGTGGGCGAGGCGATGCCCGCGTCACAGCAGCTCTAAGAACGCGACCAAATCGCGCGCCTGCTGCGCGTCGAACGCGTGGAGCCCGGCGTCGTCGGGTGCCTGCGCGTGGAAGAAGCGTTGCTCGTCGAAACGGGCGCCGCTCGTCACGTCGAGCAGGGTGTGGGCCGAGCCATTGGTGAAGTACGGCCATTTGACGTACAGCCGGCGCAGCGACGGCACACGCGCGCCGAGCTCGTGGACGTAGGGCGTCACCCCCGTCTTTCTGTAATCGGAGCTCGCCCAAACCAGCGCGCCCTCGGCCGAGAAAATTGCCGGCGGCCAGGCCTCGAACGCGACGGCGGTCTGCGGGCGATCGCTCTCCAGCCGCGGCGCGTGGCAGCTCGCGCAGTGATCGCGGAACAGTGCGGCGCCGCGCTGCTCGGAGTCGTCGAAGTGATCGCGACCGACCACCGCGGGGTTGGTCGCGTGAGAGAAGCGCATCAAGAACGCCATCAGCGCGCGGCGCAGCGCTTCGGGCTCGAGCTGCGTCTCTTGTACGCCGAGCGCTGCCAGCCACGGGAAGTCGTCGCGGCGCAGGCTGAACCACGGATCGGTACCGCTGCCCTTGCCGGCCACGCGGAACTCGTGATGCGACACGGTAGCCAGATCGGCGTCGAGCGCGCGCGAGAAGTGCGGCCGATTGTTGAACAGACCGCGCAGCGGCTTGGTCGTCGCGTGCACGTCTTCGCGCCCCGTGTAGTGCACGCGGCCGTCGACATAGCCCTCGAAGTGACAGGTCTCGCAACTGAAGCGGCTGCCCTTCCCTTCGCTGCTGTTCGACGGCGCCATCAACGTGGTGAAGAACAGCGCTTCGCCGAGCCGCTCTTGGACGCTGGCGCGTGGTGCTTCAGGGGCCTCGACCAAGCTGAGAGCCCCGAGCTTGCCGGGCGTGCCGCCGACGGGCCGCAGCAGCCAGCCATCGAACAAGGGATCGGCTAGCGCGATCGCGCCCGAGGGCAGGCGCAAGCTCGCGCTCACTCCCGGGAACGAAGGCTCGCCCTGAGCGCGAGGCGGCGCGTTGCCCGAAACGCCGAAGAACAGCTCGACCGTGTGGTCACTGCCGTAGCTGGGAATGAACAGGCGCGCGTGCTCGCCCGTGAGCGCGAGCAGCGGCGCCTTGGGCGTGACGACGCCCAGCTCGGACACGTTCAGGCGAAAGCGTTCTCGGACCTCACCGACTCGTGGCACCAGCGAGACGAACGCGAACGAATCGATGTAGCCGAACGTGCCGTCGGCGCGGTCGAGCGGGTGATCTTCGACGCCTGTCGCAGCCACCAGCAATTCGCCGTTCGCAGTCAGCGCGGCATCGAAGCCCCAGATCGGGCCGTCGTGTTGCAGGCGCGCGCGCTCTTCGACCAGACGCCCTTGCTCGTCCAAGCGCTCGATGAGCAGCGCGTGATCGAGCAGCGCATCGACGATCAGGTAGCTGCCGTAGCGGCGCAGCAGGAATGCGCCATGCCCAACCACGCGCGCCTCGAGCAGCGAGTTTTCGGTGCGTTTCGGGTCCAGAGTGAGCAGCTGGGTGCCGAGCACGTCGAGCGCGTACAGCAGGCCGGTAGGGCCCGCGGCGAGCGCGCGCACGCCGAGCACGCCGGGCAGCGACAGCTCACCCGCGCGCGTCAACCGACGGCCGTCGAAGTGGAAGCGGGTCAGCGTGTGCGTCGTTTCTCCGCCGACCCAGCACTCGCCATCGGCCGCCACTGCAACGGTGACCGCGCCGCCCGGCAGCGCAATGCGCTGCAACTCTTTCAGAGAGGTGTCGAGCAGCACGATCGCGGATGCGCCGCGCAGCACGCCGACCAAGTGCGCCGCGTCGAGCGCGGCCAGCGCGTACGGATCGGCGCCGTGCGTGCGATTCGCGGGCGGCAAATGTAGAAAATCCGTGGCGCGCCGTTGCTGGGTCTCGAACTGCTCGAGCCGCCCGCGTGCGATGGAGATGAGATCAGCCGGCTCGGGGGTATCGTGCAGGGCCGTTGCGGAGGCGGCGGAGGCGGCCGCGTGGCTCGCAGTGCGAGGTGCAGTGCCGGGATGCGCGAGCATGCGCCGCGCACTGAACGCCCCCCCGATCACGAACGAGCACGCGGCTCCGGCGAGCACGAGTCGGGACCAGCGCACGCCCGGACGCTAACCGGCTTCTCCGTTTGAGACGAACCGATTCTCAGTTCTGGCTTTTGCCCCAATTTGGCCAAACTGGGCCTACGGCAAACACTCGCGATTTCAGGCACTTGCGGTGGTGTGCGCGCTTTTCGGAGGCCGGCACGGTCCCTGCAAACTAGGCCTCTCGTGAGCTCAACCATCGTCAAACCGAACGACACAGTGCAGGCCCAAGTGGAGGCGCTCACCGCGGTCGCAAAGAAACTCAACAGCGAAGGCAAAGAGGCGCAGGCGCTGGAGGCGTACACGATCGCCGCGGGCTTGATGCTCGGTGCGCCCTGGCTGCAGCACCGCACGGCCGAGCTGGCGCGCAAGCTGAAGCAGCCCGACGTGGCCGCGCTGCACTACCGACGCGCCGCAGCCGCCTTCATTCGCGCGGGCTTCCCCAAGCGTGCGCTGGCCCCGCTGCGCACGGCTTGGCAAGTGAGCGTCGCGCTGCTGCCGGCCGACCCGAGCGCGTTCATCACCATCACCCTGGAGCTCGCCAACGTGCAGCGCGAGCTGGGCTTCGCGAGTGATGCGAAGCTCAGCCTGGCGAACTCGAACCAAGCATTGAAGGCCGCAGGCTGCACCGACCGCGTGCCGAGCGGCGGCGAGTTCGAGCTGCGCAAGAGCGCTCCGCCGCCCAACGCCGATGGCAGCCAACCCCCGGAGAGCGGCATCAAAACCAGCAATTCCTCGCCGCCCGGTGCCGTGCTGTCACGCCTGCAGGGCGCCGTGAAGCCCTGAGCGCGTCCGCTCGACTTTGAGCGGCGCGGCGGGCAAGCTCGGGCGCGATGGCCCCTTCCGCTTTCGATGACGTCGTCGAGTCCGTGCGCGCGGCGCTGAACGCGAAGCGTGGCGAGGCAGCGACGCGCATCGCCGCCATCGAGGCTGCGCTGCGCGGCTACGAACGCGCGCTCGAGTACGAGATCGCCGAGTCGTTCGCGAGCGAGCATCAGCTGAAGCAGCCAGCGCGAGCCGAGCGCGCGGCCGAGGCCGCACAAAAGCTGGCCCGCGCCGTAGCGAGCCTGCCCGAGCTCGCGGCCGTGAAGCGCGCTCCGGCCAAAGAGCTCGCGACCGAGCCGGAAGAAGAGAGCGAACCCGCGCCGTCCAAGCGACGCGCTTCGGGCGGCAAGCTCGTGATCATCGGCGCGCTCGCCGGCCGCGACAAGTCGAGCTCAGTGCCACCCGAGCAAGCTGCCGACGCCGAGTGGATCGACATCGAGCGCGACGGCGCGCATGCGGTCGGCAATCTGCCGCAGCGCATCCGCCAAGGGCGCGTCGCCGGGATCGTGATTTTGGATCGCGTGGTCTCGCACAAGCACACCGATCCGGTCGTCTCCGCCGCCCGCGAGGCGAAGATACCGGTGGTGTTCGCGGGCCAAGGCGGCAAAGCCTCCCTGGCCCGTGCGCTGGCGCAGCTCGCCGAGATGCAACGCGAGCGCGCCTAACCGAGCGCGGCGCTCAGCGCGCCTTGCGTCGGCGCGCCAGGAACACGCCGAGCCCCAGGGCACCCAGCGCGAGTCCGCCGAGCGCGCCGGTATCACCGGGCGCCGTGCGACACGAACAACCGCCGCCTTCGAGCACGCCGTTGTTGCTCACGCCACCTGCGCCGAGGCCCACTCCGCCGCCGGCTGCCCCGCCGCTGGGCGCGCCAGCGTCACCGCCGCTGCCGGCCATGCCGCCCACGCCACCGTCGACCGGGAAGTCGTCCGCCGGATCGTTGGGGTCGGTCTCGTCGCCATCGACCAGGCCGTTGTGGTTCAGATCTTCGTCGCCGTCTTTGACGCCGCCGTGATCGGTGTCCGCGACCAGGGGGCTCGTGCGCGTGGTGCCGTTGTCGGCGTCCGCGATGCAGCTCATCGCGGTCTTGTCGGTGGCCGGATTCTCGCAGTCTTTGCCGAGCTCGGTGCCGTCGAACAAGCCATCGTTGTCGCTGTCCGGGTCGAGCGCGTTGATCTTGCCGTCGCCGTCGCTGTCGTCACCGGGGTTCGGCTCTGCACCGTCGAGCACGCCGTCGTTGTCGCTGTCGGCGTCTTCCGGGTCGGTACCGAGCGCGACCTCGGCTTCGTCGCTCAGGCCGTCGTTGTCGTGGTCGTGGATGGTCTTGTCGTCAGCGCCATGACCGAGCGTCGGATTGGTCTCGTTCATGTCGACGACGCCGTTGTGATTGAAGTCCTCCGAGCCGTCCTTCACGCCGCCGTGATCGGTGTCAGGATCGAGGGGGCTCGTCAGCGTGGCGCCCGAGTCGGAGTCGGCGATGCAGTGGCCGAGCTTGACGTTGGTCGCAGGCGAAGCGCAGCCTTTGCCGGATTCGGTGCCGTCGAACAGCGCGTCGTTGTCGCTATCGACGTCGAGCACGTTCTTCAGCCCGTCGCCATCGGTGTCGTCCGAGGGGTTCGCTTCGCTGCCGTCGAGCACGCCGTCGTCGTCGCTGTCGGCGTCCTTCGGATTGCTGCCCAAGAACTTCTCCAGGCCGTCGCTGAGCCCGTCCTTGTCCGTGTCGGTCACGGTCTTGTCGTCGTCGGCGTGGCCCGCGCTGGGGTCCGTCTCGCCGGGATCGATCGCGCCGTCGAGGTTGAAGTCTTCCGAGCCGTCGCTGACGCCGCCGTCATCGGTGTCCGGATCGAGCGGATCGGTCTTGGTCTTGCCTTTGTCCGCGTCAGCCCGGCAGTGGCCGAGGCTCGCTTGGGTGTCTTTGTTCGAGCAATCGAGGCCGAGCTCGGTGCCGTCGAACAAGCCGTCGTTGTCGCTGTCCGGATCGAGCGCGTTGATCAGGCCGTCGCCGTCGGT
>OUNO010043053.1_pt1 | contig 13085 bp, 10 predicted proteins | sample 1779811 | NCBI WGS metagenome assembly OUNO01 (sample SAMEA3914804, study PRJEB12502) | metagenome | biome: forest; material: soil | place: Canada | collected 2010-06-25 | depth 0.3 m | reverse complement strand
GCGGTCGTGGCCGCGATGGGCGAACCGGCCGTCCCGGCCGAGCGAGTGCGCTACTGGGTCAATCTGGCGGAGGAGGCGGGCAAGGACCTCCAAGACGTCATTCCACACGCCCCCCAGGACTTTCCAACATTTCGGCGCTTCATGGTAAGCGCGCTTGGCGTGTCCGCATCGACCGCAGAGCGATACTGGGCCTGGGCGGTGATCGCCCAGCGCTCAGTCCGTTTGAAGCTCGGCCTTGCCCTATATGACGCTTATCGTGGGATCCTGGTGAATCCGTACGCGGCGCAAACGGCCAACTTTGACCGCCGGGCTGAGGTGAAGTCCGTCCTTGCCGCGGCCGAGAGCTTTGTCGCCCTGGTGCAGAGCACAAGGAACTTCCGCGGATGACAGACGGCCTCACCTTGGCCGCCTTGGCGGCAATCGATCCCGAGCTGAAGGAAGCCGTCTGCGACGCGCTCGTGAACCTGACTGTGAGGCGGGTGAGCGGCAGCGATGATGAGGGGCGAACCATCTTCGGGCGGTCACCGCGGCGGGCAATCTTCTCCGGCCAGCTGCTTCCGCGCTTTGATGAGGCCGGGCAGGAAGATGAGACCTCGGACATTCGTATCGCGGCGTTGGGTCTCGACTTCTCGATGCACGCGGGAGTGATCGGCGAGTGTACGGCGCATCCGCAGTTCTCGGTCTACGTCCGTGTCCTACCGACCTGGGTGGATCTTCAGGACCCCAGACGTGGCATCGACATCGACTTCAAGCTCAATCGCGTTGTCCAGGATGGAATCGATGCGACCATTCGAGCCCGCCGCGACCAGCTCTTTGCAGAACGCGACGTCGACCGCCCGAGCTGGCGCGACCTAACCGAAGCTGCGCGGGCAGAGGTCCGGCGCGTGCGCTCGGAAATTCAAGAGACTGTCCGCCTGGAAGCCTACGCAGCCCAGGGCATCCGCCTGGAGCGGGGTGACGGTGCGACCGTCGGCGTTGAGGAAGAAGGACCCGATCAGGAGGGGGCGGGCGCCCCCGAGCCAGATGCGCAGCTCGGGGGCGAAATCGATGATGGCGCCGCGCCGCGGCCACCAATCGCCGCACTTCTCAGGCAGGGTCGGCTGGTCCCCTTCGCCCTGATCGAGCCCGCCCCAATTCCTGGCAAATGGGTGCGTATTGATCTCGATCTTCCTGTGGCTTCCTGGCCGGCAAGCGCCACTGATGCCGAACTCCAGGCGCTTGAGGCCGCCTACAACGCGGAGCTCCGTCAGGCCGCAACGGCACAGGTGGCTACCTGGCTGGCATCAGATGAGGGACAGCGCCAAGTTTGGCGAAATGCGACCATCCGGCCTGAGCATGTGCAGGACGAGGCCGCATTCGAAGCCTATCTCGCGGGCGTCCGCGCACTTCCGATCCAGGTGAACGATGTGTCCCCGGATTTCACTCGGCTGACGCTGAAGGTCGAACGTCAACCGGACTTTCTCGATCCGGCGACCCTCTCGGTGAGAGTGACCCTCGATAACCAGGCGCCGGAGTTGAATGCGCGCGCAGCCCTTTCGCGCTGCAACGCCCTCTTCGCATCGAGCCTGTCCGTCTCGCTGCCCACGGCCGCCCATCAGCCGCTTCGACTGGACCGGGTCGAACCGTCGTATCGCTTTCGCCATTTCCTCGACTATCCCGCCATCGGCTTGAATTGTGGTGTCGTCGCTAACGAAGCTGGCGGGACGACTAGGCTGACCACGACTTGGTCGCCTCGTTTCATTCAACCGCGCATCGTTCCCCGGGCGATTGATCTGCCCACACAGTTCGCCCGATTGGCGGATCCAAATTTCGACGTCGAAGATCTATTAGACCTGCCGCGGCTGTACGGAGAGTGGGTTACAGCCAACGTCGGCAGTCTCGCCGGGCAGGTGCGGGCCGGACTAAACGCTGAAGATGCTGACATCGAGTCGCGGCGCTTAGCGACCGACGAAGCGGGTCAGCGCGCCGAGGCCAACTACATCCGGCGTGGGGTCCAGTTGCTGGTGGAGTCCCAGGCCGCTGCCCGCCAACTAGCCGGCGGCGCGTCGCCAGCCAGGGCCGCTGAATTGACGGCCCGCGCCGCGCCGTGGCGAGCCTGGACGCTCGTCAATCGATCGTTCTTGCAGCGCGACGGGGGAAGCGCCACCAGAGGCTGGCGGCTCTTCCAGCTCGCCTTCATCCTGGCGCACATCCCGAGCCTGGCGTCACGGATGCCGGAGTATCGCGCCTTCTATGACCAGGTTCTGGACGAGGACAGCGTCAGCCTCCTCTACTTCCCGACAGGCGGCGGCAAATCGGAGGCGTTCTACGGGACGCTGCTGTTCGGGCTCTTCCTAGACCGGCTCCGCGGGAAAGATCGCGGCGTCACGGCGATGATCCGTTATCCGCTGCGCTTGCTCACCCTTCAACAGGCCCAGCGTCTCTTGAAGCTGCTTGTGCATACCGAGGTCGTGCGGAAGGCGGAGCACATCGGCCGCTGGCCCTTTGAAATAGGATTTTGGGTCGGCGCCTCCAACACGCCAAACCATTACTCCGCCATCACAGCGGAAGTGCCCTTGTCCACAGACGACGATTTTCCGGATGATAGACCGCTCGAAGAACCCGGTGCTGAGGGCCAAACCTGGGCCAATCGGGCCCGCAAATATCGCGACCTGAGAGCAGCATACAACAAGGTCCCATCATGTCCTTGCTGTGGGGAGGCCACAGGACTGCGCCGATATGAGGTGGAGGGTGCAACCGCGCGTCGGCTGGCCATCATCTGCTTTAATGACGCCTGCAGGTGGAACCAGTCGCATGGCCACCGCGAGCCGCTACCATTCCTTTTGACCGACGACACCATCTACGCTCGCGCGCCGGCCGTGGTCCTGGGAACTGTCGACAAGCTCGCGATGCTGGGTCAGCACACCGAAACGATCACCAAGGTGATTGGCATGTTCGGGATGGCGAGGTGGGTAGGTCCGACAGGTCATCTCTATTCGCCGCGTCGGATCGATGATCTGCGCGCCGGGCCGGCCGCCTCTGGCTATGAATCGGTTTTCCCGGCCTACAGGGGCGGTCGGCAGGTGTTTGTCGATCCGTTCCCATCGCTCATCATTCAGGACGAAGCTCACCTGCTCGAGGAGAGCCTCGGTACGTTCAGCGGCTTGTTCGATACGCTGTTGGAGCACGTCTTTTCGGAGCTGGCGGCTGCGGTCGGCGTAGATCTACACGTCGCGCGGCGGTGGACCGGCGATGAGTGGGGCGCGCCCCGCACGCCCAAGATCATTGCGGCGACGGCGACGATCTCCAATCCAGACCGGCAGATCGAAGTGCTCTATCAGCGACGGGCGCTTCGGTTTCCGTATCCCGGACCTGACATCTACCATTCCTTCTTTGCCGAACCGGCGCCGCCACCGGCAGCCAATGTCGATCGCCCGGCGCTCGCGCGAGAACTCGCCCCCGCCCTTGCGCCCGAAGCGACTGCGCCATGGATGCGGCTATACGTTTCTCTGATGACTAACGACGCCACCCACACGGTGACGTCGGTCCATGTTCTGGGCACCTTCCACGCCATCATTGCAGGCCTTTGGCGGGGTCTCCTTGAGACCGGCTCTCGTCTCACAACCGTTGCGGCGCTCCGAGCGGCAATTGGACCTGGTCGCGATGGCGATTGGCGGCGAGCCGCCATCGATCGGGCGACCGCGGACGGCCGCCTCGATGATCTTATTGCGGTCGTAGACCTGCACCGGATCGCGCTGGCCTATGTGACCAACAAGAAGGGTGGCGACCAAATCATGGACGCCCTCGACGCCGCGGTGCGGCATAGCCATCGCGCCGCTGGCATTCCGATGGATCGATTCGACAGCCGCCTGATCTCAGGCGGGATCGACATGAAACAGATTCAACGGGTGATGGAAGACGCCGAGACATCCTTCGCGGGCGCGCCATATCCGGCCATCGACGCCACGGTGCGTAATATCGTAGCGACCTCCGCGATCAGCCACGGCGTCGACGTGGACCGCTTTAACAGCATGTTTTTCGCCGGCCTTCCGTCGGACATCGCGGAATATATTCAGGCCTCAAGCCGCGTTGGGCGGAGCCACGTTGGCTTTGTGATGTTGCTGCCGACGCCGCAAAATCGCCGGGACCGGTATGTCGTCGAGACCCACGACATCTTCCATCGATTCCTTGAGCGCATGATCGCCCCCCCAGCGGTCGAACGCTGGGCGGAGAACGCGATCCGAAGGGTTCTAGCGTCGTTCGTCCAGGCGTGGGCCATGACCCGAGAGGCTTGCGACTTTGCCCGCCGGTCCGACCAGACCAAGGATATGACCCCAGCCTATGACGTCGTCAGCCGCTTGGGCGCGATGGCCCGCCGCGAGCCGGTCCAGTTTCCCGACGAAGTCGGCGAGTTCATCCTGCAGGCGATTGGGTTTGCCGGGCGGGGCAGGGACGCCGTTGGGCGCCCGAGCCACGCCGAGCACTACAGAGCTTTGGTCGATAGGGAGTCGCACGACTTCTCGACCGCGATGCAGCGACAGGAAACGGCTAGCCGGATCATGGAGTATTGGAAGGATGTCGCGCCTGTCTTCAAGCAGCCGATGACCTCGCTGCGCGATGTAGATGAGGCGGGGTACATCGTGGCGGCCGCTTACGATCCGGGATCTCGCGGCAACAACACACGCGTCGATCGCGCTGCGCTTGCCAGAGTGATGAAGGCCATCCGTAGCCAACGGGGCGATGGAGCGGAGACCGACGCCGAGCGGGACGGAGATACAGCTTGAGCCGCCCCCCATCAGATTCAAATCAGCGCCCCGGTTGGCGCGAGTCTCGCCGCCCCGCGCGATTCGGTGGACAGGACAACGCCATCGACGACAGCAGCGAACCGCCGATGATGTCGCGCTCGCGTGTGCAGCTCGCCACATCCTACGCCCCGGGGGTCTTACTGACGTGGGAGGGCGGAAAGGGAATCTGCAAATCAGTTCCCATCTCCCAGGACCTCGTTGTGGAACCCACGACCCGTCGCCTGATCTTCGACAGCATCGCCGAGTTTGTTGAGAACTGGCAGACTCGGGCGCTGGCCGCGCGGCCTGCGGGCGAGGTGCCGCCTATCCTGGCGCTCGACAGTGCGTTTTACGACGCCCGCACTGGCGCCGTGACGATCGATCAGCAGCACTTCCAGACAACAGACCCAAGCAGGATCGGCTATGTCCCGTACCCACTGGTCTATCAGTGTGGCGTCTGCGGCAAGATCCGTGAATACCTGAACGTCGAGGAACAGAGCCGGAGTCCGCTGCCCCGCCGGTGTGGTGACCATACGGCCCGCTGGTCGCAGGTGGACGTGGTCTATGCGCACTGGTCCGGGAACCTGGAGCCGCTGAGCCCGTCGTCGTATCGCTACGACACTGCTAGCTCGGAAGTCCGACGGATCGATGTCTGCAAATGCGGCTCTCGCAATTTCACCCTGCACAACAAGGCGCCGATTTTCTCCGAATGGCGCTTTGTCTGTGACGACTGCGGCGTGCGCCGCGACCTGAAGAGGCAGGACCGCGATACCTACGAGCAGCTGGAGACGGACCGCCTTGCAGGCGGCCGCCAATATGAATTCATCGAAGTCGACATGCTGCCGGTGTCCTACAGGGCGAACTCGGCCTTCTACCCGCAGCGTAGCAGCTTCATCGAATTCAGGACCTCCGATGTCGTTGACTTGCTCATGGACACCCGGCGTGGCGATCTGACACGTCGGCTGGCCCGAATCTACGATATCCCCTTCGCGGAGCCGTCCGACGACGAGATCGAAGCCGCCCTTCGCGCGCTCGGCCGCGACGTCGAATGGGACGAGTACCAGAGCATGGACGACGTGGCGCGCGGGGCTGAAGCCCGCGGGCAGGTCGACCGGGCCCGGAAGTGGCGCGACGACATGCATGCCATGCGCGAGACTTGGTACGACACGGGGGTCATCCCGCGGGGCCAGGTGCAGAGCCCGTTATTGGGCCGGGCCGTCGCAGCGCGCACCGATTGGGCGCGCCGGTACGATCCGATCCGGTTGGCGATTCAGCACGACGCATTCATCACCGAGCACATCGCCGAACGCCTACCCATCCACCAGGCCGTCGACGTTCGCTCGCCTGATGCCGAGCTTTCCGACGTCGCCTCGGACCCTGCCGGACTCGAACGCTACAGGGCTACGCTGGACGGCCTGCTGAGGCCGATGGGCATCGAGCGGCTTGTCCTCATCCGCGGTCTCCCGATCTGCGAGTTCAGCTTCGGCTATTCGCGGGTCTCCTCGGGCCCCATTCATCACAGGGAGTCCCAGGGCCGTTCCGTGGCCATGCCAGTGAGGTTGAAGGCGTTTGACGCCCTGCCAACGAATGCTGGTCGCAAGCATCCCGTCTACGTCACTCAGCAGAAAAACGAGGCGCTCTACTTCAAGCTCAACGAGGACCGAGTTCGGCGCTGGCTTGTCGCGAACGGCGTGCCCAATGTTCCGCCTGAGGGGCAAACCGTTGGTCAGGCGTTCATCGAGGGCTACACCGACTTCGGTCCCTTCATGGAGGCCTACAAAGACCGCGAGCGCGGCGTCGGCACCCCTAGAACGCTGCAATCGTACGTGTACTTGCTGCTGCACAGTCTTTCGCACCAATTGGTCCATTCCCTCGCCGACGTCTCTGGTCTCGATCGCGATGGCCTCGGAGAGCACCTCTTTCCGGCCGACTTGGCGTTTGTGCTCTACCGCAAAGGCATGACGCCCGACCTGGGCAACGTCTCTGCCATGTGGCGCAACCACTCTGCAGACTTCCTGCGGCGGGCGCTGGATCCCAGGCTCCTACGCTGCGGCTCAGGAAGCCTGTGCGACGCCCGCGGGGGCGCCTGCCCGGCCTGCATTATGGTCAGCGAAGTGACCTGCATCGCGTCTAATCAGTTGCTATCCAGGGCGGCGTTGCGAGGCGGTCCGGCTCCGACGTGGGAAGCAGCGACGGCGCCGGCAATGATCGGGTTTTTCGATCCTGAGCTTGCAAGGTGAAGGCCGACAACCTGATCTCGCCCAAAGCGACGGCGCGTTTCGTCGTGACCCTGCCGCCGGGTCAGAGCCGGGGCGCGGATGCACTTGCCGCCACCGCCGGCGCCGCGATTACGACCCTGACGGACACGCAGGATGCGTTCCTACACCTGGCTCGCCGGGCTCGCGAACGTCGCGCCGCCGCCGGGCAACCTAAGCGCTACTTTAGAGGGCGGTTATGAAGTGGCTTCGGGGATTAGGCGGCGGCATTGGCGCGCTGCTGGGGCTTGCGTTTGCATTGCTCAGCATGGCGATAGGTCTGACCCTGCTGTTCGCTCCAGGCAGGTTCATTCGCATATTGGAATTCATCGGCCCGTTCCTAACGAGCGCTGTCGTAATCGGCCTAGTTGTCAGCCTGTTCGTCGGCTTGCCCTTGCTGATCTGGCGTAAAACGCGCGGCGCAAGCGAAGTGATATTCCAGTTCACCGCCTGGGGTCTTGGAACGCTGACTTGGATGGTCAGCGTGGTGTCGATCTACCATATCTGGGGTGGGTTCATGACCATCGTGGGCGTGGTGACTGGCCCGCTCATTCTGCCCCTCGTGATCATTGCCACGCTCACCGCCGCCAAGTGGAGCGTGCTTTGGACCATCATCGGATCGGCCGTGATTTGGCTAATGCTGATCGCTGGAGCGACCTTCGCTTCAAGCAACCGCTATCGCAAGTAGGCAACATGGACGCGAACGAATTCGAGCTGCCCGCTGAGATCACGGACCTGCTCATAGCCAGGAACAAGCTGCGCGAGCGCTATCAGGCCGCCGGGCTTACGTTCACCCTGGACGGCAACTTGGTCGGGGACATTGGCGAGGCCATCGCTGCTGAACTGTTTGGGATTAAGCTGGGTGCCAAGTGTGGCGCGGGCATTGATGGACATGCGCCGGATGGGCGCACGGTTCAGGTCAAGGCCAGTGGATCGAACCTTGGACCGGCGTTCCGCTTCATCGAAACGAGGGCCGACCATCTGTTGTTTTTCAACTTCGATTTCGAAGCCTGCAAGGGCACGGTGACGTTCAACGGACCCGAGCAGATCGCCATCGCAAAACTCCCTGAGGTCTGGAAGAATCAACGCTCGGTCACATTGACTGGCATACGGCGCGCAAACGAGACGGTCAGCGATGCCGACCGTTTGCCGCTCCTCCAAGTCTGACATGGAGAAACCTCGGTACGCGGACTAAGCGCGCACCGGGACCTGTCCGCAACGGGTCGTCATCGCCGGCAGGCGCCAGTTCAAAGGGGCGAGTTTCTGAAGCCGACCTTGAGTCTGCTCCTGGCGCCAGAAGGGCTATTCATAGCCGTCGCGCACGTCGGTGTGGTTGCAGCGCGGGCAGTGAAGTGAACCGGTGGCTCGTCGCTCGTCGCTCGTCGCGCGCCCGCCGGGATTCTTCCGGAGTGAGGACTTCGGCTTCGAACCGCTCCCCGCAGTTGTTGCAGCGGAACCGGCGCCGCTCAGTCATATTCCACCCCGGCGCGTTCCACGAACTGGTTCCAAAGCCATTCGGCCGCCTGCCTGCCTGACAGTTTCGGTGCTTCGTTGCGGCTGCCCCATAGATTATCCGTGATGAGGAAGAGGTTGTACTCGTCGGCATCAACGCGGATTCCGCCATTCGAGCTGTTACCACTGGCGTGGCGCTCGTAGACGTAACTGATGTCGCCCAGCATGCGCTGTCCTTTGCCGTTGTGGACAGTGATGTGTGCTTCACGGTGATTGCGCGAGGCCCGGTTCACCAACGAGCAGGTGAACGCTGTGGGCGACATTTCCTCAAAGCTAGTGCGCAGGTCGTCGCTCGCCTGAGCCAGTTCGGTGGCGGCAGCGCGGAAATAGTCCCGCAGCGTGGCAAAGGCCTCATCCGCGAATGCGGCCCGCTCGATCGTGTCGAAATCCCGTTTCAGCTTCACGCGCCGGGGAGCGTTGCCTTCAACTGTCGTGGCGGCAGGGGCACTCCGCACGGGCGGTGAAGTGGTAAGGCGACGTAGGCCGGTGACGATGTCGAGGTAGGCGTTGTTGGCGTTGGTCCATTCCGAGACAGGCTTGCCCTCTTTTGGAAGGGCCATGAATTGACGGAACGGCGTTGCAAGCCAGTCGCAGGGCTCGATGATGACCGGGACGATCCGAAGCTTGTCCGCCTGCGCAAGTGCCAGCGCGTGCTCGAATTCCTTTTCGTAGCAATAGTTGGACGCCAGATAATCTGGACTGAGCAAGGCTAGGAACAGATCGCTGCTCTCAAGCTCCGATCGGATCGCCTCGTCCAGTACCGCGCCGGGCAGAATGGCGTGATCGAACCACGCGCTAATCGCTTGATCGCGTTGCAGAATTGCGAGATGTTTGTGAAGCCGCTCGAGCGCCTTCTCGTCTGCATGCGAATACGAAATGAAGGCGCGCATCGCCATGAACTCTCCTGTCTGGGCTCGCCGACAATGCGGGAATCTCGTCCGACAGACAAGAAAAGTTCATCCTATGTTCCAGCGTTGCTCCGATAGATGGAGAATTGCCAGCTCCACCCGGAAAAGGGGCGGGCAGCCGCTCGGCGAGCCCACACCCCACTCTCGCTAAGCGCGGGTTGGGTCACTGGAACCGTTGCGGTCAATGTCCAACTAAGGTCGATCTCGCCAGTCTGCCTCGCGCGCTGAATGTGTTGTTCTTGGAGGGGTGCCAACGGCGGCAACTGGCGCTCTTACTCCGGCTGCCGATCTTCTGCAGACGTCTGATCGTAGGAGTTTGAGCTGTACATTACTCGCGCGCGCAGAACATAGCGGCGATACCAACGCGCCGCGCGGCTGTTTGACGACATGCTCCACATCATCAGCCGACCCGTTGTACGACTGTAGACCCAGGACCGCAGACGTCGATGTAGCGGCACCTCAAGCCATCGAGCCAGCACCGCCGGGTCGCCCGGCGACTCGGTGCCCCCTCGTGCGGCAATCACCGACGCCAGAGATTTGCATCTATTCTTCAAGGTTGCGACTGCACCACGATAGGAAGCGATCGCCCCATCCGGGTTGCCATCCGGGATCTCGCGGACAAACTCCAAAGCCCGTGAAATGTCGGCACTTGCCGAGATCAGGGCGCTGAGCGCCGCGGCGGGCAACCCACCTCGCTCTTCGGCGCGTATCATGCCGTCGCGCGCGTGGCGGAGGGCGCTGTTACTTTCCAGACGTTTGGCTATCCGGCTGGCACCCTCGCGGTTTTCGAAGCTCCTAGAAAACCGAGCAAGGTGATCATGTGCGTCGGCGATCAGGAAAAGCGCCACTTTCATCTGCTCGACTTCCTGAGCGCGCGCCATGCGGACTTCTGATCGGGCTAGGAACCAGGTCAGAAGGATGGCTGTAGTGGCGCCGATAGCCTGGGCCCACCCGGCTAGCCCGTCTTGGTCATTGAGCCAGCGCAAGAAAAGCGTAGCGTTGCCCGGCAGTCCATCCATTGCTCGCCGCCCCCAAGCGCGCACTACCGCCGCCTGAACGGCTCGAACGGTCCTGCAACGCTTGTCCGCGAAATAGCATGTAGGGGAGGACTGCAGGAATGGAGGTTAATTTCCCACAGCGACGCTACCCAATCCATGCCGAATGTTGGCGCGTGAATGTTCGACTTCGGGGCCTAAGCGAAGGTCCGCTCCTGGCACCCAAGCCCCCCCAGGGCGAGGCTAGAAGCGATGTAGCTGCGCGATACGCGACAGATCGCCCACAGCTAGGATCAGCGGGTTACCCGCCGGAACGGCGGTGAGATCGCCAGGGCCATTCTCCAGGGCGAGGTCGACGTTTTCGACCGCGAAGGCACCCTTGCGACCCACGACCATCCGGTACTCGGCCTGCCAGGACCAGGCTGGCGGCTTGATAAAGGCGACCTTTTCGGGGAGCGCCCAATCGCCGCCGGGGGCGACGGCAAGATCTCGATATTCGACAGGTCCCCGATAAACGTTTCGGCGATCCAGCTTCGACCGAAGGCGCACGCTACCCTTGGTCTTGGCAAGCAGAGCGTTGGCATCCCTGATCTCGATACAGAACGGAGTCTGAAACTTCTCAGCCAGAGCCTCCGACCGCTCCAGGCTCAAGCAGTAGACGAATATGTCTTCGGCGCGGACCGAGGCCCTGAATTTCCATCCGGGCGGCAGAGTAACGACCTCGCCCCCGGTCTTGGTCAGGGTAAGTCCCAGCTCAGGCTGGTAGCGAAGCTTTCCGTCGTCGGGATCGCCTCGGACCAACGCGTCCTCGTACCTTCTAAAATGAGCCAAGGACTGTAGATAGAGCTGCCCCCTTTCAATCAAGGCCTGCGCGAAGCGCTCTTCAGGAACATATTTGTAGATCGAGACCATCATCGCGACCGTGGCCCACGCGAGCCCTCAAGGCCAGCTTGGCCGATGAGATGCGCTCGGAAAAGTCCGCTCAAGGTCGTTCGTGGCTATCGCCACCGGCCGCTGAATGTCCGGAGTCTGGAGCGATCTCAAGTTCTGCTCATGGCGCGTATCAGACGTATAGCGCGTCACGCGACAGACCGATCGCTCCCGTAACGACCTTTCGGACAGTCCATTCTAGAAGTGACTCTGCGGATATCGGTTGGCCTGCACCGGACCAGCCTTGGCTGCGCTCACCTTTTCTCGCTATGCGACCGGCCCGCTGGAACACTTTAAAATATCGTGCGTCGCGCCAAAATCGGCTGGCGCAATGGCCTCGCTTGACGTGACGCAGCCATGTCATAGGAGTTTCGCTGACGCGACCCCAAGGCGGGAATCCGCCAAGCCTACATAGAGCAGCCACTGACCCTGGAACGCCACTAGGCCTTGAGCGAAGACGACATTCCCGACCTGTCCGGCGGCCTCCTCGGCTTGGATAGAGATGAGCGGTCGATCAGCGCGGGACATCAGCACCAAGGGGTCATTGCGGTCAAACCGCATGATCGCCGGCTGGTACGCGAAGGGCGGGACCGTCTCGTCGCCTTGAACCATGTGGTTGCCGCCGTTGTAGATCAACACCGCGCCGCTCGGCGTCAGCACGGCCGGTGGTCCAGCCTCGACCAACAGGCTGTCGAAGCCTTTCCTGCGCGGACCGGCCAGAGGGCGAAGCGCTTGCACGCCCTTCACGCGGTCCAGCGACCAATTTCCCATTGGGCCGCGCTGGGCCGGGTCCCAGGTCAGGTACTTGTCGGGCGCTGCGTCGATCTCGACCGGCGTCCACCGGATCAGGTTTTCTGACGAGGCGGCGTAGATCGAGCCTTCGCCCCAATACATCCAATACCGACCGTCGACCCTGGCCGCGACCAACCGATCGTCACGCAACTCGGTCAGGATGGCGCCGGCCTTGGTGGCGTCGCGCACATAGGGGCTGTCCGCGAAAGCTGCGCCATGCTTGGTCCAGGTCCGCAGGTCGGGCGAGGTCGCGACGAACAGGCAGCCGGCCTTTCCGTCGAAGGCGGTGTAGGTGCACACGAAGCCGCCGTCCGGCCCCTCGACCACCCGGGGATCCTCCAGGCCGCCCGGCCACTCCCAGGCCTGCCAGCGGTCCTCGTCGGGATAGAGCACCGGCTCGGGCTCAAGGTCGAAATGGACGCCGTCGGCGCTGGTCGCCAAGCCGATGCGCGAGACCCCGGCGTATCGGCCGACCTTGTCTTCGGCCCGCACGAGCAGGCAGACCTTGCCGTCATGGACGACGGCGGCGGCGTTGAATACGTCCTTGGCGGCCCAGGCGACCTTGGTCTTCGAAACCGGGCAGTCGAAGGTCGGGTCCTCACGCGCTTCCAGGATGCGGCTCGGCGCCGAGAACGGGCCGTCGAGGCCTAGCAGGTCAGGAGCGGTCATGCGGTCTCCAATGTCTTGGCGATCAGGAGCGCGCCCTCCAGGCCGGCGTCGGCCAAGGTCGGGGGCGCGATGAAGTCGGGTTCGCGGACGCGCGAGCTCAGGCCATAGGCGTCCAGGGCGCGGACGAACGCGGCGCGGATCTGGTCCAGCATGCCCGGCGCGCCGCCAACCCCGCCACCGACCAGGATCCGGTGCGGGGCCCAGGTCAGCACCAGGATGACCGCCAGCTGGGCGACATAGTCGGCGACGATTGCCGCGACC
>OUNO010000022.1_pt1 | contig 13097 bp, 17 predicted proteins | sample 1779811 | NCBI WGS metagenome assembly OUNO01 (sample SAMEA3914804, study PRJEB12502) | metagenome | biome: forest; material: soil | place: Canada | collected 2010-06-25 | depth 0.3 m | reverse complement strand
TCGTCGATGTAAACGATGCCTTTTTGAGCGCGTTCGACGTTGTTATCGCAGTTCTGGAGCAGATTCAGGATGATGTTCTCGACGTCTTCACCGACGTAACCGGCTTCGGTCAACGTCGTTGCGTCCGCCATAGCGAACGGTACGTTCAAGAGCTTCGCCAAGGTCTGCGCGAGCAAGGTCTTACCGGTACCGGTAGGACCGATCAAAAGAATGTTCGACTTCGAAAGCTCGACGCCGTCTTTTGCTTTTTTATCGCTCTGATGCTGAATGCGCTTGTAGTGGTTGTAAACCGCGACCGAAAGAACACGCTTCGCGCGGTCCTGACCGATGATGTAATCATCGAGCGTGGATTTGATCTCAGCTGGCTTCGGAATTTTTTCCGAAGAACGTGCTGGACCTTCCTTTTGGCCTTCTTCAGCGATGATGTCGTTACAAAGCTCGATGCATTCATCGCAGATATAGACCGTAGGTCCTGCGATCAGCTTCTTCACTTCGCGTTGGTTCTTACCGCAGAAGGAGCAGCAGAGATTACCGAACCCGTCCCCGTATTTCTTTCCGTCCATCTCGTCTGTCCTCAGGTGTTAGCGTGCTTTTCGACAACGCGGTCGATAAGCCCGTATTCGGCCGCTTCCTTGGCCGAGAGATAGTTGTCGCGATCCGTATCTCTACGAATATCGCTGAGCGGTCTGCCCGTGTGCTTCGCCATGATGTCATTCAAGCGATCTTTCAAAGAAAGAATTTCGCGAGCCTGAATTTCAATATCCGACGCTTGTCCGCGTGCGCCGCCGAGCGGCTGATGGATCATGATACGGCTATTCGGCATGCTGCTACGCATTCCTTTAGCACCAGCGCAAAGAAGGAGCGCGCCCATGCTGGCAGCCATCCCGATGCAATACGTCGCGACATTCGGCTTTACGTACTGCATGACATCGTAAATTCCGAGGCCGGCGTAAACCGAGCCACCTGGCGAATTGATGTACATGTGAATCGGCTTATCTGGATCCGACTGCTCCAGAAAGAACATCTGAGCGACCAAAAGATTGGCCACGACGTCGTTCACTTCGGTGCCGAGAAAGATGATTCGGTCGAGGAGAAGACGCGAATAGATGTCGTACTGTCGCTCGCCACGAGCCGTCTGCTCGATCACGATTGGATTCGGGATATAGCCTTGTGGCCCTATCGAGGTTGGATTGAATCCAACCAGTTCTGGCCTCACTAGATTAGCCGGAACACTTTTTTGTGCGGATCGAATCAGCATCTTTGCTCTCTTTGTTCTCTCTGGGTTGTGAATGGAATCTTCTCGTCTCACACACGAGTATACATCCGCAGAAAATATGTCGCTCTGGGCCATGAAGAAAAATTTTGCAAAATAGTAGATCAGCGCATTGCAGGATGCAGATGCGCGCCGCTTTAGAAAGCGGCTCGACGGTAAGAGCGACCGTCAGAATTTTTACGCTTGCCCGGCTGCTTCGGCAGCAGCGGCTTCTTCACAGTCTTCCGACGCATCGGAGGCAAAAGTCGTCTCCAGATACGCGAGCATTGCTGCACGGAGCTGTTCAAGCGTCAATGTTGAGGCGCTATGCCCAGTAGATTCGAGAATCGTTCCGAATTCTTCGCCAACGAGACTTTCTGGAAGTCCGGTCGAGGAAAGAAGTGTTCTTACGAGTTCGTTTCCAGAATGAGCGACCGAGCCGGCCGCCAATTCATCTGGCTGTACTTCTTGTTGTACTTCGTTTTGCAGCTGCTGAGCTTGATTCGCTTCCATATTAGAAGCTTTTCCGGAGACGTCCATTTCCCCTGTTCCCCCATTTACCCTTTTCCGAAGTCAAGTATAGGAACGGGCTTTTCAGAACAGCAAGAGATTATTTTTCAGTTCCGATAAAGGTGGGAACTGCGACCGCCATGAGCATTAAAGCGGCTCCTATTCCCTGCATGAGCGAGAGTCGGTCGCCGAGCCAGAAATAGCTGAGAAGTACGCCGCAAACAGGCTGCACAAAGAGCGTCAGCGCCATCGCTGCGACGGGCACCTTTTCCAGAGCCCAGCTCCAATAAGCAAATGTGAACGCGGTACCTAGAGGGCCGATCCAGAAGATCGCCGCACCATCGCGAAGACTGATGTGGCTGAGATTCGGAAGGCCACCCGGAGAAATCCAACAGATCACGGTCAAAATCAAAAGGCCGATGAACTGCGTCGTTCCGTAGAGTGCGACGCCTCGAATGCGATTGAGGAGCTTACGCCCCAACACAGTAAAGAGCGCGTCTCCGATCACAGACACCAGCATGAGAAGTGTTCCGACACCGCGCGGATCGAGAGAGCTCATACCGGTAAAGAGGACGAAGCCGAAAATCGCGAGCGCGATACCGATCCACTGCTGGCGATTGATTCTTTCGCGGAGAAAAAGCGCCGCCAGTGCGATGCACGTGAGTGGCTCGAGAACGATCACCAAAACGTTGTCGACCGCCCGTGCTGAATCGAGTCCGGTGATTTGAAGCACCGGCGTAAAACAAAATGCCGCAAATCCGATCAGGACGAGTGTGAACCAGTCGGAGCGCCTGACTTGTCCCGGCAAAACAAATGGGGGCGAGAGCATCACGCCGAGCGAAGTACGGGGGTTAAACCGTCCATAAGCCGCAAACACTAAATATGCCGCAAACGAACTGAGGTAACGCAACCACCCGGTTTGAATGGGAGTGTGGCTCTCGAGAAGAATCTTTTGAACGGCAGGATTGGCCGCCCAGATGAGATTGCAGGCCACAAGGCCCGCCAGGATCGAACTTGGCATTTCCAAGACGTGTACCTTATATGCTCTATTGAATGAATGAAAACCGCTCCCGGCAAGCCCCCACGTGATTCCGCAGTAATCATGACCGAGATCGTCCTTCCCTCGCATGCAAATGCCTTGGGTACGATCTTCGGTGGAACAATCATGTCGTGGATCGACATCGGTGGAGCGATTGCAGCGGGTCGACACGCTCGACGAGTCGTCGTCACCGCATCGATCGACGCCCTTCACTTCGTAGCTCCCGTTAAAGTGGGCCACGTAGTTCACATCAAAGCCGCCGTGAATTACGCCGGAAAGACTTCGATGGAAGTCGGCGTTCGCGTCGATTCAGAAAACCAGATCACGGGCGCCATGAGCCACACGGTCACGGCCTATTTGACGTTTGTCGCTCTCGACGACAACGGTCGCCCAGTACTAGTCCCACCCGTACTTCCTGAAACTCCGGAAGAGAAACGTCGGTACGAGCAGGCACAGAAACGCCGCGAATCACGCTTTCGCTTGGCGGAAGAACTGAAGCAGGACACTTAATCGACTTCTTTGTCCGGATCGATCATCGGAAAAATGTACTTCTTGTACTCATCCAAGAAGGCGAGGGGCGTTTTGCCCGGTTCATTCCTCAAGCGATCCACGAAAAGCGTTCCCGCCAGGTGATCGAGCTCGTGTTGAACCACGGTTGCTAGAAAGTCTTCGGCTACGAGCTGCTTGGAGTTTCCATTCTCGTCTAGGTAATCGACCTGAACTTTGCGCGGCCGATAGACCAAGCCGCGAAGCTCGGGCACCGAGAGGCAACCTTCCCAGAACGACTGCTCGGTTTTATCGAGAACTGTAATTTTGGGATTAATGAATACGGTCAGCGGCTGATCACCCATTCCTGGGTAGCGGGCGCTGTCTTGTTTGAATTCGATAATCGCAAGCTGAAGCGACTCGTGGACCTGAGGCGCCGCAAGCCCGATGCCGCCCACTTCCTTCATCGTCTCAATCATGTCGTCGATGAGGCGGCGAGTTTCTGGCGACTGGGTTTCTTCCGCACTCAGGGAACGGCCGGTCTTCCGAAGAACGGGATGCCCAAGTCGTGCTATCTTTCGAATGGCCATGACTCGAAAGGTAGCACAGACCGCAGTCGACCTCGTGATTTTCCGGCACGGACAAACCGACTGGAATGTCGAAGGCCGCATTCAAGGCCATTTAGACGTACCGCTTAATGACGTGGGCAGACAGCAGGCGAAACGCCTCATCGAGCCGCTGCGCCGCTATGAAGTCGAAGCCTTTCTGAGCTCGGATCTAAGCAGGGCGTCCGAAACGGCGCAGATCGCGGCAGACTCGCTGGGTCTCACGGTATCGACCGACCCGGGATTGCGCGAAATTTATCTCGGGAAACTCCAAGGTCTGACACGCGAAGAGATTCAAACACAGTTTGGACACGAGTTTTCAGATCGACTCAGACACCAACCCCTGACGGACGCCGATGTCATTCAGCTAGGAAGTGAAAGCGGCGAGCAAGTCGTCGAACGATCATTCAAAGCCATTCTAACCTTTGTCGAATCGCACCCCCAGTTTCGAAAAATCGGCATCTGCAGCCACGGGGGCGTGGTGCGGCGTCTGATACTTCACGCTCTTCAAGACGAACGCTTTCCGCCGCCAACACCCAATGGCGTGCTCTACCCATTCTCGCTCGATCTACGAGAGAGAAAGTTCCGAATTCTCCCTCACTCACCTTTTTCCAAGTGAGTGCGAACTTCCCAGAGAAGTGGGAAGCACTTCTTGGAAGTCGTCGAACGCAGGTATTCAACACCACTCGAGCCGCCGCTGCCGCGCTTGAACCCGATCACGCGCTCAACAACGCGGACATGGTGCTCGCGCCAAAGTGCAAGATACTGATCAAACTCGATGAGCGACTCTGAGAGCAAGTAGAGCGGAAGATGATCGTCAGGATGCTGATAAATGGGCTTAATCGCGGCCAAAATCGCTGCTTTTACAGACGAATCATCCTTACGTTCGAGCGCACTCGCTTCGGCCGGCACGGCAAAACCAAGCCCCTTGAGCAGCTCGTAATAGGCGTCACGAAGGTCGGGACCATCGAGGCGCGCTTTGAGAATCGCCAGCATCTCCGGACGGTTTTTAAAAAACGAGAGATAGCGCTCGTCTTTCAACCCTGCGACAAATTCGATCTCGCGAAACTGCGTCGACTGGAAGCCACTGGCTGGCATCAGACGATCGCGGAACTCGAGAAACTCGACCGGCGACATGGTTTCCAAAATATGAATCTGCTGAACCAAAAGCTTCAGAACTTCGGTGACGCGCTTTAAGAAGTGCTGAGCTCGCAATACTTTCAGCTCGCGCATGTACTTCATCGAGACTTCAATCTCGGACAAGATGAGTTTGAACCAAAGCTCATAAGCCTGGTGGATGACGATGAAAAGCAACTCGTCGTGGTGCGCGGGCTCAGACTGCGGAACCTGAAGCTTCAGAAGCTCAGGCACCATGAGGTAACTATTGTACGTCAGGTCATCCCGACCGTAGGTGCTCGGGTGACCATCGGAACCAAACGCGGCAGCTTGCGAATCGCCGTCGGAAGGACCGCCTCCGCCGTACGGGCAACCTGACATTACTTTTTCGGAATCGCCGCAAAGAGCTCAATGAGCTTCGCGCCGGATTCCGCCTCGATATCTTTGTGAAGTGAGTTTCCGTGCGCGTCGATCGTCACGACGACCGGAAAGTTTTCCACGCGAAGCTCCCAGATGGCTTCCGGGCTTCCGAACTGCTCATAGCCATGAACGTCGAGCACTTCTTTGATTCGATCGGCGAGAACCTGGGCCGCACCACCGACCGCGTGCAAGTAGACGCAACCGAACTTCTGGCAGGCGAGACGGGTCTTTTCACCCATTCCGCCTTTTCCGATCACGGCGCGAACACCGAAACGCTCAATGATACCTGCCTGATACGGCTCTTCGCGAATCGAAGTCGTCGGGCCAGCGGCCGTAACGACCCACTTCTTGCCCTTCTTCATTACGACGGGGCCGCAATGGTAGATGATGCCGTCTTTGAAACTAACCGGCGGCTCATTTCCGTCATGCAGCCATTTGTGGACCGCATCGCGACCGGTGAAGAGCACACCCGTGATCTCAACCATGTCGCCGACTTTGAGCGCGCGAACTTTCTGTTCATTAAAGGGGGCTTCGAGGCGAACCATTCCGTTGCTCATTTCTTTGTCTCTCGCTCTCAGTAGAACCACTTTTTAATTTCGTACTTGGTGCCCACATGGGCGCCTTGCCGGCGGAAGGCCCAGCACATGTAGCTCACGCTCACGAAGAACGAAGCAGGCAACCGATTCAGGGCCGCAACCTTCACACCCATCAGAGTGGTTTTTCCACCGAAACCCATGGGCCCGATGCCCAGCTGATTGGCTTCAGCGAGACATTCCACCTCGAGTTTCGCGAGCTCTGGATTGGTCGCTTTGTCGCCCATCTTGCGCAGGAACTGTTCTTTGGAATTCAAATATCCGGTCGCCCGGTCGCCGCCGATGGACACACCCAGAACGCCCGGGCCGCAACCCTTACCCTGAGCCTGCATCACTGCGTCCAGAATGCATTTCTTCACGCCCGAGAGATCGCGACCAGCGCCGATACGCGTATCAGGCAAGCTGTACTGTGCGCCGACGTTTTCGCAACCTCCGCCCTTGAGCATGAGGCGAATGTCGAAGTGGTCCTTTTTCCAAGGCTCCATGTGGAGGGTCGGGGAACCCGGGCCCACGTTCGTACCGTCGTTTTTTCCAGTCAGACTGTCGACGCTGTTCTGGCGCAAGTAGCCTTTTTTAGTCGCAGAAGTGACCGCTTTACGAATCTGCTTCTGAAGTGCGTCGGCATCGGCCTTACGCGGATAATGGATGTAGAAAAGGATGCTGCCGGTGTCCTGACAGAGGGGGGCGCTCTTAACTTTGGCCATCTCGATGTTGTCACAGATGATGTTCATGGCGTACTTGCCGCGCGAGGCTTCGGCCTCAGCCTGACGTCCCTGCTGCACTGCTTGGATGACATCTTTCGGGAGCTCGGCTGACGTCTTACGAATGATTTCAACCACGGTGTCGTGGAATTTCTTCTGCTGTGTTGGGTTCATTGTAACCTCTTTGTACCCCCTTTTCAGGAGGCTGGGCAACCTTCAAGGCACCATGTTAGGAAGGGATGAGGGGAACATTCGTGGAAAGCATTGAAACTTTATTCGAAGACCTATTCGAGGAAATGATCCAGCAGCAGAATGATAAGGTTCTGCGCCAGGCGAAGCTCCATATTCCCCACCTGACTTTTGACGACATCTTGAATCCGCACGACTACCCTGCCCTGATGGCGGATCCGGTTTTCAACTATGAAGAAGGATTGGCGGCCGGCCTGATGGCCGCGCAGATCGCAGTAAGGGCCCGGATTTTGCGACCTTTACAGATGAATGCCTCCTCGCAAACTGGGCAAGCTTCATCTCGTTCCAAAGGAAATGACCGTGGCTGAGTCGACCGGCGAAAACGCCCCTTTCTTCGTCGACAACGAAGTCATCATCGTCAACAAGCAAGGCGTCTGGATTGCGGATGGCCATGAGATTACCCATGAGCCCACGCGCCGTCTCTTTGCTCGCTCGCTGAAACGCGATGAAAAAGGCTACTTCTTAAAAATCGGTCGCGAAACCAAGCGGATCGAAATTGAAGACACCGCCTATTTTGTTCATCGGATCGATGGCGATCCGGAGAGCGGCATGACGGTCTGGTTGAATGACGAGCAGCAAGAAAAGCTCAAGCCTGAGAGCCTTCGCTATCGCCCAGGCCGGCTCACCTGCCTCGTCACTCGTGACGGCCAGCCCGAAGAAGCCAAGTTTCTTCACGCCGCTTATTTTGATCTGCTGAAACACCTCGGCGAAGATGGGACCATCTACTTTCTCGATTTCGCCGGAACCCGAATCACCCTATCTAAGAAAGCGAGCTCATGACGAAAGCCGCATCTAAACCGCTCTTCCATCAGGACGGGCTTCGATTTGAATGTCAGGGTTCGGGCAAATGCTGCACGAGCCGCGGCACTTATGGGTTCGTCTATTTCGATGATGAAGATCGTAAGCGAATGGCCAAATCACTTGGCATCCCGACGGGCACGTTCACTCGTCAGTACTGCAAAAAGACGCAAGGCCACTGGCACCTGAAGGATCCTAAGAACGACTGCGTTTTCTTAAAAGATAAACGCTGCTCTGCCTATGAAGGGCGCCCCAAGCAGTGCCGGACCTGGCCTTTCTGGCCAGAAAATCTAAATGCTAAAGCCTGGAATCTCGAGATCGCTTCTTTTTGTCCAGGAGTTGGAAAAGGAAAGCTCTACACGCGTGAAGAGATTGAACTGATCTCAAGAGACGGGGCCGACGCAGACAATGAGGGTCGCGCTTGAAGGGCCCGGTCAGAAGCGCCGCACTCTCGGTCCTCTTTGGGCTGATGATTCTCGTGGTGAAATTCGTCGCGTACCGAATCACGGGTTCGGCCGCGCTTTACTCGGATGCCATCGAAAGCATCGTCAACGTCATGGCCGCACTCTTCGCGATGGGCGCGCTGCTGTTTGCCCACCAGCCTGCGGACCGTGAACATCCTTACGGACATGGAAAGGCCGAACTTCTTTCGGCTACGTTCGAAGGTGGGCTGATCGCCTTTGCGGCTGCGTGGATTTTATACGAAGCAGTGATGAGCGCCATTCGTGGCCCAAGCCTGAGCCATCTCGGAACCGGTATTTGGATTAACTTCGCTGCAGGCGCGGCAAACGGTGTTCTGGGCCTGTATTTGATACGCGCGGGTCGCAAAGCCAAATCCGCCGCACTTGAAGCCGATGGTCAGCACGTTCTTTCCGATTTCTATACCACGCTCGGAGTGGCGGCCGGATTGGGAATCACTCATTTCACGGGTTGGCTCTGGCTCGATCCGCTGCTGGCGGCCGTGATCGGCATCATGCTCGCGGTCACCGGTTTCGGATTGGTTCGCCGTTCTGTGGGTGGCCTCTTGGACTCGCAGAATGAAGAGCTCATCGGCACACTGATCGGCGCGGCCAACCGGGTTCGCATTCCTGACATCATCGCGATTCACGGTCTTCGCACCCAAGGTACGGAAGCTTATCTGCACGTCGATGCACACATCGTCGTCCCGGAGTTTCGCCCCGTTTCACATGCGCACGACTCGGTTGAACGCTTCAGCATGGACTGGCTCGAAGCTGCTAACTTGAAGGGTGAAGTTCACGCCCACGTCGACCCCTGCCGCCGCGCCTATTGCGCCCGCTGCCATGTCGTTCCCTGCCCGATCCGCAAAGAAAAAGCCCTCGAGCCGCATCGGTTTGAGTCGGATGAAGCGGTATCGCCGGAAGAAGAGGCGTGAACTAGGCAGACTCTGCCTCTTTCCCCAGTTTCGTTTTCATCTGAAAATGGGGAATAGAGGACCTCCATGCTCAACTTGCGAACCCTTGCGGCCTATCTCTGCCTTGCTCTTAGCACTCATCAGATTGTCCTCGCGCCGCTTGCGGAAGCAAAAGTACATGGAAGCGTAAAACAATTTCAGTCCTCTCAGCAGTACCGCGAAATGCAGAGCAAAATTCAAAAGGCTCAGCAAAAGGCTCTTGAAGCGACAACTACCGCCAGCGTCAACGCTGCTCCGGCCATTGCTCTCGCACCGGCAGCCGTAATGGCAACCGCAGAGGCCATCATCTGCATCGTTGGTGCTCTCGTCTTTTTTGGAATCGTGGACGAGCTCACGGGCAATCGATTGACTGCACCACTCCATCAGCTTTCTCGCGACATGAGCAACCTCATCAGTCGTGGGGTTGAGATGTGTGAACAAGCAAGCGTCGTCATTCTGGTTAACTCTATCGAGGGAGTTCTCGCACTCAAAGATGCTGCGACGTGGCTAGGCACTTCGGTGATTTCGTGGCTCGACGCGGAACTCGCCACTTACCGTTGGGCGAAGGCTGTACCAAAGTCCGCTACCGGAACAACTACCATTACTCATATCGCATCGATGCAATGCACTCCGCCGCAATCATGCTGTCCGAAAGACTGGAACCAGATCAAAAACCTGGGCCAGATTACGAGTCAGACGCAGAAGTTTGTCAGCAAGGTGATCAACAACTCGACGGTTCAGTTCTTCTCTACCAAGCTCAAGGGCGGCAAGCTCATCGTGGACAAGATCGCGTGCTGTTACGAATGGGATCGCTTCCATGGCAACCACTTCGAAGTCTTCGGCCCGACCGGGCAGTATCATGGCGAACATTTCTGCGGAGACGGAGACCCGTGCAACGGCAAAGTCGCTGCCGGAAAAACAGGCATTCACACTCCTCGCAACGACGGCTGTAAGTTTTAAAAAGTGTCCGTCACCTTTTGGTTGAGATGCGCGTTATTTGACGCGGCATTGAACAAAAAGTAGCCGGATACCTTTTACCCGTGGCCGCCCATGAGGAAGGGCTGCTGCATAAAGCGCAGATCGCGCTCCTTGGTCTTCGTGCGGAAAAATTCAATGGCTTCGGCCCAGAGCGCTTCGGGCTCGGGGGTCGAGAAGACTTTTTTGCGGAACTCGGCGCCGCCTGGAAACCCAGCCGAGTACCAACCCATAAATTTACGTGAATGGATCATGGCCGCGCGCGGATTGAAGTCGGCGAGCAAAAGGTCGCGCTGCCCTTCCATCATCTGCACGTAACGATCCGCATCTGGCAGCGTGTACTTCTCGCCTTTCCAGAGTGCGGCGGCCTGTTCAAACATGAATGGATTTCTGAGAGCTCCGCGCCCGACCAGAACCGCGTCGACACCGTACTTGCGAACTTTTTCGACGGCCTGTTCGGCGGTGCCGATGTCGCCGTTTCCGATAATCGGAATCGCTGCTTTGGCTTTCACTTCACCGATATAGTCCCAATCAGCTTCGCCGCTATAACCTTGTGCGCGCGTACGTCCATGAATCGCGACCCAGGCCACACCGGCATCGGCCGCGGCTTGCACGACTTCATGCGCGTTTCGCGAAGTCGAATCCCAACCGGTTCGAATCTTGATGGTGACGGGAAACTTCACCGACTTCACCATCGCTTCAAGTGTCTTACCCAACGCAGAAGGATTGCGGCACATCGCAGAGCCTGCGCCCTTGCTGACGACCTTAGGAACTGGGCAACCCAGATTCAGATCGACGAAGTCGGCTCCGAGTTTCTCGACAAACTGCGCGGCGCGCACGAGGCGATCCGTATCTTCGCCAAAAATCTGAAGTCCAACGGTTCTCTCTTCTTCGTGAAACTTCAATAAATCTATCGTCTTCTGTGAATTGTACTCAAGCCCGTTTGCGCTCACGAGCTCGGAGATCACCATCGAGCTCTTCATTCGTCGCATTAAACGACGAAACGGAGAGTTCGTGATTCCCGCCATAGGCGCCAGGACGAACGGATGTTCGAGCTGAAAGGGGCCGAGCTTCACAGGACCACTCATGCAAAGGCCTGAGTGCGAAGCTTCTCGATCTCGTCACGGCTTTTCGGCACGTCGCGAGTGAGCACATCGTTCCCGTTCGCGGTGACGAGGACGTCGTCTTCGATACGAATTCCGATGTTATGGAACTCCGCCGGCGTCTCTTTGTCACCCGGCTGAACGTAGAATCCCGGCTCGATCGTCAGAACCATTCCTGCTTCCAGCGGGCGTGGCTCGCCGTTTTTCAAATAGAGACCCACATCGTGAACGTCGATGCCCAACCAATGGCTGGTGTTATGCGGGTAGAAGCGGCGGAACTGGCCGGTCTTCATGATCTCTTCAGGGCTGCCCTTCAGGAGCCCCAAGGACAAGAGCCCTTCGGTCAGCACCTGGCAGACGTGGCGATGAATCTCGGGAATTTTCGCACCTGGTTTGGTCATCGCAATCGCTTCAACCTGGGACTTCAGTACGAGGTCATAGACTTTCGATTGAGCGGCGCTGAACTTGCGGCCGACCGGAAACGTACGAGTGATGTCGGCGGTGTAGTAGTCGAACTCGCCACCCGCATCGATCAGAAGAAGATCACCATCGCGAAGGCCTTCGTTGTTCGCACGGTAGTGCAGGCACGCTGCGTTCTTGCCACCGGCGACGATGCTTCCGTAGCCGACACGCTGACAGCCGCGACGGCGCAGGCCGTAGTCGATCAACGCCTCGACTTCAAATTCGTTCATTCCAGGCTTCACCTGGCGCATGGCGTCCGAGTGCGTGGCTGCTGAAATCTGGCAAGCCTTGCGCATGATTTCGACTTCTTCAGCCGTCTTGAAAAGACGCATTTCGCCCAGTGCCGAGTTCGGGTCCATCAGAGGTGCGAGCGCTTTTCCGCTTCGGCCCATGCTGCGGCGCCAGCTCTCGAGCGCACCCAAGATGCTGCGATCCGTGCCTTCATCAAGCCCGATGCGGTAGTGAACCGACTCGCTGCCTTTGAGCAGATCAGGAAGTTTTTTGCTGAGATCTTCAATCAGGAACGCTTCGTCAGCGCCGAAAACTTTCGATGCGCCTTCTGTTCCGTGGCGTTCGCCTTCCCACATCTCTTTCTCGAGATCGCGTTTGCGAACAAAGAGTGTGTACTGATAGCCCGGTCCGTTCACGCGCGGTGCGAGAACCATGCAGCTCTCGGCCTCTTCGAATCCGCTGAGGTAGAAGAAGTTACTCTCCTGGCGGAAAGGAAAATGAACATCCGGATTGCGGATGAACTCAGGCGGCGAATGAAGAATGAACGCCGAGCGAGGATTCGCTTTCATCAGCCCATCGCGACGAGATTTGAAGAAACCAGGGATTTTAGAGAGCAGCATTAGGATGACTCCGGAAGCCGAAACCTACGATTTTAGACGGAAATAATCAACCCCGACCCCCCAGCTAACGCACCGCTGGACGGAAAGTACCCGGGGTTGATAGAACGGCGCCTTCCTATGATCCAAAACACCCAGAAAACTCGCCAACCTGCTGTCCTATTCGATCTAGATGGAACCCTGATCGATTCCCTCAGCGTGACCTTCGCTGGCTTCAATGCCGGGATCGTCAGCCAAGGCGGACGGCCTCACACCCCAGACGAAATTATCGCCTACTTTGGACCCGGCGAACGCGAGATCTTTGCTCAGATTATCGGCCGCGACCGAGCTATGGCCGCTTATAAAGCTTACTGCGACTACATCGAAACCGAGATGACCCGCTGCCCACTTCATGAGGGTGTGTCCGAGCTTCTCGAGGCTCTGAAACAGAACGACGTCCCTGTCGCTATCGTCACCGGCCGCTGCTCACTCACCGCGCGCACGATGCTCGAACACCACGGACTCTACGACCGCTTCATCACCGTGATCG
>OUNO010064333.1_pt1 | contig 13122 bp, 14 predicted proteins | sample 1779811 | NCBI WGS metagenome assembly OUNO01 (sample SAMEA3914804, study PRJEB12502) | metagenome | biome: forest; material: soil | place: Canada | collected 2010-06-25 | depth 0.3 m | reverse complement strand
CGCCGTCGTCGATGGTCAGGACGAGGACGACGGCGCTGGCCGTGAGCGGGGTGAGGACGGGCTGCGCGACGGGTGGCCCGGCAACCGCCGACGGGTTCTGTGAGACGTTGGCCATGGACGTGTTCCCGCGTTTCCTCTCCGGTCTTCCTCGAGTCGAATGGGGCAATGGCAGCCCGGTGTCGGTTCCGGACGAGCGTAGCGGTGGGGACGAACCAGGTCGTCCCGGCGAGAAGCTGGTCCAGAGAAGTTCTGTTGTCGGAAGCGGGAGACTCGGGCCGACCTGAGGCTGCATGGACGGACCGGTGAGTCATTCAGAAGGACGATGGGCGCTCACCACGCAGTACTGGGTCCCGTCACCGAGGGTCGCGTCGATGACCAGGCCCGCCCGGGCGAGCGCGCCGAGCAGCTGCTCCCGCCTGAGGGCCGAGCCGAGCCATTGCGGCTCGAGGCAGCCTCGTGGCTTGTGGCCGCGGAGCCGGCTCAGACGCTTTGCGAAAGTGTCATCCGCGGCCCACGAGTCGCGCCGGTGGATCTCTGGTTGCTCGCTGACCTGGAAGACGGTCCAACCCCCCGGCCGCAGGACACGCCCGATCTCCTCGATGTAGCCACAGGTGACCTGTGGGTCGGGGATGTGCTGGAACACGATGAACGAGTAGGCGACATCCATGCTGGCGTCGGCCACGCCGCTCAGATCCAGCCCGTTCCCCACCATCAGCTCGACGTTTGCCACATCGGCCAGGGCCTCACGGGCACGGTCGACCATCTCCTTGGAGACATCGACTCCGACGACGTGAGCGGCACGGTCGGCCAGCGCTCTGGTCAAGCGCCCGATGCCACAGCCGATTTCGATGACCCGGTCGGTCGGTCCGATGGTGCGCGAGAACGGCTCCAGCGTACGGTCCAGGTTGTCAGGTCCCGAAGCCCAGAACTCAGCCTCGTCGGTATGGGCGTAATCGAGCGTGCTGTGGATGAAGAACATGGCGTTCTCCCGGGCCTTGGCGTCCCAGTAGGCGCGCATGTCCTGCCCATCGGCTCCTTCGGCCTCGGTGCCGGCCGGTGCCCTCGTGGTTGAGAAAAGCTTCATCTCGCTCGTCCGCCCCTGTCTCTCGAGACCTCGCACAGGGAAACGCCCCCACGGGGGCGACCTTGCGTGGGCTGGTGGCCGACCCCTGAGACGGCGCCCGGGGCCGCCGGCGCTCCAATAAGGAGCCCAGATGGGCGGTCTCGATCCGGCTGCACCCGTTTTGGCAGGCGCAACCGAAGGGCCGACATCCCGGCGACGCGTCGCCCGATTACCGTGCCAGACGCGATTCGGCCGGCGCACCCTCCGGGGGTAATTGGGGGTGGGGACCAAGGGCGCCGGCCGTCTCGCTGTCTGAAGAGCGTAAGGGGCTCCCCTAAGCCCCGGCTGTGCGGCGCGTGACGAACTCGTGGCAGTTGTGACGCGAAATCCCGCCCTCAGGGAATGAGCAGCACGCGGCCGAAGGCCCGCCGGCTCTCGATGTACGCGTGTGCCCCCGCCGCATCCGAGAGCGGGAACGTCCGGTCGATGACCACCTTCAGCTCCCCTCGGGCGATGGCGTCGAGGTGCCCCGCGATCATGGCGTGCGGGCGGGGTGACAGGAGGAGCTCCGCCCCTAAGAAGTAACCCGACAACGTCTGGTTGTTGCCTCGCATCATGGAGATGTCGATGTGCTCAGCCGATGATCTCCCGGCATCGCCCACCGTGACGCACCGGCCCCGGTAGGCCAGCACGTTGATGCTCCCCTGAAGCGTCACGCCGCCCACCGAGTCCACCACCACGTCCACACCGCGGCCATCGGTCAGCCGACGCGCCTCAGCGACGAAGTCGTGGGTGACATAGTTGATCCCGTCGTCGAGGCCCAGTTCCTTCAGGCGCTCGAGACGGTCGTCGCTCGATGCAGTGGCAAGGACCCGGGCCCCGGCCCGCTTGGCCATCTGGATCGCCGCGATGCCCACGCCACCTGCTCCGGCCTGGATCAACGCCGTCTCGCCTGCCTGGAGGTGGCCGAACTCGAACAGGCAGTCGTCGGCCGTGCCGAAGGGAACGGGCACGCAGGCTCCCTCGTCGGTCGAGACGCCGTCGGGGATCTTCCAGGCGAAGCCCTCCGGAGTCGTCCTTCGTTCGGCGTGCGAACCGTCGACCCCGACCGTCACCGCACGGTCCCCCACCGCGAAGCCGCGCACGTCTGCCCCCACTTCGATCACGGTGCCGGCGCATTGGTAGCCCACCACATGCGGCACGTGCGCCAGGTCGCCGCCCAGCCGGTTGAGCGTGTCGCCACCCTCGATGCTGACCGCCTCGACCGCGACGAGGATCTCGCCCGGGCCCGGCACGGGGTCGGGGACGTCCTCGTAGCGGAACACCTCGGGCGCTCCGGTCTCGTAGTACACCGCTGCCTTCATGACCGGACATACTCCCGCATCTTGAAGTGTTTCGTCTTCTGGGCGTACCACCTGGAGGTCTGGGGCAGCTGGGTGGCGATCTTCCCGTTGGCGTTCTTGAAGTAGCTCTGGCACCCGTCGCTCCAGATGGTCCCATTCAGGGCCTCCTGCAGGTCGCGGTTGTAGTCGTCCATCACCTCGCGCCGGACGTCGACGGCGCGTGCCCGGCGCCACCGCATGGCGCGCAGTGCGCTGAGGACGTAGGCGGCCTGGGCCTCGAGGATCACGATGATCGAATTCCCCCCCTGGTTGGTGTTCGGGCCGTAGAGCATGAAGAAGTTGGGATAGCCGGCCACCGTGAGGCCCATGTAGGCGTGCGCCACCTCGGACCAGTCGTCGTGCAGGCGTCGGCCACCCACGCCGACCACGTCGATCGCCTCGAGGTATTCGGTCGCCTTGAAGCCGGTGGCGAGCACGATGGCATCCACCGGGCGCTCCCGCCCGTCAACCGTGACGACGGAGCCCGGGGTGACCTGCTCGATGCGCTCGGTCACCAGCTCCACGTTGTCGCGCAGGACCGCCTTGTAGAAGTCGCTGCACACCAGCGTGCGCTTGCACCCGAACGGGTAGTCGGGCGTGAGCTTGCCGCGCAGGCCGTCGTCCTTGATCCGGTACTCGATGTGGCTGAGCGCGATGGCCCCGAGCTGCTCGGCACTCTCTTCGCCGGGGCGGAAGGCGATGGTGTTCTCGAAGGCCCAGTAGAGCTCCCGGCGGTGACGCCGGGCCGCGATGGGGTTGCGGGCGTAACGGCGCTTCTGCTCCTCGGTGAACGGCTTGTCCGAGCGCGGCAGGATCCACTGCGGCGTGCGTTGGAAGACGTGCACAGCCTGCGCCTCCTTGGCCACCTCGGGCACGATCTGCGCCGCGCTCGCCCCGGTCCCGATGACGGCCACCCGGCGGCCCGCCAGGTCGTGCTCGTGTTCCCAACGGGCCGAGTGGAAGCACGGACCGGCGAAGGAACTCAGGCCGGCGATGTCGGGGTACGACGGCGTCGCGAACGTGCCGACGGCACTGACGAGTACGTCGGCTTCATACTTCCCGCCTGCCACGTCGGTCAGCCGCCAGCGCCGGGCCCGCTCGTCCCAGTGTGCGGCCCTGATGCGGGTGTTGGTCCGTACGTGGCCCGAGATGCCGAAACGCTCGGCGCACGCCTCGAAGTAGCGCAGGATCTCAGGCTGTTCGGCGTAGGTCTTGGTCCAGTCCGGCTTCCGCGCGAACGAGTACGAATACAGATGGGAGGGCACGTCACAGGCCGCCCCGGGGTAGGTGTTGCTGCGCCACGTGCCGCCGACGCCATCGGAGGCCTCGAAGAGCACGAAGTCCCGCCGACGGGACTTCATCAGCCGGATGGCCAGTCCGAGACCGCCCGCCCCCGCCCCGATGATGGCGACCGGCCAGTGCGGCACCCGGCCGTCCGCGCCCGACTCACCCCCCGCCGGGCTGGTGTCGACGTCACGCGTCGCCATTGGTGAGTCCTGCACCTTCGCCACCGCGCCTCCGAGCAAGGGATTCCGAAGGCCAGAGTCTGGCACCGCCAGCCGGGTACGGTCTGGACCGGACGAGGTCGAAGGGAGGCACATGACCGACGGGGCTGGGCCGTTCGCACTGGTGATCGGCGGCGGCTCGGGCATCGGCGCCGCGCTGGCCGATGCCTACCGGGGCCAGGGCACGGCGGTCGTGACCTGGGACATCGCAGGATCCCACGACGTCACGTGCGACGTGATGGAGCCCGACGCCATCGACGACGCGGTAGGCGTGACGCGCGCACGCTGGGGCGTGCCGTCGCGGGTCACCGTGACCGCCGGCGTCGGCCATGCGGGGCTGTTGACCGAGGCCGAGCCGGAGGCGTTCGACCGGGTCATGCGGGTCAACGCCCGCGGCCCGTGGCTGTGCATGCGGGCCTGGGTCGGCGCCATGCGAGAACAGGGGCTGGACGGCTCCTTCGTCGCCGTCTCGAGCGTCAGCGCTCGGCTCGTCGACCGCAACATGGGCCTCTACAGCGCATCCAAGGCCGCCCTGTCCATGCTCGTCCAGGTCGCCGCAGTCGAATGGGGGGCGCTCGGGATCCGGGTCAACGCGGTGGCGCCGGGCGTGACGCGGACCCCGATGCTCGGGCGTGGGCGCTCGGCGACCGTGGAGGGATCACCGTGGCTGGCCGGGGTGGCCGGGCGCACTGCGCTGGGTCGTCTGGGGGAGGCGGGCGACATCGCCCGGACGATCATCGCCCTGCACACGATGGAGTGGGTGACGGGCCAGGTGCTCGAGTGTGACGGCGGGCTCTCGCTGCACAGTCCGGCCGATCCCTACGGCGCCATGCTGCGGGCGCAGGCTTCCACCGGCGGCCTCTGAGAGCTCGAACCGAGATGGTCGAGCCTTCGTGTCACTGACCGGGCCGGGAGGCACCACCCTGGGCGCGCAGCCCGTCGCACACGATGGCGAGCAGATCACAAGCGGGCGCCGCACCGGCGTGAGCTGTCGCCTGGCACGTCGCTCCGACGAGCGAGACCACTGCGGTGGGCGTCACGTCGGGCCGCACGGCGCCGAGCTCCTGCGCCCGCTGCAACAGCACGCCGATGGCGTCGCGTAGGCCGTCCTTCACCTCGACGGCCGCCTCCTCGAACTCGACCCCGGCACCCATGACGGCGACCATCAGGTCGCGCTTGGCCGCGCCCTCCTCGACCACGTGCGCCAGGAAACCGAAGAAGGCACTCGCCGGGTCTTCGGCGTCCGCCAGCGCCCGGGCATCGACGGTCAGCGCCGAGAGCCGGTCGAGCAGGACGGCCTCGCAGAGCTTCTCCTTGGTCGGAAAGTGACGGTAGAGCGTCCCCACCCCCACGCCGGCCTTCTCCGCGATCACGTCGACGGGGACCTCGATCCCTTCGAGCGCGAAGACGTTCTCGGCCGCCTCGAGAATGCGGGCCCGGTTGCGCTGGGCGTCGGCCCTCAGCGGGCGCGCACCGGCGCCGGCCGGCTCGTCACACCCCGCCTCTCCCTTTTCCCTTGGGCCCACAGAAATCTCTCCTCCCCCGGTTGACAAACGGAACTTAGGTTCCGTATAGTCTAAGTGGAACCAGAACTCCTATTCCGATTATAAGCCGTCCCAACCGGAAAAACCAGACCCTTCCTGGTCAGAGCGGCGGGCGGGACAGTCGGAGGCGGACCCTCGTTGGACACGGAGACCCCCATGACCTCGACACTTGACCTGACCGACCAGACGACCGGACCCGGGCTCGACCTCGATCCCAGGCGCTTCCGGGCTCTGGCCATCATCGCGGTGGCCCAACTCATGGTGGTGCTCGACGCCTCGGTGGTGATCATCGCCCTGCCGTCGGCCCAGAGGGCCCTGCACATCTCCACCGCCAACCGCCAGTGGATGCTGACGGCCTACACCCTCTCGTTTGCGGGCCTGCTGCTCCTGGGGGGCCGGATCGCCGACTACTTCGGGCGCAAGCGGATGTTCGTGGTGAGCCTCGTCGGCTTCGCCGCCGCCTCGGCTCTGGGTGGCCTGGCCCAGAACTCGGCCATGCTCTTCAGCGCGCGTGCCCTCCAGGGTGCGTTCGCCGCCATCATGGCGCCCGCCGCACTGTCCCTACTCACGGTGGCCTTCACGGAGCCGAAGGAGCGGGCCCGGGCCTTCGCTGTGTACGGCGGCATCGCGGGCGGCGGCGCCGCCATCGGGCTGATCCTCGGTGGCTTCCTGACCGAGTTCGCCTCGTGGCGCTGGACCCTCCTGATCAACGTGCCGATCGCCATCGTGGCCGCCGTGGCTGCGTTCCGCTATGTCTCGGAGAGCCGGGCCTCGGCCAATCACGGCTACGACCTCCCCGGTGCGGTGACCGTCACCGGCGGGCTGCTGGCGCTCGTCTACGGCTTCACCAAGGCCGGCACCGACGGCTGGGGCGCGTCCATCACGGTCACGTTGTTCGGCGTGGCCGCCGTCCTGCTGGTGGCCTTCGTCGTCATCGAACAGCGCGTCTCGCACCCGCTGCTCCCCCTCCGGGTCGTGCTCGACCGCAACCGTGGCGGGTCCTTCCTGGCCTCGCTGCTGGTGGGAACGGCGCTCCTCGGCACCTTCCTGTCGCTCACCTACTACTTCCAGGGCACGCTGCACTATTCGGCCCTCAAGTCGGGGTTCGCTTTCGTGCCCTTCTCGCTGGGCATCATCACCGGCGCCACCATGGCCAGTCGCTTCCTGCCCCGCTTCGGGCCACGGCTGGTCATGACCGGTGGGCTCCTCATGGGCATGGCCGGCCTGATCCTCTTCAGCACCCTCGACGTGCACTCTGCCTACATCAGCACCGTGCTGCCCGCCGAGGTCATCGTGAGCCTCGGCATGGGCTTGTCGTTCGTGGCCATGAGCAGCACGGCGCTGATCGGCGTGAGTCCCGAGGATGCGGGCGTGGCCAGCGCACTGGTCAACGCCACCCAGCAGACCGGAGGCACCATGGGTGCCGCGCTCATCAACACCATCGCCACCAGCGCCACGGTGTCCTACGTCGCCGCCCACGGGAAGTCGGTGGCGTCGCTCACCGCCGGCTCCATCCACGGTTACACGACGGCTTTCACCTTCAGCGCCATCGTGCTGGCGGTCGCCGCCGTGAGCGCTTTTGGCCTCGTCCGGCGGGCTCGCCCCGACGCCGCCGAAGCCGTCGCGGCCGAGGAGCAGGCGCTGGAGGTGCTGGCCGCCGTCTGAGACAGCCGGCCCCTCCGGGCTGCGCGTGCCACGCCGGCGCGCCGGCCCGGGCGGGGGCTACTCGCTGATGATGTCGATGGCGTACTCGGGGCAGTTGGCCACGGCAAGCCGGGCCTTGTCCTCGAGCTCGGGGGGCACCACGTCCACGATGACCGAGGCCTGCCCGTACTCGTCGACGTCGAAGATCTCGGGCGCGAGGCCATAGCAGCGGGCATGGCCCTGGCACTTCTCGGGATCGACGCGGATTTTCATGGGAATACCACCGGCAGGATACGTGGGCCGCGGACTTGTCCGCCCGCCCAGGTGATCTCCTCGCCCTCCGCCAGAGAGAATTCGGGGATCCGGGCCATCCACTCCTCCAGTGCCACCTGCAACTCCATGCGGGCCAGGTTCGACCCCGCGCAGCGGTGGATTCCCGAGCCGAAGGCCACGTGACGGTTGTGGATCCGGTCCAGCTGCACGACGTCGGGTTGCTCGAACGCCTCGGGATCGCGGTTTGCGCCGGGGAAGTTCATCAGCACCTTGTCGCCCGCCTTCATGGGGCAGCCGGCGTACTCGATGTCCTCCGTCACCTCACGGGCCATGGTCACGGGCGCGTAGGCCCGCAGTAGCTCCTCGACGGCAGTCGGCATGAGCTCGGGCTCGGCCGCCAGGCGCTTGCGGTCCTCCGGGTGCGCCGCGAGGTGCCACAGCGACGAGCCGATGGCGCTCCACGTGGTGTCGACCCCGGCGATGAGGACGAGCGCGGCCATGCCGAGCACGATGCCGTCGTCGACCGGCTTCCCTTCGACCTCGGTGGTGAGCAGCTCGCTCAGCAGATCGTCGCCGGGGTTCTGGCGCCGCTCCTCCAGCTGGCCCAGGAAATAGGTAAGGAGCCCCTCGGCCCCGCGCTGGCGGCGCTCGGCGTCATCGGCGAACTCGAGCACGTCGCGCACCCATCCGGTGAAGGTGTCGGACAGGTCGGTGGAGACGCCCAGGATCCGGGCGATCACCCGGACGGGGATCTGCTGGGCGTAGTCGGCCGCCGCGTCACCGTGACCCTGGTCGGCGAATTGGTCGAGCAGCCCGCGGCAGAGCTCGCGGGTGAGCGGCACGTAGCTGTCGACCCGTTTGTGCGAGAACCAGGGCAGCAGGAGCCGCCGGGTCCAGGTGTGCAACGGCGGATCGGCAGAGATCGGGGGGAGGCCGTATTCGAGGTTGGGCCCGTCGAAGTTGGCGTTGGGGTCCTCGTCCTCGTCACCGGGGATCACGGCCACCTTGAGCGAGCTGAAGTGCGCGATGTCGTGCGCAATGGCCGTGACGTCGTCGTAACGGGTGGGCAGCCAGCTGCTCTTGCGGCGGTCGGTGTGCGCGATCGGGCAGCTCTGGCGCAACTCGTCCCAGATGCTGAAGGGATCGGCGACGTAGCGCGGGTCGAGCACGTCGAAGTCGGTCGCCCAGTCCTGCACAGGCGCGGTGTGTGGCATAGGACCCCCCTTGGTGCTGTCGTCGGTCACCAGGACGCTTCACCCTACTGCGAGAGCTGGTGGCCGGTTCCGGGTGGTCCACCGCGGTCGTGTTTGCACGCGTCGGCGGCCGGACCGGGGCTGCTCACACGCCGCGGAACACGGGGTCGCGGCGCTCGGCCGTGGCGCGCACCCCCTCGGCGAAATCTGCGGTCTCGCGCAGGCGGGTCTGCTCCGCGCACTCGTGCTCCATGGCGAGCCGGACCTCTTCCACCAGCCCGCGCCGCAGCGTGGCCCGGATGGCGCGGACGGCCAGCGGCCCGGAGGCTGCGAGCTCGTTCGCATAACCGATCGCCCGCGCCAGCAGGTCGCCGTCTTCGGCCAGCCGGTCGCACAGGCCGAGCGCCAGCGCCTCGTCGCCACCGACCCGGCGCCCGGTGAGGAGGAGGTCCGCCGCGGCCTGGCGGCCGACCACGGCAGGCAGCGTCACCGTCAGCGCGAAGCCGTGGTGGAAGCCCAAGCGGGCGAAGTTGGCGCTGAAGCGGCTCTGCGGCGTGGCCACCCGGAAGTCTGCCGAGAGGGCGAGCCCGCAGCCGCCCCCGATCGCCGCGCCCTGCACCGCAGCCACGACGGGGAGCGGGGCGGCGAAGAGGCGCTGCGCCCCCCGGTACAGCGCGGCGATGTCCTGGCCGGCGTTGCCGGCGAAATCGAGCCCACCGCAAAAGTGCCGGCCCTCCGACGCCAGCACGATCGCCCGGCACCAGCCCGCCGCGTCCAGCTCCTCGTAGGCCGCTGCCACAGCCTCGATCAGCGCGGTGTCGAAGTAGTTGTTGGGCGGGCGGTGCAGGCAGACCACGCCCACATGCGCGCCGAGCTGCTCCACGGTGACGTCGGTCCCGCTCACAACTCGATGTCCTCAAGGCTGCGCCAGTACACAACGGCGTCCTCGCCCTCGACGGCGGCCGGAATCCGCCCCACCTCGTCGAAGCCGAGCTGGCGGTACATGGCGCGGGCGGGATTGGACTCGAAGACGAGATTGAACATCATGGCGTCGAAACCGAGGCGGCGGGCCTCGCGCAGCGAGTGCTCGACGAGCGACCGTCCCACCCCCGTGCTCCGGTAGGGGGCCAGCACGAAGTAGCCGGCGTTGGCGATGTGCGCCGCCCTTCCGACAAAGTTGGGTTTGATGTAGGACGCCCCGATCAGATAGCCGCCGAAGCGGGCCACGGACACGGCCGCCGAGTGGCTGATCCAGTAGTCGTCGAATTCCTCCCGCGTCACCGGAGGCAACTGCGGGAAGCCCTCGCGGGCGCCGACGATGCGCCTGAACGCCGTGTAGACCTCGTCGTAGTCGTCAACCGCCGCTTCACGGATCTCCACCGGCACGGCACCACGGTAGTGGTGCGCACCATGGAAGCGACTGATCGCACGGCGCGTGCAATCGAGATGTCCCTCGGGCTACGCGCTGACGCCGAACCCCGTCGTGCCCGTGCCCGGCCGCACGGCTTCGATCGGATCGCGCAGGTCGTCGATGTAGCCGAGCGCGTAGGCCCCGCGGTCGTAGCCCATCACCCGGAGCAGGTCGGTGGGCAGGGTCGCGGCCACCTCCCGCGGCACGGAGAGGTACTGGTTCTCCTCCTGGCGCAACCAGGCCACGTTGTAGGTGATGTTCAGCCCGATGCGGGTGGCGTCGGACCGGTTGGCCCCGCCGCCGTGGTACACGCTCCCCGAGTAGAAGAGGATCGAGCCGCGGGCCATCTCGGCGGGCTCGGTGTCGTCGGGGCCGAAGGACAGCTTGTCCTCCCGCAGGTTGCTGCCCACCACCACCCGGGTGGCGCCGTTCTCCTCCGTGAAGTCGGTCAGTGCCCAGATGGTGTTGCACTGGACCTCGTAGCCCGCCGGGAACGGGAAGAAGTCGAAGGCCCACTGGTCGCGGTGGATCGGCTGCGGCGTCTCCCCCGGGCCGATGGCGATGGCCTGGGTCAGGTGCAGCTGGATGTTTGTGGCGTGCCCGAGGAACGTGCGCGCTGCGCCCAGCGCCAGCGGGTGCATGACCAGCTCGCGGCAGGCGGGCGAGCGGGCGATGAGCGAACCCGTGCGCCGGGTCCGGTCACCGCTGAAGTCGTCCGGCCCCGTCGGGGTGGCGTCCAGGTAGGGGCGCAGCTCGGTCTCGATGCGCGCCAGCAGCGGGGCGGGCGCCACCCCGTCGACGACGACGGCGCCGTCACGCCCGATCGCCGCCGCCACTTCGTCCGGGCCGGCGTCGCTGCGCAGGTGGACGATAGGCACGCCCCATCCTCCACAACTCCCGCCCAACCGGCAACTCGTCAGGCCTTGGGTGCCCCGTCCACGGCCGGCGCGGCATCGACGACCAGACCCAGCTCGGCCAGCTTGGCCACGGTCTGGCGTACGTCTTCGCCGATGACGGCCGCGTCGGCGGGATGCGCCGCCGCCAGCTCGCGCTCCATCGCATTCAGCGTCGTGGCGCCGTCGCAGCGCTCCCATACCGCGGCCGCGCTGGTGTTCAGCAGAATGAGCAGTTGCCCCAGCTCGTCGTAGAGAGCCACGTTGTCGTCCAGCTCGACCGCCGCGGCGCCGTCGCGGCGCACCGGCACTGACTCCCCGCGCGGCCAGTCAGCCGGCACGACCCGCTCCCGCCAGCGCCGCTGGCGCCCTCTCCCCCACCAGCTCGAGCACGACCGCACACGCCTCGTCCAGGTCCGACGTCGTCAGCGCGTAGCTGGAGCACCGGGCCGCCAGACTTCCCAGTACCGCGCTGCCCGCGGCGCCGTGCGCGAGCAGATTGACGGCGTGCAGGGCGAGGGAGAAGAAGGCCTCGGTCTCGGAGAGCGGCGTGAGACGCGTCGCCGCGCCGGCGACATAGCGGGGCACGATCACCAGACCCGGCGCGCAGGATCGCCCCAGGTGGCGCCCCGTGTCGGCTCCAACCGGCAGCTGCCACTCCTGGCCCGTCGAGAGACCCGCACCCGGCACGCCGTCGCGGTCCGGGTCCATGTCAGCGAGCACGGCGAAACTCCCGGCCTTGACCGTGATCGGCTTGGCATAGGGGAGCAGCTCCCCCTGCGCCATGTCGAGGGCGGCCAGCTCGTCGGTCAGGTAGCCCAGGCCGGCGCGAGCCAGGCCCGCCACCAGCGTCGACTTGCCCGATCCCGACGCGCCGGGCAGCAGGACACCAGTGCCGTTGGCCTCGAGCGCCCCGGCATGGAAGAGCAGGTGGTGGCCGCTCGCCTCGGCGGCGGACCGGTTGACGTCCCACACCAACCATCCCAACGCGTCACCGGGACACTGGTCGAGCGCGAGCGGTTCGCCGTCGCGGGTGACGTCGACGCTGCCGCGTCCGGTGTCGACCGTCAGCGCGTACCAGTGGTCGACAGGCGCCGCCCTGTCGGGCGCCTGCAACCCGGCCAGCAGCGCGTCGACCTGGCGGCCCAGGCGCTCGTCGTCGCAGTCCACCGCGAAGCGGTGGGACAGCCCGTGCAGGCTGGGGGTGCGGTGCACCCGATGGTTCCCGGCCGGCACGGCCTAGGTGCCGTCGCCCGCGCTCTCCGCCGGGTGCGCGTCGGAGATGCCGGCGGCGACCGGCTTGACGGACCGGCTGGCCCAGTGCTTCATGGCCCAGCCGCCAGCGACGAGCGCTGCGCCGAGTTCCGCGTCCCGCTGGATGTCGATGCCAGTGGAGGCGAGCGTATTCGACGGCCCGATGTCCGCCGCCGTGGTGACGCCGGCCGACCCGCTGGCGCCGTTGGGGCCGACCGCTGCGCCGGCGCCGGCCGACCCACTGGTGCCGTACGGGCCGGTGGACGCGCTCGTGCTGACACTGGTCGAGCCGCTCGTGCCGGGGTTGCCCGACATGGTGGCACCGGCCGCCGGCTTCGCCGTGAGGATCTCGGGCACGACCCAGGCGGCGGCTCCGGCCGTCGCGACGGCGGACATCCTGCCCATGGCCTGGCGCCGAGAGATACGGGGCCGGCCCGCACTCCCATCGCCCGCTGCGGACGGGGAGGCCACCCCGTCCCTCTGAGATTGTTCGCTGTGCATATCGTTCGCCGTTCTGAGCCGCCCGCAAGGGGTAGGACTCCGCTGTCCTGTCCTGTTGGTCCGAACCGTCTTTTCGCCTGCCCGGGGGGGCCTCCGCGACGACGGTCGGCTGCCTTCCGTGAATTGATAACGCCGGGACCCGGGATTTCTCACCGTCAGGTGTACCGAATCCTGCAATGGCCGTGACCACGCCCGTGACACGGACCGATCGGACGCTTAAGCCCCTGGGAAGACCGACCGCAGCGCGTCGAGCAGGGCCGGATCACCCTTGAAGGCAGGCGTGTGGTCCGGATCGAGCCGCCCGTACACCAGCCGGCAGAAGGCCTCCGCGGGTAACTCGAGCTCGGGCTGGCGCCCCCGCGTGCCCGCCGTCACCTCGACACCGTCCGCCGACAGAACGAGCGCGACATCCCGCTCGGGGGCGGTAGTCCGGACGGCGACGGTGCGCTCGCGGCCATC
>OUNO010009794.1_pt1 | contig 13152 bp, 9 predicted proteins | sample 1779811 | NCBI WGS metagenome assembly OUNO01 (sample SAMEA3914804, study PRJEB12502) | metagenome | biome: forest; material: soil | place: Canada | collected 2010-06-25 | depth 0.3 m | reverse complement strand
ATCTGCAGCCACGAGCTCGAGCTGGTCGACCACGTCGATGAGCTCGACGACGAGCCGAACCGCTACCGCATCACCGCCGACACCCTGAGCGGCGCGGACAAAACCACGCTGCTCGAGGAGCTACACCCGACCTCCCGCCCGCCTGGGAGGACGCAGCGCCCTGCCATCCGCCTCGACCCGGCCCCGCCACGCTCGCCTTCGTTCCAGCCGCCGCACTCGGCCGCGCCTCCCCCACGCGCCGCAGCACCCGTGTCGCGTGTCTCCGAGCCGCCAGTACCCGCGAGCCGCAGCACGCGGCCGAGCACCCAACCCCCCGGTAGCGATTCGCTCGCCAAAGCGATCGTGGTCTTGGATGAAGCGCTGAACGCGGGCGACGTGAGCGAGGCAGAGCGCCGCCTCGGGCCGATCTTGATGCGCGTCCACGAGCTATTGCTGGAAGAGCACCCGAGCGGGCTCGAGCTCGCCGAGCACGTGGTGATCTCGGCGGCGCGCCTAGCGAGCGAGACGCGCAGCGCGGCGTTCATGAACTACGCGGTCACGTTGTATCAGTTGCTCAATCGCCCGCTGCCCGAACCCGCAGTCAACGTGATCCACGCGCTCGTTCAGGCCAATCTGTACCCGAACTTGGTCGCGCTGGAGAGCTACGTGGCCAAAATCGGCGCTCATACCGAGCGTTTCGACGAGACCGAGCTCTTCTTGCTCGACAGCTTGCGGCGCGTGATCGCCCGCGGCTGACCGACGGCGACCTCGAGCTCGGGCGGTCCGAACGCGCGCACGAGCGCTCGCGACGTGCGACGCGGCCGCGAGCCGCTCAATGTTTCAAACACGGGTTCAGCGGATCGCCATCGTCTCGGCACGGCTGCTGCGGAGCCGTGACGTGCGGCGGACGCGGCGGAAGAGGCCGTTGTGGCGCGGCGCCAGGCGGTGGCGTCGCAGGCTTCACGGCGCGGGCCTCGCGTAACTCCTGCTGCAACGTTTCGATACGTCCAGCCAGGTCTTCATTGCGCCGCAGCGAGCGAACGCCGTTCGTTTCCGCCTCGCGATGCGCGCTCTGTTCGACGAGCAGTGCTTGTTGAGCGGCGCTGAGCGCAAGGTCTGTTCGCGGCCTCAACGCTCCGAAGTACAACGCGCTCGCCGCCAGCCAACTTCCGACGCAGAGCGCGGAAGCCAGGCTCTTCAGCAACCGCTGCCGATTCAGCTGCTCGGTGAATTGCAGCTCGGCGTTGCGTCGGCCCGTACGTTCGAGCTCGAGTTGCTGCGAAAGCTCGGCCGCGCTTCGTGACAATGCATCGGCACGAGCGAGCTCGGCGCGCCGCACGGCATCGAACCGAGCGAGCTCGGCACGCTGTTCGGCCTCGGCCAATTGCAACGCGGCGTGCTCGGCGCTGCGCCGTTCCTGCTCGAGCCGCGCTTGCTCGCGCTCGGCATCGAGCCGCGCGCGTTGCTCGGATTCGGCCCGCAGCCGCGCTGCCTCCGCTTGCTCCAATGCTTGACGCTTCTCGTGCTCACGCAAAGCGGCCAGCGAAAGCAAGCCGGAGCTCTCGTACAATTGAGGCATTTGCCTGTCAGACGCCGGCTCCTGCACTCGGCTTGGGTGACGCTTGCACGAAAAAAACGGGCCACGCTCGCGCTGAGCGTGACCCGCCCCCCTGTCGCAGTCCCCCCAGTGCACCCACCACGGCGCGCCGCGGTGCTCGCTCAGCCCGCCTCCCCGGCTGGTCGAGCACCACGAACTCCCCGGCCTCAGTGATCGTGCTTGACCACCTCCGCCCCCGTTCCCCAGTCCGACAACCAAAGCGCATCGATCCCTGGGGTGAGCCAACCGAAGCTCACGAGCGCGCGCTCTTCGTACGCCGCCGCGCCGCTGATTCTCCCCGTCCGTCGAGATGAGCCGTGATGCGCCATGAGCCTTGGCATAAGCACGGCACATGCCATGCTCAGCGCGGCTCATCCGGCGACAACTGCCGGCACTACGATGTCTTCAGTGCCAAGGCTCAGCCAATTGGCACACCTGGCACATCGACCAGGGACAGGTCGGTCCTAGCTGTTAGAGGTAAAGCAGCGACTCGAAGGCGTGAACGACCGGCGAAGCAAACAGCGGAAAGACCTGCCAAGCGAGCAGTAAGCCCAGAAACTCGAAGGCCGGCACTTGGCGAAGTCGCTCGTAAAGAGAGCCCAACGAATCCGGAAAGAACCCCGAAAGCACTCCGGAGCCATCCAGAGGCGGGAACGGAATCAAGTTGAACAGGAAGAGCACGATATTGAGCTTCAACATCACGCTCAGCGCCATCGCGAGCGCCCCGAGGGGCGATCGTGCGCCGGCGCCGACCGCCTCGACGTAGTGCGGAGTGCCGCCGCCGGGGATCGCGTACTGAAAAATGTGCGCCGAGAGCAGCGCGCGCATCGTTCCCAGGGCGATCAAGGCCAGGAGCAGGTTCGCCATCGGCCCAGCGAGCGACATCAGGCCCTGTTTTCGCGGATTCTTGCGGCCCCAGTCCGAATTGAACGGCACCGAGGCGAAGCCGACCATCCAACCCAACTGCACGTACGAGATGAGTGGCACCACGACCATGCCGATCGGCGAGCGCCGAATGTGCGGCGTCGGGTCGAGGGTCACGTGGCCGGTCTCGTAAGCGGTCAGGTCGCCACCCTTGAACGCCAGGTAGGCATGGGCGAACTCGTGGAACGTCGTGCTGAACAGGAACACCAGGTACCAAATCAGCAAGTTCTGGATCAGCTCGGCCATGGGCGACGCTGTTCTACCTGAAGCCGCGGGCGAGTGAGCGGACTTCGAGCGGCCTTCTGCGCGCCTCGCCGAACTGCTTTCTGCTGAGCACCTGCGCCGTCCCGGCCCCGATTTGGCCCGAGGGCCGCCGTCCACGAGCAGTGTTTGGGCGAGCGAACATTGGGCCGTTTCCAAGGGCGAAGAGCGCGAAATCTCGTCGTTTTTTGAGTGTTTGATCCGTCCGATTCCGGCCGTCGACCGGCTCAGTTCGGTTGCAGAACTCGCGTTCAGAGCCAAGATACTGACGCTCAGTTGCATCTTTTTGCATTATTCATCAATAATCTATTTTAGATGCAGTCAGTTTCGCGAGCAATTTGATGGGCTGGCTTCGAGACCTGATGGACCAGTCGGATTCGGGCTGTCGCAGCTACGGCGACCTGGCCAGAGCCGCGCTCGAAAACAGCGACTGGCCTGCCGAGTCGCGAATGGGGGAGCGCTCGCTGGCCAGCATCCTCAGCAAGCTGGACCGCAGCCAAGAGGTAGACTGGCTGGCCGAACGGGTCGGTGTGCAGCGGGTGCTCTCGAAGGTTCTCGGAGTACCGCTGGACGACCTGCGCGCGCCCGGGACCCCGACGCTCGGCGCGAACGGTGCGCGCGGCGATGTGCGGCGACTCCGACTCACTAGCCTGCGCTACGCCCGGGCACTCGATTTGCTGGATGAATCGCTGTGTCCAGGCCTGCCCGGCGCGGCCCTCGCGCCGGCCGGCTACCGAAACACCTTTTGGTACGCCCCGAGCGGCGCTGGGCGCTCCCTGGTTGGCCGTTTCCTGCAGGCTCGCGGCCTGGCGTACGTGATCGATGCGGGAAGCTACGAAGAAGCGCTGGAGCGCCTCCCCGATCGCGGTCCCGTTTTCATCGAGCTTCACGCACGAGGTCCGCTGCCGCTGCGTGCTCCGCCGCGCCCGGACATCTGTGTCGCGGGCGATTTTCTGCCGGGCGATCCGAGTTGGCAAGTGACGCACTCGCCCGAGGTCGCGACGTACCTCGGTGAATTGGTGGCGTGGGTCGCGGCGCGGGTGCCGAGCGACGGCCGCTTCGATGCGCCGCGCACGCTCGAGTGGCTCGAACGGGAGATGCTCGCGAGTGGCGTGCTCGACGGGCTGGGCGCTGCGCTCGGCTTGTGTGGTCTGGCTGACGAGTACGGCGTGCAAACGCTACACGGCAAGACGCCGCAGAAGCTCGCCGAGCGCTTTTGTCGCGATCGACTGATCGCGACGCTCGACCCCGAAGCCTCTCATGCGCCGTGGTTGAAGCGGAACGGCTACGACGTGCTGGTCAGCCTCGGGCGTCGCTTGCTAGCCGACTCGGACGCCGACTGGGACGCCCCGCGCTCGCTCGAAACGTGGCTCGAATTGGTGCCGCTCGAGCACCAGCGCGACGCCGATTTGGATTGGATGCGTCTGTCCCTGAGCCGCCTCGATACTGGGATTCGGCCCTCGGATATCGAGAAAGCCGCGCGCAAAATCCCGCCCGGCGCGTTTCGGATCGCGCGCGCTCTGCAACGAGCCGATTTCCTGCGCGATGCCCAAAGCGTCGCAGCTGGCGCCGCGCGCGAAGCGCAGCTCGCCTTCGGCCCACGCTGGTTCTCGAATGCCCTCCGCTTGGATGCGACGCGCGCGTTGGTCAGCGGTTCGACGAACGACTTCGGTGAAGCCTTGCTGCGCGGGCACGCCGCGCCGAGCATCGCGCGCGAGCTCGTGCAACGGTTGTCCGACCGGGGCAGCGCGTTCATCGATGGCGTGCTGGAGCTGGAAAGCAACGACAGCGCCCCCCATACCGCCGCGCTCGAGATGACGTTTCGCGCAGCCGGCGTGGCGCTGCTCGGTGGCGCCGAGCTCGCGGGCGACTCCCTGGAAGCCCTCTGGGACGAAGCGCTGGAAGCGCGCCTCGAGCTCCCGGGCGAGCCGCCCTGCCCGCGCATCGAATACCCTGCGCCGGAGGGCGACCCGCTTCTGTCGCGCGGCATCTGGTATTTGGCGGCGCTCGCCATCAGCGGTGAGCTCGGACAACGCGCAGGTCGGCGGCACCCATTGCTTCGTCCTTGGAAGGCACGCGAGCCACACCCGCAGCTGCGTGAGGTGTGCGCGCTGATCGCGCGGGATCTGCCGACGACGCGCGGTGATCGTCCTTGGGTGCTGCGTGCGTTCTCGCTCGTCTCCAGGTTGCGCTCCGAGGTCGGCGCGCTCGGAGCCTTGGACGCGCCGGAAGTCTTGGAGCGTCCGTCGGTAATTTTAGACGAAGCCGCACACGGAGTGCTCACTTGGCCGACGGTCGCGGGCCTCGCGGACAACGAGCTCGGCTTGCCGGCATTGCAGGCCCTGGCGGCGGAGCGGAGCCTGCCCTTTGCGACGGTCGCGAGCGCGATCTGGGAAGCGTGGGACGACGCGCAACGCCCGGCCCTGGGCGCGGCATTTCTTGCGACCGACGCGCCGTTTGCCAGCTGGTTCTGGCCGCACATTCCGGCAGATTTATTGGAAGCGCTGTTGTGCGACGCGCGCGCAACCGACATCCCTTATCAAAGCTTCGCAGACGCGCAGTGGCGCGCGTTCTTGGCCGCGCTGGCAACGGCGCCTGCGCGCGCGCTGGACGAACGAGCGTTCGCGCTCGCGCCCGACTTCGTGCTGGTAGAGGCATTGGATAGCGGGGTCGAGAGCCCGACCTTGTTCCGCAGCGTGTGGCACCGCTTGCCCGAGCGTGCGGGCCAGGAGCTCGTGCGCTTGCTGGAGAGCAATGAAGACCACGATTTACCCCGTCTCTCGGGGCTGCTCGCTGCCGCTGCCGCCGGCCAGTCCAGCCAGCTATTCGAGCTGTTTGCTCAGCCGAGTGTGACTAACCTGCCCAGCGCAAAGCTGGCGAAAGTGCGTCACTTTTTGCATGACTACGTGCGCGCGCGCAAATCCGGCTACGTCGAGGCCTACGGTCGGCTTTCGGAGATTGAGCGACAGCTCGCCGCTGCGCGCTGATAAGCTTTGGTCCATGCGAGTCGTGAGCTTGAATGGCTTCGGCTTCGAAAACCTGAGCTTGGAAGAGCGCGCGGAGCCGAGCTGCGGTCCGCGTCAGATCGCGATTCGCGTGCGCGCCGTCTCACTCAATGCGCGCGACCTGATGATGGCGCGCGGGGCATACAATCCGCGTCAACCGCTGCCTTTGGTGCCGTGCTCCGACGCCATGGGTGAGGTCGTGGCACGCGGCGCAGGGGCCTTCGAGTGGGCGCTCGGCGATCGCGTGTGCCCCATTTTCGCCGGGCTCTGGCAAGACGGAGCCTTGACGCGCACGGCTCAGCGCAGCGCGCTGGGTGGCCCGCTGCCCGGCACGCTCGCCGAGCTCATCGTGTGCGACGAGAACGCCGTCGTGCGCGCCCCCTCCCATCTTGGCGCCGAAGAAGCGGCGTGCCTCCCCTGCGCAGGCGTGACCGCCTATCGCGCGCTGATCGAGCTCGGTGGCATACAGCCAGGTCAGTGGCTCGTGTGCCTGGGCACGGGTGGTGTTTCGTTGGCAGCGCTCGCCATCGCCAAAGCGATCGGCGTGCGCGTGATCATCACCAGTCGCAGCGCGCACAAGCTCGCGCGTGCGGCCACCCTGGGCGCCGATCACGGTCTCGATACTTCGCAGAACGCGGATTGGGGCAAGGCAGTGCGCGCGCTCGCCGATGGCGAAGGCGCGCATCACGTGCTCGAAGTGGGCGGCGCAACGACGATCGCGCAGAGCCTGCGTGCGTTACGCCTGGGCGGAACCGCGAGCATCATCGGCGTGCTCTCGGGTGCGCAACCGGACTTGGATCTGCGCCCGATCCTGATGCAAGACCTGCGGCTGCAAGGCGTGTTCGTCGGCAGCCGCAAGACGTTCCTGGACTACCTGGAATTGGTGGAGCGGCACATGCTACGCCCGCAGATCGATCGCGTGTTCGAGCTGGCGGAGGCACGTGCTGCGTTCGAATACGCGGCCAGCGGCGCACAGTTCGGCAAGGTCGTGATAGCCCTGTCCTGACGCGCTATTTCGTGGGTTTCGCGCACTGCGTGGAGCTGCCGCTCAGGACGCACTTCTGGCCGGCCTTGCAGGTCTGATCGAGCGCGAACGCGCCGCCTTTGCAGACCAAAATCTCGGACGCGTCCGGCGTACACGAGAACGCTTGGCCCTCGAGCTTCTTGTCGCAGGCGTCACCCAGCTTCGCGATCGACGTATCACAGCTCAGCTTGCCCGCGCTCGAGGCGCAGCCGTTGGCACCGCGGCACAGGTAGAAGCGCTGCATCGCGTGCTGCTTGCAGATTAAGACCTGCGTGCCGTCACCCGAGCAAGCCTTCAGGTTCTCGTCGTTGCACGAGTCATTCGGCTCGGCGAGTGAGGTGTCGCACAGCGCGCGGCCCTCGGCGTCGGCGCAACCGCGAGCGCCGCGACAGGGCACGAACGCGTACTTGCCGCCGTGGCAGGCGATCATGCCGGCCTTGTTGGCGCACGTCGCAGCGCCCTCGTCCTCGGTACTGCACGCGTCGCCGGGCTTGTTGCCGCTGAAGTCGCAGCTCGTGCCTTTCTCGCTCGAGCTGCAGCCAGCGGGGCCGTTGCAGGGTGACTCGATGAAGGTGCCGGCTTGGCAAGTCAGCTCGCGCTTGCCGTCTAGGCAACGCGCTTCGCCCTTCTCGCACGAGCTACCGGCCGAAGGCTTGCAGCTCACGGCAGTCACGCACCACGCGAGCAGCACGACGGGAAAGGTCGGGAACCGCAAAGCAGCGCCGAGTGTAGCCCGTCGGCGCGCCCTGGAATACGCGCTCGACGGTAACCTTTCTGCCTCGATGTCATTGCCAGCCGTTCTGCACCGGCCCGCGTAAACCGCGGGATTCGTTTGATCTTTGGCGCTGTAAGCGCCCATGGGCCGTGCGCCGAAGGGCGTAGGCAGCGCCCGAATCCGGCGCCATACTCGGAAGCTCTCGCGGAGGAGAAAATCACATGGGACTCCACATCGGTAGCATCGCGCCGGACTTCGAGCAGGACTCGACGCAAGGCAAAATCAAGTTTCACGATTTCATCGGCAGCAGTTGGGCCGTGCTGTTCTCACACCCGAAAGACTTCACGCCCGTCTGCACGACGGAGCTCGGCCGTGCTTCGAAGCTCAAGCAAGAGTTCGACAAGCGCAACGTCAAGATGATCGCGGTCAGCGTGGACGACACGGCTTCTCACCTGAAGTGGGTGCCGGATATCGAGCAAACCCAAGATACCACGATGAACTTTCCGATCCTCGCGGACTCCGATCGCAAGGTCGCAAAATTGTACGACATGATTCATCCCGAAGCGAACGACACGCTGACCGTGCGCTCGGTGTTCATCATCGACAGCAACAAGAAGATCCGCGCGACCATCACCTACCCCGCCAGCACCGGCCGCAACTTCAGCGAGATCTTGCGCGTGATCGACTCGCTGCAGCTGACCGACAACTACAAGGTAGCGACGCCCGCCGATTGGAAAGACGGCGACGACGTGGTGATCGTGCCGGCGCTGCAAGATCCGAAGGAGCTGGCCGAGCGCTTCCCCAAGGGCTTCAACGCGGTTCGTCCGTACCTGCGCATGACGCCGCAGCCGAACAAGTAGCCGTCGCCTCACCGAGCCAAAACGAAGAAATCCGCGCTGGGTCAGCTGCCCTGCGCGGATTTTTTTTGGGGGTACCCGAAGCGCGGCTCAGCGCGTGCGGCGACGACGCATGCCGACCGCGCCGAGCACCGCCAAGACCCCGAACGCGCCCGCGGCGTCATGCGCCGTGTTGCTGGGTGCGAAGGAGCAATTCGCGCTCGCTTCGGCGCTGCCGCTCGCTTCGCAGCTCGAGCCCGAGCAGCTCGACGAGCCTTCGGCTTGCGCGCTGACGTCGATCGTGATCTTGGGTACGAGTCGTCGCAGATCGTCGATGCATTGATTCACGGTTCCGGCGTGATCGATGTATTGGCCGTTGCAGAACAACGCGCCCTGGGGCTCCGTGCAGTCGGCTTTGCAGCCGCCGCTCACCTCGGCTTCGCAGTTCGCGTAGGCGTGGCCCTGGCAATCGACTTGGCACTGTAGCTCGCTCTGTGCGTTGCACGAGCCTTTGCAACTGCCCTGACACCTACCGGTGCAGTCGGCGGTGCCCGGCGTGACCTTGCAGCTCGCGTCGCACTCGGCGGCGAACGTGGCTTTGCAGGAGGCCTGGCAGTGCTCGGCGTCCGAGTCGCCTTGGCATTTCGCGTTGCAATGGGCGGTGCCGTCGGCCTTGCAGCTCGCGGCGCAGTCGAACTGCGCGGGGGTCACGTTGCAGCTCGCTTCACAGTCCACCTGGCAGCTGCCCGTGCATTCGACGGTCGGCACCTTGGGGCACGAGCCCGAGCAGGTCCCTTCGAGCTTGGCGGCGCAGGCAGCACGCACGTTCACCGGCGTGCAGGCCACGTCGCACTGAGCATCGACGCTGACCGCGCAGGTGCCGCTGGCTTCGACATCGATGTTGCCACAGGAGTCGATGACGCCTGCCCGGGCCGATGCCGTGAAGAACAGCGGCAAGGCGAACAGCGCCGCGCCCAGAGTTGCAAAAGCAAAGGAATTTCTCATGGTTGCCTCTTCGAGCTCGAGCCTACGATTCACTGAATCTGCCGCGCAGATGCAGCACTGAAGGAAAGAATGCAAGTGGAGTGCCGGCGCTCCATTCTGCACCTACGCCGAAAAACTCCGCTTTCTTCCCTACAGCCGCACCACCGACCGCGACAGGCTAGCCCCGGTGTAGCCCGACGGCTACAGGCTCGGCGCCGTAAAAGCTGGCCCCCGATTTGGCCATGTCGACCAGCACGGGGGCGGGAGCGAAGCGCGGGCCGAGCGTGTCGCGGTACCCTTCGAGGCGACGCACGAGCTCGGCCGCGCCCACGGTGTCGGTGTACTTGAACGGACCCCCGAGAAAGGGCGGGAAGCCGAGCCCGAAGATCGCACCCACGTCACCATCGCGGGCGCTGCGCAAGATGCCTTCACCGAAGCAGTGCGCGGCCTCGTTGATCATGCGCAAAGTGCAGCGCTCGGCGATCGCGCGCGCCGGAAGCTGGCGTTGCGGCTCGACGCCGAGCAGCGCATACACCGCGCGATCTGCGACCTTATCGCCCTTCTTCGCGCCCACATAGTCGTAGAAGCCGCGCTGATTCTTCTTACCGAGGCGCTCGTCTTTGAGCAGCGCTTCGATGCCTGGAGGCGGCGCCATGCGTTCACCGAACGCTTCGTGCAGCACGTGGCCGACCTTCGCGCCCACGTCGATGCCCACTTCGTCGAGCAGGGTGATCGGGCCAACGGGAAATCCGAAGCTGACCAGCGCCTGATCGATCTGCTCGATCGCGACGCCTTCGGCGATCAAGAACGAAGCCTCACTCAAGTAAGGCCCGAGGATGCGTGAGGTGTAGAAACCCGCGCCGTCGTGGACGACGATCACGGTCTTGCCTTGACGCTTGCCGAACTGCACGCACGTCGCAGTGACCCAGGGCGCGGTAACCGGCGTCACCACGATCTCGAGCAACGGCATCTGGTGCACCGGCGAAAAGTAGTGCATCCCGATCACCTGCTCGGGGCGGCGCGCGCCTTGGGCGATCTGGCCAAGCGGTAAAGACGAAGTATTCGAGGCGAAGATCGTGGACTTTGCGGCGTGTTGCTCGGTTTCGGCGAGCACCTGTCGCTTCACGGTCAGGTCCTCGAAGACCGCTTCAATCACCAGATCCGCCGCGTCGAGGCCTTCGTATTCGGTAGTTGCGGTGACGTGGGCCATGATCAGGTCACGCTCGGTCGTAGCGAGCCGCTTGCGCTTCACGCGCTCGTCGAGGATGCCGCGCACGTACTTGAGGCCCTTGGCCAGCGACGCTTCGTCTCTGTCCTTCATGCGCACGTCGACCCCGGCTTGCGCGGCCGTGACGTAGGCCACGCCGGCACCCATCAAGCCCGCGCCGAGCACGGCCACGCGCTGTACGGCGCGCGGCTCGACATCGACGCCGTCGAGCCCGCTGTCCTTCTTCAGCTCGGTGCTGGCGAAGAAGACGTGCATCAATGCGCGCGCCTGCTCGGTCACCACGAGCTCGCCGAACGCGTTGGCTTCGGCGTCGAGCCCACGCTCCAGCCCCTGAGCCAGACCCAACTTCACGACCTCCAGGATGCGTTCGGGGGCTGGGTAGTTGCCGTGCGTCTTCTCCAGCAGCCTTTTTTTGGCCTGATCGAAGAGCAGCCTGCGGCCGAGCGGATTGTCGGCCAGCGCGAGCTCCTTCAGCTCGTCCTTGGCGAACCAACGCCGAAACGAGCGCTTGGCAGGCGGCTGCGTCGCGCGTTGGAGCGCGAGCCGGGCTGCGACCTCGAGCAGGATCGACGGCGGCACGAGCTCATCGACCAGGCCCAGCCGCAAGGCGCGTTTGCCGTCGAGCTGCTTGCCCGTGAGCAGCAAATCCAATGCCGCTTCCACGCCGACCAAGCGTGGCAAGCGTTGCGTCCCGCCGAGCGCAGGGAGCACGCCGAGCTGCACCTCGGGCAGGCCCAGTTTGGTCTTGGGATCGGTGGTCGCCACGCGCGCCGTGCATGCCAGCGCCGTTTCGAGCCCGCCCCCCAAGCAAGCGCCATGGATGGCGGCGACGACCGGCACACGAAAGCCGGACAGCGCGGCCAGCGCGCGCTGCCCCGCGCGTGACAGCTCGCTCGCCTGTTCGGCACGCTCGACGGCGCGCAGCATGTGAATGTCCGCACCGGCAATGAAGCCATCGGGCTTGCCGGATGCGAGCACCAGCGCTTTCAGGTGCTCGTCGCGCGACAGCTCCTCGAGCACGGCACTGAGCTCGACGGCGAAGCTTGCCTTCAGGGTGTTGACGGCCTCGCCTGGTACGTCGAGCCGCAAAATGGCGACGCCGTCGGCGCGCCGTTCGAGCGAGAGCGACTCACTCGCGCGCGCGGGCACCATCAGGCGGCCTCCAAGACCATGGCCGCACCCAAGCCGCCCGCCGCGCAAGCGGTACACAGGGCGTATTGCCCGCCGCGCCGGCGCAGCTCGCGCAACGCTTGCGAGATCTGGCGTGCGCCGGTGGCCGCGAAGGGGTGACCGAGCGCGATCGAACCGCCCGACACGTTCAGCTTGTCCCAATCCACTTTGCCGATCCGCTTTTCGCGGCCGAGTTTCAGCTGCGCGAAGGCGTCGCTCTCGAAGGCTTGCACGTTACTCAACACCTGCGCTGCGAACGCTTCGTGCATGTCGATCAGATCCATGTTTTTGAGCTTCAAGTCAGCGCGATCCAGCGCCAGCGGCGCGGCATAGGCAGGACCCATCAAGAGTTGCTCGGCGGGGTCGACGGCGGCGAAGGCGTAGCTGCGCAAGTAGCCGAGCACCTCGAAGCCGAGCGATTTCGCTTTCTTCTCGGTCATCAGCAAGAGCGCGCTCGCGCCGTCGGTCAGCGGTGAGCTGTTGCCCGCGGTCACGGTGCCGTAGCGGCGATCGAACACGGGCTTCAGCTGCGCGTAGGCATCGATCTCGGAATCCTTGCGCACCAAGTTATCCTCGTCGAAAGGCTCGTAGCTGGGCGGCACGAACAGCGACATCACTTCTTCGCGCAGACGCCCATCAGCCCACGCTTGCGCGGCCAAGGTGTGGCTGCGGTGCGCGAAGGCGTCTTGGTCGGCGCGCGAAATGCCGTTCTCCTTCGCCATTTTCTCCGCACTCTCGCCCATCGTCAGTCCGGTAGACGGCTCTTTGAGCGCCGGCGGGACGGGCACTAGGTCCGACGCGCCGATGCTCGAGAACGCACGCAGCTTCTCCCCCAACGAGCGCCCTTTGCTCGCTTTCATCAGCGCAGCAGCCAGCCGCTTGCTCACGGCCATCGGCACGTCGCTCGCGCTATCGGCCCCGCCAGCGATGCCGCAGTCGATCACCCCGGCGTAGATCGCTTCGGCGACGTTGACCGTGGATTGATAGCTCGTGGCACAGGCGCGCGCGACGCTGTACGCCTCGATGCTACGCGGCATGCCCGTGCCGAGCACGATCTCGCGCGCAATGTTGGGCACCGACAACGACGGGATGACTTGCCCGTACACCACTTGCTGGACCTGTTTCGGCTCCAGGCCAGTGCGTTGCAGCAGCTCCGCGACGACGAGCTTGCCCAGGTCCAATGCGCTGAGATCCTTGAACGCAGTGCCCTGCTTGGCGAACGGCGTGCGGAGCCCGGCGACGATTGCGACGCGCCGATCCGCGTTCGATTTGGCCATACCGAAGTAACGAGTAAGGCTCGTGACGCGGCGTGTCAAGCCAGCCGTGTAGCGTGAACGCGACTCATGGCCGAGCCAGCCGACGCCTCAGTGTGAGCTGCTCCGTACGTGCTTCTCCGCCTGACTGACCTCGACCTCGCCGACCGTCTTCA
>OUNO010005416.1_pt1 | contig 13158 bp, 13 predicted proteins | sample 1779811 | NCBI WGS metagenome assembly OUNO01 (sample SAMEA3914804, study PRJEB12502) | metagenome | biome: forest; material: soil | place: Canada | collected 2010-06-25 | depth 0.3 m | reverse complement strand
GGTTGATGCTGGTCGACAGAGAGGAGCAGGGTGAACTGGGACAAGCCGATATCGGCGTATTTGCGTAGATTTTGATCAAAGATCGTGTCGAGCGACGTGGTTAGTCGGTGCATCTTATAGAGGTAGGTTTGGCTAAAGTCGAACGTCATATTGTGTTTTCCTTGCATTTATGTTAACATGTTAATAGTTGATTAGTCAACTATATGTAAGAACCAATCAAGGAGAAGGTGATGAGTAAGCCAATTCCAAAATCACGACAATTATTCCGCGGAGACATTAACGACGCCGTCATTCGTGTACAGCAGGCGACAGGTGAGCATATAGACCCGGGATGGTGGAACGCTCATGTCGGCAATCATGGAACTGCTGAAGAGATCCTGGACCGGTTCGACAAGGCATACGAGATAGAACTAAAGAAGCATCGCCCAGACGATTAGCCTGAAGGATATAATCGGCTGCTCGCAACGCCTGGAAAACAGTACGCTACATATAGCGTACTGTTTGTTATTTACAACACTATAAGGTGTTAACTTAAGCATAAATGCGATGTGGTGAAAAAAACACACAAAAAGGCTTGAAAACCATATATCTAGGGTCTATTATTCTATACAGACACTACATACGTAGTAGTTCAACAAAAATACACATCATGCAAGACGGAGGGAAACCACCGCCAGATCGTTACGATAGGGTATATTCTTGCATTGCCGAAAACGTTTGAGAGACGCGTAGGAGTCGGCAAGAGGTTGTGGTATCAAAAACAAAACAAACTAACCAAGGGGGAATATGAGCATATCTGTGGTAAAACGCGACGGCACCCGCGAACCATTTGACGCCAACCAAGTCAATCTTGCCCTGGTCGAAGCCAGTGAGGGGCTTCCTGACCAGATCAGCAAAGTTGTCCAAGTCGCAACCGAACTGCAATTAACGCTGTTCGATGGCATTACATCACAACAATTGGACGAAGCAGTGATTCACACCGCACTGCAGAACGTCAAAGACGATCCTGACTTTGACAAGATTGCAGCCCGATTGCTGCTGAAGAACATTTACAAGAATATCCTGGGTCATTACAACAGCACGGCCGAACTAAAGAAGCTGCACGCAAAGCACTTCCCGGCCTATCTGAAACAAGGTATCACCGACGGCCTGTTGGACAAACGCATGAATGCCACGTTGTTCGACGTCAAGAAACTGGCTGCAGCGTTGGACCCAACCAGGGACGACCTGAGCAAGTACCTGGGCGTCATCACCAACAAGAACCGCTACGCACTGCGCAAACAAAGCGGCGAGCCTATCGAGGTTCCGCAGTTCACGCACATGCGTATTGCGATGGGACTGAGCTTTAACGAGAAAGACCCAACGTCGGCAGCCCTCGACTTTTACGAGCACATGAGCAGCCTGGACTACGTTCCTGGCGGCAGTACCCGTGTCAACGCCGGTGGATCTTTCCCACAACTATCGAATTGTTTTCTTTTTAACGTCGAAGACGACATGGATTCAATCGCAAAGAGTATCCGCGACACAATGTGGATCGCTAAAGGCACTGGCGGTATCGGCATCGGTATGACCAAGCTGCGCGCATCCGGCAGCCCGGTCAAAACGACCAACACCGAATCGACCGGTCCAATTCCGTTCATTAAAATGATCGACACCGCACTGTTTGCCGTCAGCCGCAAGGGCAAAAAGCAAGGTGCAGCCGCCATCTTCATGGAGAACTGGCACATGAATTTCCCGCAGTTTTTGGATTTGAAGCAAAACAGCGGCGACCCATACCTGCGTACGCGCATCGCGAATACGGCTGTCTATATCAGCGACGAATTCATGAAACGCGTCGAAAAAGGCCAAGACTGGTACATGTTTGACCCGGCTGAAACGCCTGATCTGACCGAACTGTACGGCGTAGAGTTCAGCAAGCGCTATAACGAATACGCCGAGCTGGCCGACACTGGCAAAATGCGAGACTTTGTCAAAATTAACGCCCGTGAACAGTACCACCAGATACTCACGATCCTGCAGGCAACCAGCCACCCGTGGCTGACTTGGAAAGACACGATCAATGTCCGCGCACTGAACAACAACACCGGAACGATTCATCACAGCAACCTGTGCACAGAAATCACACTGCCACAGGACAAGAACAACACGGCTGTCTGTAACCTGGTCAGTATCAACCTGTCGGCACATTTGAACGCAGACAAAACCTGGGACTGGGATCGTCTGGCCGCCAGTAGCCGCAGCGCGATCCGCCAGTTGGACAACCTGTGCGACATCACGAACACGCCGATTCCAGAAGCGATGAACAGCAACAAGCTGAACCGCGCGCTGGGACTAGGATTGATGGGCTTTACCGATGTTGCTGAAAAACTCGGCTTTAGCTATGAATCAGAAGACGCCTACGAGTTGATCGACCAACTGACTGAGTTCATCAGTTATCACGCGATCGACGCCAGCGCCGACATGGCCAAAGAACTGGGCAGCTACCCGAACTTTAAGGGTAGCGGCTGGAGCAAGGGCATGTTGCCAATCGACACGATTGACCAACTAGAACTTGACCGCGGCGTCACCGTCGACATTAGCCGCAAAGCTCGTCTGGACTGGGAAAAACTGCGTGCCAAGGTGAAAAAGGGTATGCGTAACGCAACGTTGATGGCAATTGCACCAACCGCGAACATCGCGCACATCGCCGGGACGACACCAGGGTTGGATCCACAGTTCGCACAAATCTTTAGTCGTGCAACACTGAACGGCAAGTTCTTGGAAGTCAACGTCAATTTGATCAACGACCTGAAAGCACTGAACCTATGGGATCAAGTCAAAGGCGACGTCCTGCGTCTGCAAGGCGACGTCCAGCAGATCGACGTGATTCCACAGCACATCAAGGACGTCTACAAGACAAGTTTCCAACTGTCGCCGTACGCCTTTATCGAAGTCGCTGCCCGGGCACAAAAATGGGTTGACCAAGCGATCAGCCGCAACATGTATCTGGAAACGCGCGATGTCGATGAGTACGAAAAGATCTACGCGACCGCCTGGAAAAAAGGCCTCAAGACGACGTACTACCTGCACGTCAAACCGCGTCACTCAGCTGAACAAAGCACCGTCAAGGTCAACAAAGCAGAATCAATCAGCGGCAGCGGCCCACGCAAATCCGGATTTGGCTTTGCCAAGAAGCAAACTGTTGGAGCAGGAACGTAGCCTATGATAAAATCACAAGAACGATAGTCAAAACGAAAAATATTTAACAGAAAACAATAGGGTATAAGGGGATAATAGAACTATGAACGCATCAACAATCATCAACGACCAAATGACACTCGAAGAAAAACTAGCTGCTATTGACGCTGCTATGGCAAACGCCCAAGCACAAGCCAACGAAGAGGCTGCCGCAAACGGTGGCATTGCAGCACCACTTGATCCAGCTGACCTCACTATGTGTGAAGGTTGTCAGTAGGGGAATTGGCGATGGTCGCTCGACTGATCGAACAACTAACGAAAGGATTTGCAAATTATCATGGCAGGCATTCTCGGCACCGGAATTCAAGACGGACTACTACTTAAACCGGTCCATTACAAATGGGCGATGGATCTGTATGATCAGGCAATCGCGAACACGTGGTTCCCAAACGAGATTCAGCTAGGGCAGGATCTGTCTGACTGGAAGAAAATGAGTGAAGAAGAGCGCCACGCGGTGACGTTTCTGATGAGCTATTTCAACCCGAACGAACTGCTGGTCAACAAAGCGTTGGCCTTTGGCGTCTACCCGTACGTTAACGCGGCTGAATGCCACTTATACCTGGCAAAGCAGATGTGGGAAGAAGCCAACCACTGCATGTCGTTCGAATACGTGCTAGAAACCTTTCCGATCGATCGTAATGCGTCGTACGCTGCGCACGTCGATACGCCATCGATGGCCCGCAAAGAAGCATTCGAGACCAAATACATCAAACGTATGACTGAAGAGACGTTGGATATCACGACGACCGAGGGCAAAAAGGACTTCATCCGCAACCTGATCGCGTACAATATTATCCTCGAAGGCATCTGGTTTTATAGTGGATTCATGGTGGCATTATCGTTCCGCCAACGCAATTTGCTACGTAACTTTGGCGCGTTGATCGACTGGGTCGTCCGCGACGAATCATTGCACCTGAAATTCGGTATTAATTTAATCTTGACCGTCCTCGAAGAAAATGAAGACCTGCAAACCGAAGAATTTGCCGCTGAAATCAAGCAAATGATTCTCGATGGCGTCGAAATGGAAGAAGCCTACAACAAAGACTTGCTGCCAAACGGTATTTTGGGTCTGAATAGCGATTACATCAACCAGTACGTCAAATACTTGGCCGACCGCCGCCTGGAAGAACTAGGATTCGACGCGCACTACAACGTGTCCAACCCTGCCAAATGGATGGCAACTGCGAACGACACGCTGCAACTGGTTAATTTCTTTGAAGCGACCAATACGTCATACGAAGTCAACGGCTCTACCAAGAAAGACTGACACGGATGAAAATAGAGATAGAAGCCAAGTTTTTGGACTTGGATCATGATGGCATTCGCAAAAAATTAAAGGACGCTGGTGCACATTTGGATCAGCCGATGCGATTGATGCGTCGAGCACTTATTCGCACGGAGGATATGAAGCCACCTCTTCGAGATGCGTTTATTAGAGTGCGGGATGAGGGTGACAAAATAACGCTGACGTTTAAACAGTTCGATGATCTTTCTCTGCATGGTGCCAAGGAAACAGAGGTAAATGTTACTAGTTTTGATGACACGCTGGCGATATTGGCCCAGGGTGGCTTAAAACCACAATCGTACCAGGAAACAAAACGCGAGACGTGGCATTATAAGGACGCTGAAATTGTTCTTGATCTCTGGCCGTGGCTCAACCCTTATATTGAAATCGAGGGACCGTCGGAGGCAATAGTGAGGGAAGTGGCGAGTGATTTAGGGCTAGATTGGAAGGATGCTGTTTTCGGCCCGACTCCTGAAGCGTATCGTGCCCAGTACCCTGATGGCCAGCCAGAACATTTGATTGATCTGCCCGAGGTTACGTTTGGCGCGCCACTGCCAAAGATCTTTGGAGGGGATGCGTGGCCGGAAGTATATACGGTATAGTAAGTATATGAAAACAACTCTCGTTATCTTTGGCATCACTGGCGACCTGGCACAGCGCAAACTATTGCCGGCACTGGCGAATGTGATTGAGGCAGGTCAATCGGGCGAACTGTCGATCATTGGCGTGTCCCGCCGCGCCGTCGAACATTACCAAGTACTGGGCGAGCACCATCACCAACTGGCTGGGACGACGTCACTGTTTCAGATGGATCTGGACAACCTTGCCGACTATGAACGGCTCCGCAGTTATATCGATGCCGAGGCTGACGAACAGGTACTTTTTTACCTGTCTGTACCACCGGATTCAGCTGGCGGAATTATCGAAAACCTCGGTCGTGCGGGCCTCAACTCGCCGCATAACAAACTGCTGCTCGAAAAGCCATTTGGCGTTGACCTGGCTTCGGCACAGGCGATGATTGACCACACGGGTTCGTATTTTAGAGAGGCGCAGATTTATCGTATCGATCATTATTTGGCAAAAGAAATGGCGCAAAACATCGTGACGTTTCGGGCGCGCAACGCTATTTTCTCTTATCTATGGAGCAATCAATACATTGAAAGGATCGAGATACTCGCGCTGGAATCGATCGACATCGAGGGGCGGGCGGCGTTTTACGAACAGACGGGGGCGCTGCGCGATATCGTCCAAGGCCACCTGATGCAACTACTGGCACTGACGTTGCTGCCACTGCCCGACGATTTGAACTGGGACAGCCTGCCGACGAGGCGCCAGGCAGCGCTGGACGCGATTGTTCCTGCGAGCCCGCAGAGAAGCGCCAGGGCGCAGTATGAAGGCTATAGGGATGAAGTGAACAACCCTGGCAGTATCGTCGAGACGTTTGTTTCTGTGGAATTGCAGTCGACCGACCCGTCATGGCAAGGAGTGCCGCTGGCGCTGACGACAGGCAAGGCACTTGATCGCAAAAAGACGGAAGTGCGTGTGCATTTTCGCAAAACCGACGCTGCCCAGAGCAACTATTTGATATTTCATATTCAGCCAAACGAAGGCATTGCTATCGACCTGGTCACCAAAAAACCAGGCTATGACCGTGACGTCGAACATCAAAAGCTAAGCTACATGTATCCAGCCGATACTCGGCTGCCAGATGCCTACGAACAGGTGTTGGTTGATGCCATCAATAGTCATAAAAGTTTGTTTGCGACCAGTGGTGAAGTGCTCCGTGCCTGGGAGATCCTGGCACCATTACAGACAGCCTGGAAATCGGTGACGGATATCGCACTGTATCCCCGTGGCAGTCGTGCGCTTGATGTTATCGAATCCATTCGTAAGTCTAGTCAAATCGACAACAATAGCCCCAAAATCTAGCATTGGCGGTAGCAATGCTGTTACAATGAAGTCCCATGGGAGAGACTTCATCCGTGGCTGGTAAACAGAAATTTATTTTTGTGACCGGAGGGGTATTATCGGGGGTTGGTAAAGGCATCAGTGCAGCTAGCATTGGTGCGGTACTTCAAGCTAAAGGTGTGAACGTCTCTATTCAAAAATGCGATCCGTATCTCAATGTAGATGCGGGTCTTTTGAATCCTGCCGAACACGGCGAATGCTTCGTGACGATTGATGGTGCCGAAACGGATTTGGACTTGGGACATTATGAACGCTTTTTGGATTTGGAGTTAACGCAGAAAAACGCCACACTGTCCGGTCGACTCCTTTCGCAACTTATTATGGATGAACGAGCTGGTAAATTTGGCGGCAAAACAGTCCAACTGGTGCCACATTTAACTGGTGCGATTCAGGATGCGATTCAGTTGGCAGCTGACGGCAGCGACGTCCACATCGTCGAAGTCGGCGGCACGGTCGGTGACTACGAAGGGTTGAGTTTTGTCGAGGCAATCCGTGAATTTGCGGGACGTGTCGGGCGCGAAAACTGCCTGTACGTTCACGTCGTCTACGTTCCATTCATCGGCACCAGCAAAGAATTCAAGACCAAACCAGCGCAGAACGCCTTGAACGAACTACGCGGATTCGGTATCGTGCCGGACTGCGTTGTTGTCCGTTCTGACAACCCGGCGCCAGAAAGCGTCGGTCGCAAGATCAGTCAATTTAGCGGTGTCGCCGAAGAGGCGGTCGTGTTGCTCGCGAACGCACCAACGGTGTTCCAGGTGCCGATTATTATTGCCGCAAGTGGCATTAACGACGTACTGACAAGATTTACCGGTAATGACAAAACGCCCGATCTGTCCAAGTGGGAGAAAATCGTGGCCGCGCAAACAGCGACACATGACAAGACGGTCAGCGTTGGGCTGGTGGCGAAATATATGGACAACGAGGACACCTACATATCCGTTCTGGAGGCGTTAAAAGCGTCGGCGTGGCAACAAGATGTGGGCCTGGAGATCAAATGGATCAACGCCGAAACGGCGACTGATACTGATTTTGAAACCGTCGATGCGTTACTGGTACCGGGTGGCTTTGGCGAACGAGGCATTCCGGGCAAAATCGCGGCGGCGACGTACGCGCTAGACCATAAAAAACCGTATCTGGGTCTTTGTTTGGGGTTGCAGGTCGCTGTTGTCGCTGCAGCACGTCGTGCAGGGTTGTCAGAAGCGCATAGTACTGAATTTGCAGCCGACACACCCAACAATGTCGTCTATATTATGGAAGGCCAGCAGGGCAAAGAATCGACCGGTGGCACACTACGGCTGGGTAACTACGACGCAGAATTGGTACCGGGCAGCAAAGTAGCTGAAGCGTACGGAACAACGGCAGTCGTCGAACGACATCGTCATCGCTATGAGGTGAACCAAGCATTTATGGGCGATATCGAAAAGGGCGGACTTGTTATCAGTGGTACTTCACCGGATGGCAAACTAGTAGAATTTATCGAAGCAAAGGACAATCCTTATTTTGTCGCAACCCAGGCCCATCCCGAACTAAAATCTCGTCCCAACCGCCCGCACCCACTGTTTGTCGGGCTGATCGCCGCCGCCCGCGTATCTTGACAACTATAACCACAAGTGCTATAGTGGCTGTACAAAGGTACAACACAAACATCATGCAAGACGATCAAGCGAACGACCCAATTAGTTACCACGACGACAATCGTGTGTTGCGTTATCTGTTGCATAACGTCAAGGGCCTGAGCCCCGTATCCGGTGGCGTCATGGGTGATGCGTTGGAAAATGAATACGAACTGGCCGAAGAAGAAGTTCGCATCGGTCAAGACTTTGATCTCGAAGGCGACGTTTAGTCCCTAGCCCCCAGCCGGCCTCTGTTCTAGCAGTGGTGACACTACTGAAACCTCTCCTCACTCTAAAGAATGAGTAAACCCACTCTTTTCTCGTCTCGTCGGGTTATAATAGGCAGCAATGGATAAGAAAATTGCTCAATTAGTGGCCGATGAATTTGGGATCGATGTCGAGATAAAACTGACTCGGCCTGATCCGCAGTTTGGTGATTACGCCACCAACGTGGCGCTCCAAATTGCCAAACAAGTTGGCAAAAATCCGCGAGAAATCGCCGTCCGACTTATGGAAAAACTTCAGCAGAGCCGCGAATACCAAAAGGTATCGATCGCTGGGCCCGGCTTTATCAATATTACTCTCGGTGCGAAGGATCTCTTGGCGCAGCTACACCTGCAAAGCAAAAAAGACCGTGACGGCGTGAAGGTCGTCATCGAGACGAACAACCCGAATCCGTTCAAAGCAATGCACATTGGCCATGCCTTTAACGCGACGTTGGCGGATACGATCGCCAATCTCATTGAGGCCGATGGGGCGGAGACACATCGGGTGAGCTATCACGGTGACGTCGGACTGCATGTCGGCAAAAGTATGTACAGTTTGCTGCGCTACGTTGCTGGCGACATTTCACGGCTAGAGGCAATTCCGGTGGACGAGCGTAACACGTTCATGTCGCAGATGTATGCTGAAGGATCGAAAGCCTATAAAGAGGACGAAGCTGCGAAGGCAGAGGTCGATCAGTTGGCCCGCGAGTCGTTTGCTCCGGCTAGCGACATATACCGGCAGGTGTACGAGACGTGCAAAGCCTGGAGTTTTGAACAAATTGATGTGATCGTCACACGATTAGGCAACAAGCCAACCGAACGTCGTTTTTTGGAAAGTGAAGCCGATGCGCGCGGTGTCGAGACCGTAAAACAACACGTTCCCGATGTATTTCAGGAATCTGATGGCGCCTTAGTGTTCGCCGGTAGCAAATATGGCGCCTTTGATAACGCATTCGTGGCAGGTAATGGCCGCGGTCTGTATGGTGCGCGCGATTTGGGGCTGATGCAGCTGAAAAATGAAGCCTACCATGCCCAGAAAAGCTACGTCGTCACTGGAGAAGAGCAGAGAGATTATTTTCGGGGCGTGATCGCGGCGGCCGAACTTGCCATACCCGAACTCAAGGGTGTGACCGTCAATATTTCGACAGGTCTGGTCAAACTGACGACTGGCAAAATGAGCAGCCGTGAAGGTGATGTCATCGAAATCGGTTGGTTATTCGACCAGTTCAAGCAGGCGATCGAAGCAAGGGGCGGCGATCCAACCGATGAGATTGCAGCCGGTGCGATGAGGTACCAATTCTTGAAGGTGAAGATTGGTTCGGATGTCGTCTTTGACATTAACGAGGCGGTCAGCCTGCAGGGGAATACGGGGAGTTATTTACAGTACGCGCACGCTCGCGCACGCTCGATTTTGACCAAAGTGCAGGCGGGTGAGCTGACCGAGGTACGCGAAGAAGATCGAACGTTGGTGCGAAAATTAGGTGGATACAACGATGTTTTGGGCCGGGCAAAGACTGAATTGCAGCCGCACCTTTTGAGCCAATACCTGTTCGAGCTTGCACAGGAATTCAACCGCTATTACGAGGTAAACCAGGTTGCGGGCAATGAATTCGAAGCACACCGTGCGGCATTGGTACGTACCTATGCAGAGACTCTGGGAAGGGGATTGAATCTGTTGGGCATTGCGGCACCTGAGAAAATGTAGTAAATTGAACACATGGGATTATGTTCTCGCCACAATTCAACAGTCAAGGGCCTCGTGCTCGTGATTATTGATGCACCGGCGAGTTAGTTTTTGCGCACGATCCCAACCAGCATGAACAACTCGCCGATCCAGGCGATTTTTTGTTCTCTGAGGCGCACGTACTCGTCGGGGAGCACCTCGATTGAGAATTCACAACCAGGAAACCAGGAGGAAGTATGGCAAAACCGGTAGCCGGGCGGCCGGAAACGGTCGTGCTGGCACGGATGCTCGAACTTGACGGTTTGTACGGCGACTCAGACGACGAGTCTGACGCAGGACTGCTGGTCCATGAAGAGCTGCGGTTTTTTCGCGTCATGGATACCAGGGCGCAGGACGTCGTCAAGCACTTCAAGGATGACAGCTGTCCGTTCAGCGGTCACCGCCGAATCGGAAACGCGCTTCGCAGCCTCAAGAACAAGCGGCTTGTAGAGCGCACGCGCGTCGACGCAGGCACGTACCGCTACTACTTGACCCAGTTGGGTCGGGACAGGCTCGATGAATTCGCACCCACACCCAAACGCGAGGTCGTCGTCGCCTAGCAGCCGATTGGGTCGCCTTACTACCGTTCGGCAGACCCTACCAAGTGGTACCCTGGTTGAAGACTTCTCTTGGTCCTTACTTGTCCTGCACATCATGCACAGTAAGGACACTGTCAGCGATCCTGGCAGCTAAGAGAAGGGGCGGAGCAGCTCGGATATGGCGCGATGCGCTTACCGACGTTGCTCCGCCCCGCAACCACCCTTTCATTCACTTTAGATATTCAGTACAATGACAGTATTAACAGAGGAGTTTTATGGCAGACACGACGAAGAAAACGACCAGAGTAGCGGCGGCGAAAGCCAAAGCCACAGAAAAAGCAAAGGCAGCAAAGACCAAGGCGGTAAACGTTGCACCGACCAAGCACGCTGGTGGGTTCGTTGATTTTATCCGTACGCAGGGCGTTGTCGGTCTGGCGGTCGGTCTAGCAATTGGTACGGCGGCCGGCGCGACGGTCAAGACGATCGTCGAGGGATTTATTACACCGATTGTGCAGTTCATCGTCGGGACACATAAAGGCCTCGAATCAAACATCTGGCATCTTGAACTTTGGGGCAGAACGGCTGATTTCAAGTGGGGAGCAGCCGTATCGTCTGCGATTACGCTGCTGGCTACCGCGCTGGTGATTTATTGGATTGTGAATGTGTTCAAACTTGACAGGCTGGACAAGAAAAAAGACTAGAATACCGTTATAATAGACATATGAAGATTGATAAAACCGAGAGCGAATGGCAGGATGAATTGACCCCCGAACAGTACCATGTGCTGCGCGAAAAGGGGACAGAGCCGGCCTTTACCGGTGAATATGACAGTTTTTATGAACCGGGGTCATATCACTGCGGTGCCTGCGGCACGAAATTATTTGAAAGTGGTACAAAATTCGATTCACATTCAGGCTGGCCAAGCTTTTATGATGCCATCCCTGGCACGGTCGTATTGACGCCTGATGACAGTGGTGGCATGGTTCGCACCGAAGTGACCTGTGCGACCTGTGGTAGCCATCTTGGCCATGTATTCGAAGGCGAAGGCCTGGGCACGCCAACCGATCAGCGCTACTGCATCAATTCACTCAGCCTCAAGTTCGACCCGGGCAAATAACGGGGGTTAGCCATTGACTTTTAGTAATAATTATGCTAATATCACGGGTAAGGAATGACGAAAAATGGATAAAATTGACTACAAAATACCCGTTGACGATGGTAGCGAAGCAATCGCGAACTTTACTGCGCCTGTAGAAACAATGGACGAAATGTATCCCGAATGGCGCACTGCCGACGGACTTGCCTATATATCACCCGAATATACTGTTGATGGCATATCGATGCAGGCAGTTAATTCAAGCCTCCGATTTGAACTTGCAACAAGTAGAGACGATGAGGGCAACGAGAGTGATAGGGCAGCTGTTTTTGGTAACACAGTGAAGCGACTTTGCGGTCGTTTACCAGAAGGCAAGGTAAGCTGCGAAGGCTGTGCTGTTTTAGGGTTAACCGTCGCCGATGGTGTGGCCAGAAACTGCGCGCGAAGCAATACGGCAACTGTATTCGAGCAGGCTCATGTTCCTGCCGAAGGCCGTCTGATGCTACTCCCGACAAAGTCCGATGTGCTTGTCCTGAGCGATGAGCTACCGGGTACTGTCGAAATGATGAGCGGTGAAGCAATATATCGAACTCTTCCAGCTGCCCAAGCAGTTGTTATACCCGAGAGCAAAGCCAAAGAACTTGGGCTCGAACGGTTTGGTGCTGGTATGAATGGTGCTGATAGTACCTTCGGCATGGCAACATTTGTCATGGATAATGAGAAGGTAGCGATTGCATTTTGCTCGACACGTGAGAATATGGGTGATCGTACAGAGGATGAACAGGTCGTGCGTAAAGCGATCAACGCCTATCTCGATTCTCGAGGTCTTGAGGGCGACGAGCGACAGGCTGCTATTGAGGGTATGGATGTGTCGGTCATGATTGGCGCATCTGCAACGCTACGCAATTTCGCGCATAAGATTGAGCCACCTAAAGAAAAGTATGCTGAGCAGATCAAAAAGAAGTGGGGAAAAATCACGAATGCAGGCGTTCTCGACAATCAGTACCCGGGCGCACTCGAAAGAGGCAATGTCTGGCCTGAATTTGAAGCACAACTGGTAGAATTAGCCCGTGAAAAGGGCGAGGTAATAACATCTCCGATCGGGCCTGATAATTGTCCAGGGGACGGTCAAACGTGTCATGTGGATTACCGAGCAGAGACAAAGTATGCCATTGAGAAACAGCTAGAAGCTCTGGGCGTACGAAACGTTTATTACGATGACAGTCATGCGATGGATCCTGCGGATGTTAATAACATGGCATCGAACCGTCGTGAACAGAATAACGGCGTGGAAAGGTCAAGGACGAACCGAACAATCAACGGTATGGTCGTGACATTTGGTAGCTAATGTCCTGCCTGTGCTAGTGATCGATAGTCTATACTAATTATTATGACAAAACACGCGAAATTACTGTGGATGGATTTGGA
>OUNO010006881.1_pt1 | contig 13186 bp, 14 predicted proteins | sample 1779811 | NCBI WGS metagenome assembly OUNO01 (sample SAMEA3914804, study PRJEB12502) | metagenome | biome: forest; material: soil | place: Canada | collected 2010-06-25 | depth 0.3 m | reverse complement strand
GAGCAATTCAAATGCCTGCTCAGAGCGAGCGTCGAATCCAGGCCGCGGTGTCATGAGCCACGGGATTATTGAGGGATTCTCGGCAATCAATTCGTGGAGTTCGTCACGATCAGACAAACAAGCGAATCGTTGGACCGCGTGTGACGGGAGGACCGCGTAATCCCATTTCACCAGTACGTCGAAATGAGCAACACCGAAGGTGTTGCTCTCATCCATGGATGAGAGCCGGATGGAGACGTCTACGTCGTACCACCGCTCTGGTGCCTGAATCGCCTGATCGCGAATGTCCGTGTAGATCTCTTCGGCAAATGTGCGATCACCGAGTCTCAACGCGAGCACGTTGGTGGCGATGCCGTCTAGCAGCTCGGGCGTGGCCACGCGCGCCAGATCGTCGCTACTTAGCGCAAATCCCTCAACTACTGCGTCACGGAAGGCCGGCGCCGATTCTACGAGAAGTCGCCGAATTCGGGCGTCCTCACGAATCTCGCGATCTTTCCCATCTATGTAGTCCAGCGCAATCCCGATGAGCCCAGCGACAAGCAAACTCGCACCAACGTCGTTCAAGACTCGCGCAGGAATTCCAATCGACATGTTGATGGACAGCCAGTCTGAAAGGAACATCAAGCAAATCCCGAACACCGCGGTGATGATTGCGAGAAGAGTTACCTTCAGCCGATAGATGCGCTCAAGTAGGTCGTGCATAACTGACCCGGATTATGAAGCAAAACGATGCATTTGTGAATGCTAATTTTCACGCAGCACAACTTCGACCGAAGCTTCTCCGAGGACAGTCGAGCAGATTCTTCAGTGCCAGGTGGAGCGACCGCCTGGAGGTGGAGCGCCCTGACCAGGACCTGGACGCTGTCCGCCAGAGCCGCCTCCTTCCGGAGTTGGACCGCCTGGGTTACGAAACATTTTCATAGTCGTGAACTCTCTGTCCGGAGGGATCTACCTATTCCCAAATCGCGCCATACCAGTCGCGAGATTTCGGCCCCCGCCACTCAAAATTTACTCGCGCCGAGTCATCTAGCGCAATGGATTCCGTCCCTTCCGCACCAAAGATGAACTGTCTAGACGGCAGAACGCCATTCTGTTTCTCGATTCGTGTCGGCGGCCGAGTCTTGTCGAACTGCAGGGACAACTTCAGTACATCAGTCTGCGGCTCCAAGCCGTAGCCCGTATAGAACGGGCCCGAAGCGGCCCAGTAGCGATGGATGTCGACTGGGACTCGACGGTACAGCTTGAAGTCGAAGATCTCTCCGGCCATAAGTGGACGGGGCAGCAGTACCGAGATGTCCGCTTTGAAGCCCGCCCCCTCTTGGTCCCGGAGCATCACGGGGTCAAAGGTGAGGTGCCCGCCGCCAATGAGACGGATGGTCGGCTCGCCGTCTAGCGCGCTCGTGCGGTAGTCGGTCGGGATACGCCATTCAGCGAATCCGTCGACATCTGCCACGATTCGTCGGTGTTCCGTAATCACCACGGCAGGGTCATGCGCTGTAGGCACTAGGTACTCGGATTCAAGAAGTTGCAAGCGGTAGCCAAGATTCGAGCGTTTTGACGAGGATGGAATCCCGATTGTCGGCAGCTCGCCTAGAGCTGCGAGCAGTCGCAGACACAGGCCAGCAAACGGAGTATGTCGGTAAGACGACCAACTCATTCCCGTCTCGAGTTCGACCGCTTGATGGCGACGATGCACGCCCCACACGTAGGCCTCTTTGGAGAGGCCGAACAGAACGGTGGCGACTTGCTGATCCATCTCCGGAAGCCGCCGAACGGCCGCAGCCAAATGAAGACTCACGGCATTTCGCGGTTCAGACCCAGAGAGATCCTCGTCGAGGTCGACGCCGCTTCTGCGAACTAGGGCTGGGATTGAAGCTAGCTCGACATTCGCCATTCCCTTGAATTGCAGAGTGCTCAACTCTGCCAACTCGGGTTGTGGCTGGTCCTTCGGTGTATCGGTCGTCATTCCTGCCCATCATTGTACCATGTCTTGTAGCAAGCAATGGCTGACTGATTCGGCCAGACATCGCTGTTTGCAACAGTTTCGCCCATCGCAGACGCGCCCGTGTTCTGTTTCCGTGGTTGGTACACGGACGGTCAATCGGGGCCGTCCTCCACGAGAGGACCTGATGATGGCCCCCGAAAACGACTACATCGAAATAGACACACCGTGGTTTGACCCGGAGTGGCTAGCTGTACGCCTGGACTTTCCCACGAAGGTTCGCATGCTGACCAAGCGGCGGGCAACATGAGCGACCTCGAACAGCCCGAGAAGCATGACGGCACGGAAGTCGGGTTTCATTCCAACGTCCCTCGCACCGAGCCGAAGTTTCGCAACGCTGTGACCCCAGTGTCTGACAAGACGACTACCAGCGACCTGGCAACTCTCGCTTGGGTCCTCAATGAAAGGAACTTCCGTGAGTGAAATCAGCCCGTACAGCGGTGGACTCGACCGTGATGCGCGTCGGGCCGGCAAGTCAATCAGCCGAAGTCGGTCATTTAGCCAGGTTCGTATGGCAAAGGTCGACGACGAGACTGACGTGGCGATGGTCAAAGTCGACGCCCTGACATCTACGACCGGTTCGGCAATGTCCGGAATCGTCCGTGTCGCACAGGCTCAGCGGCAACTCGAGCAGCTCGCCCCTGAGGCAGCAGGTCGCCTCGCATTCCTCGCGGACAGTCATTCCCTGGCGATGGGCGACATACTCCAAGACTTGCGCCGTGATCTCCGTCGGAAGTGAACCGGTCACGTTCAGCTTGGTCGGCACCTCGGCAGCACTGTCGGCTCTGGTCTGCATCGGCGCCGTGATCGGTTGGGTTGTACGTAGCCGGCGGGACCGGAAGCAACTCGAGATGGTGACTACGCGCCTCCTTACCGAGCAGCGCATCGAAGCTGTGACACGCGCCGCGCTGCAAGCTATGCGCGAAGCCGTTCGTCGTCTTTAGCAGAAAGCGGTCGATGAGCAACGGATTCAACTCGCTGGCCGAGCGCATGATGCTCGGCGCCGTCGCGATCTTGGGCGTGTGCTTCGCCCTCAAGTGGGCCGTCGTCTTGATCATGTCCGTCGCCGTCCCGCTAGTAGCTATCGGGGTCATTGCGCTAGCGCTCTACTTCGTTCTCCGTCGCTAGAGCGTTGTAAATAAGACTTTGACCAAACGTACACAACTGTGTACAACAATCAGTAGGGACGCCAACTACGAAAGGAGGTGTGCAACCTATGGCAAAGCATCGAATCAAGGTGACTGGCAAGCCGAAGCGCACGATCGATCTCGACCTTCTGGCGGAGGCGATCGTCCAAACCGTCGAGCGAAAGATCGCCCGATCTAATGAACAGCGCCCTGCCGGTTCCGACCCAGGTGAGGTCGCTTCGTGAACCTGTCGCTCATCCTTTTGATAGGCGGCTTCAGCGCGGCTGGAGCAATCGTGCTGATGCGGCGGTGGGAGGCTCAGATCTGGCGACGTCGACTGAAGGCCTACCAACTGACGTTGCCTCGTGATGTGACGGCCGACCAGCTCAGCAACCTTTTCAGTGGCATTGCCGCGGTGACGCATCGGGCGAACTGGTCACTCCTCCCGCTCCCACCGGTAGTGATAGAGACCATCGCGACTGCCAAGGGCATTGATCATCTGTTGCTTGTCTCACGGGCCAATCAGGCGGCGGTCCTGAGCACGCTGCAAGCCAACCTGCCCGGCTTACGCTTCCGCGCGGTTGAGGACTATCGCCGTCCGAACACAATCCATGCGCTCGAACTGATCATGACCAACCGACATCGCAGGCTCGCTGTCGACCGTGCCGAAGCTACGGCCTCAACGTTGCTAACTAACCTGCAGCCGATACCGTCAGGCAGCGCCTTGGTCGTGCAGGTCATGTTCACCTCCGCAGGCACACCGCCACGCGTCACGCCACCACAGCGCAAGCAAAGCAAGACGCGACGGTCGCTATCGTCAAACTCGGACGCCGACGATTCCGAAGCCGTCTCCCAACTGCGGAGGAAGTACGAGGCGCCGCTCCTGCATGCGACTCTTCGGGTGGGAGCAGCTGGCTCGAACCGCGCGACCACGCAGAAACTCGTTGGCAGGACGTGGAGCAGCTTCCAGACGTTGAACGCTCCTGGAGTTCGGCTCGTCCGGCGCTATTTACCGAGCAGGCTTGTCGCATCGCGGCTTCACGGGCTCAAGCTGCCGTTGCTCCGATGGCCGCTACTCGCCAACAGTGATGAGTTGGTCGGCATGTCCGGTCTGCCTGTTGGTTCGCTAGTCATTTCGGGTCTGAAACGCGGCGCTGCGCGTCAGCTTCCGGCGCCGTACACACTGCCGCGGCGTGGTCTGGTACTCGCTCACAGCAACTACCCAGGTCAGGCCGATCGTCCCCTGGCCTTGGCCACCCTCGAGCGTCTGCGGCACAGCTACATCGTCGGCCCCACCGGCTCAGGGAAAAGCTGGCTCCTGGCGAACTGCATCCTGCAAGACATCTCCGCGGGTCACGGAACCTTTGTCATCGACGTGAAGGGCGATCTCGTGGGCGACGTATTGGCGCGCGTACAGCCGGAATACGAGCACCGGTTGGTGGTCATCGACCCAACCAACCGCCACCGACCAGTTGGCCTGAACGTGCTCCAGCACGCAGGTACAGAAGCCAGTCGCGAACTGGCGGTCGACAATGTCCTACACATCTTCCGGGACATCTGGCATGGCTTCTGGGGGCCACGCACGGACTGGGTCATGCGGGCCGGGCTGAGTACGTTGACGCTCGCCTCCGACCGTGCTGGACAGCAGTACACACTCGTTGAGCTCAGCCCACTACTGACCAATCCCGCGTTCCGACGCGACCTCCTTGCTCGCACCAACTTGCCACCCGACCTCGCGCAGTTCTGGCACCGCTTCAACAGCATGAGTGAAAGCGAGCGGACCCAGGTCATCGGCCCGAGCCTCAACAAACTCGATGCCTTCACCAGTCGCACCGCCATCCGCCTGATGCTCGGCCAAAGCACTGGCGTGGATCTAACTGACATCTTCACTAGGAGATCAGCCGTACTGCTGTCTCTAGACAAGGGCCAACTCGGCAGTGAGACAACCAGTCTTCTCGGGGCCCTCAGCGTTGCCACACTGTGGCAGGCCACCCTGACTCGAGCAGGCGTGCCGGCCAATCGTCGACGACCAGCCTTCGCGGTGATCGACGAGGCACAAGACATCGTGCGTTTGCCGCTGGCGATTGCCGACATGCTGGCCCAGGCCCGCGGCTACGGCCTAGGCATAACGCTGGCCAACCAGTACGTGGCGCAACTGCCCGAAAGCGTCCGCAAAGCGATCCTCGGCACCGTCCGCACCCAAATCGCTTTCGCGCTGGACTACGACGATGCACGCTTGCTGGAACGTCGATTCAACCCTCTCAGCACAGACGACCTCCAAGGCCTCCAAACATACGAGGTCGCGATCCGTCCCTCGGTCGGCGGTCAAACGCTAATGCCAGTGACCGGCGTGACCCTACCGTTGCCAAAAGCGACGGCCGATCCGCTTCTGGTCGCTGGACGTGCAGCCAATCGCTACGGCGTACCGCGTGCTGAAGTCGAACGTGCCATGGAGGCTCGGCTAGACCTGGACCACCAGCGTACCGATGGATTCGGTCGTGAGCGCCGCGGAGACGCCTCATGAACGCGGTTGTTCTGGGTGTTGGGATCGATGTTCATCTCGCGGAACGGGTTGCATCGACCCCAACCTGCACAGGCGCACGAACAAGGCTGCCGAAAGAGTGCCCTACTTCGGAGGCCACCCCATGAGCGCGCACCGGATGTCACCGTCACGACGACTGTGGCTGGAAGCGCGATTGACCGAACGTGACCTGGTCGTGCTCGACTGGTTGTCACGGCTACGGCTGGCGGACGGGCGGCAACTTGAAGCACTCTGCTTTGGCGGTTTGAAGACGAGAAGCCGGCCGGTGGTTCGTGGCCGGGTACTCGGACGCTTGACGCGTTGGGCCCTACTCGAGGTTGTCGATCGCCGTGTCGGAGGTGCCGCGAGCGGTTCGGCAAGCCCGGTCTACCGACTCGCCGCCGCCGGCCACGTGATCGCGGCACCGGATCACTCTCGGGCGACAAAGCCCTACACGAACCGCTTCACCTCACACACACTCGCCACCTCGCAGGTCGCCGCCGACCTTGTAACTGCCACGCACGACTCTGCCGCGTCGCTGCCTACCTTTGTCACTGAACCGGCGAGCTGGATGCCTGATGCATTCGGCAGCTACCTCAAACCTGACGCCTATCTGCAACTACAAGCTGCCTCAGTGACGATGCACTGGTGGTTGGAGATCGATCTCGGCACAGAGTCCTTGCCGGCGCTCGAACGCAAGCTGCGGAACTACTTGGAGTTCGTCAACCGTGGACAGCTCGGGCCACACGGGTTGGTTCCTCAAGTACTCATTTCACTGACCAGCGGCGAACGCCAACATGCAGTGGAGCAAATGATCAACCGATTGCCCGAACCAGCGCCGCAACTCTTCGTACCGTGCCACACCGGTCGAGTTGTAGCCATCATGCTCGCGGCTTTGTGGGAGTGAGCCTGGCCGCGTGAAACAACCAACCAACGAAGGAGGTGCATATGCACTACAGAACAAGAACCAACCCGGAGCCGGTGTGAACTCGCTCGAAGGAGCCAACTGCGCCGACCTGCCCGGATTTGTCATCGACAAGTACTTCAACTGCAACATCCGCACGCAGCAGTTCCTGGCCCGAACCGCACTGGCAATCTGCAACAACTGCGTGGTTCGCGAGCCCTGCCGCGACCAGGCGCTCAACATGTCCGGCCTGCAGAAGCGAGGTGTCATCGGCGGTGTGCCGGTCGCGGAGATTTACCAGGCACGTGCCTGGCGCTTCTACGAGCTCGGCCTGACAGACGTACCACCAACAAGTGACCGCCCCGAGTGGCTCAGCCGCCCGGATGCCACCGAGATTGTCGAGCAGGGACGGGTTGAGGACGACCCAGACGAGGTCGACTGAATGTTGTAAATTCTACGTACACCTTTGTGTACGAATGTCGTAGAATAGTAAGTATTAAACGGAGGATCAAATCTGTGCCAGACAACGACATGACACTCGGTCGCTATCTGGAATCGGCTCGCAAAGAGGCAGGTCTCAGCCTGCGGCAAGTGTCCGAACTCGCTGACGTCCAACTCACCATTGTGGCTCGCCTGATGAGCGACAAGATGCAGAGCCCGAAGCCCGCTCAGCTCATTCGCATCGCCCAGGTCCTCGAGGTCAGCGCGAGCGACCTCTTCTTACTCGCCGGCATACCGATGCCGACTGACCTGCCGACAGTTGAAGCGCTGCTGCGTGCCGAATATGACCTACCCGAGGAAGCGGTCTCCGAGGCTCGGCAGCAAATCGAAGCGATCGTCGCCCGCTATAAGGCGTCATCTAGCAAACGAAAGGGGGGAAACAATGGAACGAACTAACATCACTCGCGAGGTCCGGGCACTCATGCCGCACCGCGCACTCACAGTCACTGAAGCCTTCACAGTCGCCGAACTACAAGCCACCAAACTGCTCAAAGCACTCGAGATCGACCGACCGGCCGTAGACGTCGCGAGGCTCGCCGAATTGCCAAAGATCGAAGTCCGCATGCAGCCACGTCACCGCATGCCGACGCTGGCGGGATTCTCCCAATGGACCGAAGGACGCTGGCTGGTCGTGATAAACCGCGACAGCGTGCCGGGGCGACGCCGCTTCACCTTGGCACACGAATTCAAACACGTACTCGACCACCCAAGTTACAAGCTCGCGTACAAACACTTGGGCCGTGGCGACACCCGCAAACACGACCAACAAGTTGAGATGATCTGCAACTACTTCGCTGCCTGCTTCCTCATGCCAAGGACGTGGATCAAACACGCCCACGTCCAAGGAATTCAAGACGAGGAAGCGCTCGCCGGCATGTTTATGGTCAGCATCGAGGCTATGCACAACCGCCTGATTCACCTCGGTTACATCGGCGATGATCGGCGACCATTGGCGGACTACTTCCGCGGCGATCAAGTCGTACCGGAGGGCTCAGCCTTGGCTGCCTAGCCCGGCCTAGGCACGCGACAAGCGCATCAAGCAACCAGCTTGCCCATGGCCGACTCAGAAAGGATCACGATGGAAGACAATCCTGAAGACCACCACCTCGCAGTACCGTCTACGACGGCGCTGATCTATCTTCGCGTCTCAACTGCCCGTCAGGCCACCAAGAACGGCGAAGCAGAAGGGTACTCAATACCTGCACAGCGCGAGGCATGCCGCCGCAAAGCACAGGAACTGGGCGCGGAGGTGATCGAGGAATACGTCGATGCTGGCGCTTCAGCACGATCCGCCGATCGCGACGGTCTGCAGCAACTGCTCAAACGTGTTCGCGGTGGGGGCGTCTCGTACGTCATCGTGCACAAGCTTGACCGGCTCGCTCGGTCGCGCATCGACGATGCGGAGATTGCGACCATCTTCCACCTGGCTGGAACGACCTTGGTATCTGCCAGCGAGCAAATCGATGACAGCCCATCTGGCTCATTGCTCCACGGCATCATGGCGGCCATCGCCGAGCACTACTCGAAGAACCTCTCTCACGAAGCCAAGAAGGGCATGGCCGAAAAGGTACGTCGCGGTGGCACGCCAACCTACGCACCAATCGGATATCTGAACACCATTGAGCGCCTCGAGGGGATCGAGGTGAGGACGATTGCTGTGGACGATGAACGCGCGCCGCACGTGAAATGGGCGTACGAGCAATATGCCAAGGGCGCTGTGTCAATCAGCGACCTTCGCGACGCGCTCGAAGATCGCGGCCTCAAAAGCCGAAAGACCAGAAAGCTCGCGGGCAAGCCCCTTTCGACACCACAAATACACCGCATGCTGAGGAATCCGTATTACAAGGGCCAGATCTTGTTCAACGGTGTCTTGTACGACGGCAAGCACGAGCCGTTGGTCGATGAGGTCTTGTGGCAGCGCGTCCAAGGAGTTCTCGCCAGCCGTCGCCTTGCAGGGGATCGCGCTTGGCAGCACACTCACTTCCTCAAGGGCGCTTTGCGATGCGCTAGATGCCAAGGACGAATGGGGTACGGCTTCTCGAAGGGCAAGGGCGGAACCTACGAATACTTCTTCTGCCTCGGACGACACACCGGACGCACCGAATGCGATCTGCCCTACCTCTCCGTGGAGGACACCGAAGACGCAGTCGCTCGCCTGTGGACAACGGTGACCATCTCAGCAGAAGAGGCCATAGACCTGAAGCGTCGCGCCCAGGATCATTTGACCCGATCTGTCGAGTCTGGGAGCAGACTTGTTGCAGCGCAGAAGCGGCGAGTCGTCGAACTTGAACGACAGCAGCACAAGCTTCTGGACGCCTACATGGCCGATGCCCTACCGATTCCAGTCCTCAGGCAGCGCCAGACTCAGGTCGAGGCGGAACTAGCAGATGCACATCGCCTGATTCGCACTGCGCAGACGAACAGCGACGAGGTGAACGAGAGGCTCGAACAGGTCATCTGTCTGCTCGAACACGCCCCCGGCCTGTATGCGGCATTCGAGCCAAACGAACGAGCCTTGCTTAACCGAGCAGCATTTGAAGCACTTTACGTAGATGCGGAGCAGAACGGAATCTACCGGCGAACTGAAGTGGTCGAATGGAAACTCGACTCGATGATCGATGCCGTGCTCCGGTCACGAAGGACCTGGGGAGAGGAAGAAACCCTCGACGGGCTTCAACCTGTCGAGGGTTCCAACGTGATACATCTGGCGGAGGTGGCGAGATTTGAACTCGCGAGAGGTTTAAACCTCAACCCGCTTAGCAGGCGGGCGCACTAGGCCACTATGCGACACCTCCCCGCCGCCGACACGGTCCGAAAACACGAGTGGCAACCGGAACAGGTTACCGGGTCACCGCTGCTCCCGACGAATCGGTACTCCGTCACACGTAACGTCCGCGTATGACATGCAGTGCCGATAGGATTCGGAACTCATACGCATGTTCCGAAAGGCCGCTGTGCTCCCCCTTCTCCGTCGCAGCGCCCTCACGGTGTTCGCCTCAGTACTGCTCATGATCGGGCTCATCAGTTTCACGTCGACGCCCTCCCAGGCTGACGATCCCCCGACGTACAGGCTTGGCGGGCACGTCCTGTTGCCCACCAATGGCGGCGGAATACCCGATGTCGCCGTCCGCATCTTCCGAGCAACCGATGATCCTGACAACCCTTGGATGCTCCAAACGACGACACACACGTCGCGCGAATACGAACACGATGGCTATTTCGAGGTCTACGTTCCGGCCGGCACGTACCGAATCGCGTTCAACGACACTGATGACGGCGGCGTTGCCTGGCGCGTGTGGCAGCCCCTGGACGATGGCGACACCTTCTTTGGGTTTCCATTACGCAATTTCGTCCTCGATGCGGATCACAATTACGCCTACTTCTCGGTGAACCTCAAGTACCGAGGAGGACTGATCACTGGAACCGCGACCGACCAATGCGGGTCCCCCGTCATCGACGCTCGGGTCGAGGCGTATGACCAAACCGGGATCCCCGCGGATTTCAATCAGCTAAACCCGGATCAACTGTATCCATTGATAAGGAGCACCGACTCGCACGGGAACTACTCGATCCCCGCGTTGAACGGACCAACCAAGCTTCATTTCTGGCGCCCATACGAGCCCTCCTACTCGCCGGGCTTCCAGGACCTATGGCTCGGCGACAGCGCGACGATCGACAGCGCGACGACCGTGACGGTCGCGGCCGGCGATACCTCGCCTGGCCACAACATCGAACTCACCCGCATCCTTCGAACCACCGGAGCGTCTCCCACTGACACCGGCACAGTCGTCGATCCAGAGGAGAAGGGGATCCCCAATGTCGGGGTGAGCTTTTATCGATCCACCACCGACAGGACTGTAGGCCCGTGGGCTCTTGAGAAGACCGTCGTGACCGGGGATGGGATCGACAACGGTGACGACAATTGGGCGGCGGGCTATTGGCACGTCGAACTACCGGTCGGTGTCTATAGGGCTGTCTTCAACGATCCCTCGACCGCAGGCACCGCAGCGAAAACCTGGTCGACAGGATTCAACGGCCCAGCAACAAGTTTCGACTCGAGCCTGGGGGACTGCAACCAAGGCGGAGAAGATGGATACCGCACCCCTGAAGTGCTGCACTACAGACTGAGCCCGATCTCCGGCCGCTTGACGGATCTCCGGGGCGCTCCCGCTGCCGGTGCAACGGTCGAGGCGTACGACGCGGACGACACCTCCACCAGCCCTGGAGCGATCCTTCGCGCGACGACCAATGCCAATGGTGAGTATTCGATCCACGGGGTGGGCGACTCGACCAAACTTCGATTCTCGAAAACTGGGGTATACCTGCCTGAGTGGTCAGGCGATGCGACCACCTTTGCGACCGCTGAGCCGATTGCCACCAGCGTGGACACGCCATCAGCCGGCAATGATGCCGTTCTGGCTGATGCCCCCATCCGATCCGTCACCGCACCAGTGATCCGCGGCTCGGCAAAGCTCGGCACGAGCTTCACGACAACCGGCGGCACATGGGCTCCGTACCCGGTGACCCTGTCATATCAATGGTTCCGAAAGTCTGGGACCACGACGAGACCCATCTCCGGAGCGAAGTACTCGCACTACCTTCTCAAGACAATCGACCTTGGCAAGGTGTTGTCGGTACGGGTCACGGCCTCGCCCAAGGCGGGCTATCCGGGCATAGCCCGAGTGATCAAGACCAGCGCCAGTTCGCCGAGAGTCCGACGAGGATCCAGCCTCTCGATCTCATCCGACACGTCTGGCCACAAGATCAAGGTGACCATCAGGGTCAAGATCACCGGCATCTCCGGGCCGGACGGCAAGGTGACAGTCAGCTACTCGAAGCTCAAGCAAACCAGCTACGGCTTCATCGAAACAGGCACGATCACGACCAAGCGGGTGTCGTACACCAACGGCAAGGCAACGCTGACGATCAACGCTGGTAAGGGCTGGTGGGGCTATGGCGCACGCCTCGCGCAGACGTCAACCGTCTTCGGAGCCAGCGACAGTGACTACACCTTCATTCCCGAGTGATCTGAGTCAGTTGATGCGGCGGTAGCCGTGGGCGGTGTTGAGCCGCTCATGGACATCGCGCTGGAGCTCGGCGGCCCGGCGCGGGAGCAGAATCAGCGCGACGCTTCCGCTCTGACCGGACTCGAGCGAGAAGACGAGGCGGCCCTGATCGGCGTTGACGTTGGCCACCGTCGTCCAGTGTCCCTTGCGTATGTCGCCCTCGGCAACACGACCGAGCCGGAAGCCCTGGGCGTTGAGGGAGGCGACGAGGGGTGGACGGGCCATCGTCCAGGCCGCGAGGGCGATGAAGAGCAGCGTGAGGACGAGGAAGACCCACCCGAATCGCCGGCCGAATCCGCCTACGCCGAAGCCGATGAAGGTGATCATGGCGCAGGCGCCGGCCATGATCATGCGCCAGCCGAAGAGCTGCAGCGCGAGGCGTCGGTCGAGTCGATATACGGATGTCATAGCGCAGAGGGGGCGGGATTCGAACCCGCGGTTGACGTTTCCGCCAACGACCGCTTTCAAGGCGGTTCCGATCGGCCACTCCGGCACCCCTCCTGGCGGCCATACCGAAGCATGACGCCGGAGACGATTGTTCCACTACTTCAGCGGCGCGGTTCGGGGTGGTTCGACACGGGCGACCGGCTCGATCGCCCGCGAGGCCCGGGACGAGCGTTCCTTCATCACGAAATGACGTGCGACGAGGCCGACGGCCAGGCCGAGGATGCTCGAGTAGAGGGTCGAAAGTGCGATGTAGGTCGGCAGCGCGCTCGGCGTCACGAGGGATGTCGTCACGACCGAGGTGCCGATGACGGCGAACACGAGGACCCACCAGCCCTCACGGTGCTTGGACCGGAGACTGATGCCGATGACGAGGGCCGGGAAGCCGATCAGGACCTCGACCGGCCGTGGCACCCCGCCGAAGTTCTGCCGCGTCCAGATCACGGTCTGGCTGATGGCATCGATGATCGTCTGCGAGCCATGCGTACGGACGAAGCTGCTGTAGGCGAGCACGATCAGGAGGAGTACGGCGATGCCGGCCGGGATCAGCAGACCCTGGCGGCCCAGGCCGTGGAGGCCGGCGCCGAGGTTCCACATCATGGCGATCGCGACGCCCAGCGC
>OUNO011323078.1_pt1 | contig 13187 bp, 11 predicted proteins | sample 1779811 | NCBI WGS metagenome assembly OUNO01 (sample SAMEA3914804, study PRJEB12502) | metagenome | biome: forest; material: soil | place: Canada | collected 2010-06-25 | depth 0.3 m | reverse complement strand
CCGATTAGAGAAGCAGACATTGGGACCGCTCCAAAAACTGGACCTTCGGACACAGTGCGAACATGTCGGCGCCGTCTCCGCGGGTCATACCGTTCGCGGCCGGTCTCAAAAGCCAAATCAGCCCGTCGTACCCTGCGCACTAAGATAGGGATCGGCCGGTTGGTGGCGTCCGCGAAGGTCGCAAACAATCCGACGACAGTTCGTTCAAGTCTTGGCGCGCGACGCAGCCGTGCCCGTGGCTATAACGAGAGACCAGCCGACCCACCAGGAACCACCATGACCCAGATCCCCACGCTCGAAGGTCCCAGCGCGGCGCCCGCCTCGGGCGGCCCGGCCAAATCATTGGTGATCTTCCTGCACGGTTACGGGTCGAACGGCGCGGACCTGATCGACCTAGCGCCCTACTGGGCCGCGGCCTTGCCCGACACGCTATTCCTCTCACCCGACGCGCCTCAGCCCTGCGACGGGGTTCCGTACGGTCGACAATGGTGGCCCCTGACCAGCCTCACGCCCGCGGCGCGCGCAGCGGGCGTGCGTATCTCGGCCCCGGCCCTGAATGCTTATATAGACGCCCAGCTCGTCGCCCATGGCCTCAGCGAAGACAAGCTGGCGCTGGTCGGGTTCAGCCAGGGCGCGATGATGGCGCTGCATGTGGGGCCGCGCCGAGCCAAGACCTTGGCCGGCGTCATCGGTTTTTCCGGCATGCTGGCCGACCCAGACGCTTTGGCCGCCGAGGTCGTGACCAAGCCACCGATTCTCCTCGTCCACGGCGACCGCGACGAGGTCTTGCCCGTCGAAGGTCTGCATCAAGCCGAAGTCCGGCTCAAAGGCCTGGACTTCGACGTCGCATCCCACGTTTCGCCAGGTCTTGGCCACAGCATCGACGAGCCAGGCCTCCAGTTGGGCGCGCGCTTTCTGATCACGCACCTCGTCTAAGAGGCAAACCTCCGCTCACGACCGCGCGACCAGGAGACAGAACCACCATGTCGAGCCGCCATGGCCTGTCCATTCGAGCCGCCGACAACGGCGACGTGGACGGATTGGCCGAACTGCTCAAAGCAGCAGGCCTGACCATTGCCCGGGACAAACTTGCTCTGCGTCTGAGGGCCATTCAGGATCAACCCGGCCTCCTGCTCATCGCCGACGAATGGGGCCCTCCGTCGGGCGTCATCGCGGTGCATTGGCATTCGGTTCTCACGGCCGACCTGAAGGTGGGGTGGATCTCCACCCTCCTCGTCGATCCGGAGCGGCGTCGAAACGGGGTCGCGCGCCTGCTTCTCAAGGCAGCCTCCCAGGCCGCCCGTTCCGCGGGGTGCGGCGAACTTGCGCTTCACGCGCCGATCGCACTCGAGGATTTGCGCACATTCTGTCGCTCCACGGGTTTTGCGGAAAACGGCGAGGTTTTCACCCGCGCCCTCCGCAAGCGCGGATGATGCGCCAGTTGCGGACTCTCGGACGGCTTCAGAAACCTGAATTTCAGGACGGTGCGGCGACCGGTTGAGCCCCGTTGACTGCTGATCTCCAGCGGGTCGAAGCGGGCTGGTCAGCGCGGAGCAAAACGATGCCTTCGCGGGCTTATCTCGGACCTGCGTGACCGACCTCTGCATCGAGGAAATCAGGCCTTAGGCGCGCGGCGCGCCAGTATGCGGCCATTCCCATCTCTTCGCATAACGGCAGGAAACGTGGATCCTCGCGCATTGGCTTCGCCGCGGCAAGGAAGAGCATTAAGGTCTTGCGATGACGCTCATCGCGAACACTTGGCTGCGAAGCGGACTGGCGAAGCGGTCCGATTTGGGGGCCGCGGCGCAGGAGATAGCCGCGCGCCACCTCGAAGAGGGTGTCCATTTCGCGCAGTTGCGACAGGATCAGGATGGCCCAGATCGCCTGGCTGGGTGACTTGGCGATTGACGATAAGAGAGTGTCGACAGCGGCCTTGATGTCGGCTTTCGACTTGGTCGACAGAGCGATCAGCGAGACGCGGAGTTCGGTGGCTTCCGCGGCGGTCAACGATGGCGGATAGCCGGCGTGATCGTCGAGCATGGCCAGCGCAATGGCCGGCCGCCCTGTCATCGCGAACAACCAAAACTTGGCGAACCAGATCGAGGGATGGCGGGGCGCCAGCTCCATCGCGTTGTCGGCGCTGCGTTCGGCTTCGCCCAAGCGACCGAGATTCCAGAGGGCGTAGGTGCGCCGATAGAGATATTTCGGCGCCAGGGGAAAGCGCTGGTTCAGCGGCAGGACGATCGTGGCCGCATCGCGGGTCCGCCCCACGCCCTGGAGAAGCGCGCCAAGCGCCGAAAGCGCTGTCTCGTTCGAGGGTTGGATCGCCAGCACCGCGCGCAGCCGCTGTTCGGCGGCCAGCCAGTCGCCGAACACGGGTTGAAGCAGCGCCAGGGCCGCCAAGGCGTCGGGTTGGGTTGGTGTGATGGCCAGTGCGCGTCGTGCGGCGTCCTGCGTGGCGGCGACCATTGTGGCCATGGCGGACGGCTCTGCGAATTCCGACGCCGCATACCGGGCGATAGCGAGGTTGCCCAGGATCAGCGGATCGCCGGGCCTGAAAGTCAGCGCCTTCTCCAGCAGCTTGGCGCTTTCCGCGCCGGACGTCGGCAGTTCGTCGCGGAGGGCGCGCTGCGCGGCGGCGACAAGGTCATTGGCCTGACGCGCGGTGTCATCGGGCCACAAGCGCCACAGCGCGATCCCAGCGGTCGCAATGAGCCCCGCACCGATCAGCAGCCGGCGCGCGACGGGCTTGCCGGGATCGGCCTTTGCGATCGCGACGCCTTCGCCGAGATCCTGGTTCGGGGAATTCTCGATGACGACCGATCCCGTCAGCCGATAGCCCGATTTGGAGATGGTCTCGACGCCGAAACCATCCTTTGCGATCGCCCTGGCGGCTTTCCGGATCGCGCCGATGGTCCGGTTGATGGCGTCGTCGCCGACTGTCGTGTCGGGCCAGCAGCGTTCGGCCAACTGCTCCCGTGTCACGACGTCGCCCCGCGCCCGGATCAGTTCCAACAGGACCTGCATGACCTTGGGCTCGACCGAGGCCCTCCCGTCGGGGCCGCTGATGATCCGTGTCGCAGGATAGACGACGGTCGGGCCGAGGTCGGAACCTGGGAACCGGACGACCTCGCCACCTGCAGCTTTCACACCTTTAGACTGAATTACAGGCACCTTGCGATCCCATCGGAAAATCATCGGATAAAGATCGGCGCTTCATCATTCCCCCCTGACGACACGGAATCCAAGGTCGGCGGCGCCAGATGACGGGCGGCCTATCGAGGGTAGCATTATTCCTCAGGCAGCAAAGAGTTGGGTGCGCCGGCAAGCCCTCCTAATGGGCATCGGATGGCCCTCTGTCTCCCCGCTGGTCATCGGTCCGCTTGTGCGCTCAAAGGGAGAAAGACATGGCCATCGTCGAACTGCAGTTTCGCGAGCAAGCCTTCGGCGACTTGCTGAAGCGCCAAGTCAACAGCCGGCGATTGCCGTCGCCGACGATCGCGGTCGGCCAGCCCGACGTCGACGGTCGGCTTCTCGACGGGATCACCGCCGTGGGGTGCGAACTGGTGTCGGACAACAGCGGCGAACTCACCGCCCGCATCGACCTGTCGATCCGCAGCTATGACAGCCCGGCCGTCGCCAAGACCGCCGGCAGCCTCAAGCAACCCCCGACCCGCGAGGCTCGCCAGCGGGTGCCGATAACGCTCAGCGTCGCGATCACCCAGCCCCCGCCGGGTTCGCCCAACCCTCCCGGCGCCACGTTGGTCTATTCCTCTCCGTTCTTCTCCGGCGGCACGATCGATCTGGCCGGCCTCAACGATTTCGGCGCCAGCAAGGGCGCGATCGTGCTGCAGGACAGCGACCCGGCCGGCCAGGGGATCGTCGCGATCCGGATCGGCACGGACGCAAACGACGCGCTGGACGGTCCCGTCGTCGACCGCATCCCGGCCCAGGCCGACTGGGCGATGGTCACGCCCGGCTCGCTGATCGCCAACCAGTTCGTCACCGGCCTGGCCGCCGCCGTCGATGACGCGGTCAAGCCCGACCCCAATCCCGACTCCCCGGTCTATGAGCACGGCGCCCTGGCCTCGGGATCCTACGGCCCCGACCTCCTGCTGAGCTTCGCGCCCAGCGTCAGGGCGTCGGCCGAGATCGTGGCCGTGGACGCCTGCCCGGTGCTGGACTTCGACGTCACCGTCACGCTTTCCCTGCTGGGCACGTTCGCGACCAACGGCCCCGACCTGGACATCACCCTGAAGCTGACCTGGGACGCGGACTCGACCTGGTGCCAGATCGGCGACTTCTTCATCATGACGCCGATCGCGCCGTTCGTGATCGCGCACGTGGCGACCCAGCAGGCCAACGACGCGATCCTGGGCAAAGCCAAGGCGTTCGCGGGCTTCAAGGAGATCGCTCGCGACGACACCTCCGTGACCTTCCAGCAACATCGCTTTATCGACATTCCAGGCCTGCTGACGATCACGTCCTCCCAGTTCAACGAACTCGGGCTGGCCGTGGCCGGGAAGCTCGCGCCGCCGCAGTCGGGCCATGCGCTGCAGGGCTGGGCCATGCCGGCGACCTCGGGCCTCCACGTCGACTGCAGCCCGCGCCGGGTGACCGTGCGGTCCGATCCCGCCCAGGCGGGCCTCACCGACTTCACGCGCGGCGGCGGGGCTCCGCTCCTGTTCGCCGACGCCACCACCTTCCTGCCGCCCGGCGCCTGGGTCCCGGTTCCGGTGCGGTCAAACGACTCGCAGGAGCTGCTGGTGAGCTTCCTGGATCCGCCCACGGGTCGGCTTCCCGTGGGGACCGCCACCTCGGTGTTCCTGATGACGGACTGCGGCCTGCGCTGGATCGACCTGGGCAAGATACCGGCCACCCACGCCGAACCCACCCAGGCCGACATGGCGTCCATGATCAGTCACTGCATGGCCAAGAGCGCGGGCTGGAAGGAGCGCGTGCTCAGCGTCCTGTGGCTGCCCCGGCCGCAGGCCGAGGCGCGGGCCCTTCCCCCGGTGCGGCAATGGATGGTCGGCATGGAGGACATACCCCGCTCCACCCGACTCGAGTTCGTGGCGGTGCAGGACAAGACCAGCCACACGCGGACCCTGGGCGTGATCGAAGGCCGCTCGCGCGTGGCGGTGCAGTTGATCACCGACGCCGACGAGACCCTGCAGATCCGCTCCAACCACGATGACAACCAGCTGCCGGTCGTGGCGGCGCAACGCTGGATCTCGCCGTTCACCGCCCTGTACCTGGAGGATGCCCCGACCGCGATAGCCGCCTCCGCCGGCCGGCTCGCCCTGCGCGGGCGCGACGGCGAGACCACGCTTCTCCATGTGGGCGTCGATGGGAAACTTCAGCCCGCAGCCCTGGAAAAGTCGACGTTGCCGTCCCGTGTCGCCACCGCGCTCCACGCCGCCCTTGGTCGAGAACTGCGCCGGGGCCGCGAGACGTGGAACAGCGCCGCCCAGCTTGACGCGGGAACGGTCGCCGTCGTGCACAAGGGCGAGCTTCTGGTCGGCCGGGCGGGTGAGTTGCAGGTTCTGTAGTCGCAAGCCCGCTCGGCTCTCGAAGGCCGACGTTCGATTTGGGGCCGGTATCTCGACCTCTATCCCCGCGCGCAAGGCGATACCGGATGCTGGAAAGTCGTAGTGCGGCGTCTAGCCCTCCTTATGAGGATGGAAACTGCGAGCTCGCGTCGTTGAAGGAAGCTCGCCGAATTTCTGCTAAGGCTATGCTTGTTCGGCCGGGGAATTGATACGCGATGGCGACATTCATCCTGATCCATGGGGCCTGGCATGGCGGCTGGTGCTGGGAACGGGTGCTTCCCCTGCTCAGAGCGGAAGGTCATCAAGTACTCGCCCCCGACCTTCCCGGCATGGGGCAAGACACGAGCGAGCTGGGCGACGATCCACTGGCGCAGTGGGCCGACTTCGTGGCCGACCTCGCTTCCACGGCTGAGAGGCCGGTCATCCTTGTTGGCCACAGCCGTGGAGGGCTTGTCATCAGCGAGGCGGCCGAGCGGGTTCCCGACAGAATCGATAGGCTCGTTTACCTTACGGCCTTCCTGCTGGAGCAGGGCCAGTCGCTGGCCGACGTCGCTGGGCGATATCCCGCGGTCGGACCTGGGCCCGCTATCCGGCCGTCGGCCGATCCGTCACGCCTCATGGTCGATCTGGAACTGGCCCTGCCGATCTTTTACGGCCGGACCCCCGAAGCCGAGGCCCGAGAAGCAGCGCGCCGTCTTACACCCGAGCCTACGGCCGCCCTGACCACGCCCGTGAGGATCAGCGCAGAGCGCTTCGGACGTGTCGCCCGCGCCTATATCGAAGCCACGGAGGATCGAGCCATAAGCCTGGAAATGCAGCGCGAGATGCAAGCTGCTCTGCCATGCGACCAGGTGATCACCTTGAACTCGGATCACTCGCCCTTTTATTCGGCGCCCTCGGAGCTTGCGGACGCGCTACTTAGCTTGGTCTAAGAAGGGAATAGTCCGCCCCCTTCCCTGCTGATCGGAAGGCCCGTGTTGCCGGCCGGGTCGCGCCAGAAGCCGCCTTCGGCGTGATTCCAGGATGTTGACGTTGGACACCTGCCTTTCTCGCCAACCGCAGGAGGGTCATGTGCGGAAAATGCCTACGCCCGTGCTTTCCGGCGCGACCTCGTCGCGCAAGAGGGCTGACAGCGAAATGCGTTCAGCTATGCGCGCCCTGCCTTATCCGAGATATGTAAGATCGTTAGGCAAACGGGGCGGGGTTAGCCCGGATAACTCCTCGTGACTTACGCCTCGCCCGTGCTCTTGAAGAGCTGCGGCCACCATCCACTAAAGCGCTATCGAATAGAGTGAACTGAAAGGACGACGACATGGCTTTGCTCGATGAAATCAAAGCTGACCAACTAACAGCGCGCAAGCTGAACGACCGTCTGAAGGCTGACGTTCTCACCACATTGATCGGCGAATCTACGCAGATCACGACCGAAGAATTCAAGCGCGGCGTGACGGAAGTCACTGACGAAAAGGTTGTCGCAACCGTCGCGAAGTTCTCAAAGAACACGAAGCTGACGCTGGAAAATCTCGCGACCGAACGCGCGCGCCTGATCGAAGCCGGTGACGATGTGTCGAAGGTGGACGAGCGAACCAAGGTGGCTGAAACCGAACTGGCGATCCTGTCCTCGTATGGCCCAAAGCAGATGACGGAATCGGAACTACGCGACGCCATCAACGATTTCCGAACCAAGAACCCCGGCGCCAACGTCGGGACGATCATGGCCCACCTGAAGACTAGTTTCGGCGGTCAGTATGACGGCAAGGCCGCCAGTACGTTGGCCAAGGCTTGATTGAGGGCAACTGCGCAGTCTCGCGGCGAGATTACGAAGCGACACTCTGTCCATTGGCGGATAGTTGCTGAAAAGGCCGTCGCGATCATGATCCGAATCCGACGAGGATCCCCTTCGCGGCCATAACCGATGGCGACTTCCGCGGCGACGTCGCGCCAGTTTCAGACATTGGCTTGCTTCCAGGAACTGGACATTTTGACCGTTAGGCGCGGGGGCTGGATCGCTTCCAGGCGGACTTTGTTCCAGGGAGCTGTCCGACGATGAAACCACAAAGTTCGAGGCGGTGTTTCAAGCTCTCTTCGGCACTGAGCATGCGGACGCTTCGTCGAGCCCCTGCGCCTCTTGTGTCGATAGGAAAGCGGCAGACCAAATATGTCGCGGGGCGACCGAGGAGAAAGGCGCACCGAACGTGATGTTAGCGTTTTTGATGAAGTAAGGGGGCAGGCGGCTAACGCTGAAGGTCGAGCCGCGCAATTCATGGCAGTCTGCTCAAGCTCAAAAGTTACGCTGTCTACCACCTCCCCTCCACCCTACTGCTGGTTTCACCTGATTGGCCGTCTTTCATAACTCCCATAGCGTTCGCCCAGTACAGCCCTCGGTGGGAGACGTGCGCTGCTGTCTGTTCACAATCTCGATGTGGTTCGCCCTTGGGGCAATCGTGGTCGCGTTGCCGGCGGCGGCGGCGGCGCAGACCTCGAGCGAGGCCGCCTATTCAGGATCACGAGCCGTAACGACGCTGAGCGTCAACGTGACGGCCAGCGTCAGCACCTCCTGCAGCTTTTCGGCGGGCGGCGTGCCGGGCGGAACCTATTCGATCGGGAACGTAGAGGGGGCCTTTTCGCTCGACGTGCCCTTCAGCCTGCACTGCAATTCGCCAAGCAGGGTCGGGGTCGTGTCGGACAATGGCGGATTGCAGGCGGCAGGCGCGCCGAGCGTGCCGGCCGGCTATTCGCGCCTCGCCCCCTACCAGATTACCCTCAGACTGGCCGGCGATGCGGGATCCACCTCGCAGGCGACCTGCCAGTCACCGACGGTCGTCGCCGGGGCGGCCGGCTGCGTGTTCAGGGGGCCGGCCACCGCCGCGGCAGGCCTGCGCCTGCCTGGCCCCTCCAAGGACGCACCGGGATCGTTCATCCGGATCAGCAGCCCCGGCTATTCCGACCCGGCGCCCCTGGTGGCTTCCAATTCCTACGGGGACCGATTGACGGTCACCATCAGCCCCGCCACCTGACGCCCCGCCGCCAGTGGCGGAAGGAGGGCACATGAAACACTTAGGGTTGATTGCGGCCGCGGCCACGGCCCTGCTCGTCCTGCCTCAAATGGCTCTGGCGCGGCAGCAGGCCACGGGGACAATCAATATCAGCGGTGTGGTCACCGGGCGCTGTAGCGTTCTTGGCGGCGGCCAAGCGTTCAGCGACACCATCAATCTAGGCGAGCTTGCGGGCGCCGACGGACGGTTGCGAACAGACCTTACCGATGTTTCGCCGGACGCGGAGCGCAAGTTCAGCCTGGTCTGCACGAGCGCGACGCCCAGTGTGAGGCTCTCGACCACGCGGCTTTCGAACGGGACGACGGCGCCGACCGGCTACGCCAGCGACATAGACTTCACGTCCCAGGTGGCCGTCCTGCAGGCCTCGGGAACGCCGCCCGCAATCACCTACACAACCGCCAGCGCACTACCGCCTCCGACGAACGTGCAACTGACGGGTCCCCTCGCCAGCGCGGCCGACAATATCACCCTGCGAGTCTACGGCTTTACCACCGACGCCGGGGCCTTGCTCGTCGCCGGCGCCTACACGAGCGTGGTCACCATTACGATCTCGCCAACATGATCGGGAAGGTGAAGGGCATGAGAGCCATCTGGAAAGCCGCTTTGACCATCGCGGCGACCTGCATCGTCGCGATCACGCCGGTGTCGGCCACGACGGTGCAGCCGATTGTGATCGACCTCGACGCCGTCGGCGCCCGCGCCAGCCACTCGATCACTGTCCAAAATACAAATGCGGACCCGTTGCCGATCGAGATTCGCATCGACTCCCTCGCTTTCGCCGAGGACGGGGTGCGTGTGGAAGGGCCGTCGAAAGATCTCCAGGTCTTTCCTGCTCAAGCGGTGATCGCGGGCGGGCGGACCCAGACCTTTCGTGTGCAGTGGGTTGGCGCCCCCCCGGAGCGCAGCAAATCCTATTACGTCACCGCGGCCCAGGCCCCTGTGACCCTCCCTCAGGGGGCCTCTGCGATCCAGGTGCTCTATAATTTCCAGGTTCTGGTGAGCGTGACGCCGACGGGGGCCAAAGCGAACCTGAAGGTCGAAACCGCCTCGATCGGCCGCGATGCGAGCGGCAAGCCGGCGCCGGTTATCGTTGTCCACAACGACTCGATCGCCCACGCTTATCTGTCCCGGGGCACACTGAGCTTGGTGGAGCGCGACGAGGCCGGCAAGATTATCTTCGAGCGCACCCTGGCGCCCTCGGAAATCCAGCAATCCATCGGATATGGTCTCGTCGGGCCGGGCCAGCAGCGCAGCCTTGTCCTACCGATCAATCTGCCTTCGGGATCCGGGTCGCTTGAGGCGCGGTTCATTCCTTCGGCTCGCTAGCGGCTGCGCCCTCGCGGCGCTGGCCGGGGTCGTCGCCACTCAGGTCGGCGCTCAAACGCCCGCGCCGTCCGGCGGTGCGAAAGCGGGCCGCAGCGACCTCACCGCCATCACCCTCCCACTCGTCGATAGCGGTCGGTTGATCGGCGAGGTGGGCGCTTTTGCGACCCCTGCTGGCCAGATCAGTCTTCCCACCGCGCGCCTGATCGAACTGATTGGGCCGCGCCTTCAAGACAAGGCCCGTGAACGTCTGCGCACGCAGCTTTCCGGCCAGGTCACCATTGATCTGGCGGCGGCCGGGTTGCTCGATACCGCCATTGCCTACGATCCCGAGAGAATCGAACTGAGCGTGGCCATTCCGGTGGAGTTGCGCGCGCAACGCGGACTTTCGTTGATCGCCGGTGACTCGGAACAGCAGGCCCCCGTCGAGAGGCCGGCCGCCTTCAGCGCCTTCATCACCGCCAACAGCTCAATCGACTATGTTCACCAGAGCCAGATCGACCCCACCGGGTTTGGAAATTCGTCGGTCGTCCTGACCGCCGCGGTGCGGGCTAGGGGAATCGTTGGGGAAACGCTTGGCCTGTGGCGTACGGACCAGCCAGGCCCGGACTTTCAGCGGCAGGCCTCGCGCCTTGTCTACGACGACGTCGAGTCTCCGATACGGATTATCGCCGGCGACCTGCTGGTCGTGCCGCGGCTGTTCCAGAACGCCCCTGACGCTGCCGGGGTGGCGTTCGTTCGCTCCTACCAATTGCTGCAGCCAATGCGGATCGTACGGCCCAGCGGGGGCCAGAGCTTCCAGCTCAGCGCGCCCTCAGCGGTCGACATCCTCGTCAATGGCCGCAGCGCCCGCCGCATTCGACTTGAGCCGGGCAACTACAATGTGCGCGATTTCCCCTTCGCACAGGGTGGCAACGACATACGCGTCCTCGTGGACCAAGGCGCAGGGCCGCGCGAGGTGCTGCACTACAGCGTGTTCTACGATACCGCGCAGCTCCAGAAAGGCTTGGACGAGTTCGCCTTCTACGCCGGCGTCAAGTCCAATCTCGAAGCGAGCGGCCCAGTCTATTCCGACGACTGGCTGGTTTCCGGTTTCTATCGACGCGGCCTCACCGAGGCGCTGACCGCCGGAACGCATTTCCAGGCTGACGCGGCGACCGCGATGGGGGGCTTTGACGGCCTATGGAGCACTCAGATCGGCCTGTTCGGCGGGGATTTCGCCGTTTCGAATGCAAAGGGCTTCGGGAGCGGAGGGGCGGCTTCCTTGACCTTCGAGCGGGCGTTCGCCGGCGCTGGCGTCCTGGACCTGCGTTTCGAGACGCGCTCGCGCGAGTTCGCGCCGCTCGGTTCGATTCCGCCGAACAATCCGTTTCTCTGGGAAGCCAGCGGCGCCCTGTCTCACACCTTCAGCAACCGCTTCTACGCGGGTGTGGACGCCTCCTACAGCAAGGGGCGAGACAACCTCCCCGACCGCGCTTACTACCGGGTCAACACCGGCTTCCAGCTCACCCCCCGCCTCGAACTGGAGGTCAATGGAACCTACGAGGATACGCCCGGGTACGAGGGCGTATCCGTATTCGCCACCCTCACCTTTCGGGCCAGCGATCGGTCAACCGCCCGGGCTGAGTATGACAGTCGCTACGAACGCGAGCGCCTGGCCTACTCGACATTCCAGGGCCAGGACGTCGGCGCCTGGGATCTTTCGCTCGACGCCAACCACAGTCAGGCCGGGGGCGATTTCAACCTTGTCGGCAACTACACCACGGAGCGGGCGCTCACGGGTCTGACCCATTTCACCACCTGGGACCCGAACTTCAGCAAGATCACCGACCAACGCACCTCGGCGCGCGCCGCCTTTTCGCTGGCCTTCGCCGACGGCGCGCTCGCGTTGTCGCGGCCGATCCTCAACGGCTTTGCCGTCATCGAGCCGCACCGCAGCGCCAAGGGCGGCGCACTGGTCGTCAGTCCGACCGAGGATGGACATCTGGCGGCCTCCGGCCCGCTCGGACCGGCCGTGGTCCCCGATCTCAGCGCCTACAGTGAGCGCGAGGTGTTCATCGAGCCCAAGGGGATGCCTGTGGGGTACGACATCGGCCGAGGCGCTTATCGCTTCGCGGCGCCCTATCGTAGCGGCTAAGGGAACAACCAATCGAGGTTTCGTGGTCTATCTGCCGGTCAACACCGCGCTTCAGGCCAGCCTCACCGGCGCCGAGCCTGATTTCGGGGAGATCGGCGCTCTCAGCAATGCCGATGTCGCCGGAGCGCCGCCGTCGACGACGCGGCGGCGGCACTATATGCGGGTCGCCAGCACCGGCCCCTATCAGGTTGCAGTCACTTCCCAGAACGGCTGGCGGATGACCGCCACCGGCGCGCCGACCAGCAACGCCGCCGAGCGGATCACCTATCGCTATGAGCTGCTGGGCCAAGCGATGGATAGCAGTCGCCCAAGCTTCACGCCTGTCAGATGCGACGCGAGCGGCGTCAGCGGCGAGAACATTGCTCTGACCGCGACGCTGACCGAGGGCGGCCAGGGCAAAGTTCCGTCACCCAACTATCGGGACATCATCACCATCACCATCAGTCCCTTGGCGGGCCTGGTCGCAGGCGCCCAGCGGTGCGATTGACTGCCTTAGGGATCACTCAGGATTTGTTCGCTAAATTGCGCTTGGAAGAACAAATCACGATCAATCCGGGCACGACGCTCCGGCTTCCCGCAACGAGACCATCTCGAAGTCGTAGAAGGGTGAATCCACCTCGCCGTTCGATCTTCCAGCAAGCGGACATTCCCAGAGTCTGGGAAAGTCAGGTCCGGACGCCGAATAGCAACAACGACCTGCCAAGACTCGCCATTCATCCCCGGCAAGTAGACGTGATAAGGGGAAGAAGCGCCCAAGGCTTTAGGATCAAAGCTTCATGGGTGAATGTGGCTTTCTCCGGTGTCCAGTCTTTCGCAGTTCCGACCTTTCGGGAAGAACAATTCTCGACCAGCCGCCCCACATTGTACGACACCCGGGATCCCACTTCGCACAGCTTCGCTGGTCGGGCGCCGCGCAATGCGCCGCGTCTATCGCGCGGCGGTGAGCTTGAACGGCGCAGGCCTTGCCCAGGCTGTTTCGTCTGGAGCGATGATGCCGAAGCCCGCGGCCTGCAGGCGTTCGGCGACCTCTTCCTCGAAATCCGGGATCATCTGCAGCTCATCCCACGAACGGTAGGGTCGCCAGAGCATGACCTGCGCGGCCATGGCGGGCCCCACCCC
>OUNO010001320.1_pt2 | contig 13194 bp, 9 predicted proteins | sample 1779811 | NCBI WGS metagenome assembly OUNO01 (sample SAMEA3914804, study PRJEB12502) | metagenome | biome: forest; material: soil | place: Canada | collected 2010-06-25 | depth 0.3 m | reverse complement strand
GACGGACGCGGGCCGGCGCCTCGTGGAGAGCGCGGGGCCGGCACTGGGTCAGGTCGCGGCGGCGCTCAGTCAGGTTGCGGCGCAGCCGGGAGAGGTCGTGGGGCGCGTGCGCTTGTCGGTGCCGCGCGCGGCCGTGCCCTTCGTGATCGAGCCGGTATTGCCCGCGTTTCGCGCGCGGCACCCGCGGATCGAGCTCGAAATCGCCGTCGAAGAGCGACTGGTCGACATCGTGGCCGAGGGCTACGACGCGGGCGTGCGCTTGAGCGAATCCATCGAGCGCGACATGGTGCAGGTGCGGCTCAGCGACCCGTTTCGCTTCATCGTCGTCGGCGCCCCCGAGTACCTGGAGCGCCACGGAACGCCCGAGCGCCCGGAAGATCTGCTGCGCCACGAGTGCATCACGTTTCGCTCCAAGACCACTGGCGCGCTGTACGCCTGGGAGCTGGAGCGCGGCCGTCGCAATTGGCGTGTGCCCGTGCGCGGTGGCGTGGTCAGTAACGACGGCCCGCTCAGCGTTTCCCTGGCGGAGCTGGGCTTGGGCCTCGCCTACACCTCGGAGCCGCGGGTCTCCGAGCAGCTCGCGAACGGGCGCCTACGCTGCGTGCTCGAACGCTATTGTCCTACCGTCCCTGGCTTTTTTCTGTATTTTCCGAGCCTGGCGCAGCGCTCGCCCGCCTTGCAGCTGTTCGTGGCGGCGGCCAAGGAGCATTCGCTGCGCTCGTGAGCGGACCGAATTTCACGTCACTGCATTGCCATCATCGTGCCACTTCATGGCGCATTTCCGTGTATGCAAGCTATTGGCCGTCGCATGGGCTAGGGTGGGGCTCCACCTGCGAATTTCGTAGGGGCTAGGAGAACGATCCACTTGGCAGATTTTTTCGATACTCGCGCTGCAGCTATCCGTCCCATTGGTCCGGAGGCAACGTTGAAGATCTGGGCCAAGGGTGCCCCCGCCCGCACGCTCACTCCGCTGATCCAGAAGGTTCCCGGATCGCGCGTCGTGGAGCACGTACTCGTGTGCAAGCAGGGCGGCGAGCTCGTCGCCACCGGTCGCGGTCAAACGCCGGTCGGCGCCTCGCGCGACGCCTGTGCACAGCTGAGCCTCTGAGCTTCTGAGCGTGAGCGAGTTGCCCAGGCCACCTGGGCAACTTGCCGAAACGCTAGCGTGAGCGTCGTCAGCGCGAGCGTCACCAGTAAGGTCCGCGGCTGCGCGCTGGGCGCACTCACGATCGCGTCGACTGGAGTCGGAAGATGAAGCGCGCGCTGTGCGAGCCAGGCCAGCGTGGCACGACCCGCGAGGCACCGCGACGATGCGAAACGGTGCATCGGCAAGTGTTCTCGCAAGCAGCATCAGCCAGTGCCGACTCGCAGCGGGTGTTTCGACGCGCTGCGAGGTGCGTGGCCTGCGCTTGCGATCGCCAACTCCTCGAGGCTCAAGCTTCTGCACTACGAAACCAGCGGTTTTTGAAGGACAGGAACGGCGTCTCCCAGAGGTGAAAGGAGAGGCTGGCCAGGGCGACGGTCGCGGCGACGTGCAGCGCGAGGCGCACGCTGAGTGACGTGTGGGGCAGGGCCTCGTCCGTGAGCGCTTGCAGTGGGTAGTGGAGCACGTACAGGCCGTACGAAATTCGGCCCAGGTAGGCGAGCGGGCGTGCTTCGAACAGCGCGGGGAACAAGCGGCGGTTGACCAGGCAATCGATCAGCAGCCCCGAGAGCACGTTGATCAACGAGTAGCCCCACAAGTAGGCGTAGCCGAAGGCCATGCCGATTGGGTACCCCAGGCTCGTCTTGGGCAAATGGTGCGTGGCCATCAACACCGCACCCGCGGCTAGCCAAATGGCGCCACCGACGACGAGCGCGCGTCGTGCGGCGTTCCCGTTCGTCATTGGAAACAACGCGAAGAGGCCGCCGGTCGCGAAGGCATCGAGGTGCGTGGTGGTCAGCACGTCCAACGCGACGGCTGGATCGAACAATACCGTTGCACCCGGGCGAGCCAGCAGCCACGCCCCGATCACGCGGAGCAGCGGCCCGAGCACGACGACCGCGATGAAGAACTGCTTCAGGCGCGGGGCAGGGCACAAGAAGACGGCGAACGGCCAGAGCAGGTAGAATTGCTCCTCCACGCACAGCGTCCAGAAGTGGGTAATGTACGGGGAAAAGTCGCTTGCTTTCGTCGCGTACCAGAAATTGTACGTGTACGTCGCAGCGAACGGCAGCCCCTCGGGCACGCCCGCCAAATGCACGCCCAGGACCGTGGCCACGCCCAGCGCTGCGATCACTCCGTAATAGAGGGGGAAGATGCGCAGCGCGCGCCGGCCGTAAAAGTTACGCAGGTAGCTGCCGAAGGGCTGGTCTTTGCTCCGCACGAGGATGCGAGTGATGAGGTAGCCCGAGAGCACGAAGAAGATCTGCACGCCCAGCCAACCCACGGGTAGCAGGAAGCGATGAAATAGCAGCACCAAGCCCACCGCGATGGCCCGCAGCCCATCGAGGCCTGGCAGCTTGTCGCTCTTCATGCGTGGCTTTTGGCGAGGCACATGCCTGCTCGATGCGAACGAGCTCAGGCCGCTACGTTGAGATTCTTCGCCAGCGCGGCGCTCTTGCTGACGCGCCAGATCTTCGAGTCGACGTAGAAATGGTGCAGGCGCACGCCGCCGATCACGCCGGCCAGCAATTTGACGCCGACATCGACGAAGTCATGCTGGTTCAGGTAGCTGAAGAAGCGGTGCAAGCTCGTGCCCTCGACTACGCGCGCGACGGCGTACTCGGCGTGCAAGCCGAGCGGCCCCTGCAGGGTGACGATGCCGAACACGATACCGAGCGCGATGTACAAGCCCGGGCTGGCGAAGATGCGCGAAGGCAGCGACGGCTGCTGCGCGGCCTCGGGCTTCACTGCGTATTTCGTGGCGCCGTAGGCCCAGACCACGCGGTGGTATTGCACGCAGTGACCGAAGCCGGTGATGGCGACCCAAAACGTGGCAACGAGCGGGCTGAACGAGAAGGTGATGAAGTACAGGCCGATCACGGTGGCCATGTAGGCGAGCTTCGGACCGTTACGCGCGCTGCCTTTGCGCCACTGCTCGTATTGAAACAGCGCATAGGCCGCACACAAGCCCACGGCGGCGACGATGCAGGCGATGTGCAAGCACCAGCCCAAGGTGTGTGTACCGATGGCAACGTTCAGGAACGAGAACGGCTGGTTGTCGAAGTCGACGTACCAGGGCGCGGTCAGCATGGCCGCGTACGGCAGCCAGATAGCGGTCTTGAAGAATAGCGCGTCGGCGCGATTCTCGCGCTCGTCGGCCATGTCCGCGTTCTTGCGCTTGTACAGGGAGATGAAGCCCCAATGCTGCTTGGCGATGTGGAACAGCGCGTAGAATTCGAAGAAGCGCATCCACACCAGCCAGCTGACGTTCTCTTTGCCAGCAGGGAAGCCGACCGTGGCATGCAAGAGGTAAGGCAACGCGATGACGATCGGGCCGATCGCGAACCAGGCAAAAGAGCCCAGGAAAAGGCGCGCGCGCGCGGCCCACTCTTCACGATCGGTATAGGTGCGTGCCACCGTCGCCCAGAGGTGCGGCGCGTCGACCAGCGGACCGTAGAAGAACAAGAGGAGCGCCGAGATGTTGAGGTTGCGCCCGAACAGGTGCAGCGCCCACGCGGGCTGCTGACCCATGACGCCGGTGCTGTGCGACAGGTAGAGCGCTGCGGCGAGCACGAAGCCCATCCAGAACGGCGCGAACGTCCACGTGATGTCCGTTTGCTTGGAGCCCCACAGCCAGGACCATTTCACGCGCGGGAAGAGTGCGGCAGGCGAAGCGGTCACCATTCGAGTGCTCTCCTGAAAAGCAACGCAGCCATAAGAGGCAAGAATACCACGAAACTCACCTACACTGGACCTGCATTCTCACACGGTGATCGCACTCGAGCTCGAGTGCGAGCCCGCGTGAAACGCAGTGCGAAACGATTGGATGAGCCAGGTGAAGGCGCGGAAACGCGTGAGCCGGTAAACGCAGCGCTGTCGATCGCGCTCGTCACGTCTTATGTCGAGTCCTGCATGCGGTAGCGCCGCGCGCTGTGGTCTCTCGCACTCAGCACACCCCCTATCTCCTTGGCCTCCTTGGCCTCCTCGGCGCTGTCAGGCCTCGTCTCGGCTGTCTTGACCCGCCAATATGGATGACCATAGTTACAGTCATGGCGAAGCTCTCGAACCGCGAAAAGCTGCTGGAAGAAGGGCTGCGCGTTGTCCATCAACACGGATTCGGCGCTTCGAGCGTGCGCGACATCGTGCAGGCGGCGGGCGTGCCGCAGGGCTCTTTCACCAATCATTTCGCCTCGAAAGAGGCGTTTGGACTCGAGGTGCTGGAGCGCTACTTCGCGCGCGGCAGCGAACGTGTCCGGGCAACGCTGCGCAACGACGCCATCGCGCCGCTCGAGCGCTTACGCGGTTACCTGCGCTCCCAGCTCGAGCATCAGAAGCAGAACGACATGCGCAGTGGCTGCCTGTACGGGAACTTCAGCGCCGAAGCGAGTGACCACAGCGAGCCCATCCGTACGCGAATCATCGAGATCTTCAGGGAAAATCAGGAGTCCCTCGCCTATTGCCTGAAGGCCGCGGTCGATGCCGGCGAGCTGGCGAAGGACACGGACATCGAAGAACTGTCCGGCTTCATTCAGTCGTCACTGCAAGGCGCGATCTTGCTCGGCAAAGCCCAGCGCAGCCCAGTGCCCTTGGAACGGCTGGAGCGTGTCCTCTTCAGCTCGATCCTGCGTTCGCCGAGCAATTGAGAGAGCCCCGACGCTATCGAAGCCCGAGAGCCCGACCCAGGGTCAGGTCGGGTCAGCTCAGGCGGGCACTTGACGTTGTGTAATACGGACGTACATATTGGCGCATGTCCGATGTGGTAGTCGTTGAATTTCCAGAAGTTAGCGTGCCTGCGCTGCGCTACGGGCCGCTGCTTTGGTTGGCTCTTGGGGCGTTCGCGGTGGGCACCGAAGGCTTCATGATCGCGGCCATCCTGCCCAAGGTGGCCGCGGACCTAGCGGTGAGCATCACCGCGGCCGGGCAGCTCGTGACGGTGTTCGCGCTGTCCTATGCCGTGAGCTCGCCGATCCTGACCACCCTGACCGGTAAGCTCGAGCGGCGGACCCTGCTCATCGCGTCGATGGCGGCGTTCGCAGCAGCGAACTTAGTCGCCGCGGCGGCCACGGGTTACCACTGGCTTGCCGGAGCACGCGTCTTGCTCGCGTTGGCCGCCGGCTTGTACGTGCCGAATGCGAATGCCTTGGCCAGCGCGCTCGTTCCGCCCGAGCGTAGGGCCCGCGCCATCGCCGTGGTGAACGGCGGACTCACGGTGGCCATCGCGCTCGGTGTGCCGCTCGGCGCATTGATCGGCAATCACTTCGGTTGGCGCATGACCTTCGTGGGCGTGGCATTGCTCGGTGCCACCGCGGTTGCGGGGTTGCTCGGAGGATTGCCGAAGGGCGTGGGTGCTGGGCTCTCGACCGCGACGTTGAAGGAGCGCCTGGCCGTGATTCGCGTGCCCGCCGTGCCGAGTGGGCTGCTCCTCACCACGTTGTGGGCGAGCGGCGGTTACGCCGTGTACACGTACATCGCGCCGTTCTTGGCGGCGACCACCGGCATCACGGGCTCACACATCGGTTGGGTGTTGTTCGTGTGGGGCGCGTCGGCGGGCACGGGCTTGTTCATCGGCGGTACCGCGAGTGATCGATTCGGCTCGCCGCGCGTGATTGGCGCGGTTTTGCCGCTGCTTGCGCTGGCCCTGCTCAGCTTGTCCGTGACCGCGCACACGCTCGGGCCGAGCCTCGCTCTCGTGCCCGTGATCGTGGCCATCAGCGTGTGGGGCATGTCGGCGTGGGCGTTCTATCCGGCGCAGCAGGTGCGGTTGATCGGCTTTGCTGGCTTGAAAGTGGCGCCGATCATTCTTTCGCTCAACGCCTCGTTCATGTACTTGGGGTTCTCGCTGGGCGCGGCGCTCGGTTCGTTCACGCTGCTCCGCACCGTTCCAGCCAACCTCGGTTGGGTCGGTGGTGTGGCCGAGCTGCTCGCAGCGTCGCTCTTCTTCGTCACCCGTCGCGGTCCGCAGTCAGAAGGAAAATCGGCCTGGTAAGCTCGCTCTTCACTCCATTCAAGCTGCGCGATCTCACCGTCTCCAATCGCATCGTGGTCTCGCCGATGTGCCAATACTCGGCTCACGACGGGCAAGCTTCGGCCTGGCACCTGATGCACCTCGGTGGGCTCGCGCTCTCCGGCGCGGGCGCGCTGTGTCTCGAGGCCACTGCGGTGGAAGCCGAAGGCCGCATCTCGCCCGGTGATTTGGGCCTGTATGACGCAGCCACGGAGGCGGCGTTGGTGCCTGTTTTGAAGGCCATTCGCGAGCATTCGAAGACCGCGGTGTTCATGCAGGTCGCGCACGCTGGGCGCAAAGCATCCAGCCCGCTGCCCTGGCTCGGCAGTAAGCAGCTCTCGATCGCGGAGGGCGGCTGGCAACCGCACGCGCCGTCGCCCATTCCGTTCAAGGAGGGCGAGAGCACACCGCGCGCCTTGGACGCGGCGGGGCTGCGCCGCGTTCGCGACGCATTCGCGGCGACGGCGCAGCGCGCCGATCGCTTGGGCATCGACGGCCTCGAGCTGCACTTTGCACACGGCTACTTGATGCACGAGTTCTTGTCGCCGCTGTCCAATCAACGGAGCGACGAATACGGCGGCTCGCTCGAGAACCGCCTGCGCTTCCCGCTGGAAGTGTTCGACGCCGTACGCGCGGCGTTCCCCGCGCACAAGCCCGTGGGCGTGCGTGTGTCGGCCACCGATTGGGTCGAAGGCGGTTGGGATTTGGAGCAAACGCTCGTCTTCGCCAAGGCTTTGAAGTCGCGCGGCGTCGATTGGGTCACCGGCTCGTCCGGCGGTCTCTCGCCGTTGCAGAAGATCAGCGTGGGCCCAGGTTACCAAGTGCCGTTCGCTCAGGCGCTCAAGGCGAGCGCCGCGGTGCATTCGATGGCCGTCGGTTTGATCACCGAGCCGCAGCAAGCCGAAGCGATCATCGCCGATGGTCAGGCTGATCTCATCGCCGTCGCGCGCGGCATGCTTTACGACCCGCGCTGGGGCTGGCACGCGGCGGCCGCGCTCGGTGCCAAGATCGACGGCCCGCCTCAGTACTGGCGGGCCCTGCCGCGCGAGCACGCCGCGCTGTTCCAGAACGCGCATTAGCTCGAGAGCTTCTCTCGGTCGGCCTGGTCCTGAGCCGGCGCTATTCGAGCACGCGCAGCAGCGCGAAGCCGTCATAGCCTTTGCTGCCCACGGTTTGAATTGCGGTCGCGCTGACGCTGGGCGTCCTCGACACGAGCTCGGTGAAGCGCCGCACGCCTTGCACGTTCGGGTCCGCGTTCTCGGCATCGATGACGTTGCCTCGGCGCACCACGTTGTCGACCACGATCACACTGCCCGGTCGTGTGAGCTTCAACGAAGCTTGGAAATACTCGGGGATGCTCTGCTTGTCCGCGTCGATGAACACGAAGTCGAACGGCGCTGGCGCTTCGGCGATCAGCGCCGCGAGCGTGTCGAGCGCACGACCGACGCGGATTTCGACACGTCCCGCGACACCTGCGTGCTCGAGGTTGCTCAGCGCGACCAGCGCGTGCTTCGGATCGAGCTCGAGTGTGACGACTTTGCCGGTCTCTGGCAGCGCGCGCGCCAGCCAAATCGTGCTGTAGCCGCCGAGCGTGCCAATTTCCAAGATGCGCTGCGCGCCCTGCATTTGCGCCAGCAAGGCCAGGAATTTGCCTTGGTTGGGCGCCACGTTGATGGCGGGCAGGCCCGCTTCGTGGCTTTTGCGTAACGCTGTCGCGAGCGCATCGTCCTTCTGCACGAGCAGCGACGAGAAGTAGTCATCGACTTGTGACCATTGATCTTGGCTCATGGCATCCAGTGAAGGCGAACGACGCTCGGTCGGCAATCATCAAATGAAAGCGGATTGCGGCCGGGGCAGCACAGGCCTACTGAGCTTCTCGGAGCCCATGGAAAATCCCGAATCGGAGAGCTTCGCGGAGCTCGATGCTTATTTTCGCGCGGCGAACTTCCTGACCGTCGGTCAGATCTATCTGCTCGAAAACGCGCTGCTGCGCGAGCCGCTCACGGCCGAGCACATCAAGCCGCGTTTGCTCGGCCATTGGGGCACTTCTCCTGGGTTGAACCTGCTTTACGCGCACTTCAACCGCGTCATCCGGCGTGACGACTCGAACGTGCTGTTCATGGTCGGCCCTGGGCACGGTGGCCCTGCGGCGATCGCCAACACCTACCTGGAAGGCAGCTACTCCGAGATTTATCCAGAGATCTCGCAAGACGCGCACGGCATGCGTCGCTTATTTCGGCAGTTTTCCACGCCCGGGGGCATCCCAAGTCACGTCAGCCCGCCCACTCCCGGCTCGATTCACGAAGGCGGCGAGCTCGGTTACGTGCTGACGCACGCGTTCGGCGCGGCGTTCGATAATCCAGACCTGCTCGTGGCAGCCATCGTCGGTGATGGCGAGGCAGAGACGGGGCCGCTCGAGGGGTCGTGGAAGGGCATCAGCTTCCTGAACCCGCGCCGCGATGGTGCGGTGTTGCCGATTCTGCACTTGAACGGCCACAAGATATCCGGCCCGACCGTGCTCGGCCGCAGCAGCGACGAGGACGTTGCTGCACTGCTGCGTGGCCACGGCTACGACCCGCGCTTCGTCGAGGGCAACGAACCGTTCGCGGTGCACCGGCTGCTCGCCAGCGTGCTCGATCAATGCCTGCTCGACATCCGCGCGATTCAGAAAGCGGCGCGCGATTCGGGCGTGGTGAACGCGCGCCCGCGTTGGCCCGCGATCGTGCTGCGCACTCCGAAGGGCTGGACGGGGCCGCGCGAGATCGACGGCGTCGCCATCGAAGGCACGTTTCGGGCACACCAAGTGCCTGTCTCCGAAGTGCGCACGAATCCGAATCACTTGGCCGCGCTCGAAGCCTGGATGCGCAGTTACCGACCCGAAGAGCTGTTCGACGAACAAGGCCGGCTGAGGCCACATTTGGCCGCGCTCGCCCCCGCGGGCAAGCGCCGCATGGGCTCGAACCCGCATGCCAACGGCGGGCAATTGTCGGTGCCGCTCAGCGTGCCCGACTTCACGCAATACGCGCTGAAGGTGCCCAAGCCCGGTGACGAGCTGCACGAATCCACGCGTCAGCTCGGGCAGCTGCTGCGCGACATTTACCGCGACAATCCGACGAGCTTCCGTTTGTTCTGCCCCGACGAGACCAACTCCAATCGGCTCGGTGCGGTGTTCGAGCGCGAGCAACGTTGCCTCGTCGCGCCGCCCGTGTCGGGCGATGACCACGTGTCGAGTGATGGCCGCGTGATGGAAGTATTGAGCGAGCACAACTGCGAAGGCTGGCTCGAGGGTTACGTGCTCACCGGTCGTCACGGCGTGTTCGCGACCTACGAGGCGTTCGCGCTGATCGTGGCTTCGATGGCGACACAACACGCGAAATGGCTCGAGGCGTGCAACGAGTTGCCGTGGCGCGCAGCCATTCCTTCGCTCAACACGCTGCTCACGTCGACCTGTTGGCGCAACGACCACAACGGCTTCAGCCACCAAGGGCCTGGCTTCATGGACACCATCTTGTCCAAGAAGGGCACGGTCGCGCGCATCTACTTGCCGCCGGACGCAAACTGCCTCTTGTCCGTGGCGGACCACTGCTTGCGCAGCAAGAACTACGTCAACCTGATCATCATCGACAAGCAGCCGCAATTGCAGTGGTTGGACATCGACGCCGCACGCGACCATTGCGCTCGCGGCGCCGGTATTTGGCAGTGGGCGAGCAACGATCAGGGCGGCGCGACCGATATCGTACTCGGCTGCGCGGGCGACGTGGCCACGCTCGAGACCGTGGCCGCGGCCGCGTGGCTGCGTGAAAAAGCCCCTCATTTCCGGGTACGCGTGGTCAACGTCGTCGACTTGATGACGCTCTTCACGCCCAGCGCGCATCCGCATGGCATGCCCGACGACCGCTTCGTCGAGCTATTCAACCAAGACACGCCGGTCATCTTCGCCTTTCACGGCTACCCGGGCACGGTGCATCAGGTCGTGCATGGGCGGCCGGGCTCGGCGCGTTTTCACGTGCGCGGCTACGTCGAAGAGGGCACGACGACCACGCCCTTCGACATGGTCGTGCTGAACCAGACCAGCCGCTTCCACCTGGTGATCGAGGCGCTGCGGCGCGCGCCCCACCCGCCTGCCAATGCCAGCCTCCTGATCGACGAATGCCGAGCGCGCCTCAAGGAGCACTCGGCATTCGTGCGCGAACATTTTCAGGATCTGCCTGATATCCGCGACTTCCGCTGGAACGCTATTTGACCGGATCGCTCGGCACGTCCGGGATCATCAGATCCGGGAGCTTGATCGGGTCCCAAGCAGGGGTCAGGTTGCTGTATTGCAAGCCGGTGGTGCTGGTGCCGTCGGCACCCGGCGTGCGGTTCTGATTCCAAATGTACACGGCCGGGTAGCTGGTGATGGCGCCCGTCGCGTTGTCGACGACGACTGCCGCCAAGTACAGCTGGGACGACGTGTTCACGCCCTGGAACGAGGCGAGCGGATTCGCCGGTAGCGTGAATTGCTTGGAGAATTCGTCGGAGTACTTGCGACCCGAGGAGAAGACCAAGAAGTAGTACGTCTTGCCGTTGGCGGTGAACGCATCCGGCGACCACTTCGGCCAGCTGTTGATCAGACCCGCGGCCACGTTGTCACCCCCGCAAGCCACCGGATCGTTAGCGACGAGTTGCACTGCGGTGCCGCCCGTGGCGGGGACGACCATCGCTTGGCCGAAGCGGTTGTAGTACGGGCCGTCCGGCGCGGCCGCGCTCTTGGCGGGAGCTTTGGTGAAGGCAATCAGCTTGTCGTCCGCGGAGAACGACGGGTAGTACTCGAGCGCGGCCGGGTCCGAGGCACCCATGAGCGGCGTCGACGTACCGCCGAGCTTGTTGTTGTAGTCGACGATCTTCACGTCGGCCGTGGTCGACTCCCAATCGGGGTGCCCGTCGGGCGAGTAGTCCGTCGTGGTGTACACGATCTTGTCGCCTTTGTGGCTCAGGTTGGGCGACACGTCACTGACGCTCGCGTCACCCGTCGCGATGATGCCCCAGGCAGTGCCCTTGGCCGCCATTGCCGCAGCGTTGCGCATGTCCACGGGCGTTCCGTAAGCAGGCGTGCTGGTCACCGCCACGTCGATCGGTGTCGTGGCCTCCATGTTGATCCAAGCCAGCTGGTGCCATTTGACCTTGTCGTCGGGGCCGTAGCTGGGCAGGCCTTCCCAGGCCTTGGTGCGGGCGGCGCCGGACTTGAAGGTCGAGCCATAGGTCGTGACCATGATGCGGTCGCCGGCGGTCCAGTGAGCCGTCGACATCGTCTGTTGGCCCCACCAGGGCATCTTCATCAGTGCTTGGGCGCCCAAACCGATGTTCGCGGGGATCGCACCGATGCTGCCCGCAGTGAGGGACGCGGCCGCCTTCGACCACGGCCAGTCATCCGTAAACACGACGCCGGTGCCGTCGGGGATCGACGTGTGACAACCCACGCAGCGCACTTGCCCATTCACGAAGCCGGGCAGGGGTGTGGTGTCGTAGTAGCCGCGCAAGACGGAGCCGTCCTCACCGATTTCTCCGGCCCATTTCACGTCCGGCAAGGTGAGCGCGTTGGCGACGCCTTCGTCGCCCACGGCAAAGCCGAGCAATTTGCTCGACTGCGGAGTCACGCTTGCCGAGTTCACGGTCCAGAACACCATGCTGCCCGTTGCCACGACGGGCGCGACGTTGAAGTCACCCGAGATGCCGACCGGTTTGCCCGGGCTGGCCGAATTGATGCCGCGGATGGTGACCGTGAGCGGTTGACCGGCGGTGTTGTTGGCCATACCGGTGCCCGACGCCGGCACCGTGACGCCTGCTGCCGGGGCCGCGCCGGCCCAAATTTCCTTCGGGATGTACCAAGAAGGAGCGGCGCCGCCTGCGGTCAGCTTGTACGGCGTGTACGCGACCAGGTCGTGCGCCTCGGCCGCGGAATGAATGCGAATTTCGAGCACGTCGATACCGGCGGGCGCCATCACGCGGAAGCGGGGGCGGGTCCAATTCGCGGGGATCATCGCGCCGGGTTTGTCACCGGCGGACAACTGCGGCTCGAGCGCGCACAGGCCGCCTGCGGTGAAGTTGTCCGCGGCGCCGAAGAGCGTGGCGACGTTCGCCGGCACGCCCTCACCCATGACGGGCTGCTCCGGGAAATCCAAACACTGACCATCGCCGCACAGCGCGTGCGTGATGTTGGGGTTGCCCGGATCGTTGTCCTTGGGGGCACCGCCTCCGGTGGGAGTGTTGAGGACCGGGCCGTCACCGCCATTCACAACGAGCGGGGGGCCGCCCAGGCCGCCGGAGCCGCCGTTGTCCGAGCCATTGGGCCCGCCGACGTGCGAGTTGCTGGAGCCGCCGGCATTGCACGCGGTGATCGCGCACGCCAAGAGTGCGAAGCGTAGATGGTTGCTCATTGTAAACACTCCGAATATTCAGAGAGCCCGACTGTCGAGCACCTGCCCGCAAAAACAGGTCGCACGGCTCACTCGGAGTAATGAGCGACGCTGCGCTCCGAGTCAACGAGAACGCATCGTTTCTTGCTGATATTTTGTCTGGAACCAGTCCCAGATCGTTGCTTTATGGAACCGATTCCATTCAGTGTCGATCTTTCGCGTGCGCGTGCTTGGGCCTGGTGCGTGTCGACGCGCCGCGGCGCGCCGTGCAACAGTGCTCGCTACTGGCCGGAGCGGAGCCGAGCCCGAGCCGAGCAGCGTGTGGGTATCCCACCCACCGGGGGCAGGGCCTCAGGCGCCGCGCTCGGGCTTTTGCGGCGGGTCGCTGGCGCGCCGGGGCGCTGTCGCGGGCGCGGGCGCGGCGATCGACACGAGCAGCCCGGCGCGGCGAGCGCGCTTTTGCTCGTACATCAAGGTATCGGCTTTTACGAGCAACGCTTCGATGGTCCCGCCTCGAGCGGCATCGAACTCGGCGGCACCCACGCTGGCGGACAACCGATAGCGGCGATCGCCCGCCTGGTTGCGCTGGTTCATGGCGCCGCGAATGCGCATCGCGAGCGCGTCGCTCTGGGCGACGGGCGCGTCGAGCA
>OUNO010000329.1_pt1 | contig 13194 bp, 10 predicted proteins | sample 1779811 | NCBI WGS metagenome assembly OUNO01 (sample SAMEA3914804, study PRJEB12502) | metagenome | biome: forest; material: soil | place: Canada | collected 2010-06-25 | depth 0.3 m | reverse complement strand
GCCGAGCTTTTCCCAGTAGTGGTCGACTTCTTTCTGGTTTTTGCACTCGATGAAGAATGAAACAGCAGGGCTGAATTTGAACATTGGACCGCCGTTGAAGGCGATGAACTCTTGTCCGTTGAGGTTAATAGTCGCGGAAATGACGGTTGTGCCGTCTTTGTTCATGTTGATGATCTTCGTTTTCTTGAAAATCGACTTATAGAACTGCACCGCTTCGCCGACGTTGTTGTTGAACCAGAGGAATGGAGTGACAGAAGCGGCTTTCATATAATTTTCCTTTTTCAAATATTTGAGTCCGAATGTTACTGTTTTATCCAATCAATAGAAACTGACAAATCGGGGGCCTTCAAATGGTTTTGAAAATCTTGGGCGGAGTCATCATAGCACTGGCGTTGTTCGTTTTTGTCGCACGGAAGACGACTTCGACCGCTCGTGTCGAGCACACCCTAAATGCGCCTGTCGCGAAGGTATGGGCGATGTGGAATGACCCAGAAACCATGAAAAAATGGTGGAGCCCCAAGGACTACACGGCGCCGGTCATCAAGAATGATCTTCGCGTCGGAGGAAACTACCTGCTTTCCATGAAGTCACCCAAAGGCGAAATGTTCTGGAACGTCGGCACCTACCAAGAGATCGTTCCAAATCAGAAGATCGTTTCGATCATGTCGTTCTCGGATGAGAACGGAAAAGCCATTCCAGGGTCTGAAGTCAAGGTACCTGGCGATTGGGCTGATTCTGTGACCGTAATGGTCGAGTTCAAAGAAGTCGAAGGCGGCAAGACCCAGGTTACTGTGACTGAGACCGGCATACCGACGATTATGAAACTTTTCGCAAAGATGGGCTGGCAGCAGCAGTTCGATAAGTTCGACGCTTTGCTTTGATCAGGACTTGGTGATGGAACCTCGAGTTAGATTGAGTCATGTCGCTTTCCTGGTTCGTTCCGCAGAGCAGGCGGAGGAGGCGACGCGACAGTTTGGATTTCCAAGTTCTCCCGCTGAAGTGTGGGAAGGCGAAGGGACAAAGGAAATCTATGTGGGCGATGAGTCGAAATCGGGCCGCCTACTTTTGATGGAGCCTATGCGCGACGGTGCGTATCGACGGGCATTTCAGAAACGGGGTGCCGGGCTTCACCATATTGCGATCGATGTTCTCGATCTTGAACGGTACGTTCTCGGGCTTTCGGGAACAGGGTGGCTGCTCCATCCGCAAAGTCTCCATACGATGAAAACGACGAAAACCGTCTATCTTGCTCGTCCTGGTTTTCCGGGTTTGATCGAGGCCCAGCAGAGAACGGAAATTTCTAAGGCTCCGCTTTTTATTGAGCGGCTTGAGATCCAGGTCTCGACTGCGCACCTGGTAATGGTCAATGCACTCGGTATTCCCGAGATTCATCCCTCAAAAGATCAGAAGACGTGGCTCACGTGCGACGGAACGCGATTCGTTGCGGACGCCTTTCTGCTCTAGCCGCGCGTAGTCTATTTGGCGACTGTTTTGCACGTTAGTGTTTGGGTAACCCGCCTTAAGTTGCTTAGTTTAACTGCGCGGGATACAACAAGTGATTCCAAAGAAAACGCGTCCTAAACGTCCTCTTGCGCGACCGGTGTCTCTTAAGCTTTTGCCGACACGGTTTCCTGTCGTCGGAATCGGCGCTTCAGCGGGTGGCCTCGAGGCTTACAAGCAGCTCTTGGGCGGCTTGCCGACCGATACCGGTATGGCGTTTGTGCTGATTCAGCACCTGGACCCGAAGCACGAGAGTCTCTCTGCCGAAATTCTTTCTCGCGCGACGCAGATGACAGTGAGGGAAGTGACGGATGGTGTGCGGATCGAGCCGGATCACGTCTATGTTATTCCTCCGAACACTGAGCTTCGGATTTCGCTCGGGGTCTTGAATCTCACTCCTCGAGGAAATGATCGCAGTCCCCACTTCGTCATCGATGCGTTTCTTCAATCGTTGGCTGACGAGCAGGGCGAGCTTGCCGTGGGGATCATTCTTTCGGGAACGGGTTCGGACGGCACGGATGGCTTGACGGCTATCAAGGCGAATGGCGGGATCACGTTTGCCCAGGATCTGAAGTCAGCCAAGTTTGACGGAATGCCTCATTCAGCGGTTTCGTCAGGCGCCGTTGATCTCGCGATGACGCCCGCGAAAATTGCCCAAGAGCTCGGTCGGCTTGCCAGCCGTCTGAAGAATCGTCCCGCGCTCGATGAGTCCGGTACGGATCTCAGTCCGCTCACCAAGATTTTCATGCTGATTAAGCAGCAGTGCCATGTGGACTTCGCGGAATACAAGTCGAGCACGATCAGGAGACGGATCGAGCGCAGAATGCTGATTCACCGAAGCAAAAATCTAGAAGTGTACGCGAAGGCCTTGGCCCAGGAGCCGGAAGAGGTTAAGGCGCTTTTTGCCGACATTTTAATCCATGTCACGTCATTCTTTCGCGATCCTGAGGCGTACGACACCTTGAAGAAGGAAGCGTTTCCGAAGCTCTCTTCCGAGTTGGGGCTTCGCCTCTGGGTGGCGGGGTGTTCTACGGGCGAAGAAGCCTACTCGCTTGCGATTTCTCTCCTCGAGTATCTGGGTGAGCGCGCTTCTCAGGTGCCGATTCAGATTTTTGGAACTGATATCAGTGAATCTGCGATTCAGAGGGCGCGCCAGGGCGAATATCCTGAAAGCATCAGTAAAAACGTTTCACCTGAGCGTCTAAAGCGCTACTTCGTGAAACTCGATGCGGGTGGCTACCGGATCAGTAAGGCCGTTCGTGATCTCTGTCTCTTTTCTCGCCATGATTTAACTCGCGACCCGCCTTTCGCGAAAATCGATTTGATCTCGTGCAGAAATCTGCTGATTTACTTTTCGCCCGCGCTGCAAAAGCATGTGATCCCGATCTTCCACTACGCGCTGGTTCCGAACGGTATACTATGGCTCGGAAAGTCAGAGACGATTGGAGAATTCTCGGCGCTTTTCGGCCTCGTTGATCGTAACGGGAAAGTTTACTCGAAGATTCATACCGGGATTGCCGCTGGTTTTCGTTTTCCGCCCAACACTTATGTTGCTGGAGCTAAGGAGCCGGAACGTAAGGTTACTGAATTCAGAAAGCCGGTTACAGACCTCCAGCAACAGACTGAGCGTGCGATCCAAGCAGAGTATCCCGGTGTCTTGATCAATGCGGATCTCGAGGTCATCCAGTTTCGGGGACGAACGGTTCCGTTTCTGGAGCCCGCACCAGGCCCACCCGGTAATCTGCTCATGAAAATGGCGAGACCCGAGATCCATTCGGATCTTCGGCTTGCGATCCAGGCTGCGAAAGACACCGGTATTTCGGTAAGGCGGACTGGGCTTTCATTTAGAGAAGGCACTCAGATTCGAAGTTTCAATCTGAAAGTAGTTCCAGTTAAACCGCCTTCCGCTTCGGAGAAACGGCACTATTTGGTTCTTTTTGAAGATGCCTCGCACTCCGATGCCCCGATTGAATCGAGTACAAAGGCGCCATACCGCCTTCCGAGGCAGCACGCCGAGACCGATCGCTACGTCTCGCAGCTGGAGCGAGAGCTTACGGCTCTTAAAGACGATCAGCTCGTTCTCGCAGGACGCTTTGAGTCGACGCAAGAGGACGCATCTGCCGCGAATGAAGAATTGCAGTCTGCCAACGAAGAACTTCAGAGTACCAATGAAGAGCTCGAAACGGCGAAGGAAGAACTCCAATCCGGTAACGAAGAGCTGACCACCGTCAATGATGAGCTGCAGATTCGAAACCAGGAGCTCAACCAGCTCAATAACGATTTGATCAATCTTCTTGGAAGCGTCGAAATTCCTATTCTGATGCTGGGGAACGACCATCGCATCCGTCGGTTCACGGCTCTCGCTGGAAAGGTGCTCAATCTGTTACCGACCGACGTCGGTCGCCCGATCGGAGATCTCAGGCTAACATTCACCGCGCCTGGATTTGTTCTGGATCTGAATGAAGTCGTTCGAGATGTGATTCAAACTCAATCATTGAAAGAGATCGAAGTTCAGAATTCCGAAGGTCACTGGTTCAGACTTCAGGCTCGCCCTTACCGAACGATCGATGGAATTACCGATGGTGCTGTCTTGGCCTTGGTCGACGTCAATGCGTTCAAGGCAAGCCTAAAAGAGGTGAGAGCGGCGCGTACCGAGGCGGAGCAAGCGAATCGCGCCAAGGACCTCTTTCTAGCGACTCTCTCTCACGAGCTCAGAACACCTCTCACAACGATCCTCTCGTGGTCGCAACTCCTTCGTTCGGGGAAGCTGAGCCCGGGGAAGACGAAACGCGCCGCGGAGATGATTGAGGAAAGCGGCAGGTCCCAAGCACAGCTGATTAACGATCTGCTCGACGTGTCTCGAATCATCACGGGTAAGTTTTCTCTCGAGATTCGCGAAGTGGATCTTGCGATCGTCGCCGAAGCGGCTATCGAGTCAGTCCGCAGCAGCGCTGAAGGAAAAGGCATCGCGATCGTATCCAAATTGAATCCTGAGCCCGAGGTTGGATTTGTGCGCGCGGATCCAGATCGGTTGCAGCAGGTGATTTGGAACCTCCTTTCAAACGCGGTCAAGTTCTCCGAACTTGAGTCGACGATCACGGTCAGTCTCGATCGAGTGGATGGCCAGGGCGGCAAGAGCGCGATGGCCCGTGTTCAGGTGCGGGATTCTGGGAAGGGAATTCACGCTGAGTTTCTTCCTCATATGTTCGATCGTTTCAGCCAAGAAGATAGCTCGAGCGTGCGTTTTCACGGAGGGATGGGACTGGGATTGGCCATCGTTAGAAACTTGGTCGAACTCCAGGGAGGCACCGTTCAGGCGGAGAGTTCGGGTGAGGGGACGGGCTCCGTTTTTACGGTCCTCATGCCTCTGACCCCTGAAATGAAACTAGTTTCGTCTCGGCGCGAGGTTTCGCAGCTGGGGGACGGTCGGCGTCGCGAGTGTCGCCTGGATGATATTCGCGTCCTCATCGTCGACGACGATGCGATGGCTCGCGAGGCATTCTCCGAGATTCTCGCTTCCGCGGGAGCGAAGACCCAGCTTGCGGGCTCGGTTCAAGAGGCTTTGAAGCGATTTACTCTCTTTAAACCGCATCTCGTTCTGACGGATATCGCTATGCCTGGCGAAGATGGGTACGCCCTGCTTCGTAAGATTCGTGCGGTCGGCGAGAAAAAAGGCGGAGAGGTGCCGTGCATCGCGCTTACCGCTTACGCAGGGGCAGCTGTGCGTATGCGTGCCCTGGATGTTGGGTTTCAGGCTCATCTAGATAAACCGGTGGATTCGCAAAGGCTGGTCGAAACAGTTTTTAAGCTGACTGAGCCAGGGAAGCATCGCGACTGAGGAACTCTTCAAGCGCTTCGATGGTTTGGTCGGGGCATTCTTCGAGCATCCAGTGCCCGCAGTCAGGAATGATTTTAGACGTAGGATGATCGGTGATTTCTAGAACCGTGGCTGCCATGACTTCACCGAGCGACTTCTCGCCGCCGAGAGAAAGCACGGGCATTTTGAGTTTCGTTTTCACCAAGATCTGATTGTCGATCGCGTCTTGTGGCATCACCTTGAAATATTCCCAACCAGCGCGCATGCGGCCGGGCCTTGCGTAAAGATGGGTGTAGTGGGCTCTTTGCGCTTCTGTAAAGCGTTCGGGATGAGCGGCAAAGCCGTCCCAGATGGAATCAAGAAAGATGCGTTCCTTTCCTTCGACGAGCTTTTCGGCATAGGGCCCGTGAAATCGGAAATGCCAGATGTCGGGCGAGTCGTAGATTTCCTGACCGGGACCGATTCCCGGAAGAAATGCGTCCATGAGCACCAGCTTTTCCGTCATCTGCGGATAGAGCGCTGCAAATGCGTAGGCGACCATAAGGCCGATATCATGTCCGATGACGATCGCGCTGGTGATGTCGTTCTTGTCGAGAATCGTCTTCAAGTCGGTGGCGACGGTTTTCTTGTCGTAGCCGGTATCGGCGATATCCGTTTCGCCGAACCCTCTTAGGTCGGGAGCGAACATGCGATATTTTGATTTCCATTTCTCCATGAGTGGAAACCACATCTCCGCGGTCTCGCCGTATCCATGAATAAGTAGAACGACGGGTCCTTGGCCTGCGCTATAGACTTGGTAATTCACATGGCTGACGCTGCAACGCCCGAGCCCGCGCCTGCAAATGGATAGTATAAACCTATGCATCAGATAGGTTTTGTGTATTTTTATTATAGGATGCTAACGGCTACAGTTCGCCTATGCGAAATCCCAGAGTCGAGAGGAACTGGCCGGTCATTAAGGATTTGATCAAGTCCAAGTGGCGCAAGTTTGATGACGCAGAAGTAGAAAGCGTGAGAGGCGATCTGGGACTGCTTGTTGGAAAGGTGCAGTACGTTTACGGGATGGCGCGGGTGCACGCCGATGCCCAGGTAAGCGACTTTCGAAAGTCAGTTCAGACGTTGATTGGCTAGAGATATCGCGTCAGTGAAAGTCGGCGACCGAGCTTCTTGAGAAGCAGGATCGGCTTGGAAAGATACACGTCCGGTTGCGCTAGCGGACCGCATTGACTTGGTACATCGATCGCAGAGCCTGCGGTTGCAACTAGTTAATCGAACCGGAGCACTATCGATGAAAATCAATACTCGTTATGTCTTTGCGGCCACCGCGGCCGCAAGCGTTGCGCTTGCCGCGCCAACGCTTCTCGCACAAACCATGGGCGGATTGGATGCCCAGCAAATCGGGCAACAGCCGGCTCAGCAGGCGCCGACTGGGTCTGCGCCTGCACCAGGGGCGTCGGCGTCAGCATCGCCGTCAGCAAGTCCTTCAGCTTCTGCTTCTCCGAGTGCGTCGCCTAGTGCATCGCCTTCGGCAGGACTAGGAGCGATTGCTACTTCCACCACAGCGTTGGGAGAGTTCCTCGTCGATGGACAGGGCCGAAGTCTCTATGAGTTTGAGATCGATACAAATGGGCAGAGCAACTGTTCAGGTGCCTGCGCGGGCGCTTGGCCGCCACTCATTGTCCAGGCCGGTGAAACGCCAACTGGATCGGGTAACGTTCAAAACAATCAGTTGAGCACGATCACACGAACCGATGGATCGACCCAGGTCACCTATGCTGGCAGACCGTTGTATTACTACGCGGGTGATGCTCAGCCTGGACAGACGAATGGTGAGGGTCTGAATCAGTTCGGAGGACTCTGGTACCTCGTTCAGCCAGACGGAACCCCTTTGACGGGCGCAAGTCCAAGTCCGTCTCCATCAGCGTCGGCGTCAGCTTCACCGTCGCCATCCGCTTCGGCCGCGCCGGGAGCAAGCCCTTCGGCGGGTCCTACTTCGCCATACTAAATAGCGAGTAGTGGAAAATCTGAAGCCCCTCGTGTTCAACACGAGGGGCTTTGGCGTTGTTGCATGCGTGGTCGCTGCTTTGCAATTAATTGAAGTTACTGGAGCGCCTAGATGGAAATCGATGAGGGAAAAAGCCCTGAGCCGGTCACTATTCTGATCGTCGATGACAATCCCAGGAACATCCTCGCACTGTCTGCGATTCTGGACCGACCAGATTACAGAATAGTGACGGCCGACTCGGGGCGAGCTGCTTTGAAGCAGCTTTCAAAAGGTGAGTATGCACTGGTCCTGCTCGATGTAAAACTCCCGGAGATGGACGGCTATTCGGTTGCTGCCGCGCTCAAGGAACGAGAGCAGACGCGGGATATTCCGGTTATTTTTGTGACGGCAGTTGCGACGCAGGTTTCAGACGTCTATCGCGGGTATTCGGTCGGAGCTGTGGACTACATACAGAAGCCGCTTGAGCCCGAGATTATTCGAGCGAAGGTTGCAGTTTTCGTCGACCTCTTTCGAAAACAGAATGAGATCCGGCGACAGGCCGAGATCATTCGAAACAGCGAACGGGCTCAGTTTCTGGCGCGCGAACATGATGCGCGCTTGCGAGCCGAACGGGCTGAAAAACGCTTTCGTGACCTGGTCAATGAACTCAGTCACGCGATTATTTGGGAAGCCAGCGGAGATCTGTCGCGATTCAGCTTCGTGAGCGAGAGGGCGGAAGATCTTTTGAGCTACCCGATTGAACGATGGACCTCGGAGCCGGGATTCTTTTTGAATCATGTTCATCCGGAGGACCGTCCTGCCGTGCTTCTGCGCCTGGAGCGTCTTCAAAAGGTGAATCGCGAAGGCGGAATGGGCGAGCGGTGTGAGCACCGAATGCTGGGTGCGGATGGAACATACCGGTGGTTCCACACAGGATTTCAAGACGAGCGCGATGCCAACGGAAACCTGGTCCGACTGCGAGGATTGACGCTCGACATCGGTTCGATGAAAGACGTCGAGTCGGCCCTGAGAGTGAGTCAGGAACGCCTGGAGCTCGCAATGAGCGCGGCGAATATGGGGCTTTGGGATTGGAACCTCGCAACAGGGGACTTGATTCTCTCCAATACGATGAAACGCCTGGTGGGGCAGCCGATGGTCAATCGCAGCCCGCATTCGATTCAGTTTCGAGATTTGGTGCACCCCGAAGACCGAGAGCGAGTTTTGGACGCTGTGAGAGATTCCGTGAATCAGGGGCGCGACTTTGACATGCAGTTTCGAGTGGCTATGCCGGACGAGAGCATGCGATGGATTCACGCCATTGGAAAAACCTTCAAGAGTTCCGAGGGCGAGATTCTGGGATTGTCCGGGGCGGGCGTCGAAGTCACTGCTCGAATCAATGCGGACCGAGAACGTGAAAGACTCATGTCCGAGCTTCGTGAGGCGGTCCGCATTCGAGAGGAAATGGTTGCGATTGTCGCGCACGACTTGAAAAATCCACTCTCAGCAGTCGATTTGAGTGCGAGCATCCTGATGCGTATCGCGCAGGGGGAGGATGCCAAAGCCTTTCGACAGCAAGCCATACGTATCAAGCAAGCCAACGGCCGCGCTCTCAAACTGACTCGCGATATTCTTGATTTCGCTAAAATCGAGTCGGGAAGATTTTCGATTGAGCCAAAATCTGAGATTGCTAAAAATATCGCCGCGGAGGCGGTAGAACTGCTTCGTCCCCTGGCTGTTGAAAGGGGCGTTGAGCTTCGACTTAAGGCTGATGATGAAAGCCTTACTGTTTATTGCGATTACGAACGTGCGCTTCAGATCTTTTCAAACTTGATCGGTAACGCGATCAAATTTACGCAGCCGAAGGGCTGGGTACTGGTTGAAACAAAAGCGCTCGGAGACTTCGTCGAGTTTGTCGTTGAAGACAATGGGCCTGGGATACAGACCGAGGATGTTCCAAATCTATTTACCCGGTTCTGGCAGGCCAATCGGACCGGGACAAAAGGAATTGGGTTTGGTCTCTATATCGCCAAGCGACTGGTCGAAACCCATGGTGGGGAGATCTGGGTTTCGACGGCCCCTGGGCAGGGCAGCCGCTTTAGTTTCTGCCTTCCTAGAAGTGAAAATGTCTTTGAAAGAGCGGTGGCTGCTTGAAGAAAAAAAGCCAAGCGATTCGTACGATCAAAGAGGGGCCTGCCCTTAAACTCGTCACCCCCGTCGATGTGAGGGTACGCCGGCTTCCGGGGCGAACGGCGACTGATCGTCAGCTGACCCAGATGAGAGACTATTTGAGGAGCTATCTCGAGGGCGATTTCTCGATCAGGCTTCCGGAGAAGCGCAGCGATATCGTCGGTGATATTGCGAAACTCTTGAACCGGATTGTCGCAAGAAACCAAAGCATTACCGAAGAGTTTCTGCGGGTGGCTTCGGTCGTCGCTCGCGAGGGTCGGCTTTCGGAACGTGCATCATTGGATGGTGTCACGGGTGCTTGGGAAAAGAATATCGAGGCCTTGAATGCCGTCGTCAGTGCACTTGCGCTTCCGACTCTGGAGCTCTCAAAAGTTCTGAGGTCTGTTGCTGAGGGAGATCTCTCGCAGAGGTTTACGAGCGATGCCCAAGGCGAAGTTTTACAGATCAAAGAGGCCGTTAATCATGTCGTTGATACCTTGCGTACGTTTGCATCTGAAGTGACCCGCGTCGCATTTGAAGTAGGAACCGAAGGAAAGCTCGGCGGCCAAGCGGACGTGAAGGATGTGACGGGTACGTGGAAGAATCTGACTGACAACATCAACATCATGGCCACGAAGCTGACGGTTCAGTTACGAGATGTCTCCGGCGTCGCGACTGCGATTGCAAACGGGGATCTTGAACAGAAGATTGCTGTCGAAGCACGGGGCGAGATTCTCGAACTCAAAGACACGATCAACACGATGTCAGATCAGCTTCGTTCATTTGCGGCAGAAGTGACGCGGGTGGCGCGCGAAGTAGGAAGTGAAGGAAGGCTTGGCGGACAGGCCCAGGTCACAGGCGTTTCTGGAACTTGGAAGGGGCTGACTGATCATGTGAATCAGCTCGCAGGAAACCTTACTTCGCAAGTGAGAGGAATTGCGAAGGTGGTCACGGCCGTTGCCTATGGTGATCTCTCGCAGAAGGTGCTGTTTGAGTCCAAAGGGGAGATTGCGTCCCTGGCCGATACCATCAATGGGATGACGGATACGCTTCGGGTTTTCTCGGGGCAGGTTTCGACGGTTGCTCATGAAGTGGGTTTTGAAGGAAAGCTGGGAGGCCAAGCGCGGGTTCCCGGGGCTGCGGGAACTTGGAAGAGCCTGACTGACAACGTGAATCAGCTTGCGCTGAACTTGACGACCCAGGTGCGAGCAATCGCTGAAGTGGCGACCGCGGTGACCAAAGGTGACCTGACCCGCTCGGTTTCAGTCGAGGCCCGGGGTGAAGTTCTGCAGCTAAAAGACACCATCAATCAGATGATTGGAAATCTTCGGTCCACCACGATCACCAACAAAGAACAGGATTGGCTGAAAACCAATCTCGCTAAATTTACGGGAATGATGCAGCGACAGCCGACTCTCGAGACGTTGGGGCAGCTGATCATGCAAGAGCTCACACCCATTGTTTCGGCACAATACGGGGCGTTCTATGTCGCCGACCAGGTGGGCGGAAGACAGTTTCTGACTTTGATGAGCGGTTACGCGCTTCCGAAGGGAAAAGAGCTGGGAAGTCGCATCGAGGCCGGCGAGGGGCTCGTAGGCCAAGCCGCATTTGAAACGAAGCCGATCATCGTGACGGATCTACCTGAGGGGTATGTTCGAATTACTTCAGGCCTCGGTGAGGCGCCTCCTCGTAATGTGGTTGTGTTTCCTGTTCCATTTGAAGGGCAATTGAAGGCCGTCATCGAGCTTGCTTCCTTTCATTCGTTTAGTCCCATTCACCTCTCGTTCATCGAACAGCTCGCTCAAAACATCGGGGTTGTCTTCAACATGATCGGGGCCAACACCAAGCTTCAGGAGATCTCGAAGTACAAATCTGATTTCCTTGCCAATATGTCGCACGAGCTGCGAACCCCGCTGAACAGCCTGTTGATTCTTGCGAAGCTGCTCTCTGAAAACAGTGAAAGAACTTTGAATGAGAAGCAGATCGAGTTCGCCAAGACGATCTATGCCTCAGGGACTGACCTTCTTATTTTAATTAATCAGATCTTGGATCTCTCCAAAATTGAGGCGGGGAAGCTGGGTACCGAGCCGGCGCCGGTCAGTTTGGATGAGATCCATGAAGCGATTGAGCAGACGTTTCGCGAGGTAGCCAAGCAGCACGGGCTTGAATTTGAGATTCGAGTTTTCCCCGACACACCTCAGACTGTAACCACGGATCGACAGCGTCTCGTTCAAGTGCTTACGAATCTGCTTTCCAATGCATTTAAATTTACTGAGCATGGGAAAGTGACTTTAGAGATCGGGCTTGCTGATCGAGAGCCTGCTTTTCTCGAATTTCGAGTCGTCGATACCGGCCCCGGGATTCCCATCGAGCAACAAGAGCAGATCTGGGAAGCCTTTCAGCAAGGCGATGCAACGATGGCCAGAAAGTACGGCGGCACCGGACTTGGATTGACCATTTGTCGAGAACTCGCGGGCGTACTCGGTGGGGACATCCGACTCGAGAGTCGGAAAGATCAGGGAAGTACTTTTATACTTTCGCTACCGCTTACGGATGCCGATTTCAGGGGTACTCCGATTCAAGGGCTGGCTTTGCCTGAGTATGAGACTAAGCAGAAGGTTGAAGTCTACGTTCGGAGCCTTGTCGGGCGCACGGTGCTTTTAATCGACGATGACGCGAGAAACCTTTTTGCCATGACAAGCTTTTTGGAATCGCAGGGAGCGAAAGTCATTTCGGTCGCCAATGGTGCTAACGGAATGCGCGCGCTTGAAGAGAACCCCGCCACCGAAGTCGTGCTCATGGATGTGATGATGCCTGGGGTCGATGGCTTTCAGATGATTCGAGAAATTCGGAAGCACAGTCGTTTTGAGAGCTTGCCGATTATCGCAGTGACGGCGAAAGCGATGGCAGGCGATCGTGAGAGGGCGCGCGAGGGTGGCTTTACGGAGTTTGTTGCCAAGCCCGTGGAAAAAGACGCGCTCTTGTCAGCCGTTTTGAGCAGTCTTCGCCGGCGTTAGTTGTTCTGAGCCCCTTGCTCGATCCACCGATAAACCAGATCGAGCTCGGCTTGAGTCAACGGAGGTCCATTGCGAGGCATTTGTCCGTTTTCAACCATCTCATAAATTTCACTCTGCTCTGGGTTACCCGGAACAATGTGCTCCCCGTCTAAAGCGAAAGCCGAGTAGGCGCTGAGGTTGGGATGACCTGAGCTATGGCAGGAAATGCACTTGGGCTGGAAAATCTGTTGATGCACTTGTTGATACGTAACTGTTTGCGTAGGGGGTTCTAAACTACCCGGAGTCGGGCTCGCCGTGCCCGCGCCATTTGCGCCGGGCGGCGCGGTTTTGTATTCGGTCGAGTTACATGCCGCGGCCAAGCCGAGCAGCAAGAGAAGCGGAATCTGACGCGACATTTTGAGAGCCCTTTTACTTTGAGTTACTCTTAGTCTTATGAGCGATGTCATGGACGGAAAATGCGGTGGCTGCAGTCGACTGCGGCGACCGACGTACCCAATAGCGCGAGCAACAACTATACCTTTTCGTTCACTCAGTTTCCGGATCTGCAGACAGTCGGAGGTTCGGTTCGAGTGAAAGTCGCGGCAACGAGCGGAACGAAAACTCGTCATCGCAGAAGTACGTTTGCCCCGGCCGGAAGCGTCGTGGCGGGCCCGGCGACGACATCACTTTCGATGATCACCGGTACACTCACCGGGACGGGTGCAGATTTT
>OUNO010150840.1_pt1 | contig 13245 bp, 13 predicted proteins | sample 1779811 | NCBI WGS metagenome assembly OUNO01 (sample SAMEA3914804, study PRJEB12502) | metagenome | biome: forest; material: soil | place: Canada | collected 2010-06-25 | depth 0.3 m | reverse complement strand
ACTCTCAGCTCGTCAGATGGGGGAGTGCTCCGTGACAGAACGTCGCGTTGCCGAACGTCGTGTCCGGCTGGCCGAAGCTGTTGAGGATCGACACGGCGAGATCGTTGTTGCTCAGGTCGGGATTACCGACCTTGCCTTGATCACCGCTGCGGACCTTGTCCGCGGCGTCGGTCAGGGCTTGGCCGTCTTTGCCGCCGAGCGGATCGGTCGCCCATTGATCGGCCGTGTATTGGTCGTTGAATTGAATGTTTCGACCGGTCTTGAAGTAGCCCCCATTGCTGCCCGCCAGCAGTACCGGCACGTTGTTGCTCATGTGAGCAGACGCATCACCGAGGCAGCTGCTCCACATCAAGAGCGAGTTGTCGAGCAACGTGCCCGAGCCGCCCGACTCCGGTACGGCATTGAACTTGTTGATCAGCGTGTTGAACTGGCCCGCGTACCACTGGTCGATGGTGACCAGCGCTGGGTTGCGCTCGTGGGACATCCCATGGTGGCCCAAGGCAGTCTTCGTGTAGTCGATGTCCAGGAACGGCAACTGACGGTCGTTCTCGCTGTTGCGCCACATGAAGGTGATGATGTTGGTCAGACCGCAGGCCATGGCCTGCGTCGCGATGTCCATCATCATGCCGCTGACGATCGGGTAGTTCGCGGCGTCCATCGCCCACTTGTGCGTCGCGGCGGCGTCGCTCGTGTTGAGCCCGGTTGGCGCCGTCGGGGGCGTGACGGCGCCGCAATTCACGACCGTGCCGAGCTGCGTCTCGAGCTTGCGAATCGAATCGGCGTGCTGTTGAAGCAGCTTCTGGTCGTCGCCGCTGAGCTTCGGCTGCAAGCGGGCGAAATCCGCGAGCGAGGCGTCGAGCACGCTCTTGTCGAGCAGCGTGCGCAGCGCGTTGCCGGAGGTGTCGCCCCCTGGGGTGCCGAAGAGCGTCTTGAACAGCGCGAAGGGATCGTTCTGCGGTGGGCGCGGCTTGGCCGGACCGTCGTAGCTGCAGCGCTTGTCGACGTAACGATCCGTCAAGTCCTCGTCGACCTGCACCCCGATCTCGAGCGAGGGGAACTTGGTCTTACCTGCGAATAGGCGCGTGGCCAGCACCTGGTCGAGCGAGATGCCGTTGGCCAGTCCCGCGTCCCCGTTCGAGTTCTCGCCGCCGATCAGCACCTGCCCAGTGAGCAAGCTACCTAGGCCTTTCTGATGACCACCGGGGTGGTTGATCCCGTCCGGGGAAGTGGCCGCGGTCTGATAGGTTTGTCGCGCGCCCACCCACGACAAGCGATCGAGCACGAGCAGCTTGCTCGCGTTGGCCTGGAGCGGATGGTAAATGAGGTTCGGCGCTGCCAGCGCCTTGCCGTCACTGATGTCCGTCACGGTGGCGTGTAGGCGTAGGCGGAAGTTGTAATAGAGCCCACCGTTCGGCGAATACGCGAACAGGAAGCGTTTCTTGGGCACTACGGGTACGTCCGCCTTGGCGTACAAGCTGTCGAGCCCGACGATGAAGGGGATGGTCACGGCGGAGACGCCGAGGCTCTGCAGAAAACGACGGCGGCTGGGGGTCACGTTGCTCATGGTCGTTTTCCTCACTGCACGTTGAGGCGGTTGAGAAAGCCTTGCGTCTGCGCGAGGCCGGCGATCAGCTTGGACATGTTTTGTTCACTCGTCGTGTACGAGGCGGAGAGCGTGCCGAGCGTTGCCTTGTCGGCGGGGTTGGTGGCGCGGCGAAGCGCGTAGCGGTAGAGCTGCGTCACCAGGCACTGCGTGGTCACGCTGCCGTCTGCCGCGAGGTTGGCGGCGAATTGCACGGCATTGGGAGTCGCGACGTTGAGCGTCGCGTCGTCGGTACCGTCCACATTTTGGGCTTTTACGATGGTCACCTGAGAATTCACCGCTTGGCCGTTGTCGTCGATGGTGCGGTAACGACCGATCGTGTCGTAGCTCTCGAACAGGAATCCAACGGGATTGATGCGCTGATGACAGACCTGACACAGCGCCGGCGAGGTGAACGTCTCGTAGGCTTGGCGCACGCTGGAGTTCGCGGGCACGGGCGGGAACGCCGGCACGTTGGGCGGCGGATCACCGAGCTCTTGGCACACGACCTGATCCCACACGAACACGCCGCGCTTGATCGGATGGCTTCCGGTTTCCGTGCCGAAGGTCGCCATCAGCGCCGGGTGCATCAAGATGCCTGCGCGCTGCGCCGGGTTGACGTTGACGGCCTGGTACGCGCTACCCGTGATGCCATTTACACCGAACAGCGCCGCGGTCTTGTCGTTCACGAAGGCTTGAGTGCCGGTGAGTAGCGTGGTCAGGCCGCTCTTCGGCGACCAGAGCGCGGCGTCGACCTGTGCGTCGAACGAGCCGAGCACCGAAGTGGAGTCGTACAACGCTGCGAATTGGCCGCCCTTGCTGGCAGGCAGTGCGCGGACGCGCAGCCATTGTTCGTAGAAATTACGTAGGCCGGCTTTGGCTTTGTCCGACCCCAACATGCGCATGGCTTGCGCCGAGATTTGCTCGGGCGTGCTCAGCTGGTTGGCGGCGGCCTGCGTGAACAGCTCGTCGTCGGGCAGCGAGGCGTAGATCAAATAAGACAGGCGGCTGGCCATCGAGTAGCCGGTGACGGCGACCTGCCCAGGGCCCTTGGCCTGTTCCTCGAGCTCGAGGTGATACAGAAAGTACGGGGATTGCAGCATTTCCTCGACGATGGCCTGCAGGCCCGCGTTGAAGCCGAACTGGGGTTGCACCTTGCCGAACAGGGCGATGAGCGCCGTGCGCGTGTCGGCATCGAGCGGGCGGCGGAACGCCTTCGGGCCCACGGCGTCGATGAATTTGGTCGCGCAATCCGTCGGGTTGGCGGTGATGGCGGCTTGATCACAGGGCACCTTCGTCAGTAACGCGGCGCTCTGCGAAGCCACCTGAATGGCGGAGCCGCGATAGGCGGCGACGGTGGCGTCACCCGCGACCAAGCCCGCACTGAAGCCCGCTGCGGCGCCGTCGGGATCGAGCGGCGTGGTCGCATCGATACCGAACAAGTCGTGTACGGTGTTCTTGTACTCGGTGTTGGTGAGGCGCCACGACGGTTGCGTCATGATCTCGGCGCCGGTCGGAGCACCGGCGCTGCCGCTCGCGCCCGCAGCGCCCGATGCACCACCGCTGCCCGCGCCGTTGCCTACACCGGCGCTGCCGCCACCGGGGAACGAACCCGCGCCGCTGCTGCCGCCGCCTGGATTGCCGTTGCTGGGGTTGCCAACGGCACCGGTGCAACCAAGCGCCAAAACGGATGCCCATACATAGAGCGATTTCATACGGATATCCCCCGGAGCGCCCCGCACGTCCGCGTTCTGTGGTCGGTCATGATTGCCTTGCCCAATTCGTGTCTGGGCACTTCGCGTCCCGTGAAAATTTGAACATCGCAAACATCGCCGCGCAGCGAGGGCACGACGGATGGCTCGGCTTTGCCCCAATTTGCCACGCGCGCTGGCATCGGCGCTGAGTCGCTTCTATGGTTCGCGCCGTGTTCCGGCCCTGTATCGATCTGCACGAAGGCAAGGTGAAGCAAATCGTCGGCGGCACGCTGGGCGCTGCCGAGCCCGTGCGCACCAACTTCGTGTCCGAGAAGTCGAGCGCCGAGTTCGCAGAGCTGTATCGGCGTGACGGTCTGCGCGGCGGCCACGTCATTCTGCTCGGCCCCGGCAACGAAGAAGCGGCGCGTGCCGCGCTTGCCGCTTATCCCGGTGGCCTGCAAGTGGGCGGCGGCGTGAACGTGGACAACGCCCAGGCCTGGCTGGATGCTGGCGCGAGCGAAGTGATCGTCACTTCTTGGGTGTTTCAGGGGGGTCGCGTCGACTTCGACCGTTTGGCGCAGCTCGAACGGAAGATCGGCAAACAGCGCTTGGTCTTGGATTTGAGCTGTCGTCGTCGGGGTGAGAGTTACTGGGTAGTGACCGATCGCTGGCAGACTTTCACGGACGTCGAGGTGAGCGCGGAGACGCTCGAGCGCTTGTCCTCGGCCTGCACCGAGTTCCTGGTGCACGCCGTCGACGTCGAGGGCCTGTGTCGCGGCATCGACGTCGAGCTCGTCGAGCAGCTCGCGGCGTGGTCCCCGATCCCGACCACCTATGCGGGGGGCGCCAGCTCGCTCGCGGATCTGGAGCGCGTGACCGAGCTCGGCCGAGGCCGGATCGACCTCACCATCGGCTCAGCGCTCGACATCTTCGGCGGCTCGGGTGTCCGCTACGAGGACGCCGTCGCGTTCAATCGGCGGCAGTCGCTCTGACTGCGCCAAACTCGCCGTTTTTCCAGAGTCTCGCTGTCGTCACGTTGCTCGGGCGCAACGGTCTGAACCGGGGGCGGGTCTAGTGCGGGTCCGGTAAGCTGCGCATACTGTCCAAGCCGGGTTTCGCCTCGGTAGGAGAACCAGCCATGACAGAGAGCACCCCCGCTTCCGTGACCCGCCGTGTGGCGATCGCCGCTGGGCTCGCCGGCGCAGCCATCACCGCGGCATTGCCCGGTACCGGCGGCGCTGCCGCGCCGTCGGCAGCTTCGAAGGGCAAGGGCGAGCACGAAGGAACTACCCCGGGTCGCCTGCCGGTCGTGTTCTTGCCGCACGGCGGCGGTCCCTGGCCCTTCGTCGATCTGCGCATCGGCACGAGGGCCGAGCAGGCCGAGCTCGCGACGTACTTGCGCTCGATCGCCCACGTGCCGCACACGCCGCCCAAAGCCGTGCTCGTGATCTCCGCCCATTGGGAGGAGCCAGTGCCGACGGTGATGACGAGCAGCGCGCCGCCCATGCTCTACGACTATTACGGCTTCCCCGCCGAGTCGTACGAGATCACTTGGCCTGCGCCCGGCGCGCCCCAATTGGCTGGGCGCGTGCGCGAGTTGCTCTCGCGGGCGGGCATCGAGAGCGCCGAGAACGCCGAGCGCGGCTTCGACCACGGCACCTTCGTGCCGCTGAAGCTCGCGTACCCGAACGCGGACGTGCCCACGCTGCAGCTCTCGCTCAAGCGCGGGCTCGACCCTGCCGAGCACCTCGCGATTGGCCGCGCACTGGCACCCCTGCGCGACGAAGGCGTGTTCATCGTGGCGAGCGGGATGACCTTTCACAATCTGCGCGCGTTCGGCCCGCAGTCGAGCCAAGCGGCGGAAGCCTTCGACGGCTGGCTCCGTGAGTCGGCCACGCTCGAAGCAAGCGAACGAGATCGACGCCTGAGCGACTGGGCGCATGCGCCCGCTGCGCGCCAAGCGCACCCGCGTGAAGAGCACCTGATCCCGTTGCTGGTCGCGGCCGGCGCAGCAGGCGCTGATCGCGGCGTGCTCACGTACAACGGTAAGATCTTGGACCTGCGTTTGTCGGCGTATCACTTCGGTTGAGATAAGAAGTGTGAAGCGCGGCTCTGGGACGGCGTTTGCCGTGTCCGAGCCGCGGCGCGCGCGCTACGTTCCGAGTGTGAGCAAAGCTCGAAAGAACCCGGAAAAGGCCAAGCGAGCTGCCGCCCACCCGAAGCGGCCCGGTGCCGACTGCAAGGCCCCGCCAGCGAGCTTCGTGCCGATCGTGGATGTGCGTCGATGTGAGGGCAAGGCGGATTGCGTCGAGGTCTGCCCGTATGACGTGTTCGAGATCGGTGCGGTCGACGACGCGGTGTACCGCGCCTTGCCGCTCCGCAGCCGCTTGAAGCTCTGGGTGCACGGCAAGCAAATCGCGCACACGCCATTGGCTGACGCCTGCCGCGCCTGCGGCCTGTGCGTGGTGGCGTGTCCCGAGCACGCCATCGAGCTGCGCGCACGCTGAGCGGAAAGTTCGAACCGCACGCCCCGCGCGATTTCCGAAAATATTTGCCTGCCGAGAGCCACTGCGTGAGCAGACGCGCTGCGTCGTGATCGTCTGGTGTCGTTACCGGAACCGGTTCCAGGCAAGCGTCTTGCGTGCTAGTTGATTGGGAAATGGAGATCCATCGCCGCCTGCTGAAACTGCCCGTGCTGTGGGTTTCGCTGCTGGTTCTCTCGTGTAGCGCGGGCTCGAAGCCAGGCTCCCAAACCGATCACGGGACCGGCACGAGCGGGGGCTCTTCCGGAAGTGGTTCCAGTTTGGACCTCGGCAAGGGCGGCGGCGGCAGCGGCAACGACATCCAAACCTGCGACCCGACGGCGCCCGATTCGGCGTGCGGTCCGAACGCGCCGCCCCCGCCCAACTGCGGGGATGGCGCGCTCACTCCCGACGAAGCCTGCGACGACGGCAACCGTGTCTCCGGTGACGGTTGCGCCGCCAATTGTCTCGCCGTCGAGCGTGGCTATTCGTGTAACCCTCCGGGCGCGCCTTGCCGGCAGATTGCCCGCTGTGGTGACGGCTTGGTCGCCGATTCCGAGCCCTGTGACGACGGCAACGCCGTGGACGGCGACGGCTGTTCCGCGCGCTGTCGGGTCGAGCTCGGCTTCAAATGCGAGGGCAGCCCGAGCTCTTGCACGCACACCACCTGCGGTGACGGCGTGAAAGAGGGCGTCGAGAGCTGTGACGACGGCAACGCCGTGCCCTTCGACGGCTGCTCGGCGACCTGCCAAGCGGAGCCGAACTGCGCAGATGGCGCCTGCAAGTCAGCCTGCGGCGATGGCCTCGTGATCAACGAGGAGTGCGACGACGGCAATCAAAAGAGCGGCGACGGCTGCTCGGCCGACTGCAAACTGGAGACCGGCTTCACCTGCTCACAGACCGAGAGCTGCGAGAAGATCAATGGCGCCTGCGTGCTGCGCGTACCGGTCGTGTACCACGACTTCAACGCGGGCATTCCGAGTGATTTCGAGGTGGGTTGTGGTGAGCCCGTGCCGGGTGCGGTGCTGACCAAGTTGAACGCGCAAGGCGTGCCGGTGTTGGCGGCGGCCTCGAATTCCCAGGCCTGCATCGGCTCGGCCGCTTCGTTCGCCAAGTGGTACACCGACTCGGCGGACAGCAACACCGTGGTCGATAGCATCGTGCTGTTCGACAATGGCAAGGGCGGCTTCGTCAATCGCTACGGCGCGAATGGCGAGCAGTGGCAAGGGTACGGCAGTGTCGTCGGCGAACAGTGGGCCGCAAACGACTACACGACCTGCCAAGCCAGCGGCTGCTTGCCCTGTTCGCACTCCAAGCTGTCCGACAATCCGCGCCAAGGCTGCAGCGGTGCAACGCTCGCCAAATACGATGGCAATCCGCTGTTTTTCCCGCTCGACGGCAATCCCAAGGCTCGCAAGGACCTGACCTACGCGGCCTCGGTGCCGCCCGCCTACGGCTACGCCGATTGGCCGCTGGACACCGACGTGGTGCCGGGCGCCATGCCGCATGATTTCTCGTTCACGACGCACGTCGAGTATTGGTTTCAGTACCACGCGGGTACTTCGGCCACCCTGGCGTTCACGGGCGACGACGACGTGTGGGTGTTCATCAACAGCACGTTGGCGGTCGATCTCGGTGGCCTGCACATCCCACTCGACGGCAGCGTGACCGTCGACGACAGCACGGCCAAGTCGTTCGGCCTGAGCGACGGGAACGTGTATCAGATTGCGGTCTTCCACGCGGAGCGCAAAAAGAACGGCTCGAGCTTCAAGCTCACCTTGGCCGGCTTCAATACCGCGAGCAGTGATTGCTCGCCGATCTGCGGTGACGGCGTGGTTCAGGCCGGCGAGCAGTGCGATGACGGCATCAACGACGGCGGCTACGGCGAGTGTGGCGCAGGTTGCGTGCTCGGCGACTACTGCGGCGACGGCATCGTGCAGAAAGGCGAAGACTGCGACGACGGCAACCTGCTCGATGGCGACGCTTGTCCGTCGTCGTGCCGCGTGCTGGTGGTCAAGTAGCCGGCTTGTAGCCGATCGCCAATAACGCCGTCGTCGACAGCACCGGGTCGGTCTCGAGCGCTTCGCTCAAATAGGCGAGGGCGAGCGGTTCGCGGCGTTGCCACTCGGCGTCGCCCAGGCGCTTCTTGAGCAGTAGCAGCGGCGCGCTGCTGCGCACCAGGCGCTGCCAAAAGTCCTCGGGGCCCGCCGGCTGAATACTGTGCGACACGGGCTCGACGCGCACGCGCTCGAAACCGCCGGCGCGCATCTCCGCGGCCAGCACGTCGGGGTTCTCCAAGCTCGCCACGTCCTTCATTGGCAATACGAAGGTCGGGTCGGTGGCGGCGAGCGCGCCGAACATCGCGCGCATCAGCGATGACTGATCGAACGAGGCCCAGCTCGAGACGACCGCGCCCGCACTCGGCTTCAACACACGCCAGAGCTCGCGGAAGCCCTGCGCGCGATCCGGGAAAAACATCAGCCCGAACATCGAGAAGCCGGCGTCGAACTCGGCATCGCCGAAGGGGAGGGCTTGGCCGTCGCCTACGACGACCTGCACATTGCCGAGATTGGCCAGCGACGCTTTGCGCAGCAGCTCCGAGACCATGCGCTCCGAGAAGTCGATGGCGACGACCTCCTTGACCCTCGGTGCGAGCTCGAGCGCGAGCGTTCCTGGCCCTGCCGCGACGTCCAGCACGCGCGCGTTGGCGCTGGGGGCCAAGAGCCCAGCGGCGCGCCGCGAAAAAGGCTCCATCACCAGCGAAGCTTCTGCGGCGTAACCCTCGGCGACGAGCTCCCAGGGCTCCGTCGTCGACATCGGACCGGGCTTGGTGGTCATGAAATCCTGCCTTTCACTCTTCTGCCAACTTCGCTTCGATGCGCGGGTCGGGGACCAGCCACATCGCGGCCACGCACAAGTAAATCACCTGCGAGATCGCAGTGTGGATGAACGCGCAGCCGATGGCGACCAGGTACAGCACGGCGGAGGCCTTGCCCTTGATGTCTTTGCCAATCAGCTCGCGCAGCTTCGAATGCTGGCCTTGGCGAGCGATGATCGCGTTCTGCAAGATCAGGTAGGCGAGCCCCGAGGCGAACAACACGACGCCGTACAAGGCAGTCGGCAGGGGAGCGAGGTGATTCTCGCCCATCCAGTCGGTGCCGAATGGCACCAATGACAGCCAGAAGAGCAGGTGCAGGTTGGCCCACAGGATACCGCCGCTGACCTGGCTGCAGGTGTGCAGCATGTGGTGGTGATTGTTCCAGTAGATGCCGATGTAAATGAAGCTCAGCACGTACGCACAAAGCACCGGGGTAATGTGACGCAGCGCCTCGAGATCGGCGCCGTGCGGCACTTTTAGCTCGAGCACCATGATCGTGATCAAGATGGCGAGCACGCCGTCACTGAACGCTTCGAGTCGCCCGGTTCGCATCGCGCAGCAGCTTGCCCGTGCTTCCGGTCCAGCGTCAACGGACGGCCGAGCGTGAGCGAGTGCTTCGTGGATGGCAGAGAGTGGGTTAAGCTCGGCCCGCGATGTCAGCGAATACAGCGAGCGCGGGCCGTATCACGATCGAGCTTCCAGCGTGGATCAGCGAGGTCGTTGCTGGTTTTCCCGAGCCGCTCGTGACCGACGAAGCGCGCATGCGGCTGACCGTGGCACTGTCTCGAGAGAACGTGCTGCGTGGGGGCGGGCCCTTCGGCGGCACCGTGTTTCTCGGCGATCGCCTGCTTGCCACGGGCGTAAACCTGGTGCTGCAAAGCGGCTATTCGATTGCTCATGCCGAGATCGTCGCGTTGATGGCCGCGCAATCGCAGATCGTGGGCGGCGCCTTGAATTTGCCTGCGCTCACGCTGTTTGCGAGTACCGAGCCGTGCTGCCAGTGCTTCGGCGCGCTGGTTTGGGCAGGCGTGCGCCGCTTGGTGTGCGGCGCGACCACCGCCGATGCCGAAGCGGTGGGCTTCGACGAAGGCCCGAAGCCCGACGCTTGGCCGCAGGTGTTGCAGGGGCGCGGCATCGACGTGTCGCTGGGCGTGCTGCGCGATGAAGCGCGGGGCGTGCTCAATGACTACGTCGCTCGCGGCGGTAAGATCTACGGCAAGCCCGTCACGGCTTGACGCGGCTCAGCCCGCGTCGAAGCCGATGCGGTACAGCACTTGGACCGAGCCGCGTCGCGGCTCGGGGAACCGCAGCGCGTAAAAGCTCTCGGCAATGCAATCGACGACTTGGCGATCGCTGAGGTCCGAACCCCCGTCACTGACCGCGGACACGGAGCCAGCGGAGCCGACCACGAAGTGCAAGCGCACCGTGCCGTCGAGCTCGTTGTTGCGGCTCACGCCGTCGCGGTAACAACGCGCAAATAGCGGATAACCGGCCGTGATCACGTTGTCGATCGCGTCGACCGGCAGCGTGCCCGATGAGCCCGGATCGATCACGAGCCCGCGCTCGTCATCATCGGCGGGCTGCGGCTTCTTCTTTTTGGACAGCGCGTGCCGGCGACCCTGCTTCGGCTCGGCAGGCGGATCGACCAAGCGAAACACGAACGTCCAGCGAGCCGTGGCTGGCTCGGACTGCTCGCCGAAGCGAATGTCCGCCAAGCGCTCGCTGATGCAGGCCTCGACGCTCGAGTTGCCGAGGGTCGATGACTCACGCCGGATGTGCTGCGCCTTGCCTTGGACGTCGACTTGCCAGATCAAGCGCACGAAGCCGCGCGAGCTCGGGCTGGCGAAGAAGCAACGCCGCAGATCGGTTTCGTTGCCGCGCAGGTGTTGCACGACCTCGGCCGCGCTCAGCTCTGGGCCGTGCGCCACGGGAGCTTCCGAGTCCCGCGCGACGATCGCCGGCTCTGCTGTGGCGGCAGGCGGCGTCGAGCCCCCGCAGCTGGAGAGCGCGAGAGTGAGGAGAAGGGCCCGCAGAGCGGGCAAGCGAGCGAAAATCATGACCGAGCTCGCGATCCCCATAGCATCACTGCGCGAGCGCGCGAGCGAGGCCGAACCGGCTCGGCGTTCGCCACAATTTCTCCATAACCCTTGCTGGAATTCTCCTCTGGGACTGCGCAAGACGGCGGCATTGGCTCGCTATGAATGGGGAGTAGCGGCGCGCGACCCGCGTTTGCCGACGGTAAGTAAAGGAGGATGCCCCGTGATCGAACAGTCGTTTCCGTCATTGACCCCACTCAGTCCGCCGCTCCCCGCGGCTCCGCCGGCCGTGTTGCCGGTGAGCACCACCGTGCCTGAAACAGTACGGACGCAAGTCGACGAGGCTCCCGATCCAGGGCGTGATCTGTTGCGCTTGGCCAGCGGGCTCGGGTTCGCCGCATTGTACGGCTTGGCGCTCGGCGCGCGCAGCGGTGGCATCTCGCTGCTCGGTCATGCGCTCGCTTCCAGCGCAGGGCTTGCTGCGGTCGGCGTGCTCGGCGTGCCCTCGCTGTTCGTGATCTTGGCCTTGCTCGATACGCCCGTGTCGCCCGCGGCAATGCTCGCCGTCAGCGCTCGTGCGCTCGGCAGTGCGGGCTTCGTGCTGGCGGGCTTGGCTCCGAGCGCGGCCTTACTCGTCGTCACCATCGAATCGGCCGACGCCGCGGCGTTCGTAGCGCGCGCCGGCCTCATGCTCGGCGGCGGCATCGGCCTGTATCAGCTGATCTCCTCGGTACGGCGCCTGTTGAGCCAACTTTCGCTCGGCCTACGCTTCAAGAGCAATCTGCTGCTATTGGCGTTCTGCGTGTTCGCCATCTTGCTGGCGGCGCGCGTTTGGTACGCACTTCCGATCCTTCAGGGGGCAGCATGACCCCGCAAGTCTTGTCGGCGCTCGACGAGCTGCTTCGTTCGCCGCGCACGGTCGCCGCGCGGGCACGGGCCGGTGGCGATCTGCGGCCGCTGTTCGTGGCCTCGTTGTGTTCGTTGCTGCTCGGAGCAGGCGTGTTCGGTGCCACGCTCGCGACCTCGCGCGGCGGGCTACAACTGCTCTATTCCGGCTTCAAGCTCCCGTTCGCGATGCTGTGCACGCTGCTGCTGGTGGTCCCTGCGTTTCATGCCATCGCGTCCGGCCTCGGTCGTCCGCTGAGCTTCTCGGGCATGATCGGCTTGACCCTGGCCGCAGCCGGGCGCGCGTCGCTCGTGCTCGTCGCGCTCTCGCCGATGGTCTGGCTCGCCTTCGATCGCGGCTTGACCTACCACCCTGGCATCCTGCTCGCGACCAGCTGCTATTGCTTGGCAGGGCTGGCAGCGCTCAGCCTGGTGCTGCGCGGCATCGGCTTCGATTTCAGGGGCTTCGTGATCGTGAGCTTGTTCGGGCTCGTGCTGGCTGGCACGGGTGGGCAAACGGCCTGGATGTTGCGGCCGTTCTTGGGCCGACCCGAGCAAGCGCACGTGCCGTTCTTGCGCGGTAAACAGGGCAGCTTCTTCGACGCCATCCAGCTGAGCGCCTCGCGCAGCTTCGGCGCCGAACCAGGTGATCGCTATGAATCTCGCTGATCTCGGCGTGCTGTACGGCTTGTGCGGCGCGCTCAGCGGCGCGGTCGTGTATCACCGGCAACCCGAGCGTGGCTTGCGCGCGCTCGGCTCGGTCGCGCTCTCGATACCCCTGTGGCCGCTTTGGCTGCCCGTGCTGTTCGCTTCCCGCCAGGCAGAGCGCACGGCGCAGCGCTCGGCGGCGAGTGAAGCCGAAGCCGCGCTACTCGAAGGGCACGAGGCCGTGCGCAACACGCCGCTCGAGCCGTTGCTCCCGCGTGACGCGGTCGATCGGCTCCTGCGTGAGCTGCGCCGCGCCACGGAGCGCTACGCGGAGCTCACGCACCTGCTCACGCAGAAGGGCTTCGACCGTGGTGCGGCCGAAGAGCGCGTGGCTCGTCTCGAACAACGCTCGGCGTCGCCGCGCACGCTGGCCTCGGCCCGCTTGCACTTGCAAAACGTCGCGCGCTTGCAGAGCCTGGCCGCGCGCGATCGCCGCGCGTTGGAAGAGCTTTCCGAGCTGATCGCGGCGCTGCGCACGCAATTGGTCTTCGCCCGCTACTCGGGCTCCTCGCCGGGCGAAGCCAGTGATATCGTGACCGAGGTCTGGGCGCGGGTCGAAATGCTCGGCACGAGCTCGGACGGACCCTTCGACACCGACTCCCGAGAGCTCGCGGAATTTCATGCCATCGGCCAAGCACGTCCTGATAGTGGATGACGAAAAGCGCATCCGCGAGGTCGTGGAATACGCGCTGCAGAAAGATGGTTTTCGAGTCAGCTCCGCCGCCGACGGGCTCGCCGCGCTGGCCGCGGTGGAGCGCGACCCGCCCGATCTCGTCGTGCTCGACGTGATGCTGCCGGGGCTCGACGGCCTCTCGGTGTGTCGCAAAATCCGCAGCCAACGGCAAACGCCGATCCTCTTTTTATCGGCGCGGGCCGACGAGGTCGATCGCATCGTCGGCCTCGAGCTCGGCGGCGATGACTACTTGGTCAAGCCGTTCTC
>OUNO010000519.1_pt1 | contig 13254 bp, 12 predicted proteins | sample 1779811 | NCBI WGS metagenome assembly OUNO01 (sample SAMEA3914804, study PRJEB12502) | metagenome | biome: forest; material: soil | place: Canada | collected 2010-06-25 | depth 0.3 m | reverse complement strand
GGGCCCGCCGAGCCGAGCGCCGTTCACCGAGAGCCGTTCCAGCATGCCCGCGGTGGGCGGCGGTCCGACCGCCGAGATCGATCGCCTGCTGAAGAAGCTGGTCGAAGCCAAGGGCTCCGATTTGCACATGTCGTGCAGCTCTGCGCCCATGATCCGCAAAGACGGCGAGATGGAGCACCTGGCCGGCTTCCCTCCGCTCACGCCGGAGAGCATGGAGCGCATGATCATGCCGATCGTGCCCGATCGAAATCGTGAGGAGTTCGCGCGCACCCACGACAGCGATTTCGCCTACGAGCTGCCCGGCATCTGCCGCTTCCGCGCCAACTTGTTCGTCGATCTGAAGGGCATGGGCGCCGTTTTCCGCGTCATTCCCAGCAAAATCCTGTCGGTGGAAGATCTGGGCATTCCGAAAGAAGTGCTCTCCCTATGCCACCTACCGAAAGGCCTCGTGCTCGTCACGGGCCCCACGGGCTCCGGCAAGAGCACGACCCTCGCCGCGCTGATCGATTACATCAACCGCGTGCGCAGCGACCACATCATCACCATCGAAGATCCGGTCGAGTTCGTGCACCCGAACAAGAAGTGCCTGATCAACCAGCGCCAAGTCGGCGAGCACACCGACTCCTTCAAGAAGGCGTTACGCGCGGCACTCCGTGAAGATCCGGACATCGTACTCTTGGGCGAAATGCGCGACTTGGAGACGATCGCGATCGCGCTCGAGACGGCAGAGACGGGCCACTTGGTCTTCGGCACGCTGCATACCTCGTCGGCCCCCGCCACGATCGACCGCATCATCGATCAGTACCCGCCCGAGCAGCAGGCTCAGATCCGCGTCATGCTCGCCAACAGCTTGAAGGGCGTGATGGCCCAGATGCTGTGCAAGAAGATCGGCGGAGGCCGAGCCGCAGCATGGGAAATCATGTTCGGCGTGCCCAGCATCTCGAACCTGATTCGCGAGCAGAAGATCTTTCAGATCCCGTCCATCATGCAAACCGGCCGCAAATTGGGCATGGCGCTGATGAATGACAGCTTGTTCAAGCTGGTGAAAGACGGCCTGGTCGCGCCGGAAGAAGCGTTGGCCAAAGCCAACGATAAGGGCGGCCTCACGCAGATGTTTCAGCAAGCGAACATCCCGCTGCCCCCGGCGAGGACCGAGCTGTAAACCGCTCGAGCTGACCCTCGGACCCTCTCCAAAACGAAAAACCGTAGTACGAATACGTACTGCTCTTTTTCACTTCCCGAGGCACCTCCCCCGCTGCGCCTCACCTGGGCAGCAAATCGATCCGGTCCGCGAAGCCTTCGAACGCCATTGGCTTCGTTCCTGCGAGCTCGAACTGCGTGTTCACTCGCATCCCCGTATCGGCCGCAAGCGTTCCTGGCACCGGAACCGTCGCTTCCGCGAGCACCGTGGGCGGAGCACCCGACGGGTTTTCGCTCAGCTCTCCGCCATCCAAAGCGCGGAGCCTCAAGCCCAAGCTCTGCTGCGGCTCTTTGCTCGAATTGAACACGCACGCCGAGGCGCTGCGCGTATCGCCAAATTCGGCGACTTTGAGCGCGCACACTTTCACGGGGCTCACCGCTTGTAACAAGCGATCCAAGTACGGAGCTTCGTCTTCTCGGAGCGCCTCCCGCAGCTCCAAGATCGCGTCTTTTGCGCGCGGATCGCTGAAGAAGCTGAGCAGCATCGCACCGTGCATGCGCACCGGCCGATTGTGCGCGTGCAAGAGATCCGCCAATAGGTTGGTCGGAGCGGCATTTTCGCCCTCCGCGCCGACATCGCCGTTCCGCGGGCTGTGCACTTCCAGCTCCGAGCCGCGGGCATCGACGTCCCATTTGATGGCCTGCCCGGGGAGCAACGGGCCCTCGAAGAACAGAGGCCGGGTTGCCGTCGAATAGCGTTTGTTGGAAGGCGGAGGATCGCGTTCGAAGAACTCGACCGTCAGCGCAACATCGCGCAGCGGATCGCTCGAGTTGTTGACGATACCGATCTGAGCCTCCAGGTAGTTCTTGTCTTTGCGCTCGTCCTCTTCACGCCCACGTCGCACGTGCTTCGAGAGCGTGAGCACGCTGAGCTGCGGAATCGGGTTTTGCCAGAGCAGCGAGTCCGAACGGCGGCATCGGCAAGAGCCGGCGGCCTCGACGGCCGCGCTCGTACTCGCCGCTGCCGAGCCCGCGCCCGCAACCGGAGCCGAGGCGGACACTGCCGGCGCCGCAGCCCGCGGCTCACTCGTCGTGGCAACGGGCGCACTCTCCGGCTCCCGCGCCGCGTTCTGCGCCGCTTGGTCGCGGAGCCGAGGCGCGTGCGCGGCCAATTCGTGCGCGGGATCCGACGTCAAGAGCCAGCGCACCATGAGCACGAAGGACAGCGACAACGCGGTCAGACTCAAGACAATCGCGGCCGTCGTGCGCGGCAAAAACCCTTGAAAAATCGCCAAGGGCGGGGTCTTCGGCGTCGTCGGTGCGGGCGCGATCGGCGAGCGCACCAGGTTCGGCAGAAAGCCGGAGATGTCGTTCACGAACGCTTCGCGCGCGAGCGGACCTTCGAGGCCTCCGCTCTTCAACAATTGGTCCGCGAACAAACCCAGCACGCACAGCGCAATCGCCGTGATCAGCGCAATGCCCAGCGCGCTGATCGCGGTCGTGCCCGGGGCCAAGCGGAACGCCGCAGCGCTCGCGATCAGCGCGCCGCACAGGGCCGCGCCCACGGTGGCCAAGCGCACCAGCAAGCGCCGGCGATACAGCTTGTGGTGGTGCGCGGTGTTGCCGCTCGAGAAGTTCACCAGGCACAGCCGATTGAGCGGGCTGAGCGTCGGATCCAAGGACAAGAACACCTGCTCGCCATCGAGCGAGGCTTCGGCGAGCTGCGGCCAGGGCACCAGCAGTTGCTCGTTCTTTGTTTGGTTGATCGGGATGTAGCCCTTGGCAAAGGCGCCCACCGCCAGGTACACGAGCGAGAGGCCCGCAGGCGCGCATTCCAGCTCCACGGTGCCTACCGCGTTGCTGCGCTCGCTAGCCATGGCGATCGCTCGGAACCTCATCGCGGGCGCAGTGTAGTCATGCGAGGCGAAACCGGGAGCCTCGTGGCGCGCTGCAGCGCGTGTTGGCGGCTCGATTTCCGGCCCGAGCCTACAATTGGGCGTCGTTTTCCGCTCTGACTGAGCTTTTCGGGGGCCGTCTTGCTAGATTGCGCGGTCGATGTCCACGGTCGTCGTCGAACGACATATCGACCTGCTTTCAGATCGGGGCCCGCTTTGGTGTGCCGTCGCGGATACCGAGCGGCTGAACCGTGCCATCGGGCTGGGTCGCCTGGAAGTGACCCCGAAGAGCGACGCGGGCGCCGCGCGCTTCATGGTGCGCACCACCTCCGCTGGCTTGCCGATGGAGTACGAAGAGCGGCCGTTCGAGTGGATCGAGAACGAGCGCTTCAGCGTGCGCCGCGTGCTGCCCTCGGGCGTGATGAAGAGCATGGAGACCGCGTTCACGCTCGAGCCTCGTCCCGATGGCGGAACGCGCGTCACGGTGCGCATCGCCATCGAGCCCCGCACGCGCCTGCTCAGCCCGGTTTTGCGGCTGCAGACCTCGCGCATGGTCGACCGCATCGAAGCCGAGCTACGCAGCGCCGATCGCGACGTGCAATCCGGCAAGAGCGCTTGCTTCCGCGTCACGAGCACGCCCGTGCAGCCGGGGGCTTTCAGCCGCGCACGGGGCGCGCTCGAAAGCGAGGTCAGCCCAGCGCGCAAACCGCTGGCCGCGCGCTTGGCCGAGCTGGTCGAGACGGGCAGCGACGCCGACGTGACGCGCATCCGTCCGCTCGACTTGGCCGAGCAATGGGGCGTCGACGGGCGCGAGCTGCTCGCGGTGTGCCTGTCCGGAGTGGTCTCCGGGCTACTGGAGCTGCGTTGGGATCTGGTCTGTCCGAGCTGCCGCACGGCGACTGATCGCCAGACCACGCTCAGCGAGCTGCCCTCGGCCGCGCACTGCCAACTGTGCGATATCTCATTCGAAATCGAGCTGGACCGGGCCATCGAAGCTACCTTCATGCCGGCCAGCTCGCTGCGCCAGCCCGAGCTCGGGCCGTTCTGCATCGGCGGTCCAATGCGCACGCCCCATGTCGTGGCGCAAACGATTTTGCCGCCCAAAGGCAGCGCGACGCTGAGCGCGCCGAGCAAGCCCGGGCGCTACCGCCTGTTCGTGCGCGGGGGCGCGAACCTCGCGCTCGAGGTGGGCGCCGACGGAGAAGCCGAAGCGAGCTTCCGGCTCGAGGGCGAGTCGTTGTCCCGCGTCGATGCGGACCTGCTCGAAGCGCACATCACCACCGTGCGCCCGCACGCCGCGCTCCGCATCGTGCAAACCAACGACGACGAGCGGCACCTGAAGCTCGAACGTCTCGAGTGGGCGAGCCGCGCGGCGACCGCGCACTTGGTCAGCACCCTGCCCGAGTTCCGGCGTCAATTCTCGGCCGACCTGCTACGCCCCGGGGTGTCGCTGCGCGTGGCGCGCGTGGCCCTGCTCTTCACCGATCTGACCGAGTCGACGGCGCTCTATCACAACGTGGGTGATGCCAAAGCGTTCAAGGTCGTGCAGCAGCACTTCGACGTGCTGTCTGCGATCATCGCCCAGTACCGCGGCACGATCGTCAAGACCATCGGCGACGCGGTGATGGCCGCGTTCGTCGAAGAGCGCGACGCGCTCGACGCTGCGTTCGCCATGCACCGCGCATTTCCGGCCTTTCGCGCCGGAAATGCCGACGCGGCACGCACGTTCCTCAAGATTGGCGCCTTCGCCGGCGCCTGTTACGTCGTCACCGCGAACGGCATCCTCGACTACTTCGGGCAAACCGTGAACATCGCCGCACGCCTGCAGGGCGAGGCAGGCCCGGGCGAGCTCGTGATCGACGGCCTGTTCGCCGACCTCGCAGAAGCCGAGGGTTGGCTGTCTGGCTTCACCATCAGCCAACACTTCGAGGCACGCCTCAAGGGTTTGCCCAATCCGGTGCGCGTCGCGCGCATCGTGGCCGACAAGCTGTAGCTCAGTAGCGCCCACCCGCGCTCGCCCCGACGAAGAAGCCGCCCGTCGCGCCGAGCACGCGATCGGAAGCGCGGGCCACGAAGCCCGTCGCTCGTCCGAATTCGGCGGCGAGGGTGGGCGAGAGCGCCGCGTCCGTCCAGCGCGCCTCGGCGGTGAGCCGCAGATCGCCGTAGAAGCCGGTGGCCGGCGCGCTCTGCACGGCAGAGCTGGCCGAGGTGCCGCGCAGCCACGTCACTCCCGCAGACGCCAGCGGATACCCGCTGACAGACAGCGGACCGAGCTTGTGCTCGAACACGCGGTAGCCGAAGCACAGCGCGCCGCTGCCCAGCGTGGCCGAGCCCAGCGCGTCCTCGGCCGACGTCATCACGAGCTCGGCGCGCAGCCGAAATGGGCCCCAATCTGGCCCCAGATCGCCGCCGACGGCGAAGCTCGCGTAATCCACGAACCAACGCAGCCGCGCGTTCGCCGCTAGCGCCCAGCGCGCTTCACTTCGCGGCGCACGACGCGGCACGCCCGCGTCACGCGCGGGCATTGGGCTCGCGACCGACGCGCTGGGGGCGAGCGCCGGCGCGGGCGCGACAGGCGCTACGGGCGCTGCCTGCGCCGGCTTGGGCGTCGTCTCTTCCGGATGCGGTGCATCGGCGTACGCGGCGCGCGCCTCGGTCTGCGGCAGATCGTCGTTCAGCTCGGGCCAATCACTGCGCACGAGCTCCGACGCGGCCAAGGCCAGCACGCGCGCCCGCGCGCTCGGATCGGCGTCCGCAAGCACCAGGCTCCGTTGTCCTGCGCGCCCCGTGCGCGCCACGCTCAGCACGACCCGCGTCGTCAGCGCGGCGTCACAGCCGACTTGCGCCAGCAGCGTGCCGTCCCCCGCCCCCGCTTGCGCGACGCGCACCACGCCGTCTGCCTCGAGCTCCGAGCTCAGGCTGCGCCGCACTTCGTCGGCCTCGAGCCCCGAGCCCGGACACACCGTCACCTCGACGCTCAGCGTGCTCGGCGACGCACAGCGCCCGCTGCGAGCCAGCGCGCTCGCGCTGAGCGCAACGAGCAGCGCGCTCAGCGCGCGTCGAGCCATCGACCCACGTCACGCACGTGCCGCCCTTGCGGGTAGCGGGCGAGGTACTCGCGAGCGCTGGTACCCGCCGCCTCGCGCGCGCCGGCTTGGTTTTGAGCTTCTGCCAGCCGAAACAGCGCATCTTCCGCGAGCGCGCTGGGCGGCGAGAGCGCCAAACAACGCGCAAATTCGGCGGCCGCGTCGCGCGGGCGACCCGCGCCGTCGAGCAAGAGCTTGCCCAGCGTGAACGCGGCCAGGGCGGCCTGCGGCTCGTTCGGGTGCTCGCTCAACGCGCGGCGCAGGCTGGCTTCCGCGCCGGCCACGTCGCCCTGGCGCCGCTGCTCGCTCGCTTGGCCGAGCAATTGCTCGAGCGACGCGGGGACGGGATGAGGGAGAGGGAGAACGAGCGAGGAAGAAGACGAAGAAGCGACGGGCACGGGCACAGGCACGGGTGCGACGGGCAGCGGGGGTGCGTGGATCGTGAGGTGTTGGCCTTCGGTGAGGCGTTGGACGTGGTCTTGAATCAGCTCGCTGCGCACGAGCACGATGCCGTGTTGGACATCCACCGCGACGCCGTCGGGCAAGCGCGTCACGCTGAAGCGCGTACCGACGACTTCGACCGTGGCCAGCCCGGCTTCTACTGTCCAGCGCCGAGGGCCGCCCGGCTTCACCGCGAAGGCACCGCGGCCGCTGCGCAGCACCGACACGAACGTCTTGGACGTGTTCTCCAGCACCTCCAGGCGCGCGCCCGGGCTCAGCACGATCGACGAGCCGTCGGCCAGCTCATTGTCCGACGCGTGCGCGCCGCCCAGCAGCGACAAGGGGGCCCCGGCGCGTGACACGAGCGGTCCGCTCAGCAGCGCGACCGGCGCTGGCGCTCGCGCTTCTCGCCAGCGCAAGCCCACTACCGCCAATGCCAACACCGTCACGGCCGCAGCCACGCCCCAGCTCCACGCCGGCAAGCCGCGCCGCACGAAACCAGCGCCGCCGCGACGCGCGCGCACGCCACTCCACACGCGCTGCACCGTGCGCTCGTCCACCTCTTCGCTCAGGTGCTCGCGCAGCGGCGCTTGCAGCTTAGTCATCGGCGAGCCCCGCAATCTCCACTTGGCGACTGACCACACGGTGCGCCGCGGCGATGCGACGCTTGGCCGTGGCCAGCGAGCAGTCGCACTTTTCTGCGACCTCGTCGAGCGGCAACCCTTCGACGTAGCGCAGCATCCAGGGGATTCTGGACTTCGCAGGCAGCGACTTCAAGACGCCGTTCAAGACCAAGAGCTCCGAGCGCACCTCGGCCGACGTGTCCTCGTGCGCCAGCGCGTCGAGCGGCAAATCTTCCACCCCGCGGTCCAGGCCCAGCAAGCGCAGCAGCCCGCGGCGCCGGAACCGGCGATGCACTTTGCGCACGGCGATCTGCATCAGCCAGGCGCGCGCGCGCTCGTAGTCGCGCAGCTGGTTCCAGATTTCGAACGCGGTGATGAACGTCTCCTGCGCAACGTCTTCGGCGTCCCAGGAATTGCCCAGCAGGCGTTGCGCTAGCCCGACCACGTGCACCACGTGCCGGCGGTAAAACGCCTCCTCCGCCCAGCGATCGCCGCGACCGATGCGCCGCGCCAGATCGGTATCCGAAGGGTCCAGGGGAGATTCCAGCAAAATCAAATCGCTACCGGTCCCAGGGCGGGACTTGGCCACGAAAACGGCGTGGCGCAGGGCAACGGCGGGCATCAGCATTCGGTCTTCTCAGCGGGCCGCGAGCGAGCGGATCTGGCTCAACTATTTTGATATCAACATTCCGCGCGCCGCCGAGCGATTATTTGAGCCACTTCTGGCCTTCCCAGGCCCTCCGAGCGCAAGCCCGCGCTGAATCAGAGATCCGAGTGCCCGTCCCCCCCACGCCTTTGCAGCTCGCTCGCCGCTCCCGCGGCGCGCTGCTGCTGCTCGTTGCCCTGAGCGCGTCGCTCACGGCCTGCGTCCGCGAGCACACTCTGTTCGATCGAGAAAGCATGGGCGAATCGGGAAAGGCCGGCACGACCGACGGCGCGATGGGCGGCACGTCCGGCGCCGGAACGAACACCGCGGGCATGTCCGGCATGTCCGGCATGTCCGGCATGTCCGGCGCGCCGGACGCGGCCGGCAGCAGCGGCCATCCCGCATCGACTCGGGTGCCTTGGGATGAGGCGCACTGCGTCGAAGCGCTGTCAGCCGGCACAGACGGCGACCCGTGCGCCGACGATTTCAAATGCACGGCCACCACCGATTGCTGCCAAATCATCGGCTACTGCGCAGGCAAGACGCTCTCGATCCAACGCACGTGCAACCTATGCATCAAGACGTGCACGACGGACGCGGACTGCGGGAGCGGCAAGCTGTGTGACAACTACGAGTGTCACGATTGTTCGAGCGAAGCCTGCCCCGACACGTGGTCGACCATCATTCGCAGCGACTGCAAGGTGTGCGTCCCGCCCAACGAGTGCAAAGATGCCGCCGGCACGGGCTGCCCGGACAATGAGGTGTGCATCGCGGGGCTCACTTGTTTATCGGGGTGCAAAGGCGATCCCGCGTGCTGCTACGGCAATCGCTGCGCGGCCAAAGAGTGCAGCCCACCGAACAACGTCGATTGCCTGCTCGTCGGCTGCGCCGCGGGCACTTCGTGCAAAGTGGCCGGGCCTGCCGCCGATTGCGCGTGCGATCCGAAGCTCGGCAAATGGTCGTGCACGCCGACTCCGCTCAACCTGTGCGCGCCCAAGTGAGCTGCGTGCGCGCGCCTTCGCAGAAATTCTGAGCCACTCATCCGCTGACGCGGCCCAACAGCGCACGTTCCCTCGTGCTCAATCGGGGGCACGAGACAAGCGGGAGAGAAGCATCATGAGTAAGTATTGGTTGGTGTGCGCGCTATTTTGCGCCGTGGGTTGCTCGGGCGGCGCGGTCGATGCAGCGGGCGCGACCCAGGACAAGGTGACCGACGGCGACGGCAAGACCACGGGTGACCCGAACAGCGATCCCAAAGGCACCGCGGGCGGCACCGCCGCACCCGGCAGTGCAGATTGCTCGAGCGAGCTCGACGCGATCGCGCAAGAGATCGCCGCACTGACCGACAAGTACGGAGCGCTGAAGGAGTCCTGCGCCGGCACGGGCACAGGCGATCCAGGCACGAAGCCCGATCCGGGCACCGTGCCGCCCAAGGGCGATCCCGGCACCGTGCCGCCCAAAGGCGATCCGGGCACCGTGCCGCCCAAAGGCGATCCGGGCACCGTGCCGCCCAAAGGCGATCCGGGCACCGTGCCGCCCAAGGGCGATCCGTGCGGTCCCGCACTCGACGCCGTCACTGCGTACCTCGATGAAGCCACGAAGAGCGGCGACGTGAACCAAATGATCGCCGCCAAAGAGAAGTACGTCGCAGTGCTCAACAGCTGCCAGCCCGCCAACCCCGAAGCGCCCCCGAAGAAGTAGAGGCCCTCGCTACGCGACGCCGAAGGCTGGGCCGCCCGTGCTGCGGCACGCGACCATCAATCCCCTCCTCGCCCGCCCAGCAAGAGGGGGTTGATGATCACCGAACACGGCAAAACCGGCACAGCCTTCGGCGTCGCGGACGCGACCCTCAGCTCGCAGCGACGCGATCGGCGAACGCGGTCACGCGCTCTTCGATCAAGTCCAAATCGTAGTCCAGCGTGGCCACGTGGTACGAGCGATCGAGCGCTAGCTCCGTCACGTCTTTTCCGCCCAAAAGGCGCAGGATGGCTTTCGAGTTCTCGGGCGGCACGCTGTGATCGTTGCGCGAATAGGCGATCAGCGCGGGCGCGGTCAGGTTCGGTAACGCGGCGCGAATACGCGGGAATTCACGGACCAGCGAGTTGCCGGCTTTGGCGGGCACCCAAGAATAAGCCAGCTCGTTCATGCCCGGCTTGGCAATGTCGTTGCGCGCTAGGCCTGCGGCGCTCGCCGGCACCAGCGGCAGCACGTGCTCCAAGAACGGCGCGAGCTTGACCAGGATGCCTTCGCGATCGAGCACGGGCGCGTTGATGGTGACGATGCCTGCTACCGAGCTCGGCGCGCGCGACACGACGTCGAGCACCAGCGTGCCGCCCATGGACAGGCCGAGCGCCACCACGCGCTCGCTGCGCGCGCTCAAGCGAGCGAGCCCCGCTTCGACCTCGCCGCTCCAGTCGGCGTAGCGCGTGCGCATCATGTCGCGGAAGTGGGTGCCGTGACCCGGCAGGCGCACGAGCTCGACGGCGAAGCCGCGCTTGGCGAGCATCTCGGACAGGGGGCGCAGCGACGCGGGGCTGCCCGTGAACCCGTGCGCGAGCAAGATGCCGATGCGCGCTCGCTCACCCGAGCCATCGTCCGACCACGGCTCGGCGCCTGGGAGTACCGGAAAAGTCACGGCCGCGAGTCTACACGAAACTCGCGGCCGCTCGAACCGCTGCCCGGTGCCCAATAACCGGGCAGAATCAGCCCAGAATCAGCCCAGAATCAGCTCAGATCACTTCACGAATTGAATGTTGTCGACCCAGATGTCGAAGTCGGCTGCGGACGCCGCCGACGGCGCGATGTCCAGCGCGATGATCGACTTCGGGTCGAGCACGATCGGGTTACCCCAGCCGGTCATCAGCTGCGCCCAAGTGATCGAGTTGTCGGTCCAGGTTGCGGTGATCGGGATCTCGACGCGCTGGTTGCCGGAGGTGGCCATGGCGGCCTTGTCCTGCGCCGTGATCACTTGCACGTACACGCTGCCCGGTTTGCCCATCAAGGACAGCTTGATGCCGGTGCTGTACGCGGAAGCGTCGTAGCAGTTGCCAGTCGCAGCAAGCGCGACGGAGGCGTCAGCGCCCCAGCCCATGGTCTTGTCCGTGTCGGTGCCCGCAAAATGCAGCGCCATGCCGCCGCCCATGCCGCCCGTGACGGGCAGTGGACCGGTGCCCGTTTTGCCAATTGCCGGAATGGTCACGTTGCCGGTCGTTTGGTTGACCGAGATCCACCAGCCACCCACGCGGCCGTCCGTGGCCGGGATCAGCGCGGTCGCCGGGTGCGTCTCGAAGTCGTCGATCATGCCGCTCGGCGTGCCCGTGCCCACCTTGGTCATGGCACAGCCCGCGGTGGTCGTGGTGCCGCCGGCACTGCCCGTCGCGCCGCCCGAGGTGTTCGCGCCGCCGAAGCCGGTGTTCGCGCCGCCGAAGCCGGTGTTTGCACCGCCGAAGCCGGTGTTCGCGCCTGCGGTACCCGTCGTGGAACCACCCGTGCTGATGGGGGCCCCCGCAGAGCCCGTCGCTCCGCCGCCGCTCGTGGTTGCACCCGCATTACCCGCCGGAGGCGAACCGTCCTGTTGCGCGCTACACGCGGCCAACGCAGACACAATCAGTACAAACGCGGAAACGATGGGCAGTGCTCGCATTTCGGGCCTCCGAGGATCTCGCAACCACGAACACCCGGATGGCGTCGCGATCGCATCCTCGGTTTAGCTCCGAGCGCGTAGTCGTGGTTGGCCACTTCTTCTCGTTCTGATAGTCACTGCCGCCGGGCCTCGGCCTTTCTTAGACACGCCTCATGACCTCGCTGCGCGCACGTTTACTCGCCCTTCTGTGCTTCGGCGCGCTCTCTTTGCCGCGCGCCGCTGCCGCGGCCGACGACGCGCAACCTCCCGAAGAGCCTTACTTCTACAAGGGTTACGACTACGGCTCGCAGGCTTTGTACGGGCCGTTGTGGGTATTTTTGAATCGCGGCTTCGACGTGCTCCAAGATCGAGCCGGCAGCCGCAGCATTTTTCAACAGGAGTATCGACACAATGGTGAAACGGTCGGGCGCAATTTGCTCGATCCGTTCCCCGCGATCTCCAGGCGCGGTTGGGGTCGCTTCTTTCGGGAGGAGATCTTTCCACTCAGCTACACCAAAGAATCAGCGCGCTGGGTGCCCAACTACACGCTGCACCTGATCGGCGGCGGCACGACGTACACCGCGCTCACCGAATGGGGGCGGCAAAATCACGTGCCCGCGCCGCGCGCGTTCTCCGCGGGCGTGCTGCTCACGACGGCGTTTCTGAATGAGACGCTCGAAAACAAAGGCGTCACTCGTTACAACACCGACGCCATTGCCGACTTCTTCTTCTTCGACATCGGCGGCATCCTCTTGTTCAGCTTCGATTGGCCGAACGAGTTTTTCAGCAAGTACCTGATCGTCGCCGACTGGTCGCTGCAACCGTCGTTCACTTACCCGAACGTGGACCTGCACAACCAGGGCAACTATTTCTCGGTCAAGTATCCGCTCCCGTTCGCCCCGCGGGTGCGCCTGTTCGCGACCATGGGTCTGGGCACTCTGTTCGGGCTCTCGTACCAAGTCGACAGCCAGTACTCGGTCTCGGCGGGTGGCGGCTCGATGGCCTCGCGCTTGGTCTCGACCTCGAAGACGAACGCGGACAACGACGTGCAATTCGCCTCGCAAGGCGGCCTGTTCGTGGATCGCAACAACTCGCTCTTGGCGTCGTTACGCGTGACCAACGTGCAAGACTACTTCGTGCAGTTCAACCTGTACCCCAATGCGTTCTCGGTGCCCGAGCTCGGTCTGTGGACGGTCGTGGACAAGGGCGGTCATTTCGTGACGGGCGTGAGCTTCTCCAAGTCGTTCGGGGTGGGCGTGGGCATCGGCGAGCTGAAGCCGCAGAACTGACACGCGCCGAGCGTCGCTTTGAGCCAAAATGTAGGCTTTACTGGCGCGGGCGGGCCGAGCAAAGCTAGACTCGAAACATGGCTTGTGATGCTCGTGCGGTGCTGCTCGTGACAAGGCAGATGGAGGGCACCGCGACCAACGTGGCCAAGCAACGCATCGAGCTGCACTGCTCGCTCGAGCCCAAGCACAGCGGGCCCCATCGCGACGCGTCCCAAGCCCAAGAGTGGGTCGTGGTGAGCGGGCGGCCGAGCCTCGTGCTGCGTGACGAGAGCGAATAACGGCCGATCTCGGCAGGCGCTCACTCAGCCGGCGCTGACGACCTTGGACAGGAACGCGCGTTCGACGGACTGCACGGCAAAGCCGGCGTCTGCGATCGCCGCGCCGAGATCGTCGCCCAAGTAGTCGGCGAAGAAGGGCTCGTTCATGCTGGCCGCGAAGTTCTCCAAGAACACGCGCAGATCGGGCGCTTCGCTGAGCTGCGCGGCGTCCTCGATCACGAGCAAGCCGCCCGG
>OUNO010000922.1_pt1 | contig 13287 bp, 18 predicted proteins | sample 1779811 | NCBI WGS metagenome assembly OUNO01 (sample SAMEA3914804, study PRJEB12502) | metagenome | biome: forest; material: soil | place: Canada | collected 2010-06-25 | depth 0.3 m | reverse complement strand
GTCGTAGAGCTCGAAGTCCTGATCGAGCGGATCGACTTCGATCGTGCCGTCCTTCCACGCCGAATAGACAGCGTACTTCGCTCCAGGAGTCCGCACGGCGGCGACGTGGTGCGGCGCTTCGTTGGCGAAGCTGTAGCTGTAGGAGAGCTCCTCGACCGTCGTCTCGTCGGTGACGTGCGCGATCCACGGGCGGCCGGCAGCCTTCCGATTGGCGGCGATCGCGGCGATGTCGGCCCGCCCGGCGATCTGCGAATAGCCGGCGTCCGAACGCCAGCTCGAGGAGCCATGCGCGATCGTGAGCAGCAGCGGGGCGAGGTCGGCGGTCGAGGTCAGCTGCGTGCGCGTGCTCGCGCCGGTGGACAGCTGTCCGCGGGGGTCGTATATGTAGAGCGGCACCCGGATCGCCTCCTCGTAGGCGCCGCCGCCCTTCGCGCGCAGCCCGTGCGAGCCGGAGTACTCGCCGTGATCGGCTGTGAAGATCACGATCGTGTTGGCCTCCAGATCCGGCCGCGCGTGGAGCGCGTCGAGCACGCGGCCGATCTGCGCGTCGACCTCCTGCTGGTAGACGAGATACATAGTCAGCATCTGCGCCCAGCTCGCATCTTCGAGCGGGCCGCCCTGGTCGGGGACGGGGCCGCAGGCCATCGCCGTCGTCTGTTGCAGCGCCGTCTGCAGCCGCGGCTTGCCGGCGCGCAGCTGCGCCGCGGTCTCGGCATTCGGCGGCGGTCCGGTGAAGCGGTAATTGGCCGCTTCCAGCAGTTCGTCGGCCGTCGTGAAGCGCGGCCACCAGTTGATGTCATGCGGGTTGACCAACGAGACCGTCGTGCACCAAGGTCCGACGCCGGCGCCGGCGAGCCATTCGATGAACTGGTCGGCGATCGCAGGGTCCTTTTCCTTGCCCTGCTCGGGGTTGCCGTTGGGCGACGGGTAGGTGCCGCCGTCGAAGCCGTAGGCCTCGAGCCCGCCCGGCGTCTTGTCGGGCTCCGGGCCCAGATGCCACTTGCCCCACCACGCCGTCTGATAGCCCTGTTCGCGCAGCATCGTCCCCCAGGTCGGGAACTTCGGGCTGAGCGTGCTGCTCGCAGCGACCGCTTTCGTCAGCATGCAGCCGGTCTGGTGCGGATAGAGACCTGTCAGCATCGTGCCGCGCGAGGCCACGCACATGTTCGACGCCGTGTAGTGACTCTGGAACGACGTCGCGCGGTTGCGGAGTCGCGCCAGGTTTGGCAGCAGCGCGTCGAGCTGGGCCTGCTGCGGGAACCACTGCGGCGTGCGCAACTGGTCGACGACGATCGTGAGGATGTTCGGCCGGCGCTGCGACTTCGCCGCGACGGCGAACGGCGTGAGCGCCTGCGAGGCGACGATGCCGCCGCTGGCTGCCGCGGCCTTCCTGATGAACGTCCTGCGATCGATTCTGTCTGGCATCCGTGGGCTCCTATCTCGCCTCGGGCGTAATCTGTAGTTAGCTGATCAAGATACACAAGAATATGTAGAGCTTACACAAAAACGTGTAGTGATCACCGCATCGAGGCCAGGTCCGCGTCGGCCGTCGCTCATGGAAACTGCAGACAGGTTGTTGACCCAGTGGTTGGCCTGGGAACGAAAAACGCCGCCCCGATGGGCGGCGATCTGGCTCTACATCTGAGGTACGCCTGCTGGGAGCACTTTCAAACCCAGAGACAGCGAAACAGCTGAAGAGGCTAAACCGACTCCGCAAGCAGACCCTGACAAACCCGCCCTCCTTGAGACCGAGAGAGGCGGCGCCCCGGCGAAGGATCGGGGACGTCCCGGAAGCGATCTGCGAGGTCTTGTCTCAGGCGAACGAGCCGATGCACACGACCGCAATTCACCAAGCCGTCGAGATTCAGCTCGGACGGTCAGTCAATTACCGGACGGTCAAAGCCTGCCTGTCCAGCGATAGGAAAGCAAAGCAGCCTCGCTTCGAGCGAGTCGCATACGGCCTTTACCGGGCGAGAACCAGGAGTTCGGCGTAGTCGGATGACATTCGTCCGGCTCCGTGCTCGGAAGGGACTGGGGATTCTCAGCCGAACCAACATGGGAGGCCCCTGTCGTCTGCGGCGATACACAACCCACTGTCCGGGTACTTGGCACCCGGACAGAACTTTGAGGCCCTTGTCCGGTTAAAGGTCACGTGGCTTGCTGTCGATGCAGCAAGAGACCCCGCTATCGGACCTTGATGATCGAAGACGCTAAGTGGTAAAATAGCTTTGATGTAAAGGGAGGTCAGAAGATGGAAAATCGACCGAAGGGACCAGAGCAGCGGGCGATCCAGCCCCTGCCCAGCGATAGTCGGCCCATCCCGCGAGTTCCGCTTGCCGAGTTCGAGAGAGCCCAGCGCGACCCGAAGGTTCAGCGTGCAATCGCTGAGGCACTAGGGGAAACTGAGGCACTAGGGGAAAGTACGCGGGAAAACGGCAGCGACGGCGGACATGACCCGGATCATGACGGCATCAATCGGTCCTCCGGATCGTAGATCGGCACGTATAGGTGGCCCTGGCCGGTGGCGCTCAGGTAGTCATGCTCTTTCTTCAAGATCTCTCCGATCTTTGGGTCGAACGGCTCAATCACTAAGGCGACGTTGCCTTGCGTCTTGCCTACCTCCCTCGCCCGGTATATCGCTTGGTTGATTAGGCGTCTGCCGTCAAACTCGTCGCCGTCGCGGCGGCACATCCACTCCACAACGCTGCAGGGCCAGCGGACGGTCGCCTGTTTTTCCCAGACTTTTTCACGCGCCAAAGGGAGTTCGACTATGCCGGATCTCATCGCGATGAAGCCCTCGATCAGACCGTTCCGGTAGAGGACCCAGGTCACGGTCTGAGGCCACTGCATGAGCGACGATTCCTTGAGCCACCTCGCTCCGGCCGAGCCCGCCACATACTGGAGCGGCTCGAACTCGTCTATGGCTTTGGAAAGACCTTCATGTGCAGACTCAGCCGTGGCCGGGACCCATGGAACCCAACCGTCGGCCGCGTTCCCGGCCGGTATTGACATACCCCTACCTCGGTCTCGTTGTTTAACTGCCGCTCAACGCTTTTGAGGGGCCCGCAGCCGCCTCTAGCGAATACTCAGAAATGCGTCCTCGGCACCACTCCACATACGGGCGGTGTGCCGCGGCCTCAACGCTGTCGGGTGCGCTCCCGCTCTAGTTGCTCCCCTTCGATGAGCGCATCCCGGACCGCCCGCTGCACCTTCGGATCGCGCTGGGCGGCGAGGAAATCGTCCATATCGATCCTGGGGACTGGAAAGTCCGGCTTATCTTGGTTGCCTTTCGGCGGAGGAGGCGGAGGAGGCGGAGGAGGCGGATTCATCCTGGGATCATCCCTTCGACTGGGGCAAGTGGTGGCGCCTCAACGAGGCGTGGGACAAGATCTGCGTGCGCGACTGGCCGTCCACAGTCTGAAATGTCCGTGGGGTCGAATCGGGCGACACAGTGGTTGCGACCGTACCAAATCAGACCGACAGTCGCTCGGGCACTCAAGAAATCTGTCTGCCCGCTTCGATCAGCGGGGCCACCCGCTACAGCACGGTAGCCACGAAATAGGCAATGTACTCGCGGCCCTCTCGACTGGCTCATCTTGGAAATCAGTCCTGCCGGTCCACTTCCGCGCCTAATTCCTGCATGGAGATATCCAGGCCACGGGCAATAGCCCGCACGGTCGGCCAGGCCGGGGCGACCTCGTTGCGCTCAATCCGGCCGTAGGCCCCGAGCGTCAAGTCGGCGGCATGGCTGACGCCCTCCTGGGTCATGCGGCGCGCTTTCCGTAGCTGGCGGAGGGCTTGGCCGAGGCTGGGGTCGGGTGACAGAGAGCGGGCCATTGGCTCCATAGAGCCTGCCTAAAGCGCGCTTCCCGGTCTAGACTCTACAGAATACGCTCTGTAGAACGTATATTGTGAGCCCGCCTGGCCGGAAGCAGTCACCCCCCGGCCAGGCACTAAAGCGTCAGCGGATCGAGGAGGCAGGGATGCGGCATCTGGTAAGCGGCAGGAAACGATGGGCGGCTGATAGGCGCGCACGGCCAGTACTGGCGCTCGGTGTCCTCATAGGCCTGGCGGCACTGATGCCCGCTGCCTCTTCGTCGGCGTCTACCTCCACGGCGACTGAAACCAACAGCACGAAGCAGGAGTGTCTGTCACAACTACTGCGACCGCCTCACGAGATATCGGCTGCGATGCTTGACCCTCACAAGACGGAGATATTTACCAAGGGAACCTATAGCACCGTGGAACGCTGCGATAGCTGGAAACGGCTTGGGAAGTACCGGGTTCAGCTGAAGCAACACGGCCAGTGGGTCGATCTGGAGGGCAACTTCTGGTACCCGACGTACGAGTACGAGAACAAATTCCACAAGTTCTGTTTTCTAGCTTTACCCACCCACGGTATCCGCGAGGAACGGGAACATGGACACTGGCAGCCTGCCCGAGTGCGGTTTATCAACTTCGTGAAAGACGTAAAGACTGGCAAGGTCGTGGCGCACGGCGAAATCAAGGACCAGCCGGTCACGTTCGGTTACAGCGGGCCTTGCTAAGGGAGAACCAAACAGTCAGCGAAACTGGCAAGGTCGTGGCACGCGGCAAAATCAAGAACCAGCCGGTCAGTTACGATCCTGGTAGCACGAAATCCTGCTAAGCCAGGCCAGGGAGAGGATCGAGGTCGAGGGCGGCGGGTGGCTAATCGTCAAAACGCCCACTAGTCGCAGATCGGCCAGGTGCGGCGAAGCGGCGCCCACTGTTCTTGATCCTGTATGTCGCGAGAGATAGGCGGAGGTATATGGTCAGCCGGCAAAAACTGTCCGACTAGCTGAAGGAGCGCGGCCTTGGCCTGGCTCAGGCTGTCCTGCCCGGCGAACTCATCCGCCTCTCTGCGCCAAGCCCACCAGCGGCGCATCAGATCGCGGCCCCTCACAACGCTTCGCAGACCGGCGTTGACAATCTCAAACTCCTGCCGTCTGATCTGGCTTGGAATCTCTCGGTATGCCCCCACCTCACCGGAATCCGCTCGGTAGGCAGAGCAAACTATTTCCCGCTCTGCCTCGTTGAACGGCAGGGCCGCATGCCAGCGATCAATGTAGCTGCTCAGGTCGGCGCGCACGTCTGTCGGCACCTCTGGCGGAAGACCCTTCGATCTGATCCTGTCTTCAAAAGCCATTGACGCCCGCAGGGCATCGTGGTCGCTGACAAACCAGCGACGTTCACCGCTATCTGGAACGGGAGCCCCTTCCCATATGTCTAGGAGAGCATCAAAGGCTCCCACAGTTAGGGAATAGGTTTCCTTTGGCATTTCCCACCAACCGACTCGGCCGCCGCCTTCCTGATCTGTCATAACAACTTACCTCTTATAACTCCATGATTTTAACATGAACAGTATGTTTTGTCCAGTTTTATGCCGAGGGCTGTCCGTGGTTCGTGACGCGCACCTCGAAGTTAACGTGCCGCTGGTATTCCTGCTCGCAATAGGAACAAGAGGTAGGAGGACCGACATTAGTGAGGGCAATCCCGCCTTCCATAATTCCGTCCGGCAAGTGAGCGAGTAGCTGGTCATGTGGCTTGAAAAGCACAGTTGAACCGGGTATGTAGGTCAGGGAAGGAAACATGACCGAGTGCGGATAAATGACCTCCACTCGGTCAATCCTCCCTGGACCGCGCATACGCCCAGCCTGGGTAGGCCACCTGATTGACATAGTGAGCCAGTCTCCCGGGCCAGCGCTGGAACCATAGGTGGATGCATACATTCGCAAGTACGGAACAGGAATATCATTTGGATTGAATAGGCTGGTAGAGAACTCGACAATATCGCCGATATGTACTCTCAGCGGAGCACCTTCTTCCCCGGTAACGCCACAGCCTGGGTGGGTCGTGGGATCACAAGCCTGAAGAATGTTCCCGCCTCCTACCTGAACAAACTGCGGAGTAGTGTGGCTGGAAACATGCTTCACCAATTGCCCAGTAGTCGCGTCAATTACAGTCCCGATTGGAGGGACGACCTTGGGCGAGGAGTGGCCGCTAAAGCCGAATAGCCCGACGATGTAGACGCCTCCGGCGGCAAGCAGTAGGACCGCAACTAGGCTCATGAATGGGCGGCGGGTCAAAAGCTTCCTCCAAAAGCCGGAGCGCCGTTGCTCAACAGCGAGCCCCTCTTGGGGCGCCTCCTCGTAGAGCGCTCGTAGCTGTGCCGCGAAATCCCTCGCCGTCCGCTTTCGGTGAGACCTGTCGTATGCGTTCTTGCTATGAACGTTGAGGAGGGTCATTCCTTTCACGCGACGTTTGTCCATCGACCATCCGTAAGTCTCGTCAACGCCCCAAAGGGCTTCGAGCGCCAAGCCATATCTGCTGTTTCCAAAGCGCTTAGCAGCCTTCTTCATGGTGCATTTCAGGCGCTCGGCGTCAGCGCTAGCCTCCGGGCATGCGGTGTCCGCGATGTGCGTTAGTTCGGGGAGCGCCAGTTCCGTAGAGATGTCCGGCCGAAGTCCAAGCACTCGCAGACGAACAAGCTCGTCGTAGAGCGGATCGTCGCTCGCCTCGGCCTCTGATGCCCCCGGTTCAGCCTCAATTGGCGGCTGTTCGCTTGCCATCGCCTCGAATTGTCCCTGAATCCTCGAAATTTCCTCGATTCGTCGCCGGGAACCTTGATGCGCTCTTGCCACGTCCCGCGAACTCAGGAGCATCGTTATGAGGACCGCAGAATCAAAGTCGCGACCCGCGCCAATACTGGCCTCGCAAGTCTTTCTTGCCCGCCTCGTCGCTGGCGGGGCCCTCACCCAATTTCAGGCGGACTGGATTAGGGCGATCTGGGCCAATCTTGACGCTGACGCTTTCGCACATCCCTATCTACGGACGGTGCCGGAACACACCCGCGCCTACCTGGAAAGGGAGTGCTAGCCATGTCACCCCGCATTTGCCCCCAGCCCGGCCCACCATGGGCCGCAGGCCCGGACTGCCCCCTCTACACCCGCCGCCTCCTGGAGGCCCAGCGAGACGGACGCCTCAGCGCCGCCATCCGGCGTGAACGGTCCGAAGTGCCCAGCCTCGCGGACCTCATCAGTTTGGAAGCGGCCCAGCGGCAGGGACGCCGCCCGGCCCTTCCGCCCGAATCACCGCCGACTCGCCCACTTTCCATCCTCAACCAACTCAAAGAGGACGCCTAATGAGCAACCTGCCAGCCCGTCTGCCGGATGGCGTGCCCAACCGTCGTCAGGTCATCCGAGCCACCCGTGCGACAGAACGAACCGAGATCGCCATCCTGGAGCACCAACTTGCGGCGCTCTACGACCGCGAGTGTGCCGTCATCGACAGCGAGGCAATCACCGAAGTCACCAAGAACTCTCTGGACAATGTTCTAGGGGTTCTGGACTACGGCTTAGAGCGTGCTGGCGACCGGCCTGCCGCCCGCGAGTTAGTGGCGCGGGCCATATCCCGCATGGAGCAACTAGAGGACGCGGCCATCATGCGCCGCTACGGACGGTGATGGTCATGCTGAGCGATGCCCTTCGCCTGCTGTCCCTCCTGATTCCAGCCGGTGTTGTCGGTGCACTGGCAGGATTGCTCACTGCCCGCCGGTTCTTGTCCCGCCAACTAAAGCACGGTGCCGCTGCACCGGAGCCCGACCAATTCACCTCAGCCGCACTCGATGAGGCGGCCGTGAGATACGCCACAACCCAAGGCCGTCCAGAGTTGGCCGACATAGTGAGTCGAAAACTGCATCTACTGCATCGGCTTGGCACCCAGGGGCGGTGGCGGCCATGATTTGGCTGGTTGTCGGTTTGCTGGTTGTCGGCGTGGTGGTCCTGCTCATCCGCAAGGAGTGGCAAGGCGACGAGCGGCCACTCGATCCGGTGTCAGCAACCCGTGCCGCCATCGAGTTACATCGGATTCACCGACGAATCGACGTCGTGATGACGAAGCGTGAACAGCGCCAAGCGGCAACTCAGACCCGGCGGGAAATCGCTGAAGCCTTGGACGATGAGGAGCCATGAAATCGCCTGGCGGTTTGCTCGTCACGAGTTTTGTCGTTCTGGTGACACTGGCGGCCGCCGCGCCTCTGCTCATTTGTCTAAGTCAGGCGCTCGTGCCCCTGGTGATTGCTGTCGGCGTGGTGCTTGTAGTGGTGCGCTTGGTGTTTGTCCACACCCGGAACTTCTAAGCCCTTCTATGCCTGAACTTTGTAAATCCTACGTCTTGACCGGCCAACTGAAGGCGGGGGAAAATAGAGGGTTGCGTTGGCACCTGAGCCCTCACCCTCAACCCCTAAGACGTGACCTTCTAGGCAAATAATGAAGGGAGGTTCAATATGCCAAGAAACAGAAAAACACAGCCACAAAAGCGCATCCGGGTGCGCTCTAAGTCACTGGCCGAGATTGACGAGACTAAGCTGTCTCTGGCTTTCTGGCTGATGGCCAAGCGCCTGATCGAGGAAGAGGACGCCGAGGCTGACAGGGAGCCCAGCGCGCCATGACTTGGACGAACCTAGACTGGTTCAGTCTCAGGTTCCCGCGTGACCTCGAACAAGCCGCCGCCCTGGCCGCCCTCTCGGCGTTCTCCGGCCTGCCGTCCCGCTCCCACCTTGTCCTTGAGTTGTCGGCTACAGCTGCAGGGATCAGCCACAGCCTTGGCGTCAGTTCGCGCCACAGGGAACTCGTCACGGCGTCCTTGCGGGCCGCCATTCCGAGCCTGCGGATGCAGTCCGTCGAGACGCCACCCGCTCAGCGCCGGGGGTTGCTCTGGCAGTTGACGCCGCGCGTAGCGACGCTAAGGACAGACGACCTAGCGTCTATCGCCGCTGGATTGCTATCTAGCCTGTTCCCGCTGGCAGATGATGAGGCCGTCAGCTTGCGCTGGCGCCTGCGTTCGGCACCACTGCCGCCTCTGCCAGTCGACCGCTACGGTGCCCAAGACGGTCGGGAACGGATTGTGCGGGCCAAGCTGGCCCTGCCCGGAGTGAGCGCCTACGGAGAGTTGTCCGTCACGGCGGCTACGCCGGCGCGGCGGATGCAGATTGCCCAGCGCACGGGGGCTGTGCTGTGGAGCCTGACCACGCCATATGGCCGCCTGGTAGCTGACCCCTACTGGCTGGGGCAGTTCGCTCGTCTGTCGGGCTTACGCGGTCGCTACTTGAGCGCCCCGGAGTTAGCCGCCGTAATCGGCTGGCCGATTGACGGACCTGACCTGCCGGGCCTGACGCTGGGCGCGGCCAAACGGCTGGTGCCGAGCAGGGCCCTAAGCGAGCAGGGGCGGGTACTTGGCGGTAGTGACTTCGCCGGTCTGACCCGGCCGGTAGCGATCAGTCCGGCCGCCTCCACGCGGGGGCTGTACGTGCTCGGCCCGACTGGCACCGGCAAGACCTCGCTCCTCAAGAACCTGATCCTGGACGACCTCAAGGCAGGCCGGGGCCTGGCTGTAGTTGAGACGAACGGCGACCTCATCAACGATCTGGTCGATCTCATCCCGCCGGAGCGGGTGGCTGACGTGGTACTGCTCGACCCGACCGACCCAACCCACGCCGTTGGCTTCAACCCGTTCGCTAGTAGTGCCGACCCCTCGCTCATAGCTGACCAACTCGGCGAGTTGTTCGAGCGGCTCTGGGAAGCCTTCTGGGGGCCACGCACCGCCCAGCTGACCCACATGGGACTGCTGACGCTGGCCCGGCGCAAAGACTCCACCCTGCTTGACCTGCCCAGGCTGTACCTCGACCCGATGTTTCGCTCCAACGTGTTGGTCAACTTGGACGACCCGCTGGGCCTGGCTCCCGACTGGCGCTGGTTCGCCTCGCTGTCGGAACGTGAACAGGCCAACGTGGTCAGCCCCTTGCTCAATAAGTCCCGCCAGTTCATTGCCCGGCCCGCCATTCGGGCGATCGTCGGTCAGCCCAAGCCAAGCCTGACCATGCGGCAGATCATCGACCAGCGAAAGGTTCTGCTGGTCAACCTGCCCAAGGGCCTGATCGGCGCCGAGACGGCCCAGCTTCTTGGCTGTCTTGTCCTAACCAGCATTTGGCAGGCGATGGCCGAACGGGCGGCTCTGCCTCCAAGCGAACGCCATGCCTTCGGGCTGTACGTCGATGAGGTTCAGGACTTTGCCGCCTCGCCCGTGCCCTGGGACGAGATGCTGGCCCAGGGCCGCAAGTACGGGCTCAGCCTGACCACCGCCCACCAAAACCTGGAACAGTTGCCCAAGGAACTACGCGAGGTCGTGCTGGCCAATGCCCGGTCAAAGGCGGTGTTTGCTCTCAGCGCCAGCGATGCCAAGGTCATGGAGCGGCTGTTTGCTCCGGCCCTGACAGCCGCTGACTTGCAAGCGCTTGACGCATACTCGGTGGCCGCGCTGGTAGCCCTGGACGACGGCGCCACAGCCAGGCCGGTGACGCTGACCACACCGCCGCCGCCAAAGCCGCTCGGCTGTGCCGAGCAGGTGCGCGGGGCATCGCGGCTGAACTACGCCCGGCCTCGGGCCGAGATTGAGGCTGGCTTGCGTGCTCAAGCAGAGCGGCCGACTCACCAGGACGCTCCTCTCGGGCGCAAGCGCCGGAGGCCGTCATGACGTGTCCGCTCGCCCGTCCGGTCGCGTCAAGTTGCCGTCCGCGCGTTCCGGCATGGCACCGGCTAAAGCGGCCCAATCTGCCACTGACTAGGTATGCCAAATGGAGGCACCAATGACCGCCTGCTACGTGACGGCGGCGGCCGTTCAGGCGCTGGAGGCCCGCCTTACCGAGCGCGACAACGCCGTTCTGAAATCCGTCTCCGGCCTGCGCTTCATGAGCGGCGCCCAGCTAGCCCGAATGCACTTTGATGGCGCCGACCCGCGAACTGCCCGCCGAGCGCTATTGCGCCTCGTCGGTCTGGACGTGCTGGCTCGACTGCCCAGGGTTGTCGGCGGCGTCCGCTCCGGCTCCGGCGGTTTCGTCTACCACCTAGGACTGGCCGGGTATCGGGTGGCGATGGAACGCGGCTGGCAACCCATGCGTAGGCGGCGGCGGTCGCTTGTCCCGGGGACATTGTTCCTCGCCCATAGCCTGCAAGTCGCCGAACTGCATACCCTGCTGATTGAAGCCGACCGCTCCGGCCGCTTGGAACTGCTGGAGTTGGCGGCCGAGCCCGCCTGTTGGCAGAGCCTTGCAGGGAATCGGGGCCAGGTCGCCACGCTCAAGCCCGACAGCTTCGGCCGGTTCGGCATCGGTGACTTTGAAGACAGCTACTGGTTCGAGGTAGACATGGGAACAGAGGGCGGCGGAGCCATAGACCGGCAACTGAGGCGCTACCTGGACTTCCAGTCCAGCGGACGCATTCAGGCCGAGCGCGGCGTCTTTCCAAGGGTGCTGTGGCTGACGCCAGATGCCGAGCGAGCGGCGGTGATCGGCGAGTGCATCAAGCAACTTCCAAAGACTGGCCGCGAGCCGTTCACGGCCGCGCCGTTCGCTGGCGTCATAGCCACACTAACTAACCCTCAAGGCTAACACACACCTAATCCCAGGGCGTGACAGCCGGAGTAAAATGTAAGTAACACACTAAGTTCCAAATTAGAAAGGAGGGAACATGGCAAGTAGCCAGGCGTCCAACGACGCACTACCAACCAACACGGACGACCAACTGAACAAGCAGGCCGTTATTTATCTGCGGGTATCCAGCGCCCAGCAAGCCGACAAGGATTTTGACGCCGAGGGCTTTTCAATCCCCGGCCAGCGCGAAGCCTGCACCCGAGAGGCCGAGGAGCTGCAGGCCCAGGTCATTGACGAGTACATCGACCGAGGCGAGTCCGCCAAGACCGCCAACCGGCCCGCGCTCCGGGCCATGCTCGACCGGCTCAAGCGCGGCGACATTGACTACGTGATCGTCCACAAGGTGGACCGCCTGGCGCGCAACCGGGCTGACGACGTAGAAATCGTCATGGCCATCCGCCAGGCCGGGGCACAGGTAATCAGCGTCACCGAGAACATTGACGAGACGCCCTCCGGCCTATTGCTCCACGGCATCATGTCTTCCATCGCCGAGTTCTACAGCCGCAACTTGGCGGCCGAGGTCATGAAGGGCACCAAGCAGAAGGTCAAGAACGGCGGCACGCCCTTCCGCGCCCCCATTGGCTATCTAAATAGCCGGGAGACAGTTGAAGGCCGCGAAGTCCGAACCGTCACTCTTGACCCTGAGCGGGCACCGCTGATACGGGAAGCCTTTGCGCTCTACGCATCCGGCGACTTCTCATTGTCAGAGTTAGCGGCTCTACTAGAGGATCGGGGCCTGCGCTCCCGACCGACTCGGAAATATCCCGCTCGGGCGCTCCTGGCCAAGGACGTGCAGTCCATGCTGAGGAATCCCTACTACCTCGGCATCGTCAACTATGCAGGCAAGACGTATCAGGGACGGCATCAGCCGCTGGTTGATGAGGCCACTTTTCAGGAAGTCCAAGACTTGTTAGAGAGCAAGCGGGTCAGCGGCGAACGGCCCTGGCGGCACTTCCACTACCTGCGCGGCAGTATCTATTGCCGAGAGTGCGGGCGGCGCCTGATCTTCACCAAGGCCAGCGGCAAGGGAGGCGTCTACGACTACTTCGTCTGCGGCGGCCGCCAGCATGCCAACTGTTCCCAGAAATCTCATCGCGTCAAGGCGGTTGAGGCCGCTGTCGAGCGCCACTACGCCCACGCTGTGCAGTTGAGCGACCAGAAGCGAGAGGCTGTTCGTGCGGCCGTCAAACAGCATGTGTCCGGCATCGTCAAGGTCGCCGAGCAGAAAATCTCGGAGGCCGAAAGACAACTCAGCCGCCTCGACAGCGAGGAACGCAAGCTGTTGACGGCCCACTACGCCGACCAGATCAGCGAGAGCCTGTTTAGCGACGAGCAGAAGCGCATAAGCCGGGAGCGGGTCGGTGCGACCAAGCGCATCGAGCAGTTGAGCCTGGGCCATGAAAAGGTGCTCGACGCCCTGGACGTGGCGCTTGCCTTGACCGATGACATGCAGGCCGCCTATTGCCAGGCCAGCCCACAGGAGCGCCGCCTGCTCAACCAGGCGTTCTTTGAGCGGCTGGAAATAGACAAGGAGGAGGTCGTTGGCGATCAGGTTGCCGAGCCATTTGACCGGCTCCTCGCATTGGGCCGAGGCTGGAGCAAACCGGCACGAGCCCCCAGCGAAGCAACCGCGCCGTCGCTTGGGAATGCAGAAACCCCCGGCCCTATTTCTAGAACCGGGGGTTTGAACCTCGAAACTTTGGTACCGCTACGGGGATTCGAACCCCGGTTTCCGGACTGAGAATCCGGCGTCCTAGTCCCCTAGACGATAGCGGCGAGGG